>JAABUK010000291.1_pt1 | contig 113423 bp, 85 predicted proteins | sample 5559141 | NCBI WGS metagenome assembly JAABUK01 (sample SAMN10711869, study PRJNA513367) | rock metagenome | isolation source: Antarctica rocks | place: Antarctica: Victoria Land, Pudding Butte nord | collected 2016-01-03 | reverse complement strand
AATGTGGATTCTCATCATTCAAACCGGCTGCTCCATTAGCATGCTGTTCATTACTATCTACTACATTCCGCTGTACTTTCAATTCGTACGAGGGGAATCGGCAATTCGATCAGCAGTCGACCTTCTTCCATTTCTCTTCACCTCAGTTTCCGCAATGTTGATTTCCGGACGTCTGATCACAAGCTTCGGCTACTATAAGCTTTGGTTCAATGCAGGCAGTTGCCTGTCCTTGATAATGTCTGTGTGTCTTTACACCACCGAGATCAACACTTCGCACGGCAAGATCCACGGTTACCTGATCCTCGGTGGTATTGGGACTGGTCTGTATGCAATGAACGCCGGTCCCGTCATGTCAGCGATAGTGGCTAAAGAGCACGTTGCGGATGCGGGCACTATTTTCGGGTGCGTTGATACACTCTGTGGTGCTTTCTCGGTAGGAATTGCAAACAGTATTTTCATCAATCGAGCATCGGATAGCATCCAAAAGCTTTTGCCAAACATTCCCAGAGCAACGGTGCAGGAAGCAATTGCTGGTATTGGAGCACCTTTGACCAACCAGCTTCCGCTGTCACTCAAAAAAGCGGTTCTGCAAGCTTCCTCGGACGCCATCAAGGGCGCTTGGGTCCAGATGATAGCAACAGCGGCTCTATCTTTCGTACTGTCCCTTTTCCTACGCAACAGGAAGCTGAGAGAATTATCAAGAGAAAAATCCGCCTCTTGAGGTCAAGACGTCTTTAATGGACCAATCATGAATGATAATCTGGCGGGGCCTATCTCACTCCTATACCAACTTTCTCACGCTGGCCCTTGAAGTCTTCTCAGGAATTGGGGATTCCCTGATATTTTCTGCTCAGTAACGCGACACGTTTTGGCGCATTATAATTGGGATTGAAAAGTTTCGGACGATGGGCCGCGGACGAGCTTGACTGTCTTGTGTCCCCACAATAGGCTCTGAAGGATCTTGAGCAACTTCGCTCCTCTTAAATGCGAGGCACAACTGGAAGTGGCTCAGACAGCGCTGAATACTCTGGAATACGGGCCCCACTGAAGACTGTGGAGGCAACGTTGGTATTGCTTGCGTATGGAGTGACATCGTAGGGATACTTCGTGCGTTCCGATTTAGCAGCTGTGGTTTGAGCCCTGATTGGAGGATAATTCTGCCGGCTCTGGAATCGGTCGTTGACGCTTGTTGAGTGATGATACTTGAGGTAGGCCTAGCGCTTTCTGTATACCCAGAGAACCATCTTTGCAATTCTCGAAGGAAACACTTGAAATCTTCATTGGTCGCCAAAGACAATTTTGTCATACCCTAGATGATCAATAGAGAATTGACTCTATCACGGATGATGACATACCATGTGATCGGCGTGAATCTGGTTTTCATAGTGACCTGGTCAAATTGCAGATTGATCGGAAACAATCTTCCGGAGCAAATCAGACTCTAAGATGAGATTTTGATTTCAAGAGCCTACCTACCTGATCGACGCCTGCAATCTCGAGAGCTTCTAAAACGCACACGATAGGTGGAAGACCCCCAAAACTTCGACAAACCTCAAAAAGCACATCAGAGCCTGACTTCAGTATGCTAACAATGGGACGAATGGTCTACTTCGCCGGACTCGTCAATCTCAGCTCTAAATCCCCTCAGGCCGCTGAGTTTGCTCCGAGATCAGATGTGCGGGACCAATCACATTCAAGGCCGATGGTGCTGTGCGTTTGATTTTTTGGGTCGGAACTCTTGTGAGAAAGAAAACATGACGCCTTCTCTACCACGAGAACACCCAGGCTATGGACAACGAAGACGATAGGCAGACTTCTCTAGATAGGTGGTTAATACTCTAGTAGGTTCACACTGTGTAGATTGCTTACCGATACTTGATGTCGTCTTTCGCGCTTCCTCGAATTGATCAATCTATTAGCGTGCTGATCGACCGTTTCATTCGACACTTGGAGCCCGAGATCAGTATCTTCCGCACCGTATCCGACAGGGAAGGCGCTTATGCCAGAGACATATTTTTTCAGGACCTCCTTTGGTCAAAAGCAGCGCTTGTTGTCAGTATCAAGCCCCTCCATGTCTCGTCCCGCTCGTCTGTCAGGCCATGGAAGGAGACGCCGCCGTGATAATTGGGATCCCGGCGACCGACAGGGTCTGCTAGATTAACGACGCCATCGCGAGCAGGATACGCCTCCCGTTGAAGTATGAGCCGCTGGGTTTGGATGCTAGCAGGCAAGAGACTTGACTTCCTTGCAGAAAAGGATCTCGACGGTCGCCAATCAAGTGTTTGACCAGATCATATGCAAGGTTGTCATGCTGATTGATCATGTTTTCATATCAAGAGCACTGTATCTACGGCTTACGCTCTAGCATCTCGAAAAGGAAGTCGGGCGGCTATATCTTATCAGGAGGTCGCTCGCGTCGCCAGTGAGTATTTCGATTGTGACTATAAAGAGGCCGGTTACAATGAAAATGTGCAATCTTATACGTAGCTATGTCCTATCATCAGCTAGGCACGGGCTTCTCTAATTGTATGTACACATGTTTATGCCAGACGGAAACGAAAATTGAATGAGGAAATGAAGAGAAATGGTGATTAATCAAAGTGGGTTTTCAACACGAAGTAATATTAGGTTACCTTCATATACATAGCCAATCGATAGCTCACCATCTTCAGCCTGTACAGCACGCATCATGCCGTTCTCCACTGCCTCGAGGGTGACAGAAGTCGCTGTACACCATAACGCCTATTCCTGGATGTACGGCGACTTCTGCCCCATGGGAGACTGCCAAAGCACACGCTGTGCGTCTAGCGCTGTTTCTGAGCAGGTACTTCTTTGTCCCGGTTCTAATTGTGTATTTGAGAGATCGAGCCGCTAGCGCTGCTCAAAGGCCTCAGATATAGCCACCTATCCAACGTTTTATCCGTGAAGACTTTGCGAGTTCGGAAAGAAGAATTCATGAAATGGCTCGTGATCTTCTACTTCCCGTGGCCAAGATTGGCTGATCTTGTTCCCCATCCGGATCTGATTGAAACATACCCAGGCTAAAAGCCCAGCCCCTCCTACGTGCAGGATCAGGAAAGCGATTTTTATAGCTTATGGAGAATTTCCCAGCTTCCGGTTCTTTCTTCAAATTTTCGAGGCGTAGCGGCCATGTCTTGTATTTCTTTTGCCGTTCCCTAGAAATGGAGCTATGCATTTCTCATCTCGGACTTCAGGTTCGATGCCCTGGTGGGAGCGTAGGCTTTGCTGGTGCGCATATTGCTGTCCTCAATCAGATTGGGTTATCTGTAGAACAGCTGACGAAACCCTTTTTGCAGAGTATGAATGTACCGTTAGGACTTACCTTGGGAATTATCTTGTAACTCAGAACAAGAGATGACCAGGTCTCTAGACAAACAAAGCAGTCAGCAGTTGAAGTTGGGATTCCAAAACACACCGAACGGTGCCAGACAAGACTGATATGCACCTGCCTCCTCTTTTCCGACAACCTCATTCTCCAATCTTTGGCCGTCGCCGCTCGAGTGGCAGACCGAATACGCTCGCTTCCCGCTCAGCCGTCTCATACCTTGCGGCACGCGCTACTGCTACCCTTAACTACTGGAGCCTTATGTTCGATCTATATGCCGAGTCGGCTGAGTCTTCGTCAAGCCCCCAAGTTATGTTCATCGCATCGTGCCCTCGTCAGCTCCTGTTGCCTCCGTAATCGAGCTAAAACGGCGGCTACGCATCGGTGGCACCGCTTCTCCACGATCAACAGCGAATGGTGAGATTCTCGTCTCGAATGCATATCACCCGAACAAAGCTTTTGCGACATCCTCGTCGGCCTAGCCAGGCAGACACGACTGTCGATTGAAGTGATGTCGACGCTCCTTAGCTCCATCTGCTGTTTCTGGGCCACATCCGCCAAATTCCTGCTCAGCCGCTTCGCTGTGGGATGCTGCCCAGAAGCTGAAGATCTCAATTAGCACCGTAAAAAAGCTGAGCATCAGTGAAACGGCGATCAACAAAGGGTAGCCAAATCAAGAGGGTCCGGAATAGTAGTCGAGCGAGAAGGCGCTCCCGAATGGTTTAAAGAGGAATTATATTCGTTCGAGATGAGCTGTATCGCGAAAACACATGAGCCCAATTATATCATATGCTTAAGCTATAGACCAGAGAAACAAATTTGTCGTGTAAAAACTCCCTATGGTGTCTAAGTCCAGGAAGCTTGGGCAAAAACAGGAATACAAAGGATCGCAATCGCTGTGAGACTTTCTTCGATTTGAGTCAGTAGCGCTGCACGCGCTGGTACTGCGCTGGCGAAGCGATCATTGCAGCCGTCAACATATCCCAATTTGTGGGGAAATTTCGAGCGACGGTCAGGACATGGATAGCAGGAGGTGACAGCAAAGAAGTTGGGGCAGGGAAAGGAGGTAGAGGGGAATGAAAAAGTGACGATGACGGTTAGAGGTGTTCTATGGCCTTGGCAGGGCGAACCTTTTTGGGAAGTCCCCTAAACTCGGAACATCCGCACACAAACCATTCGCGTCTTCTCTAGACGCGTAAAGTGGCCTTGGCAATTGTCTTTGTATTACAAGACCAAATTCATCAGGCTTGCGAATTCACCTTCCCCGGCTTAGACGCCGTCCACTTTCATCGAGGATGTCTCTTCCTTTTCTAAGGTGCAGCTACCCCGTCGCATCATGATCCCATGAGGGGCCCGCCGCTTGAACCTTACCAACATCACCCACGAAGTCTTAATTCGGTCAGAGACCCTCCCTGGCGACCTCAGAGAGCCTTGCGAGTGCTCTGAACTTCAGAGTATCATGGACTCGGTTCAAGATACCCCAGCCAAAAGGCGAAAGTTGGGGAAGGGTATTGCGCAGAGGAGTCAGGCATATGACTCGCAAGACGACAGCGGCGATGATATCTTTGACCACTATGAGACAGTCGCAACAGTACCCGTGCCGAAGTCCGCATTACAGCATCATACTTCAGTCGATATTCTGTCGTCCCTTCCTATTCATGTAACGCAACCAACACAGATTATTGGCAAAGCTACACCAGCACCTGAGGGCGACTGGCCAAACCAATCGCAAGTCCAGGTCCCTGCTTCTTCACCAATACGAGAACCGCATGTAGCCTCTTCGTCGATGATGAATCGCCATCAAGAGGGCAAGCTTGCCAGTATTATTGCACCTGCAGGTACTGCATTTCGACTTCCATTGGGTGTGGCAAAAGCTCCTCCAGCCGCCGCCTCTAAATCCACTCCTGTGTTGGACATCATCGATGACGATTCCCCGACATATAACGGTTCCTCAGATGAGGATACTCAGATGGGTCGTAGAGCAGACATCAAGCCCTCAACTTTCGTTACGGCATTCCCAAGCACATCAAGCTCGGACGGCATAAAGAAGGGCGAGAATCGCTTTAAAGAAATTACGGCAAACTCATTCTACAATCCTCTAAACAAGGCTGGCGTAGCCGAAGCAAGATTTTCGACCCTAGCCGGACATATGCTCGATAGCCGAAATCGCAACGACAATCAGACAAGCTCACATGTAGCGGCCACAAAGCGATCTGCAGACGTAACGGCAAATGCTTACGGAGGATCTGCCAGACATCTGCCTAAAAAGGTACAGCAGTCAGGCCCAGCAAAAGCATTACCTGCACCAGAAGTTGATATTGACATCGACGACGTGGAGGACTTTCAATTAAGGAGCAAGATCAAGCGTATGCGTAATGTACTTTCTGGGAAAAGTGTCAAGGCTTGCAGAGACGCCTTAGAAAAGAAGAGATTCAACTACGATGATGCCATGGATCTTATCGTTTCCGAAGAGCAAGACCACGATCAAGTTGATCTTACCATTTCTGATGGCGAAGACCCATCGACCGCCCAGTCGGCGTCATTTACAAAGAAGGCACCCGCAAAGCAACAAGTCAAGGTCAAACAGAACATTCAAGAGAAATGGACTGCAACGCAGTCTGTTAGTAGGAACATACAACCTTCATCCTCGCTCGTGGCAACTTCCTCGCCTGTTGCGGCTCCACCAAAGACTCGTCGCCGTCTGATTCAGGGGCGAAAGCAACCGTCTTCTCCGATTCCAGCCCCAAGTGCTCCCCCTAAGTATGAGTCCCCAGTCCGGATTTCCTCGCCCGCAAGAAGCCTTTCATTCGACTCTGGTGAAACCGATTCTGGAGTAGGCTCAGAGGATGACGATACCGAGCTGAAGGGTAAAGTCCTGAATTTCTTCAATACATGTTCAGCTCTCGATCTAGCAGACATAGCTACGATTACTACTGAGACTGCAGGTGTCTTGCTTTCTCAGAAGCCATTCCTAACATTAGAAGAGATCCGGCAGATCTCTAGCGAGGCTCCTGGAAAGAACAGCACAAAGAAGCTCGCAAGGCGGAAGCCAATCGGAGAGAAGATTGTCGACACGTGCTTAGAGATGTTGACTGGTTATGAGGCTGTCGATAAGCTGGTCAACCGCTGCGAAGACATTAGTCGACCTCTCAAAGAAGACATGAAGCGTTGGGGCGTAGACGTTTTTGGAGGTCCAACAGGTAGTGAGCTCGAGCTCGTAAGCTTTTCGCGGGATGCCTCCCCGCGTGATTCAGGCATCGGTACACCAAGCAGCATGACTATGTCGGAAACAGAGGATGGCGACATTAGGAAAGCAGACCGAAAGGGCGGTCTTTTCCCACAGCCCTCGATCATGCCAGCGACGGTTCAGCTTAAGGACTACCAAATAGTCGGGATCAACTGGCTCTCCCTTCTATTCGAGCGGAAACTATCCTGCATCCTTGCTGATGACATGGGTCTGGGGAAGACGTGCCAAGTCATAGCTTTCTTCGCACACTTGTTGGAAAAGGGAATCAAAGGGCCACATCTCATCATTGTACCTGGGTCGACCCTCGAAAATTGGCTTCGTGAGTTCTCCGTCTTCTGTCCACAACTCCATGTGATGCCCTACTACGCAGGCCAGAGCGAGAGGCCCCGCATTCAGGACCAAATCCTGGATAGCCGCGAGAGCGTTAATGTGGTTATCACGACGTATACTTTGGCGAAAACCAAAGATGACAATAGGTTCCTAAGAAAACTGAGGCCCATCGTTTGCGTCTATGATGAGGGCCATCTCTTGAAAAACAGCAAGTCTCTGGGATATGATGCCTACATGCGAATACCATCGCAATTCCGTTTGCTCCTGACAGGTACGTCTTTACAATGATCCTATCGCCGTTTCTATGAGCTTATACTCGAGTGGCCGTGTCTCTCTTTTTCGCTTGGTATAACATCTCGAGAGGGCTCCCTTTTAACGGACTCCGCAAGCATACTTCAATATCCCCCCATTCGACAAGAAGACCGATACTAATTCCGAGCCTTACTCAATAGGTACTCCACTGCAAAATAATCTCAAGGAACTTGTGTCTCTGTTGGCATTCATCCTACCGTCGGTATTCAAAGAAAACAGCGAGGATTTGGAGGCTATCTTCCGTCACAAAGCTAAAACGAACGATGACTCACACGCGGCACTACTATCAGAACAGCGCATATCACGGGCTAAGTCCATGATGACGCCTTTCGTTCTGCGGCGAAAGAAACACCAGGTCTTGAAGCATCTTCCAAATAAAGCGAGAAGAGTTGAGTACTGTGACTTGTCTCCTTCGCAGAACGAGCTGTATGAGAAGGAAGTCGCAAAAGGGCGCCGTGTTATTGCAGCCAGAGCAGCGGGCGAAAAGACCGGAAACGAGACGAGTAATATAATGATGGCGCTCCGTAAAGCGTCCATCCACCCGCTACTTTTTCGACACTTGTACAATGATGAAATACTAGCAAAGATGTCTAAAGCCATCATCAGAGAAGACCAATACCGTGAAGCGAATATGGACATGATTTACGAAGACATGGAAGTGATGACTGATTGGGAACTGAATCGCTTATGGTACGTCTCCTATCAAATAACCCCATCCCCGTTGGTACTATACGCGGGTTTCAAGGCACCGCCAAAAGGCCGGCAATGCTGACTCTAGAACCTCATAGCGAACAATTTCCGCGGACAATGACCCCTTTCTCGCTCCAGAATGACGAGTGGATGGACTCGGGAAAAGTCACAAAATTGACTTCACTTTTGAGAGCGTATAAAGAGAAAGGGGATCGGGTCCTAGTGTTCTCCCAATTTACCATGGTCATGGACATCCTGGAAGCGGTCATGGAGACCGAAGAGATGAGTTTTTTTCGCCTTGATGGGAGTACCAACATGAATGAGCGGCAACCTATGATCGATCAATTCACCGCCGATCCAGAAATCACTGTTTTCCTTCTTTCCACAAAAGCGGGTGGAGCGGGTATTAATCTTGCAGCCGCCAATAAGATCGTCATCTTCGACTCGTCGTTTAACCCCCAGGAGGACATTCAAGCGGAGAACCGGGCTCATCGGGTCGGACAAAAGAGGGAGGTCGAAGTAGTGAGGCTAGTGACGAGGAATTCCATCGAGGAAAAGATTCACGCGCTAGGAGAGACGAAGCTCGCATTAGATGATCGAGTCGCTGGCGTGGTGGCAGACGAAGGTGATGATCAAAAGGCTAAGAAGCAGGGGGCTAAGATTGTGGAGGAGATGATGATTGGCGAGATTAAGAAAGAAATAGAAGTAGGAAAGAATGTTGGATGAGGTCCTGGATAGGACATTAGCTTCCTGTTTAAACATGCAACAATCCTTGAATGATCGGTCTTCTCTCATGGGCAAGGATACTGTAAACGAATTTCGTACAGGAGGCATGCAAAAAGCGACAAAGGGGGAACTGTTCCCCGTCGTGCAATTCCGGCGCCTAGAAAGGGGAGGGTTCTTTGGAGCCTGGTTATGGCGGTGTTTTCGTCAGTACCTACAGATTCGAATAGCCAGCCTGTTAATACCTTATATTTCGTGTACAGTGTATCAAAGATCAAAGCAAGCAGATCTCAAGCTCAAGGTGGCTACAATTCAAGCAGAATTTCAACTCCTTCAGCTTATCCCAGTGTTGGACATGTCGAATTTCCTATCAATAAACACCGTTTATCATCTAAGCACAGTCTTCACAGGCCTCGTCAGTTCCTTCACCCTTCATTGCTGGAGACCCGATAGCGATTGCAGCATCTGGATCTGTAGGGATCGTAGTCTCGCTACCGTCATTAGGCGACTTTGTTTTTTCATCCGCCTGCCCTTCCACTGAAGGATTTCCGGAGGTTATTGTCGTTTGGTTTTTGTCCTCTGTCTTATGATGACGATCCACATGCCCTAGATCTCGAGTCGGGTCGATGATGTTGCGAACGAGTTGCTTCAGATGCTTCACTTCTGGGAAGGGAGACAAACAGGCGTTAGTAAAGGGAGATGACGTAGAGTTTTTTGTAAACGTGGGGAATGATTGAGGAGAAAAGCAGACGAGCGCTACGCAGGAGACGGCTTCATGATATTGGCTTGTCCTTCAATATTTGAATATTGCAACCTTCAAAGTACAATAACAGGAAGATTGCCACAGATAGGTTACCACGTACCAGGGAATCCACCGTCAGTCTTTCTGTCCCATAGCCTTGAAGACTGAATCTTTGCGTCCTGTCCAGTCGAGCCTGGATCTTGCTTCGATTGAGATGCGAAATGAACAAGTTCGACGGTAAATACGCCGCCAGTCGAAGGCACAAGGGAGATCTCGCCGAGGGAATTTGAGAATGTCGAGAGAAGCTCTTGGGCAAACTGAGGAAATTCAGTAAGCTTTCGATAGAATCACGAACAACACGACAAATTTGCCTTTTTGTAAAGAAGGGCCAGAACAGTATGGTAGGAGGGACGATCTTGGTGACAAGGACCATATATTTTTTGGTCGGAGAGGTTGACGCCAGAGCATGTGAATATTTGATAGACAGAAGCTTTCACAGGGATTATATAAGGAAAGCTGCCAAACTGATCAGTGTTGACGTACGTAAGCTGCACGAAGCATCCACTTGCATCTGGTGACGTCCTACGCAGTCAGTGACTGTCCTTGTGGGATGTTTCCGAGTCTGGAGACACAATTGAGGAGCAAGTAATCCCAAAACACGTCTCGAGACTCAATCCTTGTTGTAGATCGGGCAGTTGTGGGCCGGAAAACACGTACTGGGTGCAAAATGCTAAACGTTGACTATCAATTGGGGCCAGCAATTCCCAAGAGCGGGTGCCCTACTGATTGTAATGCGAGGCAGTACTACCAGAGCTAGACTCTCTTTTGTTGGACCTGGTCCAGTTACAGAAGCCATATCAACTGGGGATGGATCGAGTACTCTGCTGCAGGTACAAAATTGGACTTATTGATGTCCACTTTTGACGTACATTGAAGCGTTGGAAGAAGAATGAGAAGAGCCTGTCGACCGTAGTCACGTCATGCATGAAGATTGCGAGACCACGGCTATGAGTTTTCAATGATATTTCCAAGTTTGATATCTACAGAAAGCTTGGAAACGGCGATAGCTTTCGGCGTAGATTGGTACACGAATGGTCCCCTTCCAACACAAGGCTCCATCCACTAGCACGTATTATGAACCGCGAAGACATCCCCCATAGACACATAAAGAAATCCTTTTGCTTTACACAATACGAAAGCCCCCATAATGCAAGAAGAGTGCGCCCGAAGGTCAATCATGCCAAATTCATGCGGAATCTGACGGTCCAGCTGAAATGGAGAGGGCGTCTCTATGCCACCAGCAGACAAGATATATCCACACAATAACGATGTTGAGCGGTACGAAGTGACTGATTCCATCCGTGCTTTTGTCTGTCCCTGCCAATCGGCCATAACAGGTTGCCCCGAAAGATTGTCGATATTGGGTGAAGACAGTGGACCAAGTCGTGAGACGTAAATGATGAAGTGGTATCGAGGATGAGGAATTATATTGAGAGAACCATAGAACGCCTGGCCGACCGAAGGTGCTTGCCTTTACATGACCGTGCAGCAACCGTTCGACTGCTGTGGTGCATATGGGTCTTCGCGCTTGTCAACCTTTGGGGAGGGAAATTAGCCATCCATGTGGGCATAAAGCCACTATCAACGCAGGGCGCCATTGATCATGGACTTGTAAGTAAATTGGCGACTTACTGAACCCCACATAGAAGGCACCATGAAATCTTTTGTATTTGTGCAGTATTGGATTAATCTAGGATGGAGCAGATTAAGATTAGCCTCGGCCACCAAAGAGGGGAGCAGTTGTCGCATTGAGTTGGCCATCACTCACGACATTGAAGCCTCCGATACTTTGATCCGGGGTCTCTCCAGATCTTCTCTAAGTCGCGAATTGAGTTCGTTGAGTCGGCGGAGCTTCAGATCTGCCATAGATTGCTTCTTGTTCTTGACATCCCCACCAGCGCGGATCTCATAGGCCGCTGGCATCCTGACGATTGAGGCGTCTGCCCGGCCGTCTGTGTGTAGAACAGATCACCAGACGTGATGAGAGGAGCCCAAGATGCTGAAGATTATAAGCCGACTATCGATGCTGCGTCGCTGGTAAGTGTGATGTTCTTAGTGAGGTTATAGTGTTGCGCTGAGGCTGTCTAATTTAGCGTTCCGACTAGCGCACAAAAGCCGATCTGCTTCGCTTCCTTGTAAACGGTCGAAAGTCATCATCGAAACCACATAAGGCCATCTATTGAGAATTCTTGGAGACTGACATCTATCAAGTGTTCGAGGATATATCTCGAGATGCCTCCACCACCCCATACCAAGCCCGAAAATGTTCTCAAGGTAAGCGATTGACCCCTTGGCCTGTACAATCTGATATCGAGGGCGTGGCTAATACGGGTCGTACGCACAGCGAGCGCAAGAACTCATTGCAGTGGACCAGTCTTCAGCTGCTCTTAATATATTACACGAACATGTCACGTCTAAGAGATCGAGGAACAGTCCTATCACGTCGCTTGAACCGGTCATGGTACAGTTTGTCGAGCTCTGTGTCGATCTGAAGAAGGGCAAACTGGCAAAAGATGGACTTTACCAGTATAAGAACACGGCACAAAACACAAACGTTGGCACCATTGAGGTACGCGAATTCACACAAGCATCTCGACGAATATGTGAGCTGATAGGACGTCGTTTTACAGCTCGTCCTCAAGAAGTTCATTGAGCTCGCGGAAGCAAAAGTCACCGAAGCCCAAGCAAAAGCCGATGAGGTCCAATCCTCGCTCGAGCCTGCTGCTTCTTCGGATAATGTCGAAGATTTGGAGGCCATCGAGACCCCGGAGTCCATACTACTTTCTACAGTGTCAGGGGAACAATCTAGAGATAGAACCGACAGAGCCATAGTCACACCGTGGCTCAAATTCTTGTGGGAAACTTACCGGACAGTGCTGGAAATATTGAAGAACAACGCACGATTGGAAGTCATGTATCAGTCGACGGCTATGCTAGCATTTACATTCTGTCAACATTTTACTCGCAAAACGGAGTTCCGAAGGCTCTGCGAATTGCTCCGGAACCATGTGCAGAATGCCGCCAAGTATCAGTCCCAGATGCACGCAATCAATCTCAGTGATCCGGACACCCTACAGCGACATCTCGACACCCGATTTCAGCAGCTCAACGTTGCCGTAGAATTGGAGCTTTGGCAGGAGGCGTTCCGTAGCGTGGAGGACATCCATACCCTACTCAGCTTGAGCAAGCGCCCTGCGAAGAACATCATGATGTCCAACTACTACGAGAAACTCACTCGAATATTTTTAGTCAGCGAGAACTATCTCTTCCATGCCGCAGCTTGGAGCAGATCTTACAATCTCCTTCGCCAGTCTGCCAATACTGTCGCTTCCGGCCAGAGTGCGAAGAAAGATAACCCAGCTGTGGCCGAAACCGACCTGAGTAGGGCCGCCTCATTTGTACTACTCTCTGCACTTTCCATTCCAGTCATCAGCACATCCCGCTCCCGAGGTGCACTCATCGATGTAGATGAAGCTCGCAAGAATAAGAACAACCGCCTTACTAATCTACTTGGTATGTCCCATGCACCTACAAGAGAAGTTTTATTCAAAGATGCCATGAGCAAAGGACTCCTTAAACGTGTCAGACCAGAGATTCGAGAGCTTTACCAGATCTTAGAGGTCGACTTCCACCCGCTCTCGATCTGTAAGAAGATCTCGCCTATTCTCACAAAACTTTGTGAGGATCCCGAAATGGAGAAATATATCCTTCCTCTGCAACAAGTCATCCTGACAAGATTGTTCCAGCAATTGTCGCAAGTATATGAATCTGTCGAACTCAGCTATGTCCACAAGCTTGCTCAATTCCCAGAGCCTTTCCAGGTGACTGCTGCTTCTATTGAGAAGTTCATCATGAATGGATGCAAAAAGGGAGATCTGGCAATCCGTATAGACCATGCCACTGGCGTACTGACCTTCGACTCGGATGTCTTCTCGGCTGCCAAAGCTCTACACCCCGGTAGTGGGTCGGGTTCTGCAGAAAGCGATGCAAGCTCGGTTCAGCGACTGCAGCGCACCCCGGCAGAAATTGTGCGTTCTCAGCTGACGCGCCTCGCCAAGACGCTTTATGTCACCTGTCAACACGTTGATCCAGAATATAACGAGGTCCGCCAACAAGCCAAATCCGCAGCACTTGCTAGAGCACAAGCTGGCGCCGAGCAGGAGCATCAAGAAACCTTATCGCGACGAGCCATCATCGAGAAGAAGAAGGAACTTGCATCGGACGCGCTTCAGAAAAAACAGAAAGAGGAAGAAACTCGTAAGAGAATAATTGCTCAACAGCGCCAGGAAGCTGAGGCTTTGCGGCTGTCCGAGGAACACAAAGAGCGTGAGCGTAAGCGCATGAAGGACGAGCAAGACCGTATTCGTCGTGAGAACAACGAGAAAGAGCTTAGTGACCTTGTCAAAAAGGGCATCAACATTGATGACGTAGACGTCAAAGATCTGGATAGCAACCAGCTTAGGCTTTTGAGAATCTCCCAGCTTGAAAAGGAAAAAAATGACCTCTTCAAGAATCTCAGGGTCACCGGGAAGCGCATTGACCATCTGGAACGTGCGTTCAGGAAAGAAGAGATTAAGCTTCTACCAAGAGATTATGAGGCACAACGTGAGCGAGATCTTGCTGCTTACGAGAAGTCCAAGGCTGAGACGTTGAGGGAGGCTGAGCGGAAACACACGGAGGATGTGTCTCTCAAACACCGTCTCAGCCGTTTGTTGCCTGTATACGAGAGATTTCACGAGGATCTTAAGGATAGGCGTCATGACGAATTTGAGAAGCGAAGGAAGGCAGCAGACCGAGAATACCAGAACGCGATTGACAAACGCAAGCGGGAAATTCGTGAGCGAAAGGCTCGCGATCAAAGGGAACAGGAAGAGGCTGAAAGACGTGCTCAAGAAGAAGAAGAGAGGATCGCTAGGGAAGAAGAGGAGCGTAAAGCTGCTGAAGAGGAAAAAAAGCGATTGCAGGCAGAAGCTAGAGCAAAGAGAGACGCGGAGCGAAGGTGAATCCCAATATTCTTGCCCCCCATAAGGAATGAGTATACTGATTAAGAGCCAAAGGGAGCTCGACGAGAAAGCAGCCGTTCAGCGTGCTAAAGAAGAAGCGGCTGAAGCTAAAATCAAAGCCATGCGAAGTGGAGCTACACGCATACCAGACCGCACAGCGCCTATTCGCCCTTCTGCATCTGAACGCACCGAGTCTTCAGAACGTCCATCAGGTCCTCCGCGTCTCGCACTTGCAGGCAACAAGCCCACCTGGCGCGAACGCCAAGCAGCCAAAGAAGCCGAGGGGACTGGCAGCGGCTCTCCCTCTGCTGCACCAGCTACAGAGATTGCCACCAAGGAGGTCTCAATGCCAGCAAAAAAGCCTGGAGGCTATGTCGCACCCGCCCGCCGTGACCCCAATACTGCACCTCCATCTCGAGGCCGCACTGACGCTGCACCCACGCCTACTGCTCCACGCGATGCCAGCTCTAGTGTCGAGCCGACCGCCAAATGGCGTCCTAGTGCTCCACGTGCTAGCCTAGGACGTGACGGCTCGCCAGCTGAGGCACCAGTTCGGAGAAATCTGGACGGTTTACGCAGGCCTGCTGGCGACAGGGATTCAAGCCCAGCAGATGGCGGGAGGCCAGTCTCGTCCTCAGGGACGGCAAGAACGGAGAGCCCGGCTGCTGAACCGTTGCGGCCTGCACCTGGTAAGTACGTACCCATGCACATGAGGAATAAGGGATAAGTGATCGAAAGAAGGAGAAAAGAAAGGGGGCATGGTCAAATTGTAACATTATGAAATGGAATCTGTTAGATGGTATTTCGCTTCGAAGCACACGCGTGCGAGCTTGTCATCACTCCTAATACTTGGTTTCGTGTCTCGGTGTATAAGCAAATAGCCCAATAGTTTCACGGAAATGGTGCATGAAAAACTCTTTGCACATCTCCTGTCTGGTGCACATAAGACGAAAATAGACTGATCCTTTAAATCCGTGCTCACTCGGATTGGGATAATCACGACCTGAACATAGCAAAGTTATTGAGATGCATCGAAGCCTCCAAGTAATTGGTATCATCGCTCCAATTCCAAACCCACTGCCATGCAAATGCAAATGCCAATGTACAAATCCACCAAAAAAATCCCCACTTACACCTTCTCATTCCTCATGCAGCACCAACCTCGAGCACACCAAGCAGCCGGGCCCTCCAGCTGTTGCACACTTCCTCAAAACCTTCAATTACATCCCCACAGACCCTTGCACACTCCCGACCTGCCAGCCTCTGCTCCCAATTGCCCTTCTCTGCCCACCGAACAGCCTCTTCCCTCGCCTCGGCTTCTCTACGCATCTCAAGTACCATCTCTGTCGCGGAGCGTAGACGCCTCGAAGCTAGGGAGGTGGTTTGCCGTGTCATGTGAAGCGTGTCAGAAAGGTGCGTGAGAATGGATGTAAGCTCCGCGGTCGAGGCATGAAGACTGTGGAGGCAAGTCAGAGGCTGAGATGTTGGTGTGGGAAGGTCGTTCATTAGCGTTTCGAGAAGGGGTAAGAGTTCCTCGATGTCTTCAGGATTGGGAGGTGCTGACAGGGGCGACATGAGCGGGTAAGCCAACGTAGAGATTGTCCGCGTTTGATTCGAAAGATGCGATGTCAGGGCTATGTAGGTCGTAATCAGCCTAGACGTACCGTTCTCGATGTTAGACTGTGAGCCGAGGTCTTTGAGGTATCCAACCACTCGTTTTGCGACGCCATCCAATTCACTACCGTTGGCTTCTGTACCTCGGCGGGCTAGATGCTCAATCGCGGCCATACGGGAGTCTAGGGTTGGAGAAATCCCATCCACGCCTTGCAGATCACTGTCATCGCCGTAGTCAGAGCCATCATACTGGGAGTTCTGCCGGCGGTGGTTTCTGGAGCGGGTTGGTCGCTTCGGAGGACTCAGAGAGCGCTCTCTTGAAGGGTATGGTAATGATGATGTAGGTGTGAAAATCTCCTGCATTGAGTCTCCATGCTCAACTCGTCCACTATCGTTTTGGACCTCGGGCAATTCTCCACGCGCTCCTACTTCCTCGTCCTCATCGAAGGCTTCTGCCAACTCATCTGCCAAATTGCCGAGCCCATTCGAACTCTCAGGCTGTACATTGTTGCTCGACCCATTGGGAAATCCGTATTCGCTCCGCTCGTAGGAAGAAAGTGGTCGTGGGGTTACAGGTGACGGTATTGAGTATTGGGAGGATCTGCGACAAGTAGAGCCGGGTTTGGAGTGATACCCATTACTCTGTCGACTAGGGGACGTAAAGGAGAGGTTGATGCTCGTATTTGAGGATTTCCGGGGCCGCGTCGGCGTTCGTGGAGAGGACTGCATCAGTACATGAATTGAGAGGAAGGCCTGCAAAGGGTTGCTTTTTAGAAGCGCTTGTAGCAAGAGTACAGACTAGGATGCTTTGATGTAGTAGGCATGGACTGGTCTCGTACAGATTAGTTGCTCTGTGTAGAGAAAATCGGATGTTGTGGATGGATGAACAAGAAGCTTTGTGAGCGTGACAGCGCCCTCCTCGCCGTCTTCGCTTGCTGGCCCCGTTGTCCGCAAGGCCCTGACCCCTGGCCCCTAATCCCTGACCCCTGTCTCACGCCTCGGCCCTTCCCGCACGTCAAGAACCGGCGTCGCAGCGGGGACGTGGGGCTTTCTCCAGACTCGGGATGACGATCCAACGACATCCAACATTCCGAGATCTAGAAGATTATCATCAAGTGTGCTCGAGCGTTTCCAACCAGGGCATTTTATCAAAGGTCATTCGGGACCCTCGCTGGAAAGATGACCTCTCTTCGCGCATTCCGCCCTCAAGACCTACTAAAAATGAACCTCACAAACCTCGATCCTCTCACAGAGAATTACACCATCGACTTCTACCTTCATTACCTCACGAAATGGCCTTCCCTATTCACTGTAGCCGAAGACCAGGACGGCAAGATCATAGGCTACAGTAAGTCCTTATAATTCAGACGATGGGGATTCCCAGCTTGCTGACGGGAGACTTGCAAGTGATGGGCAAGGTTGAAGAAGACCCACCATGGCGCCAGTTTACTGAGCACTACCTACCCTGGCACGGCCATGTCACTGCTTTGACAGTCGCACCTCAATATCGGCGGCTGGGTCTCGCACAGAGTCTGACTAAAGCCCTGGAAAGAGGTTGCGAGGAGGAGAATGCCTGGTTTGTAGATCTTTTCGTGAGAGAAGGGAACAAGACCGCTGTGGGACTATATGAAGGCTTAGGGTATGCAATTGCTCCTCTTCACCCCAGCAGTCTTCCGGTATGATTGCTGATGATCACACCGAAACAGCTACAGTGTCTTCCGGCGAGTAGTCGAATACTACAGCGACGACCCCACGGGACGAAAGGCCGGCGAAGACGCATTTGATATGAGAAAGCCATTGAGTAGGGACAAGAAGCTGAAGCACATAAGGAAGAATGGAGCGAACTTCAGAGTAGAGCCAGAGGATTTGTACCATGGATGAAGGATCAGGTAGTCGAGACATATCCAGTGATGCATGCTTTGCGTTGCCTCCGGTCAGACGAGATAGTGGTCCAACAATCAATAGCGTCGATCCTGGCCTTCCTCACAAGACCAAACCGTTTCTTGTGAACGCAACTCCTGCACGCCGGCTTGAAGGTAGAGCGGTGCAAGCCAATGCGTTCTCAAGCGCAAGATATCTTCAAGATGAGGAAAGGCAACTTATCTAGGGAATTATATGCGGTACGCTAAGAGTTGGCACTAGGTCGTCTCACGGGTCGATGTTCCGAAGAAGTATGTGGTTGCACAACGGTATAATGACGTTACTGTTCTTCATGATTGGCCTTTTCGTAGAAGGCAAGAAACTTGCTCGACAAAACGTAGTAGACCACAAACATGCATCATCCAAAGCACTGCGGAATGCCTAGCATAAAAAGGTGCTACACTGTCTGGAATGCTTGCTTCCCGTCCTACCAATGTCCCCTTCTTGGACAACATCGAGCTTATCCTCTCCAACCGCTCATACTACCCTCCTAAGGTTTCCAGCTCCCTTGCACAGCGTCCCCTCCAGCATCTGCTTCGATAATCAAGTCCTCGGCTCCATCGAACGATATGATGACCTGGATTTTCTTTAGCGCCCTTCCCCTCCCTAGGCCCCCATGCGCAGCCTCCTCGTCATGCGCTTGCTCTTGAAGCTGTTCAGCTGTAGATACAGCTCTCGGACCACCACTCGCATAAACCAGGGGTACTGGTGAAATTTTACTGCTTCGATGTATTCGTACCGAAATAGAAGTTGAAGACGTGGGCGAAAGCTTACGAGGGGTCTGCGGTATTCGGGATGATTTTCCCCGTGGCGAATGGAGACTGTTCTCGGAACTTTTGGAAATGAAACTTGCACTCTTCGACGCCGTCGCTGGTGATTTTGAAGACGGTCTTGACGGCAGAAGGTTTGGGAGTGAGGTCATTGACTTTTCAGACTGTCCTGAAGACTTTTGGGCGTGCTTGTGGCAATGCTCCCTGAGCGTCTCTATCAACGATTCATGGCTAACAGCGAGGAAGGGGGGAACAGGAGTTGGATCTGATACAGTTGGGAGGCGAAGAGCGGTCTGTTGGCCGTGGCGTTTTAATGGCAGATCGTCGTCGTCAATGGACGTGGTCACTGTCCTTGGATCCTGGTCTTTGTGTTCCTTGGCCACGACGTCGACAGTTGTGGAAGCCGAGGCGTCGTCTGATTCACCACGCTGAACGGGCTCGGCCAGCATATGAGTGATACCGGTGTCTCTTGAGCGCAGGTGCCTCGAGCGCGAGGGAGGGTCTCGCTTGGCGCTACCTGTGGATACCGAGGCAGAAGCGCTACTTGAGTGGTTCTTCAAAGGATCTTCTTCATGCATAGACTTTCCGTCACCAAGCAAGGTCTTGAGCCAGCTTTTCCTGAACCATGATGTCGATCGCGAGCTAGATCGAATATACTCATTCCTTGAAATACTTGAACGGCGAGACCTTGGGGCAAGAGAAGCAGACGCACATGATATTTGTTCCTCCTCATGTCCAGCCATGATATCCTTAGGGTACCACTTCGAGCTCACCTTTTCCTGGGACGATAACTTCGGTGAGACAGAGTCGTGCGTGCTATTCGCGGTGCTACCTTGGGAGAAGCTGCGCAGCTCAATACCTTCGCTATTGCTCCTCCTGAGGCGGTATAATTGCTGTAATGAGAAGACCCTACGCTTGCTTGTGGGTGAAGAGACGGAGGTTTTGACACTTCCTGAAGCGATATGCGAGCTTCTCCGTTCCAATGGGAAAACCTCAGGGCTGCGGTGCATTTCGCTTCCCTCAAAACTTCTCGGCAGTGGTCTGCCCAGCCCCGAAAGGTTGATTGACGTTGTCTTACCCATGTGGGACGTATCATGCTCAACGAATCTGTGACTTTCACTGCCGCCATTAGTGCTCCACTTCCGAGAACGAACATCAAATATTTGTGCTTCGGAAAGTCTTGGTCCTTGATCCGAGGAAATACATTGAGAGTCCGCTCTGTCGCCGTCTATGTGGGAAGTCGTCATCAAGCTCCCAGAATCAGCGTTTTGGTTGTACGCTCTTCCGAACACGTCGCATCCGACCCAACCACGCTCAACAAGCAAGCCCAATTTATCCGCAACACTCTTGTGGGGCTGATGCAATATCTGCTCGTGCTTGTAGTTGTTATTGGGATCACTGTCTTGAGGCTTCCTCGGTGAGATGCAACGCGAAAGCACCGAAGGGTCCGCTAGACCTGCAGAGACAGGATTAGGACCCAAGATTTCGCGTTCGGACGACGTTGGCGTGTTTATCCTAGGCGGTGGTTGAATCTTGTCTTCAGATTTCAGGGAGGTTCGGAAATTTGGACTGAGTGACTCATTCAGCTCAGCCGTCTCGCTGCTGGCATGTTCGCCAACTCCTAGACCATTGGCTTGAGAAGATGTATTCGATGTAGTATGCGCCTCGTATGGCTCGATTTGCTGACTACTGCCCAGTGTCTCACTAGTCGAACCAACGCTCCGAGTGTTTCTCGTCACTCCATTTTGCGGCTCATCTCGATCAATCTTTTGCCAGTTGTACGGTACAACTATAGCCGACCCATTGCACTGAGTAGTCTTTATAAGCGTAGTGCGGAGCTTATCTTGCATGCCTTTCTGACTGTCGGCCGATTGCTCGATAGTCGGCCGAATAGGTTCGGTGGTGTAGGTGGGTGCAGCGTGCGGCTCTTCTAGCTTGATTACTTGGCTTTCTGCCGGTTTTTCCATGGTTATATCAATGCACCCAGTAGACTTCGTAGGTCTGATATATGGCTGGTACTTTTGGAAATGTTCACTCCTAGGCGACGTATTGTCACTCGGATCAATTCCTTCGCTATGCGGCTCGTGCGGCTCATCGCTCTGCTGAGTGCGCCGAGCCGCTGAATGCGTGGCAGCACTGAGGTTGGGCCACCCGATCATGTCGTCCCTGGCTCCTCTAACCATTGATGCCCAGTGATGTTTGATTGCTCCGTAATCAGACATGATCGGGACCTTTACCGGCGGCTGAGTTGGCAATGCTGCTCTGGGTGGGCTAAGAGGCTCGTAGGATCTGACCCATCTTGGCGGACAGGGGATCAACGGAGAGTGCGAACGGTTTCCAGCCAGTGCGTGGGCCTGAAGCTCTTGCAGTGCACGTATTCGTTGAGCGACGAACCCTTCTTGGATAATGGGGCCTTTCGACTCGCAGTACGGAGAATGATCGCGCATAATCGCATCTCCATCGTCTGGGATCACGAACGTTCGTTCCTTCATCATGCAAGAAGCGACCAATGCGTGCTGATGATAGCGCTTTGACGAATGATAAGCTGATGAGGATGTTTATTTAATGAATGATAGTGAGATATTGACGGGAAGTCTGCAAAGTTCCAGTTCCAGTTGCTTTCGAAATCAGTCGCCGAGAGATGGTCAATGACGGTGGTTGTGTTTGAAACCTCAGAGGTCATTGAAGAAGGAACGAACGTCTGTTGTGTCAGATATGTCCGGGAAGAGCAAGCGCGACGTCGATAAATGCTGGGCTTTATGCATTCGCCAAGATGTATTTCAGACGGTACAGTTGGGACTGCGAATTTTATGTAGTGATTGTGTAGCAGTACAGGAGGAAGGTATATTTTATCAAATCGGTCACTTCACCGACGCTTGCAAACTTTCCAGAACCTAATAAGTATTGTCAGATAATTGGCTAAGGGAGTTAAGAATCGAAGCTTGCTTACCTCCAATTCTATCTTAGCCTCCGCTATGTCCTGCTCACTCCCGCTACCTCCGGCTATCTTTTGGGCTTCAGTGATTTGAGAGCGGACAGCCTGTGACAGATCCCAGTTAGAAAGTGGACCAAATTCATATCCGTGCGATGACTCACATCGGCGCTGAAGTCTTCCAAGGGGAACCCCTCGACAGCATTGATGCTGAGCTGCGAACCTGGCTGTACAATGGCAAATCCTCCAGACACTGAAAAGGGCCATTAGCATAGCACTCGGTCATAATTTTGCAAGTAATATTTCCTCGCTCTAGACTATCAGGATTCTGTTGATGAGTTGCCGAAGAATTTTCTACGAAACGTACAGAAGAATTGCTTGCTTCCACCGCTTTCCTCGATTACCTCGACGAGTCCAGGCTTCAATTGTTCGATTGAGGGCACGTGGCTGGCGAGCACGCCCATTTCACCGGATTCTGCAGGTATGTTGACTTGAATTCTAGAGATTGGTACGGGTTTCAGTCAAGATGTCAGGCAAACACAAGCAAAGGGAGGAGTGAGGGTAGTATGCCGACAACTTACACATCTGTGGACTTGTATATCGACTAGATAGCGGCACAATGGTCAGCGTTCAGGAGATAGTGAGACACAGGGGGAGCAGCGATATGTAGAAGAACGAAAAGCTCGACGGGTTTGAGCAATACTCACCTGATGGGGAAGGGCGAGGGTGAGCTTGATCTTGTCGGATACTGCATCTGCATATCCTCTTCGTTGGAAAGGCACACCAGCTGCATTTGAGCGGACACGAGCAGCAGCTCTGGCTACACGTAAAGCGTTCATGGTGGAGACAGATTGTGTTTCTACAACCCGTTTGATACGCAGCTGAGGCCAGCGGGCAGAACTCCACAATCTTAGCCGCCGCTTAGCGGCTAGCGATCACGTGATACTAATTTGTCATTCGTCCCGACAGTGGCAGCCCCAACCTTCGGATAGTGGTACCTTTACAGTTTCTGCCTCACCGCCAAAGCTATCTAGATCTGGCGGCACTGAATCGTCTACGGAGCGGACGTTCCACGGTAAGACTATCATTACTTGTTTGAAGCGGGAATACGAAAAATCCCTCATATCGACTTGCAATTGACCAATCAAGGTGTCGACAAGGTGCATGACTCTCAATCAAATCAGCTACTACATTCTCCGTAATGAAAGGGCCGCACCATTGTGTGCAGCCAAACCAAGTTCTGGATGTCGGATTAGTGGTCCCTTAACGTGGTTTCTCTCACCTGATCAACTTTAAGATCTTCTGAAGGCTTACGCTATACATGCAGCCAGCAAGAGTGTGGGGTGTGATGCCTCAGATACGCTATGTCGTTGGCGCGAGTGCTCTAAAGCAAAGCGTTATTGCACCACAATCCTTGTGTGCCGCTCCTGTCGCAAGACCCACGGATTGACGACGATCTGGCTCAGCATGTTGTGACTGCTCAAGGACAGATGCCCGAGCTTCCCAGAGGGTCTGCAGATCGGCTACATTGATCCGTGCAGATAACGTGTATGGGTTGACTGATACCCGCGGCCCTTGTAAGTCGGGAGCGAAGCCCTGTTCTAGCGATGCTCCTCCGTTGTCGGGGCTGGGAAAGAGGGGCTTTGGAGGACTGTTTGGCATGGAGGATGGTGCGAAGCTTACCTTTTCTTGCTCCGTACATACAAGACATAGATGCAGGACTAGCGGTCTGAATGTCACACTATGATTTGTTCGGGAATGACCGCAATGAAAGCTGCTCGATAATGGGCAATTATTGTGCTTATCCATTAGAATATTGCTGAAAGGCGCCGCGCCCCCTTGTCTGTGTCATTTGGCACCAAATTTACACTGTTCTGAGGGCTACACGCCAAACGCCTCAACAGAAGCCGCCCCAAACATCATATGTAAGCTTGCCATTCTCCCACTTCTCTTCCCCTCATAAGCAACTTTTCAACACCTCTCCACTCCAGAACGATCACATTCTTCGCATGTCTTCTCTCGCCGTGCGATCGTTGAGGACTGTGGGTGCTAAATCCTTTCTCTAAGAGCCTTTTGAACAGTCTTACCAGACCTCTTGTTTCCCACCACTCGTGCTTTGCTCAAAACGCAGAGCCACCAACAACATCCCACGAATACCGCTGCTGGCATCATTCAATCATTCGATCCTCCGTTGGCTTCACCTGCGCAGGGCTGGGTCTCGGCTCCTCTGCGCACTGTTTACCCGGCCACGTAGCCCAGTCCTTGCGAGTAGATCTACTCGCCAATCTTCACATCATGTTCGAACCTTTACTATAGCAATACTGTCCTGAGGGACCCCTAACTCTACTGGGTTCGGAGGATCAAGTCATTGGCTGGGATAACTTTGCGCGCCCGCGTCATTGAGCTACACCTACAAACCTTCCTCTTCTACTGTCTCGACTTTTACCGAGACGCAATCGATTTGACTCGCATTAGCCACTGCCGATCGGATTGTACCAGCAAATCTCCGAATACTTCTGTGCTATGGCACATCATCAGCTCACCAATCATGACCGTGCACTCGCAGCTCAAGGACTGTCATCCAGCAGCTTTCATGGGGTAGCTAATGCTTCGACGACTGGCGAAGATGATTTAACATCAGAACCTGAGGAACCCCCGGATACTACGATTCAATTTGCCAAGCTCGTGACACCAGGTTCTCGACGCTTCGATATGCGATATGGACATGAATGTGTCACTTCTTCACGCCCTGTCTGGGATAGAACAGAATCTCTACTCACGCAAGCACTTCTCTCGAGTCCTGAGCTCAATCCTATGTCTGACGTTGAAGCCCCTGTGCTCACCAGTGATGGTGGACTGACGAGTCCTGCCCGAACCACAACCCCAAGTCCACCGACACCAACTGTGCATCATAGGGACCTAGACAGATTCAGCACGAATAACAAGCCAGAGACGAGCATTGAACAATCGGCAGACCCCGTACAGATCGCTCCTGCTAGGATTATCAATCGGTCACAGGAGACGAATGTTGAGGCAGGTTTAGGTCGCAAACGATGCATCAGCTTTGCTTGCGGGCGCCAATCAACCTCTCAGAAGACTAGTGACCCGCTGCCAAAGAAACAAGAGAGCCCAGAGCAGTCTGCGAAAGCATTGGACCCACCAAAGCGTCCCTGCCTGTTGAAGTTCGCCTGTCCCATGAAGCCCTCGCGCTCCGAGTCACCCAAGATCGAGAAGGTAGTGAAGAGGGGGAATTCACCTAGCCCCATCCAACGCAATCCCATGGCATCGTATGTCAAAACGGATAACGTCACAACTGAGCATGGCGCTCGGATGCACCGAGACTCAAACGCTACTATCAGGAGTAGCCCGAGTCGAGGTATTTCGCTTTCTCCCGCCGCTTCCTTCGTGCGGAAAGGCAAAGCCTTCAATCGTATAGACTTTCAGAACTCCGAAGCTACAAGATTTCATGAATTTGCTGGTCCCTTCAACACTGAGGATGAATGGACGAATGAGCAGACGGCCTTTCGACAGAAGATTACGATCAACGATACTCTAAGGAAAGAAAATGCCATCAGAAGATTGGCCGAGGAAGCCGAAGAAGAAGCACTCGAAGAAGAGGCTGAAGACAGGGTCATAAATGACGACCAAGAGAACGATGACGAGCTGAATGATGACGACGGAGGAGAGGTCTCCAACGATGGTAACGAGACAGATGACGAGGAAGGATTCGCGGAGTCGGATAATGAAAGTGACGGCGATTCGGATTATCATTTTTGGACGCCAGGCCTCACGACGGCTGCTACCTCTACAGACCACCTGGAACATATTCGCCCGTTGAGCCACAGGATAGCCTCGGAATCCTCCATTGAATCTGCAATTAATCTCACGAACAGCTCGGCGCGAACTCCGCGAGAATCTCAGGTGAAGTCGCCACGTTTGCGTCCTGGCACACCCAGTTTACCCGACAATAGTGACTTCGTGGTTGGGACCATTGATGAGGACCATCATCTTGAGGAGGCATATATGTCCTGTCTGGAGGAGCGGCGACGCTCGAGGCATAAGCTCATACCCCAGGACATTGATCCCAGATTTCCCACCTCCGAACCTGAGCCTGATCTTGACGATGATGGTGTGAACGATGATGATGAAGATGATGAAGAAGGAGGAGGACAAGAGGAAGAGAAGAGATGCGTTCCTTGTGTGGAAGATAGGCCTGATTGGGTGGTAGGGCGCCCGGAGCCTTCTGAGGATGGTAAATCGTTTCCTGCAAGACAGAGTCCATCGTCGACCAAGGCGACAAATTCCCCAATGCCCTCACCGAAACAAGCGCTCTCTCCACCTTCGAAACGCCTACATTCTCCACCACCGAAACGTGCTACCGTGCATCGGTCACCTCCACCGCGCCGGCTCTTTGGCCGACTAACCCACCGTCTGCGGTCTCCACCGCCCATGCACCGGAAGCTGACGTCTCCTCCATCATCACGCAGGCCCTCCGTCAGCGGGTCGCCACCTGGAATGCCACATGGTATTGACATGCCGCATCTGGCGCAGCGCCCAAATCTTACACACACAACTTCACTACCTAGAACCCCCAACCCCTTTTGGCTGCAGCATCGCAGAGCCCATTTCCACGATTCGGACACTCCCTCGGCGGGTACATCGCCGAAGGCTGCGGGCCAGTCGCGCGGGGAAGTCCACAGTCGTGGACCGATAGACATAGTTCAAGGGCTTGAGACCAAGAGACAGCGACGCAAGGACAAGTTCTGGCGCCAGCATTGTCGCACGGCGGGCAGAGACAAGGGACGGAGATGCCAGCCTGGTAAGGGCGCGGAAAGAATGAAGGAACTTGGACTGGAGATGGCGGATAGGTTCCGAGGCTATGGCCAGAAGGCACAGCTCGTCCTCTCCGTCTGATGGTCAATTGGACTCCCTTCCCTTCATGGTTCGTCACCATATTTGTACATAATTCTCGAAGATGCCTTCTTTGTCAGCTAGCAGGGCTTTCACAGACGAACTTCATCTTCGAAACTTGCCTTGCGATTTAGCGGGTTGGACATAAATGGCGTCGCTTACATGCACATAGGGAGAACTACAAGATTGCATAGCTAGAACTGATAGCACATTCGCTACGAATATATTTTCTTGATACCATACTCCAACGACAGCGTTGTCTCTCCGCCTATGCACATATTTGACCAGCCTGTTTCCTAACGACTTCCCTATTCTTGGCTCAGCGAGTTTCCACAGGCATAATCTATTTCCACTCTGGAGCAGCCGATGTGGTGTTCCTCTCCAAGCTCAAAGGGACATGGGCGTCAGATTTTGGGTTGACGATTGGGAGACCAGATGTAAAGGTGCCCCTGAGAGCTACATGGAGCAGTTCACGCAGAAGGTTCGGATGGGTGACAGTAAGCGTGCTTATCTCATGAACACGCCGTATCGAGTCTGAAGTAGCTTTCTGTGCAGGCTATGGTGATGGCATGACGCGGCTTTCGGAGCGGTAACGAGGGAAGAAGCTGAGCGGCCTTGACAATGGCCGAGGAAAGATGAGTTTATGGATGTCACGAGGAGACATCGGTCAGAGGCAACTGATCCTCCCCAAAGATGCTCACACATAGAGTAGGGTGCTTCCAGTCCGTTCGCTTCGCTTTCGCTTTGACCCTTTGAAGGGAAGAATACGCACAACGAGTGGACATCTTTTGACATCCCTATTGCACTTTAGGTCCGGGTGCCTCGCTCCTATATTCATTATTCACCCACACCACTTTCGTGGTAGCTGCCCTACCGTTGCAGATGATGCTTCTTAGGCCTGACAGGGTGGAGGAATATTTGCCAGCCAGCCGGATGGAAAATGTATGACGGCGAATCAGAAGTGAATATGGAGATGACGACTACGGAAGAATAGCCTAGTCTTGATTTGGGCCTGGAAAGCTTTGGTCAAGCAGCAGATGATGCTGACCAGGATGGAAAGTGAAAGGCTTTCTTGCGCAGTCATGAGACATGTGACAGACATTTGCTGACCGCCATATCTCCGACCAAGGGGGACGATATTATTAATGAATGGGAAAGGATTGAACCGGTGGGTGGGCTTGCGTGCTTGTCAACGTTTAGTCTGCTTCAAAAGACCCTAAGCAGGCTAAGCAGTACCAGGTAAAGTACTTAAAGTAGTTATATTGCGTGCATGGCTCGTGCCAGGCTTGCCCGCTTACCCCCACGGTCGCTAGGATCTAATCATCGGAGATTGTGGCCTTCTCGTTGCCCCTCCAGGCTTCTCCATCCTCTTCACCAGCCTACAATCTACCAATGATAACAACAACAACAACACCACCCCACCACGATGCACAACATCGGCCCCACACTTTACAAAGCACCGAGAAAAGCCTTCCATCTTGCATAACGAGACTACTCACATCGGGACCCCGATGCAACTCTCAACCAACATTCGTCGACTGCCAACCAGCCCTCTCACACCAGTGCAGAGCCAAGAAGGGGGGCTCTCACTTGCTTATCAGAAAGCGCTGCCCGCAAGCTTGACAAGCCGCAGCATCTTTGGTATCTCTGCATCTACCACGCTCCTGCTCCTGCTCCCCGCTCTCAATCACACGCGCTATTGGTTCGGTCTGCCGCTACTGACATTCCGTCCCAAGTTCGCTGCTCTCGTTATATGACTACCAGAGGTTTAGAGACGACTACCAATCCGCTCTTCCAGCCAACCCATGTCCTGCCGCTTCACTCACAAATACCTTGTACCTTCCCACGAGCCGAACCACCAAACGGCGCCTGCGACATTCGTTGCATGACCTGTTGGCTACCTTGTGGCCTCTACCCTTCCCAAACACTAAAAAGCAAATCGTTATCGTCACTTCAGCTCTCCTCCGTCCAGGCATTGATCGCAAGACAGCATATTTGATTTCACTCGTCACGGGATTTTGTACCCCTGATGTATTGCTCAACATGGACTCGGAGGATGGACAAATCTTTGTCAAGGTACATGCCCAAGATCCTGCTCTGCTGTCCCTACTCTGGACCTGTTGACTAATACATCAAAGAACCTAGCGCATTTCGTTCGCACACATGAAAAGGCCCTCGCGAATGCTCTACAGCTACGGCGCCAGTATCCCAAGAATGGGCAGACGAGCGGCCACAACGGAGAAGCCTCGCCCACCCAGATCAGCAGCGATCAGGGCTCTGCTCCTGTGTCCTCGACATCGAGTGCGCTTGCCGCTGCATTTTCCCTCGGGGCTCTCAATTTTTCCTCACACAACCTGAAACCGGCCAAGCTCGCCTTGAGTCCCCACCACCTATACTATCTGTTAGATCGCTTCGAAGAGGTGGGAATATCGATTGGCCCAATGAACGTGCGGCTGGAGAACATTCATGCCGAGGCCTCGCCTGCCAACTATGTTTCTTTTCTAAGTCAGTCGCAAAGATCTCATGGTCGGAGTGATCGTGACTCCATCCACTCTGTGTCGAGTGTACACAGTATGATGTCGGGCATGTCCAGCTTATGGTCAGGTTTCGGACTTGGGTCTTCAACTACTGCTGCCAAATCGGAGAAAGCCAAGATGGAGCAGCTGACCGACTTGAAATACCTATATTCAGCTTTTACTAAGATTCCATGTCTACGACTGGCGCCGGACCGGAAAGCGCGACTCATTCGAGGGTATGAAGAATTCCCTTTCGACACCGCCGTGCCATTACTTGCATTCAAGAATCTTAGCGCCCTCGAGATTTGTGATGTGGACTTTCGACAATTTTACGGTTGGGACAAGCTGGCGGAGCAATTACGCTCGCTCACTGTGAAGAGATCACATCTGGACGATCCCACCGACCTCTTCGTTAATGTAGTGCTTGATGATATGGACAAGCGACGACGGCGCTCGTCCAAGGTCCAGAGTTCTCCTGTGCCGCCTTGGCCTGCGAGCCCCACATTGCGTTTCAGTGATGTGGGACAGGCAAATTCCACTCCTCCTTCCCCTATGGTAGATGATAGATTCGGCCAGAGTGCTAGCCCGAAACGCAATGGTCGCCTACATCAGGAGTCCGAGGCTCCATTACCGCGTCAACGACTGAGGACGGAGAGTGCATCTCCTACTCGCCCAAGCAGCTCGAGACAAGATGGCTCTTTCCGTCATATACGTCCAAACTTAGGCAAGGTCAAGCGTTCGGGATCCGGAAGTTCGAATTCCAGCACCCAATCTAGCGGAGCGTTACGCAGCGGTAGTTCATCTAACCTGCTAACATTGGGTTTGCTTCCGGCGTCCAAATGGAGATTTCTGAGGCATGTAAGCCTAGCGGACAACTCTCTTACCTCGATGACGGCTTCGAGTCTCGCACCACTCTCAATCACGTTGCATTCATTGGACCTATCATCCAATCTCTTCACAGAGATTCCAGACTGTCTCGCTACCTTGACAGCTTTGCGGGCTTTGAATCTCTCTAATTGTATGATTGAATCTCTGCATTCGTTAACCAAAAGTCCTCTGCCTGCCATAACTGCACTCAACCTTCGAGCGAACCGACTGGTGTCCATCGCCGGTGTCGAACGTCTGATGTGCCTGGAGCGTCTGGATCTTCGAGACAATAGGATACAAGACCCCACAGAGTTGGCGAGACTTACAGGAATGCCAGATATTGCGGAAATTTGGGTCCTGCGGAATCCGTGCGTCAAGACTCACAGCAATTATCGAGTCTCCATTTTCAATCTTTTTAGGAGTACTCCAGGCTATACCGATGACATCATGATTGACTCTTCTGCCCCCGGATACAGCGAGCGGAAGCAGCTGAGAGATCGCATTGTCGAACCGGAGAGAGTCCCGGTGGTCAAAGCGCTTCCTGTCGTGCCAATGCCCTTGAAGACCGAGGAAACACGATGCACAGCCGCGAATAGCGAAGCCCAGGAAGTGCAGCGTCCTTTGCCACCTCAAACAACACAGAGTGAGCTTGCGATGGGGTCGGGTCGTCGAAGAAAAGGACCCCGGAGACGTATTGTCGACCTCGCCGGAGAGGAAAGTCCACCAGCCGTGCAGCAACGGGATGACTTGATTGAGGTACCCTTAGGGGCCGAACGTACAATTCTCACGGGAATTTCTGCAGATGACACTGCTCCCAGAAGTCAACCGCCTCTGCTCCAGCGGCTTCAGATGCAGTCAACTTCACCAACGTTGGGAATCTCCGAAGCTGCAGATCCATCTAAGTGCGTCTCAATGAACGTTTCAGACAAGGGCCGTTCACTTGCGATTGAGATCAAGAGCTTGAATCTGGACGGGGAAGCCTATCGCCAGAAGGTCGAAGCCCTTAAAAGCGAGGTTGGCAGTAATTGGCTTAGCATCCTTAGCGAGGAAGGCTGGCAGCAGCATCAGAAGGTCCGAACTTCGAGTCCGCCTTTCAATCATCCCGGCATGATAAGGCCAGATCCCCCAGTGTTTCGAGCCTCGAGCCAGGGCATTGTTAGTGGTGGTCGCGCCATTGGCTAAGCGCCCAGGGACTCTTAGCTATGATGGCTTGGACAAAAGCCTCCAGGTCATTCGATGGCCACGATGAATTACGATCCAATATCGAGGAACAGCAGGAGCTGTTCATATTTTGCATGAGCCTCAACCGCGTTTGCTTCCTGTTCATCTAAAGCGTTTTTGGTGGTCATAAGTCAGGCATTTCCAAGTCTATTCTCACGGAGGCCTCGCGTTTTGTACAAAAACTTGCCGTTGGCATGTTCTAGAAGTCCGCTCTCTCACGGTGATAGCCGTCTTGATCGAAGATAGATTTGTGAAGCGTTGTAGCGAAGGCGCTGGGGATTGTTACGACTGAGGATTGTTTAATACGGTCGCCCTACAGCTTGTATCATTGATCTTGTTCGTGTTAGATCAAAGCATAAAAGCGAAGTATGTTGCAGAGGCAGTCTCTGCAATCTCGGAATCTACTAGGCAAAAGCACCTCTGGCAACTGTAGCGTAACTGAAGACCGCAAAGTTCTGTGATTCATTAATTTCAATAGCCATCTTGCATCTCGATGGACGTTGTAGAATTTATAGAGGGGGTCGCTGGTGACTCCATTAGATGCTTATGTGCTGAGTATACGAACGCCTTAAAAGACGACATCATCCTGGTACACTCAATCCTCTTATCCAACAACGTAGGACCATAGCCCAAAATACTAATGGGAGTTCGAACTTGTCTGATATTACTTATATTGACACCCGAAGCGCAAAGCGGCTACACCTACAATAAGGGCATTCCTTGGCAGGCCTAGGGAGGTAAAGCCAAACCAGGATCGCTTCGACGCCAACAGACACCACGTCTTTGAAATTAACTTACACTGCTGCGTATGCTAGATTGATCGAGCACTTGAAACAGTGAATTTTGAGATCTACACACGTTACCCGCGGGCATCAACATACCGCGCTCCCAAAACAACAGTAGCTACGGGCATCGACGACGAAAACTTCACAACGCTTACCCTAGAGAATACCCAATAAGTCTGCAGAATCGTCATCCGAGACGATCAAGAATACCAGATCCCCAAGTCAGACAGGAGGTTGACCTGGTCGTCCCATAGATTGAGAGATCGGCTCTTCCGAGGCCCCACCACAAGCAAGAGGAGGCCTTTGTTCCTTACGCATCTAGACGCGACATCCTCGAGGGAGACCGATCGTAACTTGGAATACGGTCAATCTAAGATCCGTATATCGATCACGCTCGCTGTAAGCATCCAAACATCCCAAGCTCAAAAGTGTGCAGATGCGGCTGTGCGTTGCTTCCCTCTCCAGCAACTGAGTATTGACTTGATAAAGAACGCCAGACAGAGTGGAACGAGAGAACACAGACACGGAAGAAGAGGACAAGATTCCGAAACCCCGCTCTGCGCTCAGTCAATCAAAAGCTGTACCCAAATTGGGACCACGACATGGCGGATCAGAACGATGTGGACCTCGACTCCATCATCGATAGGCTCTTAGAAGTGAGAGGGAGCAGGCCGGGCAAGCAGGTTCAACTCCTTGAAGCTGAGATTCGTCACCTATGCCAGAAAGCCCGTGAGATCTTCATTTCTCAGCCCATTTTGTTGGAACTGGAGGCCCCAATCAAGGCGAGTCATATCCACTCTCTTGTCGATATTCAAAGCTTTGGGGCCGTGCTAATACGGTGCTTTGCCTGGTGTAGATTTGCGGTGATATTCACGGCCAGTATTACGATCTCCTACGCTTATTCGAATATGGAGGATTCCCCCCCGAGGCGAATTATCTTTTTCTTGGCGACTATGTGGATAGGGGAAAACAATCTCTGGAGACCATTTGCTTGCTCTTGGCATATAAGATCAAGTATCCTGAGAACTTCTTCATTCTGCGTGGCAACCACGAATGCGCTTCCATCAACCGCATATACGGGTTCTACGATGAATGTAAGAGAAGGTATAACATCAAGCTATGGAAGACCTTCACCGATTGCTTCAACTGCCTGCCTATTGCAGCAATCATTGACGAGAAGATCTTCACCATGCATGGAGGGCTGAGCCCAGATCTGAATTCAATGGAGCAGATCCGTCGCGTCATGCGGCCTACAGATGTGAGTGAAATTTTCATTGCTATGGTTAAGCTTTCGAGATCACTCAAAGCGGGGCTCTCGGTGGGTCGCTGACATGTGTAGATTCCCGATTGTGGTCTTCTATGTGACTTGCTGTGGTCGGATCCTGACAAGGACATCACTGGCTGGAGTGAGAACGATCGTGGTGTCTCCTTCACTTTCGGGCCTGACGTCGTATCTCGCTTCTTGCAAAAGCACGATATGGACCTTATTTGCCGCGCACATCAAGTCGTTGAAGACGGCTACGAATTTTTCTCGAAACGACAACTGGTGACGCTCTTCAGCGCTCCCAATTATTGCGGAGAATTCGATAATGCAGGCGCCATGATGAGCGTGGATGAGAGCTTACTGTGTTCGTTCCAGGTACGCTTCACTCGGTCACAGTTGCGACACTCTAATTCCCATGCTCGTTGTCTTTATCTCGAGAACGTTGACGCAGAAGCTCATCTAAACCTCTGCACAGATTTTGAAACCTGCGGAGAAGAAACAAAAGTACGTCTATGGTGGCATGAGCACTGGCCGGCCCGTTACTCCTCCAAGGAAGCAAAAGAAGAAGTAATGTACCAACACAAACTCCCCGTGTGCAGCAGGTTCGGGCGAAGATAGCTTTCCGTCATCACCAATCCCGTTTGCCCCCACGATCGAAAGGCACAAAGCGCTAGCCATACACCAACATCCCTACCACGACCAATATTGCTACCACCCTTTTTGTCGCTCCGATGTCTCAGCTTCCGCCCTCTTCACGCCCTTAACGCCGACGACGATGATGGTGGGAGTCATTGGTAATGGGCACAAAGCGGGGTTGGCTATCTCTACGTCGGTGTTTTGCTATGCTCGGATTATGGTAGTAGTGGTGGACGTTGTCAGTTGTTCAAGATGTGTAGTAAGTGTCTGTCACTCAAGGGCAGATTCATACAAACCCGATACTCAATTACCATGTTGTTTTGCGCACGGTTCTACAGCTTCTATCTTTCTGCCATCATTCCTCTTTTCGCACTCTTTTCCTTCTTTCTGGCTTCAAGTGTTGTACCGCCTTCTCCAATGACAGCGAACACACTCAACTGCTAGCTTCTTCTCTGTTGTCAACCATTCACGCTTTCTGGCTACATGATTACATATTCTACTCTCTGCCTCGGTGGAAGGAGTTCACCAACGTGTGGCTCGCAATAGGCCTGAAGGTGCGCGCATAGGATCGAAGACAAAAACTCTGGTAAAGAAATGCGCAGACAATTGGTTAGACGACCCTTCTCCATATCGCTAGTTTGTGTCTTTTCATGCTAATCGGGCTAATGATTATGGTTCGCCATGGTATATCACAAATCATTATCCAGGTGGGTACCTGGAACAAGACGCATGACGGAGTATGACAGACTGTCCATCGCAGCCAAGTGGAGCCCCAAGTCCGCCACACTTTGGTGTTTCTACAGACGTTTGATCATGGGAATGTCGCAAGTGCGTCATCTCAAGACAGGTAGATAATCAGTGTCTAAAGCGTCCGAGACTCTGTTTGACCCGACAGACGTCGCGCCAGCCCGATTGGGGAGCCTCGAAATTATGCCATTTCCTCAGTGGACGACATCCTTTCCATATGGGCCATGGGACCCATCCATTACGACGGAAAGCTGCGTGGATAAAAAGCTCGAATATTCTAGGGCGCTGAGAAAGATGAAAGGTAACTCACTACGTCACTTAATATACCTGAAGTGAGAGGCAAGAAATGGAGCATGATTGCCTTCTGAGCTAGCAGCCATTCCCATTGCGGCTTTATCACGAATGCCAAATAGACCGGCCAGACAGCAATCACGCACCTACTACTAACCCTGACAGCACCGCTGTTCCAGCGATAGAGTTGCCATACAAATACATCCAATGCCAAAACACAGGTTGCCACCAACCCTATATATCGAAATGATCATTCCCAACCTCGACGCGTGGGTATGAGAGAACCTTCGGACGGAGGAAAGAAGATGGCCTCAAGAGGTGTTCTACCAGCAAAAGCGAGCGTCTGAAGGGTGTGTTGCCGCTCGACATAGGGAGAAGTAAATGCTAAGCACCGGCCAGACGAATTCGTGGGAATCTTTCAAGCTTCGACCGAGCATAGAATTCACCAAACTGTATTCTGATGCCGGCTGTTTGTTGGTTTGCAATTGGAAGTGGCAGTCTTTGGGCTTTACCAAACACTCCGTCTGTGCAAGATGGTCGGCTGCGAACCAATTGCATAGGGTATCTACGTAGGTAACCATACTGACTAATACGACTAGCGCTCGAGGACACCAATTTCCAGAGCTGATGTTTTTGCCATGTCTTGTTTGATAACTTTTGGGTAGGGTTAGAAGGGTTTATCCCCGTGCCCCCCACCCGTAGTTATGGTCCAGCCCGGAGCCTCGAGCTCTAGGGTACTTTCGGGTCGGAATACTTGGTCCTTGTAATTCCTTAGCCGGGCAGACTCTAACAGGAACCTTGATAAGATTCAGTCAGTCTTAGAAGCGCTATCATTTCATGAGCGAAAGTAAGGTATCAGAATCTATGGTTGTGGAGCTATAAAGCATGGACCATTACGGTTAACCCTTCCTGGACCCTTGGGTCCTTCCATGCGCATACCCATCTAACGCGCCACTGCGACCGCGTCTCGAACATGCCCCACAACGTTCACAAGTCGCAGCCATGTCCACAACTCCACCAGCGCACCCACCGACCTCCCTACCAACCTCGCCCCTGGCCAAACGCTCTAAAACAGAGCAGGCTGCAGACATGACCACCAATGGCAGCGAGAAGCCGGCCCAAGCTACCCCTCCACCCCTCTCCGTCTCCCCTCCGCTGCTAGTGAAGAAGCTGTCAGCTCACGCCAAAACGCCTACGAGGGGCAGTGCGTTTGCGGCTGGGTATGACCTGTACAGTGCCAAGGCATGCTCGATACCGAAGAGGGGGAAGGGACTGGTGGATACGGATATCAGTATTGCGGTTGGGGAGGGATGCTGTAAGTCTTTCTCCCTGTTGAGCGTTCATGAGCTGGCTCTGGAAGAGATGTATCATTGTTGAGCCATACATGATGGGCTGATCAGGACCTGTTGTATCGCAGACGGAAGGGTAGCACCGCGTTCAGGTCTCGCCGTTAAGCACTTTATAGACACAGGCGCAGGGGTCATAGATTCGGATTACAGAGGGCAGGTCAAGGTTCTGCTGTTCAATCACTCCGAGGAGGACTTTGAGATCAATGAGGGAGATCGTATCGCACAGCTTGTGATCGAAAGAATCTATACACCCCAGATTGTCGTCGTTGAGGAGCTGGAGGAGAGTGTGAGGGGCGCTGGCGGTTTCGGTAGTACTGGCTGACTTTGGGGTCCTGGTGTGGGACCAGAAGAGGTGTAACAGCTATCCAACGTTGGAGTCGTAAAGTGACTTCGTCAAGACCTTATCCTCGGCGTTATGGGAAAGTTGTGTCATCTCTTTCCTCCGCTTTCGGCCTGTGCTCCAGGTCCTGGCCCGCAATGTGCTGCATACCAAGATCTCCTCTCGCCCCAGCGCCGACTGCCCTTCGCTGTGAGATCTAGTTCGCCTCTGCTCCTGTTCCTGCTTTCTCTTCGCTGGCTGAATCTTCCTCTAAAGCGTCCACCTTCCAGTCCAGCGACGGGTCTCTAAGATCTCCCAAACACCGCACAATCTTTACCTCCGCCGCCTTCGTCCTCCGCAGTCCCAGCCTTTTCTCGCTGTCCTTCTCCTTCTCCATAGCCCCTAGCGGACCACCCATACCTTCGAGCGCCTTGTCTCTCGCCTCTTTCGTCTTGGAAAGTATAGTGTGCATACTTCCCAGTACCTTCTTTGCCGCCTTCGCCAGCGGCAAGTCCACCGCTTTGACATCGTCAGGGGAGACCCAGGATTTAGTATTGTTCAGATTGGCCTCGGTGACAGCTTCACGGAGACGGACCACAGCCAGAGCGGCGAACATGTCGCCCGTACCGCTGAAGAAGCAGTCGATGGCTGGAACGTCAATTTTGAACAGGCGAGGGGAGAAGTCGGAGCGGGATGTGGAGCCGATGATTGACAGGGTGGAAGGGTTATCAGGAAGCTGAGTAGATGTGACTATGATATGGGGTATGCGGTGGCTTTTGTGCAATTTTGAAACGGCTTCTGCGAGAGTCGAGAGGGATGTGATTTTCATTCCGGAGAGGGCTCTGGTCGTCCAATGTTCAGATTTCGTGTTCGATAGATATGTGAGGACCAACTTACTCGGCCTCAAACTGATTAGGAAGTATCAGATCGGCGTCTCTTAGCAGATTCCTGTAGGCAGGTACCACCTCCTCGCTAACATAGAGTCGTCCTTGGTCACCCATGACTGGGTCAAGTGCTATGAACCTTTAGCGGATCGATACCGTTGAGCTTTTGGATAGATCTGAACTTACCCCAGAAGAAGGAGCCCGCTTTGGTTGACCCCTTCAGCTTGAGATCTCGCGCGATAGTACCAATAGCATCTACAGCTTTAGCGCTGGGCGCATAGCCTGTGAGCATCATGTCGAAATCTGTGAGGTAGCTCTGCTTCAGCCCGGCGTATAGTTCGGTGATCTCCTCTGCGGAGGTCTTGGTGCCCTTCCATTGCTTGTATCCGGTATGGTTGCCTGAGCCTGGGTCAGTAAGTGTAGGGACCACGGGTTCCAGATGACAATACTGAATTGCACGGTGTTGAGCGCAGCCACATCGCAACCCAATACCTGCATCACGAATGCAGCCATAGTGTTCCCAACATGCCTACAATAAGTCAGCCTCATCACCAGAGCTTCCTGGGCGATTATCTCACCCGTAGATAACCTTGGGTAGATATGTCAGCAATATGTACCACAGTCATGAGAGGGCAGCAGTGTCCCTACATGACTGGCAATGGCCAGAACCCGCGTCTCTGGCACTACAGGGTCTGAAGACATCTTTAAGATGATAACACGAGATTTTGACTAGCGATGGCCAAAAAGTTTATGCGAATGAGATTCAGATGGCTCGATGGAAATCTAATCTCTTATCTTATCTTAGCATCGTCATAGTTCTAAATACACTGACTTGCGAGGGAGGGCTGTTGCTTGCTTAAAGGTGAGTCTGGCGAAAGGGAAATCATAGATCTATTCAGTGCGCAATTCCAAGGTGGACACAACAAGGGATGGAAGCACAGTTGTCGCTGGACAGTCTTCTTTGTCACCGTCGTCTCTCAACAATTGCAAACCCGAAGCGTCACGAATTATACTCAAGTAGAAGCTCGTTACCACCTGGATAGGGCGATCTTTGGCATACTTGGAAGGGCGTTCCCAGTGAAAGTGTAAGATATGGATCTTACAGGCTGGGAATCAAGAGTTATTATTACCCTGTCACCCTGTCGGTTGACTCGCTAACGCGACTCAAGTGATATCCATCATGTAAGAGGCTTACCACTGTAGAAGTCAAAGTAGTCTTTTGCGATTGCCAGAAGGAGGATTTACCTAGTCATTATGAGATGAAAATGAACATCTGGCTGATTATAATATTAGAATGACTTGGTCAGCCATGGCTGGAACATGCTTTCAATGTTATAGAGCCCGTTCGGTTATCTGCTGACATGTCGAAATGGACAAGGCTAGAGCAGCAAAGTCTGGTGCAATGGGGCCACATTCTGGGTTTCGCAGGATTTGAGGGAGCAGGTCTCTATCCTGAATCCAGCTCATAATTATCGTAGACATATGCATACAGGCTAACATGAGACTAAGCTCATCTTCTGCATGTACATTGGCCCATCACTCCTCGTCCCCAATCTATAGCATACTGTCAGCCTGTACAGGATGAAGTAATGGGATCGATTCACCTTCGGTGCAAGGTAGAACCTCAAATAGCTGTTAGAGGCCAAGCTATATTCAACTAACAGTGGCACCTCGTTGGACAAGCACAGTTTGACAGTGCTGGAGAGCCCGCTGGCTTTGCAAAAGTTGACCAAGTACTTGAGGGAGAAGGTCAAGGCAACGGGCTCTGACAATGCAATGTCAACATTGAGGTCTGGCTTGTCGACATTGGTGTGGCTTCGGAGAGTGACTGCCCCGTTGCCGATATCGCCTGAGCAGGAAAATTTGACACCGTCTTTCGTAGCTTCAATGGCCACTTACGACATACATCAGCTAATGTGTGAGGGTAGCTAGAGCTGGAGAGACATACCTGACTCGGACAGTGCCATCAAGTCTCTACAGATTCTCTGGAATTCCGCTGACGGCATTGTGATGGTCGCCGCGTACTCCGTCTCTGGAATGCCCAAATGCTCTTGATCGATATCCATAAGCTTGATATCATACTCGCTGAGACGGTCGCTCTCGCTACTCTCGAAGACTAGATTGACAACATCTGGTGCATCCTGCGCCTTTAGGGTCAAGATATCCTCGTTCTGCGCACATCGAAGCACCTTCATGAGCGAGCTGAGGTTGATACCGAGTGCGATGTTACGGTCGCAGCGGAAGGGGGAGAACGATTCGGCTTTTAGCATCATGGAGACTAGGGCGACGTGAGAGTTATCCATGGCCTGGAGGGCGACACCAGAGTCGTTGCAGTCGAAGTTGCAATCTTGGACCAGGTCTTTGATGGCATCGACGACCTAAAGGGACGTTTGAGCCTTGCTCACATGTGGACCGGAAGCGTGCCTTGTACCTTCTTCAGCAGGTTGGCCTGCTCCAACCGCGCTTCAAGCACTGCGAAAAGGTCAGCATGTATAGGACGCAATGGGTTGAAGCGGCATACTCTTTGGGGGGAGTTGGACGTTTGTTGCAGTGATTTGTATCTTTTGTTCCTCTGGAATATGCGATCAGGCTATCACACTGACACAGCTCACCGGATCCGATGATTTGCGCAGGAACGCGGAGATAGATCGACTAGGAGGAGGCGGTTGCTGTTGTTGTTGTTGTTGTTGTTGTTGTTGTTGTTGTTGCTGCCGTAGTGGACTCTGAGGCTATCAGAGTGCTCCCACAGTTCGCGTAGTCGCGCTCGCGGTCAAGGGTCGCGCTAAAACATAGTGGTTACATACATCACGTGCATTCCTATTCGTGAGCTCCTCTTTATGTCTAAGCTGCCCGAGCAATCATTGAGGAACGCGAGTTCCCTAGCAATCATTGTATTCGTCGTTACATATGATTATACGGTAGTACATCATGTACGTGGGTATCATGCATCAATATTTTCGCTTCCGCAAATGCCATCACGAGTGTCAGAAAACGCCATAGAGCAACGAGCAAAAGCAAAAGGAGAAGCTGACCGCCGGTCTACACGAAGGGAGTATATAGCAAGTATATCATCAGATTGAGCCAAGTCGGCCTGTCGTTCGTCCTCTCGGTCGTAGCTTAATCACCGTCTCCAACTCCTTTAGCATATGCGTATTCGCATGTGACTTTTCTTTCACCATGGCTTGTCTCACCCGATCTTCCTTCATCTTCGTAATTCTCTCTTCTCTTGTCAACGTGCTGCGCTGTCGTGGAAGTGCAATCGCTTCAAAGACTTCTTCGCCTGAGCTGCTCGTAGTAGTACTCGAGCGTGAACGTCCAGACTTTGGCAACCCGTTCATGGCGCGAAGGGCGTCTTGAGGACTTCCTTCCACAGCAGTGACTCCCCCGAGACTCGATGTTGGGGACAAGGGGAGCACGTTACTGTATGTTGACAAAGATCTCCTGTGATCCTTCTTGTCCAGATTGCTTGCGAGTGTCGCTCTACCCATCTCCCATTCTTGCACCAAGGCTTTGAGATCACCTCCGATGGAATCGTACTGTGCTAGCAGATTGGCGCCAGATTCAGACACTTCCTCTGATCGCTCCAACGCTTTATCAGACTCGTCACGAAGTAATCGCATCTTTGCTTGGAGACCACGGATACCTTGTGATAGATTACCAAGCTGTCGCATCTGGCTGCGCATGCGCTCCCTACCGGGAGTCAATGGTACCTTTGGAGTAGGAGGAGTCTGAAAATCTATATGCTACCTCATCAGTTATGCAAAACCGAGAAGATTGAGAGATAGCTCACCGTCCTCCTCTCCCAGTATTCTATCGATGTTGGAAGTCATTTTGGCGGTCACAGACGAAACATTATTCATCGTCTCAACAGCAGCTGACCATCTCTGGAAGTCTGATTTGCTACCATCCGCGCTCAAAGCTAGGAGTGTGCAGAGAAAGAGCTTTCGTATTATATGCAGCTTTTGTGAGCCTACTTTAAGGTCTTGCAGCGTATGTGTATCCTCGATCATGGAAGATCTCACATTCGCAACCAGCTCTGCGTCTTCCATATCGGTCCGGCTGATTTCGTAAATATCGTAGTATTTCTCCAAGTCTAGGTCAACAGCATACGGTTTGAGCATCTGGTAAGCATCATGATACGGGGAGAACATAGCAATCAAATATCGGTGAATAGTATGGCGTAAACGCTCACATAGTCGAACCTGGTTAGTCTCTTCAAGCCGAGTGATGGGAGGGAGCGGGTTGCTTCTGCATAAAATGTCAGTGGGGTTCTACCTGCAAGATGCTGCGGGTCCAATACATGCTGTAGCCTCGAGAGACAAGCTCCACTTCTTGTATGAGAGTAATCCCTGCAAATACGGCTGCATCAAATTCCTGTGCATTGATCGTAAGGGAAGAGGCGCTTTCGACCGCTTGGTTACGTAAGTACTGCAGCCATTGATGACGAAGATAGTAATAAAAGAACATAATCAGGACCACGACAGCCAACGCGATCACTGTTATTCTCGAGCGGCTGTAGTGTGTGACAGCTTCACTCTTAAGCCAACGGACTGCCCAGGCAAGAACGAAAGCCGTCGCTCCTGTGGTGAAGAGCCCAACTGCGCTAGGTGCTAAATGCTGTTTGTTCTCCCAGCCTGATTGCCTATCTCTAATTGGTGGGGGAAAGCGTTGACGTTTGTAGGTATTCGGATTTGAATGCTCGTTCAGGAGCTGAGAAGCTACTATTGTATATCGAAATTGTTCCAGGAAGAGTGCATTTTCGGTCCAGCCCAAACGACTATGAAGAGCGCTCTGTGTATGATCATCATTAACATACATCACACCTCGGATTATGACTTCAATACATACCGAGCACGTATTGTGAATACGCGCAACGGCGCCCTTCAATGGGGGACCCTCCAGCTTGAGGCGAGACGGTTTCCGACGGACCTTTCTGTTATGTGTGGAGAGACCTCTTGGCGCAAAAGAAGTCGTCGTAGTCGGTGACGTTGGCTCGCTTGTAATGTTCGTTGAAGCCCATTCATCTCGGGCTTGACCCTCGCCTAGCAAGTTCACCTTAGCTGTCGACCAGGATTAAAGGCGGTCTCCATCGTCACTCACCCTCAAGGTATTGTGCAATTGGTGAGTCTTCGAAGACAACTGATTCCATGTTGGAGAGACGGTGTCACAAACATTCTTCGACTGCGGTTTGGCGCCTCGTGGAACGGACTGGGGGCGAAGTCGGTACCTGAACCTCGAGCTGTAATGAGGAATCGCAAGCCATGTAGCAAAAACACAAGTCTCAGCTGAATGATTGAGAGGAGGACAAAAGCGATCACGAAAGTAGGGCAAACCGTTGAGTTTGGCCAGTTCCGTGGTTTCGTAAAGTACTCGGCGAGATTGAGGCGCGTCAGGCGTTTGCCAAGCCCTACGATGCCGGTTTCTGGAAGGATTCGTTGAAGTTTCACAACCACGACAACCCATCAACTCCAATGCCGCCAATCCCTCGCTGTGGCGAATAATTTCCAATTCAAAAGACGCAGCGAAACGTTCTCTGAGAACGTTGTGTCAAAGACGTCACGGAGAAGTGGGGATTAGTCCGCCTATCTTGCAGGAGCGATTCGCACTGCCGGTCCATAGGCGTGGAAGAAATGGCTGAAAACCCATGGCAGTTGACAGGCGCATCTTTGATTCGTTTGTACCAATCATTGTTGGATAGCTAGCAAGTGGGCCATTTGTGCGTGTTGAAAGACTTGATAGAGCAAAGCATAAAACGGCATCTCTCCGATCATATTCTGGCTTCTGGCGAATTGGCTTCCCTCAAATCGCCGCTCCTGACGACAACATACCGTTCAGTAAGTTCCATTTTATGTCAATTGGCTCGTATAAATGCAAATTCCAAAAACCTGCCGGTTCTCCAAGCATTCGGCCAGTCACCGCACTTAGAATTAACGAGTTCCTGGTGGTATTGCGGGTTCGATTGACGATGCCGGCAGGCCAGATAGACTACAGCTGCGCCGGACCAGAGGTATCAATAAAAATCATATGAGATGGTCGTGTCTCAATCTGCAACGCAAAGATTCTATTGAGCTTTCGCCCCTGGTCGGAATGCATATGCATAATTAGCGCGCCTTTCGCTGGCAACTTTCTGCGAGGGTGCTTCCAGTCTCTAAAGGGAATTTGTTCTGCTGCATTTCGAATTCCATGAGAACCATGGGCCGCCCATGATCTAGCTGCAGGAAGAGCGGGCTTTGGATGAGAAGAAAATACATATAAGGCTTCTCATGGCTCCGCGCTTTTCATGGTTCCAATCACTTTGTTGTCCAACAAGTATTGAATAAACCACATGTCAGTATTTAAAAGATGAGTAAGTTCAAACATACTATCCTATGTGGTAGGTAGAGCATCTCGAGGTCTTGGGGTAAATTGACTCAGTGCATCAAGGAAACACTGGTGTGACCACCCTTTCGCACACGTTGACTTCGTCCGAAGGTTGTCGAAGGATCCATGAAATATTGTTATTGTTATTGGCCTGGTGCGCTAGGCCCGTGGAACCCCTAAAGCGCTGTGTCTAGATATGGAGTTGACCTCCCGAAGAACACCACCTTCATCAAAGCGAAAATTGTAAATCACCAAGCATTAAACCTATAATACTTCCAAGAATATTCAGTATTAAATCAAACCAAGGATGTAATGCACGTTCCTAGTCAGCAGCAACCAAGACGGAGAGCGACTGGAGGTACATTATACTATGTGATCAACATGACAGCATACATCTCGAAGGCCCGCGAGGTCAGAATTCTTCGCGAATTGTAAGCACATTCATGCCGTAACCATCGGTACATGAAGTCCTTGAACAATACCGATTACACGTCAGGGAGAACCATCTAGATACTCTGGTGGAGGACCTCACAGCCAGGTTCGAACCCTTTTCTGTTCAATCGTTTAACATCCTCGAAATTATGATCAGTCTTGGGACATGCTTTTGGAGCTTACTGTTTCTCAGACATATCTCGGCGTTCCCTTTTCGACCCCAAAGAGGAATACTGACTTGCAAAAACTTTTTATCTTCAACGCCACCATCACAGGAGTCATCCAGGAAATCAATGTATTTGTGCCCCTCCTTTGTAAAGGTACCGAGAAGAAGGTCTCGACCGTGTCGGACCGCATGGCTGACACAGCACTTATTAACAAGTAGCAGTTGCTGTTCTGGCGCCGTACGCTTTCAGCAAAGGAGCGGTCAATATGGCCATTGTGAAATTCAATACTCTGTTCAAAAGAAAAGAGATCCTTCAAATGCCTATCAGCCCCAGCTATGTTGACTCGGGAAGTTACCAAGTAGGTAATCCCTACAGCGAGTCTTGCAGGTCGATCCAGCTCCGACTAAAGATAGATCCATAGACGGAGAAGGCATAAGGGTGGGATGAAGCCAGGTGCCAAGTCTGTGAAATATGTTCCGCATCTCAAGGCCCCTATTCAGCCGGACGAGTGCATAAACAAGGTATTGGAGCTATTCGAAGACGCCAGTGACCAGAAGGACGACGGTGGTCTTTTCTCGGTACAATAAGCCAGTGGCTTCGAAAAGCTATTAGCAGCATGTTCGTAGACAGCTGAAGGCCACGCAGCTTAAAGCTCAAGTAATTCCCACATACTTCCAAGGATGTTTGAAATCGACTTGGAAGAAGGGCTCAATATGATATTAGTCCAAGTAATATACTACCAACTTAGTTCAACAGGTATTTCAGTACCCGTATCGAGATGCAGCACCTGGGTTCTGCGCTTCAAGGTACACATGTCGCAGCATGCCCACTGTGAGACTGAATATTACTGAACCAACAGTAGCACAAAAGCGAATAGCACGTAACACCAACGATCTAAAACGCCGAATCCCACCAAATAATGCCAAAAATGACACGCCAATCGCAGACGCAGCGACATCACAATTTGTCAATCTCATCAGCGGCCTCGGCAATTCGGGGCGGGATGTGATTCATCTCTGCCATGCTGCTCAATGCACTGCTTTGAGCGACACTGCTCGCTTCATTGACGCTTTCCGAGACCTTCCAGAACTGTACGAACAATCCCTGCTCGTCACATTTTCCCAGGTGATACATCAAAGTCTTCCAAAGCTCTTCATACGGGTCCGGTCTGAAGCATTTCTTGCATAGATGTATCCATTTCCTGCACAAACAAGTGCGATCGTAGACTCCGTTGACCAGATAGTCGGAGCTACAGGCGAGTACGAGTCTGTGGACGTAAATGCGATCCCATGCCTGGACGTCGTTCAACACTTTGATCGCAGCGTGTAAAACAGCCCGGTGTTTTGACTGTGGCAGAGGCTGTTCAAAGTACCCAGAATCGATATTATCGTTGCTGCTCTTGATCCCATACCCCACGGCTCGGCTCGGTGTGGTCGCATGCAAAGAGCATCCAGCAACGAAAGCCAGTACTTCGGATCCGTTCTCGTCGCGTCTAAAACGTGGCTCCGAATAGGTTCTTCCACCTTCTGTAAAGACTGGGTGGTTCAGGGGTCAGCATTTCCTTATCAAGGCATGAGCTTCAGTATCTCAAAACACATCTAATAATTCATGGCGAGGTCAAGACGGGAAAGGCGTTGGACTGAGAGTATGACTTACTATCTCGGGGGAGGTCCTTGGCTTTGGGAGGCTGGAATCGACGATGGCCATGAAGACTCAATCTGCCTGACTTCATGTTGGCAGTTCCTTGATCTTGTCGCTGCATAAGACCCAGCATCGGAATAGTCCGATGAGGTTGCAGCGAAGCTAGTATGCCAATCCCTCAGCTATTCATTCGATGAGCTCAAGCTGTTTGGAGTGGACTGGCTCGAAATGTGCGTACCGCTAATATAGGTCAAATATGATACGTTTTAAGAATGCAACGCACACTGTAGTAGCGCGGAATTATCGATGATAGATGTGGATGTATGATGATGGGAGGAGATCGAAACAGGTACAGAGAATCGCCTTAGCAGCTCCCAGACATTGCAAGAGGAAGGCGCGGCCGTACATTGCAGCTTTCGCGAAGTCCAACTTCTGTGTAGTATTCGGTATGGCGTATTGGCTCTGCACTCCGTGATAGCCACCATGATATGTTGCCATCAATGGAATGACTTGTGATCTGTAGAATCTGACATTACTAAACGCTTGGTAGTTGGGAGCTAGCGCTCATGATCAATGCATACGGCAGCAAGGGTGGAGTCGGTTCCGTATCATGGAATAGGTGGAAAGGTTGTCCTGGGTCCAGAAATCAAAAGATAAGATGTTGTCAGCATTTCGTTGCTCTTCCGATCTTCTAATCATTTGCAGTATCACAAACCTCCGATTATCCAGATCTGCTTCACAGGCGACAAGACATTGTGGCGATACAGCTGAACATACTTGAAGCTCTTCGAGGATAGTGGAAGCATCTTTCAAAAGGCGTACGACCTCCATTGATCCCCACGACTTTCTCCAGTACGCACGCTAAAGACATATCAGAGCTGCAAGCCGGTAGAGGTCAGCAGTCTTCCGGACCCTGGTCGTCGCCAAATACAGAGCTCAGTGTACCAGGAACCACGTAATACAATATCAATTGTTCTTCGAGCCTATTACGATTTCATATTAATATACGCAAAGGCCTCAGCCGTTGGGCGACAGACTGGTGTCGTTCAGTCTCCTGACGATACTCGTCAATTTGATCGACCAGCTTAAAGATACAATAGTCAATACACTATATCAGTGGGGCTGACAAGGGAAACGTTTCGATGGGATTATATTCTGAGCAGAAGTCGAAGATACAGGGGAATCTTCTGCTTGTTGAAATGAGGGCGCCAAGAGGTATGGATTTACTTCTCATTACCATTACACAATGGACTTTTGCGGCCAGTAATGGAGCAAGAAATTCCACAAAACATTACGGGAATACACCCAAGCCATAGAGAAGGAGAAGGACGGTTCTGTTGTATAGCTCTTTAGATCTGCACATATAGGTCGAACGAACGTTTTAGCTCCGCAAGAGTGTGTGGTCCACTAGTACAGCCTCAGGTCAGCACTGCCTTTCGATAATACCAAAAGGAATTATGAGTGACTTTTGTATGCAGCAGCCGATGAAGCACAGTCTGCTTTTTGAACATGACCGGTAATTCTCAACGAAGACCTTTCGAAAATTAGAGCTAAGATTGTGCTATGCCTTATAGCGGGATGACGAGAATTGAGAATCCAATACGTGACTAACAACATGCTTGCTTCGAGCTGACCGAGACGATCGCGTGGCCTACGAGAGTTTTCCAAAGAGTTGAAAAGTGCACGGACGGCGGCAAGATTGTGCTCTGCGACGCGTCTCCTCAGTGAAGATGATATGCTGATATGAGAAGGATGGCCTCAAGAATGGCCGTCAACGAGTCGGTTGATTCCGAAGAGCCATCCTTGATGAGCGGACGCCGAAACTCGTTCATATCATCGTCAATGTAAGCCTCGTCCGCGACGCTTTGGTCTCATGATACGATAGTAATACCTAATCCCTTTCCCTAAGAACACTCGAAGTTGTGCTCGAGGGCCCTGGCGATAGTAGAGGACAGCCTTCGGGAGTCCGTTTGCTGCTCGAAGCTCCTAGCATTCACGATCTCATCGTGCAGGGTAATATTCCAAAAGCTGGTATCGATGAACGTCGACGTGCCTCTCGAGAGCGGCATTCCAATCCCATTCGAGATGGGCATCGTTGTGGGGGCGGAAATTTAGCCCTACGACGGTCGCCTTCTCTGGGCCATGAATAATGCAGTCCGTAGCCAGAGCATCTCACCTGTTCCACGGCACAATCCTTCGCACACTGGAGATCCGAGGTCAGAGCAGATCTTTCAATCTATTGAAGATTCAGTGGATAGAGACCTAAGGATCTCCCATGGCATTCACGGACGTACTTTTTCAAGTCCAGTATCCTCGATTTGCGGGCTGCTTCTCCCCGATAGAGATGGTATTCTCCTTCGATATGAAAAATACTAACCGGTTCTGAGCCCTGTTGACGACCTGCAATTTATCTTGAAAGTCAAGAGTAGAACATCCGCAATCAAGTGATTATAGAAGATAGAAAGAGTTTGCGAGAACAGGTTGTATGCTGTTGATCATTGAAGGTCAATTGGAGCAAAGGTGCTAGAAGGGTTCACCTACTTATCGGCCACACCTACTCATCGTCCAGCCCTATAGGGTTAGTACCCTAGAACTCTGGGGCCGCTACCTGGAAATCTATAGATTTCATGCTATAAATCGATAAATCTGACTATTTCTGAGCCATCTACATCATGCTTTACGAGCTCTTCTTGGACGTATAGCTCTTCCTAATTAGCTGATTCCTCCTATTACGTGACCACCTTCCTGGCCTTAGATTTACCTTCCTCGCCCCTATTCTAACTCCGCTATAATTATCCTAATTAGTAGCCTAACAATAGGCTTTTTAGGTCGCTTTACTATTACACGGACTCTCTTACTTAATATTACTATTATTACTATAAGACAGGCTACTATTCTACTTAATATAGCTATTACAGAGGTAGCTATAGGTAATATAATAGGAGTATCTATTACTATCCTAATTAGGACAGGTAATCACCTCTTCCTTAGAGTAGGACGTAGCTTTAGGGCGAAAATATCTAGATCAAGTCTTATAAGAGAGGTAATAGTAGTATTCTATTCATTAGTAGCCTAGTTAACCTATTATTCCTAAATAATAGCTTAGTTTATAAACCTAGTAACCTTATAGTTCCCTTTTAAGTAAGTAGACTTCCCTTATTTATATTAATTTAATTTTATAAGTTTAGAATTAGTAACGCCCTAGATTATAGACTCTACTATTACTTAAATAGCTACTTTACCTACTTTCTAAAGGACTTAATTAAGATTAGGTTATTAAGTATAAGACACCCCCTATATTATATACTATAAGATCTACTATATCTATAGAGTATTTACTAGCGTCAAGGTAATATAGAAGTTACTATTTAAGCTAGTAGAAGTAATTATAGCTTTAGGAGGTATAATAAGATAGATCTTAATATTATATTACTATAAGGGCTAAGTTATAGAAAATTATTAGAGAATTAATTTAAGATTAGATAATAAAAGTCCTAATACGGCTTATACTTTCTTTATATTAATTAATATTATTACCTTATATTAGGCTAGTTAATAGATTTCTAGAAAGTCAACTTTATTAATATAGTATCTAGCTCCTAGGTATATAATTCGCTAGATATAAGATTTATAGACTATTGTTAAGGGTAAGAAAATACTAATATCTAATAGCTAGAGTAGATATATTATATATAGCGGTAGGCATAGAAGAATAATCTTATAGTCTACGTAGTACTAAATTACTATAGCCGTAATATAGGAAGTATAGCTATCAATTAATAGCATTTAATACTCGCCTTTCTAATAGGATCTTATTTCTTAACTAAAACCTTTCTGAAGCTATTTATATCTAATTAAATTATTAGTCCAGCCATTCTCACTAATAGTAATTTCGCTTGATTTCAGAGCTTCCTTCCAAGCTTTCTAGATCAATTTACCTTTGAAAATAATCTATAGGGGCAAAGATCTTCATCCATTAATATACATTCAATAAGGGAGACCCATTCACAGTTCCTATATTATATCATCAGCAATTCGGGGACCCCCGCCCTGGTAGCTCGGGAGGCCCGTACGGGTATACATGGGCCCGAGGGGTTATCAGGCTGGCCCTAATAGGAAATTGATATATTTTAGCGCGGTATCATAAACTTATACTAATTTTCTATACTATACTAAAATTACAGCTAAAACTAACTAAAACTAGACTAGCTGTAATATTCTAAAAACTACGCCTCAAAAAAAAAAGACCTACTAACTTCTCTCAAGGCGTAGTTTTTAGAATATTACAGCTAGTCCAGTTTAAGTTCGTTTTAGCTGTAATTTTGATATAGTATAAAAAAATTAGTATAAGTTTATAATACCGCGCTAAAATATATCAATTTCCTATTAGGGCTAGCCCGATAACCCCCCGGGCCTATGTAAGCCCGTACGGGCCTCCCGAGCTGCCAGGGCGGGGGTCTCCGAATTACTAATGATTATATAGGCCTTTTTCTTATTATACTTGGAGATTATAACTTTAAGTTTAGTGATAACCCCTTATATAAAGCCCTTTTTATCTATATTATAGATATCCTATTCGTCTACTTCATATATTATTTTGGTTTATAGATAGAGGTTAAACTAGCCTAATAAGATCTTAGGATCTTAAGCCATTACTTATTCTTTATTTAATAGCGGGATATAGGCTATCTTTACCTCTAGGTACTAGGTTATAAACTTTTAAAGTTAATTAGGCCTAATAGGCTTCTTATTACCCTTTATTAGGAGTAGCTTATTCGCTATAAACTATACTTACTATACCCTTAGTAATTAATCCTATACTTAGAGACGGAGAACCTAGGCTAAAATAGCTACTTCTTCTCTAAGACTAAGTCTTTATCAATCCTCCTAAGCTACTAAATATAATTAGCGACTATTAATTTAATTAATTAGAGTACTTTTTAGTATTCTATACTAGATTACTACCTTCCTGATGGATAAAATTCTATTACGTAGGCCTTCAACATCTAGCCAGGCTATATAAGCTAGCTTAAGGCGATCCTCCCTAGATAATTCGGTCTCCCATGAATAAGGAAGTGATATCGGAAGCTTAGTAGACATACTGAATAGATATGACGATTTATATCATAGAAAACATGTCATGGATTGGTTTTCCAGGTAGCCCCGGAGCTCTAGGGTACTAACCCTATAGGGCTGGACGATAAGTAGGTGTGGCCGATAAGTAGGTGAACCCTTCTATACCTTATTGGTCAGATTGGATGCGCGTCATAGCTCGTACTATGATGTCTGTCAAATGCAGGGTATTGGCGCCCCTTGTTTGCACATTATTACATGCAGAAAAATATGAGCTTTGGGGACTTGGAAAGTATCAGCGGTGTCGACTTCGGAGGTGATCAGTGATCTACCGTACGCAAGGGTGGCCGGAGAAATTGTTTGCCTCGGTTCTCCACATCCCACCAGCAACCCCAGCTATGGGAGACATAAATCGCATGGATTTACCATACACGATTCAAAACAATCAACGGCAGCATGGCCGGTGCTGTGCGACAACCCATTGATATTGATTCGCTATCAACCTTTCTGGAGAAAGCGGTTCCCGAGATTCAACTTCCAATCAGCATCAAGCAGGTACATGAACATTGGCATTGCCAGATTTTCCATTGTTAACTGACATTCGGCGCAGTTTGGCTACGGACAGTCCAACCCTACCTACCAACTCACGGCAGACGATGGCCAAAAATATGTACTGCGAAAGAAGCCTCCGGGTAAACTGCTCTCGAAAACGGCACACCAGGTCGATCGCGAGTTTCGGATCATCCACGCCCTAGAGAAAACCGATGTCCCCGTACCCAAAGCCTTCTGCTTATGCGAAGATGCCTCTGTGATAGAGACGTCGTTCTACATCATGGAATACCTGGATGGGCGAATATTCGAAGACGCAGCTTTTCCCGACGTCACGGTAGATGAAAGGAATAAGATGTGAGCGGAAACATTTTTCACCACCAAGACCACAAATCCTGACAATACGTAGGTGGCACGATGCTGTTCAAACACTCGCGAAACTCCACCGCATCGCCCCTAGCTCAATTGGCCTCACTAACTTTGGCAAGCCAAGGGGCTTCTACAACCGCCAAATCAAGACCTTTAGCACAATCTCTTCGTCGCAGGCCCACGCGGTCGATGTTGATACGAAAGTTGCTGTTGGAAAGATTCCGCACTACGATGATACGGTTGCGTTTCTCCGGAATCCAAGCACGCAGCCGCAAGACCGGGGAACACTGATCCATGGCGACTACAAGATCGATAACCTCGTCTATCACAAGACCAAGCCGAAAGTAATTGGCATCCTTGAGTAAGTCATTCTTGGGTCTCTACAAAGCTTCCCAAACAGGAAGACTCTTGTCTCGTTTGACTGAACCGGGTCGCAGCTGGGAAATGTCCACCATCGGCCATCCTTTGTCCGATCTCTCGAACCTGCTGTCTCCACATTGTTTCGCGGAAGCAGCCCCTAATACTGCCCTTTCACATCGTACCAATCCCGCGTTTAGTCCCTCCGCACAGACTCCTGGCCTCCCCTCGCGCTCTCAATGCGTCAGGTGGTACGCTGAAGTCGCAGGCTGGGACCCCAGGGGCGAAGTCGACTGGGGCGATGCGTTCGCATTTTTCCGCAATGGAGTGATTATGCAGGGTATTGCGGCAAGATACGCACTGCGGCAGGCAAGTAGTGAAAACGCGAAAGAAATTGGGGATCTTATGAGACCATATGGCGAATTTACCTGGGGCTTAATTGAAAGATGGAAGGAGAGACAGGCTGACAAGATGAGGGCGAAACTGTAAGAGGGTATTCATGCGCTGGGTCCGACCCGTTTGTAGACATTATTGGCGAGCTACGCGTGTTTTGGACTTTGGCGAGGAGTTATGCAAGAAGGATTACCTTACAAGCCACATTGTTGTTCCGCTTGGTGTCGCCAAGCAGTCCTAGAGTAGGCTGCAGGTGCTACGATAACGAGTGGTGGAGGGCGTTGGTCGACAGTGCACCCTGCAGGACAGCGACTGGTGCCTTTGTCAGTCAGCAGCATTGCAAGTGCAAGGATAATGTAGGAGTGAAGAGATTGAAGTTGGCGAGCCAAGTGTAACGATTGGACCGGATATTGCAATGCGTAGAGCAGGTGTAGTTGTCGCTTGTCGCGACACTGATGACGAGCGAAGATGTTGACGGGTCCTATCGGCTTTTACACCTCCTTCTCCATAATCTCCTAATCTCGCACGGTCGGTTGACTAATTCCATTTGCAAATCGTAGCCAGCTGGTTGACGGCACCAGTGCCAAATCAGACGGATGGACGCTGCGGCGTTTGTCCCTAAGAGTGATAGCGAGATGCGCACCCCACCTACGCCCACCATCTTCTTCTCTAGGTTGCAGAAAAGCGTTGGGCGAGGGAAGATGAGAGGAGGATACGGAGTAGGGGAGTCAGGCAAGCAGATGGTGCAAGCTGGATCTTCCACTTGCTGTGAGTTCGAAGGCTTCCTTCTGCTCATGTCATACACCGGGCAATCCTTGCGAGCTAAGTAAGTTACTCGTACCAGCGAGGCACCGGTTCCAGAGTGACTTGCTACCACCAATCTGGTCCTTCATCACCCTCTCAGACTGGGACACATCGGGACACACCAATCCAATCCAATCCAACCACAATCCTGCTCCACTCCACTTCCAGGCATCATCGACAGATGCCGCACACACAACAATGAGACACTGAGACTTCTTCTCACGAGCCCGAATCAGCGCTGGACGCCCAAAGGGAACGTCTTACATCCTTCTCCTACGAGGCTCCCGGTACTGTACTGTGGACTACCTTCCTTCTTGCTTCAGCCGCACGGGATCGAGGGGCCCTTTCCGTCGGCCATTCCTGTCTCGCCTGTCAACTGCACCGCCCCTCTCCATACCTGTTCCACATCATCGCAACCTACAGCCGACTGTTTCGGCCAGCCTACTACTACATTCTCTGGCCATTCATTTGCCCTTGCTGCGCTCTTGATCCATTCAATTCACCTCACCTTGAAAACGTTATTTCCCTGGCTTCGATTACCTGTAGATCTGCTGGCTCTTTCCATTTTAACGTTCTCAGCCTCATCCCGAGTGGAGGCTCCCCGTTAAACCTATAGTTTTCGAGGAACACCACAATCACAATCTGAAGGTATGTTAAGCAGTTGTTTGCGAGTCTTTGGCAATTACACACTCTTCTTCCTTGTAATCGCCTGTCTTGTCTGAGTCTCAAAAAAATTCACCAGCATGCTCAAAGAAGTCACCATCACTCTCCCAGACAGACCTTTCCCTCACAAGATGACCGCTCATCCTTCGAAGGATCTCAAAAGATTTCTTCGCATCTCCTCGTCTTGGCGTATCTTGCTGTTGCAACCTTCCCTTTGGCACAAGGACTCCACCGGGCTGTCTACTTTCGTCTGATCAAAACAAAAGTCGTACTCCCGATCGTCGAGGTTCCTGTGCGGTGAAGAAGATGACCGGCTAAGCTTAGAGGCAGGTCCAAAACCCCACCGCAGACCTAGATGGTCGCCAGCGTAACATTCCCATGGAAGTCGCAGATCGCAGCGATCGTTCTCATTCCATCATATAGAAGCTGGGGGAGGACTTTGTCTTCTCCGCTCCAAAGGCTTCAAACTGGCGGCAGAAGCGTACGACCTTGATGACGGCCTGACTCGACTATCTCCACCTCTTGAACGCCAGATTGTCAATTGGCGGCCTTCGCCATCGCCTGATTATTTGCCTCCGCCGGAGAGGTCTCCGACTCCTGAACGTCCAAGTAGGTCGTCAAATTCCAAGAAGAAGCGCCGTCCAAAAGCCCAAGCCTCACAAGGGGACGCGGTACTTATTAGTTTTATGGGAGGGCTGAATCATCCAGATCTAGCAACAAAAGCTGGCGAAGAGCCGTTGCCTCAATCGGACGACAGCGACCTTGACGAGCAAATGGATGTGGATGGTGGGGTAAACCAAGATAGCTCTACCCTAGTCCATCTCGCCGAAAATGCATTGCCTCTCGTCGAGAGCACGATTGGGCGGAATGAGGACCAGCCTAGCAGCCCAAAGAATGAGAGCATACGGCCGCCGCGTCCGAAAATTGATACGCAGGGTCAATCGTCAAATTCTAAAGATGACATTCGCACCGATTTGGACGCTCAAAACAAATCACAGAACACCCCAAAGCACTCATCAAATCGAGATACCAGATCGACCGAAAACGGATCGAAATCAAGCCATTCGCCATCTAGAAGCATGCCCCCCCGTAAGGAGGATGATTCAGACTCCGTCGCAATATCACCAATGCTACGTAGATTCACCATTCCCAACTCAGAACGATCGCCAACCGAAACTCTTCCAGCTATGCATAATTCTCCGCCATCTACATCCTCAAAGTCGCCCAGTGGTCAGCAAAGCCTCCCCTCTCTGCGTGCAATAGCCCTTGAGCCTTTGCTTGACAGCCGGGCACCCAGCGAAATTGCCTCTCATGGGATAAGTAGACCGCCATTCTCAATGAGTAATGGGGCCCTCAATTCGCCTCCTGTCAGCTCAATAACACCTAGGCCAGGCCAATATCCTAGTCCACAATCCCGAATGAACGGTCATTTCAATTCACCTTATCCCCACGGCGTTCCTTCCCCTGCGTACAGCGACGCCTCACCGAGGGATTCTACGAACATGTCACCACCGACTGGGAAGCCTGCTTCTCAAGCATTCTTCCCCAGTGGCAGGACTCCGCAAAGTGAAGAATTGACACCACAATCGGCAGAGAGCCACCATAGCAGCAGCAGCTTCAGCACAGCTCCCTCGCCCCATCCGCATCAGATAGACATAGATCGCACCAGGCCGACTCTACCGCCGCTGGCAGGCTTGCAAAGTGGGCCACTGATGACTGGATCATTCCAATGTGATCATGCCGGGTGTACGGCGGCGCCTTTCCAGACCCAGTACCTTTTGAAGTGAGTCTTACTATGGAAAGGGACTATAATGATGCCCACTGACATTGCCCGAAGCTCTCATGCCAACGTTCATTCTCAGAATCGACCGCACTATTGCCCTGTTCCAGGATGCACCAGATCAGAAGGCGGCAAGGGATTTAAAAGAAAGAATGAGATGATTCGCCATGGCTTGGTCCACGACTCACCAGGCTACATCTGTCCTTTCTGTCCTGAACGGGAACATAGATACCCGCGGCCAGATAATTTGCAGAGGTAGGTTCTTTGCGACCTCCAATCTGCTGCGAACGAGGTTAAAGTCGTTGGTCAGGCATGTCCGTGTCAATCATGTAGACAAAGATACTCGCGACCCCAAATTGCGCGAAGTGCTCGCCCAAAGGTGCGAAGGCGGCAACCGAGGCAGGCGAAGACGACTTGGAACTTGAAGGATTTTATACAGCATATGAGTTCGGCATCTTGGCTGGGTGCTCGGCGCTCTCGGAGATGAAGGTTAGCCGTGGTTGGCATAAAGGTATACAGGACGATACCCGAGCGAAGGAGCTATGGGATCGAGGCGCCAACGGAGTGTATACGACTGCTCAAATATTGATGAGATGATGTTATGGGGCATGTATGATCTGCTGTTGATGTGGCACAATTTCTCAATCTCAGGCATTGGTTCGACATGGAATACTGCTATATATGGGTGCCAGGTCCCACAATTATCAGATCCAAAAATGGTGAGCAGCATCTTGCTCCTGACTCTGATCTGTAGGCCTTGAGTGCCCGAAATGGTACGCCAAAGACTCGTTTGCTTCAATGTACCATTTGGTCCCAGCTTCGTAGTGTCAATTTTTCCCGAGGAACACCCAGTGCGTGGGTAAGAACAGCCCACAGATGTCCGTGTTGAGTCCGTATTTTTAGGCACAGTCCAAATTGCATTGCCAAGGGTTTCTTCCATCGTCGAAGAACCATCTCTCGCTGGCGATGCGAGTTGTCTGCGCATGCGCTTTAAAATTCGAGGAGGTGCAATTGAGATGTCTCGAATGCGCAACTATTGTCTAAAGATCGTAAGTTGATTGTCTCAGGCGGAACCGACGCGCCTTAGTTCTATGCATTAGCTAATGCAGAAAACTTCGGAATCCTTGGCGCGTAGCAAGTTGCTCCTCCGCAGGTATAATAGTATTCCATTAACTTTTGATATATATATATGGCATGAGAGTGATAGTCTAGGTAGTACGACTCTTTTACCCCTATAGTTATTGAAATCTATTAGATATTCGTTGAATTATTAGGGTAGAAATTATTGAGGTGTTCTAAGGGTCTAGGCGTAGGCTTAGTGTCTTATACTCTTACCTCTATGATAATCCTAGTTCTAATAGAATTTTATTAACTGATATAGTATACTATTTATAAGATATATGTCTGTTTCTAAACCTTGTAGCTTGTAATTATACGGTTTATACCTAGGGAGGAGCAAGTTTCCACGCGCCAAGGATTCCGAAGTCTTCCGCATAAGCTAATAGTAGTGGTTTTGTGACAAGATTACTAATGGATATACGCTGAATAGCTGATTTAGGATAGATATATAAAAATAAGAGGCATAAGCTCGATGAATTCCCTGGCTCAGTGGTATGTTTCATTGAAAATATTCTCACGAGTTATGTTTAAGTGATTGTTTAGGTCTAGTCGTATGATTGTCGCTTCGGGTTGTGACCTGGATGTCCGTAGATGTCCCTGATTTGTGACAGGTCCCGGGTGTAAGCCTTCTCTCGATCTACATACATCATACAATAGACTTATTCTCATTCAGTCAAATCCCGGCTGAGCCCTACATTTTTGTGTTCTAATCAGGAAATTTTTGGGTCGAGTCTCAGTATGCGACACGATAGCAATCCTCCTGTAACACGTCTCCTGTTGTGTACCTAGCTCCGTCTTCTTTCTCAACAGCGAAAGGGGAAGTCTCGGCGCATCTGTGGTTTTCGCGAAGCCGCGCAAGCCGGTGTTAGAAGGAAGGCAGTGCACGTCCTCTGAAACGAAACATACATAGTGAGGCATGAAACATTGTTTGGGGCGCAGAGACCGGTCACAGCAGATTTCCGTCGTTCATCCGGGCTCTTCCCGCCACCTACGGCAATTTGCTACACCAATCTTGCATTGCATCAGCATACTCTAGATATGATCCTGCCGTCTTCGCGACCGTCTTCCCGTCGCGCCAGACGTCACAATTCGTACATTCCCGGAACGAAACGCTGGCCTTGCTGCGGCAGCGTTTGGCTTTGTCTCTTGCCAAAACGGATCCTTGCGCAACGACTGTGCGGCCGATCCCTAGAATGTCGGATCTGGACACATGTCTGAGATGGGAGCGATTCAGATCGCGAGGACGAAGAAGTTCAGGAGATTTCTCCCAATTTCCTTTCCCTGAGCCTTCCCTTTCCTTGTTCGCCTTGCGAGTCAGGGTTTCGTGATTTGGGCACAAAATCAACTCCTTCCAGGCTCGCTATCTCAGGACGCGCCATAGTGCTGCCGGCACAGACGCGGCAGACTCTTGGGGTGTTATTGGGGCCCTCGGGCGATGGGATTTGAAACCTTCGAAGATCAGCCCAAAGCTTAGCAGTGATATACACAACAAAACATTGTCATCGCCTCTGATATCTCATACCCGTCACGATGACGATACACAACCTGTAGGTCACCGGGCCCAGATCTGCCCTTTGCAAAGAAGATTCGACTGAAAGTGTAGATGCTTTACAAGGGTGACGGTCTCAGAGCATTGCCCACTTGTTCTCCGTCTAATTCGTCACACCAGGCCGGAATGAGCTTCTCAGGGCGCCTTTATCTTCTGACCGTCTGAGAGGCCAAGTTCCTGGTCCACGTCTGCATTCTCATTCGCAGAGTTTCGACAAGTCGAGAGAGCCCCGAGTCTCTTCAGCTCCTAGTCGCTGTCATTATATTCTCTTTAGCCTCCTTTTGCTGTTTAGCCGCGATGTAGGTTCTTCCACACTACAATCCTCGAGCTCGGCTCTCAGCCAGAGACTTCAGCGAGAATGCTACTGCGTATGGTGGTGATCGAAGTACCGGGAGCTGGTCGAGTCCTCTCCTGAGCCTTCCGGATTAATTAACGATCTTGAAAACTTCGCACAGGTCCAGAATGGCATGTTTCTCTGCCATTTATGTATGAGCGCGTACGCCAAAGGGATTAGGCAACACTGTTTAGTATTTACGAGGTGGTAGGTCTCAGACCACTGCAATTGTGGCGATGAGCCGAACCCTCTGACCCTACTATTTCAAATCTTTTGAAGTGAAGTAGACGGGCTCAGGCTCTTACAAGGTCGGCAAGAGCTGCAAAGACGGGAGAGCAATCTTCCAAGCTAAACAGAGTGATTCCTGTCGATGGCGTAAGGACCTGGGCAGGACTCAAGAGAATCACGAGAGGAAAGACAGCCAAAGACGTTGAAAGGGGGAATCCAATCAGAGTATGCTTTTTCATGTATGCAGAGAGAGAGATGTTGACTTCTGATAGGCTTCCTCTTATTCCGCAAACTAAAGCAAGCGAACGAGAGTCAGTTTTGTGGCGAGAATCATTCTAATGCAGACTGCCGCAATCAAGCATGTCGACGAGAAGATCCAGCATCGTGTGGGAATCTGCCTGGGGTAGCTGCTCGTGCATGTTGGCAACCTGGAGTGGAATTCTCCCATCCTCTGATGTAGACGAAGGAGGAGAATTTCAATGTTCGTTGCAACAGACGGCAGTCTTGGCCGCGTTGGACTTGGCTAAGGTGGCCTCATCGTCATCCCCTCTCAAGGCTTCATATCCAACTTGGGTAGTCTGCTTGAGGATGATAACAATCATCGTGGCGGAAATGACCTAGGCGCCCTTAAGCTTTCGAAGGGATAATCTCAGGTCAGCTTTGACCCGCTTGGATTCAGTCGGCTTGAGCTTCTGGACTACAAGATAGAATACTCGCCGGCTGCGATACTGGACCTGCCATAACGGTAGCAGCAGTCAGCCTCAAGACGGTACCAGCAGAGTACTGCAACGTCGGCTTGGAGTGATGATCATACGCGTGCAGAAAGGAGATCACATAGGAAAGGAGAGAATTAGTCGATATCGCCACTCAAGGGATGGTACTCTACATGCAAGATGAAGCAAATTGCTTGCTCGAATACCCAGTCTTCCAATACCTTCATGAAGTATGCTCGAATCCCAGTGTTTTCGATGCCTCCAAGAATCCCTCCTCTCCAATATGCCCTGCGCAATACTACTCCCTTGCGCCTGTTCTTCAGAACCCCATTTTCCTACAAGCCCTTGAAAATATAAAAACGATGGTCAAATTCAAGCGTCCTTTCTGTGGATCCTTCGAACGTGATCCTTCATGTTATCGACTCGACTGAACTCACGATCACAGCCACGGTGTGTGCAACGGATTTGTGGGGCTGCATGGCGCGACTCATGCCGGTCGCGATCCTTCTTTGAAGAGAAGCCTCCTTCCCTGGACTGAGGGCAGCCTTCATGGCGACAAAAGAGCGATTTGGTATGTCGTCGGAAATGCTTGCGAAGGTCGCAACCTCTAGCGAAGGTAGCTTGGGATGAGCAGTGTGGGTAGCCGCAACGCCAGCTTCGGCCGTCTGGAAGAGGGATTCCAAAATTGTGCAGGTCTGCTGGACTTGGCGAAACCGAGCGAGAAACATCCGAAGGAGCCTCTGACTCATCAGGATGAAGGGTCGGCCAAGGTGCGTTGCCAAATTGCTGTTCGCTGGAGTAAGGTGAAGACGGGAGGACTGGGGTGGCGGCAGAGGGGGGATACTGTCCGTGTCCGTAGTCGGTGGGACCGAGTGAAGGCCAGTTGGAGGATGGCCAGGACATGTACTGAGTGGGTGCGGCGTAAGCTTGCTGTGGTTGGGCCCTCGTTGAAGTCATAGTGGGAGGAGCTGTCCAATGCGGCTGTTGGTATGTCGATCTGCTGGACTGGCCCGGATAACGAGCACTCTGAGCTTGGCTCTGGTAGAAGACACGACGAGCTTGTTCCTCCTCGCCCAGTAGAGCCGCTTCAGCTTCCGAGGATAGAAAGCCTGACATGTTGAGAAGCGTCAGTGCTGGGTTTTGCGAGCAGCAGCGCCACGAGGACGAAATTCTAGATGACAATGATAGGAGTGATGGGAAATCGGCGGAGGTGCGAGTGGGAAAGATAAGAAGGAGAGAATGCCGACTTTCTATATGGAAGGACATTCACCAAGTCTAGGCTAAGTCCGATGAGGCTGTGTCACAGCTTCAATCAATATAAGAAAGGAGGTTACAGTTCTCTGGCATGTGAAAATTGTAGGCGAGGTTGCTCACACGGGTCAGGCCGAGGGGAGGAGGCGTCAGAGGTCACATCGAAAGGGCTCTTCCCACAGCCGCCATCCGAATTGGAGGGAAATCCACCAACACTTTTCTCTGCTTGGAACTTTCTATGCCTGGGACCTGTTCTAAGGCTTGAATGGAGCCAAGGGCTGGCATACATCAAGTCAGCAGTCAAAGTACCATTGGATTCCCAGCTCCATACTCGCTTCAACAATTTGTGACTCAATACAACGGATGAAGCCACCAAGGGAGTCCTGACGGTAGCTAAGGTTGGTAAGAATGGAACAGGTGGGAGCAGAAGGGCCAGGAGCCTGATAACGAAGGTTTAGATGTGCTCTCTGTTAAATGGACAACAGAAGATGGCGATTGATTCGTGGGACACGATCTTCTAAAATCGTGGAAAGTACTAACGGTAGTACAGTAAGGTTTAGTCCCCTTCTCGTTGGCCAAATGTTGAAACATGGGAAAGCTATCAGATCTCCGCTACCTATCAGGCAGATCAGGGGGGTAGACATATCAAGCCAGGGGGCGTGTACCGACTCCTTTTGGCCTTGCTCGGGGCTGAAAGTAAGCTTCCCTCGTCCCAACATTATTCTTGGATGCTTATGGAGAGAATCGACGTCCTCTTGTGGAAAGATCGGTGGTCGATACTAGGATAAGATAAGCTTGACGATCGCTTGATGAAACACGATCGGTCACCCTTTGGATGGATATCTTCCTGAGGAACAGACTCAAAGGCTGGCCTGGGCTGACAGCATTCGCCTTCCCCTGCGTTGACTCGATGGATATGTGAGGATGACAGTGGTGGTTCAGAGTATGGTACTATCGTTTTAGAGCACATGGTGAAATGATTCCTGGCCGGGAGGATGATCTTGCTGTCAGGGAAAGCATCGCACCAACCAAGTCCACGCGACCAGGCAAAGGTGGTCCGCACCCCGCGACCAGTCTGTTGTTCATCGGCGAGCACTCTCGGACGAACTTGGCATCATGGCTGAGTATCGAGCCCAGGCAGGCCTTTCCACGCGCAAGTCTGCCCTGCGCCTACGGATTTAGGCCACTTTGATGCCCCTCCCATTTGATTGTTTTTGAGGTTGACTATTAGGCGACCAATGATGCGACAGGAACGACTCGAAAGCCATTGTGTCAAAACTCAGAACTGCTACCTCACGCCTTAGGCCGCTCAGGCATCCCATGCGAGCAGGGCTGTTGTACATTGTAAGCATGCTACCTTCTCAGCTGACCGATAGGCTTTGTAGAATGTAGACAACGTTGCAGAAAGAAGAGAGTAGTTAGTTCTACATACAATTCCAAGCCCACAGGCCACAGCTTGGCACACTTTCATGGGCTGATTGGAGACAACCGTCACCCCCGTTAACGTTGGCGATAAATCCAATCGCGCTTATCTTATCGCCGACGCGACTTCGGTCGCGTCTCTCGTGAAATCTCTCAGTACAGTTACCAATAATACCCGTTTCTTATAATTTCAAAAGCTACAATGTGCGTCTACATCGCGCAGATTCGCCCTTGTACGGTTGGTGTTGTAATGCATGGTAGGTAGTCTAGATAGGCGTATAGGTCCTTACAACTCAGTGCCAGACCCTTTCAGCCCGACCTGGTGGGTGTGGCTTAGGTGTGGCGTGGGCCTGTCCGTAGGGCAGCACGGGCATTAGTGACTGGCCCCCCAACAAGAGCGTCGCTCGTTAGGGGCCAGTCAGTCACCGGAAATTTGGTTTGGGATTGGTACGGAGTACATAGTCGTTCGCCTTGGCCAGATACAGCCCTGTAGATGTTCAAGCAGGCGGCACCAAGCTCTTGAACATGGTCTTCCCCAATCCCGAGCTTACTCCCCCAGTCAAATTGCAAACGGTCTCTTCACTATGCTGCTACTGCAGGGACAATGGCCAGATCTGGTGGTTCCAAGCAACCCTACTTCTTCCCCAAAGACTGTTGCAAGAAAGCGATCGTTTCGCCACTGACTTCGGAGGGGCTTGGAAAATCGTAGAGGTGACAATTTGATTCTCCGCCCGCGCAACATGGAGGAATCCCTAGAGAGGAAGCGTAAGCGTCAGCTGTCTGACGTGGTATGAATGCGTCTCATCATCCTTGCCCTAGCCCCCATTCCCCAACCTCGATTGGTCCGTCACTAAGGATCTCTACATGCACGCACTCGTCCCTTTGTAGGCCTGAACATGCTAGTCGCTGAATGACGACCCACACCCCTTGGCATGCACACATGTTCCGGTGGATGTTGACATCGGGAGTGCGGACTCCCAAGTAACCATCGAGGTATACATCTTCGCCACTAATTGCAAGGGTCTCTTTAGATGGGCCCTGTCCATTTTCCAGTGAGAGCTTCAGAGGCGAACAGGTACTCCTGTCAGATCCTGAACTGTCTTCGGAAGAGCGTGCGCTCAGGCACAACCTGTTGAGACGTTGGGAAGTCAACGGTAAAAGCATTCGAGAGGTTTCGGGCGTGAACACGGCCAACGGAACCTTCGTGACGAAGCGCCCAGCAGCTTCCACTACTGCCCTTTCAACTCTGCAAACTGACGTGCTGTTCACGCGTAAAGTAAAATCGCCGAGCTGACCTCTCTCGAAGGTAGAACAGACGATGGTATAGATACCCGCTTGGACGTTTTGAAACTTGGCAAACGCAAAACCCTTCCTGTGATCGCCACTATCCCCAACGACATCCCGATTCGCGACAGAATGAATCTGCCTTCCTTTTCCCCACACAAGCTTTACGTGGACTGGTAGACGCTCCCCAGGATTTTCCAAAAGAAGAGAGATGTCGGAGGCTTGAGCTAAATGAAGACTGAATTGTGGATTAGTATGGTACGACGAGCTGCTAGCATTTCCTCCAGCCGTCGAAGCCGTCCATGTACCACGCTGGCAAGTGCTATGGTCGTATTTCTCCCGAGCTTCGGAGATACTTATGGGTGCCATAGAAAACGCCGAAAGCGTAAACGTATTACATGACGGAGGAAGCGCTTGCTCAGAAACCACAATGGTAAACAATTGTTTACTTGAAGGCTCTAGCTTCAGTAAGGTGTTGGGCGAATCAACGTACGGCCCACGGACAGTGGCTCCATCGCTGAGGAACACCCTTTCTCCATCGTTGTGGAAGGCATACAAGCTGATGAATCCAAGCTCGGACTCATTTGAAGAAGAGCCCTTAGGTTCGCTGCTAGACGATAGGCCCTTTGATATGAAATGCCTGTTCAGGAGAAGCCAAACAGTACCACCCACACTGCTGCGTACTGCGTACTGAGGGTTGGACGCAAAGGAGCCTTCGGGGCTACGGTAAGCGGAAAGATCCCATTTGAAATGGATGTCTTCTCTGCAAGAGAACAGTGAAGGATTCCAGTTGAAATATATGGATTCAAAGCTCTGGAAGACGTCACTGAGACTCATCCAGAATGTTCCTGCTGGAAGACGGTTATACTTGACTTCGCCGGAATCCACTGTGCCCACAACATCAACATTTCCCAGAAGTTTGCTGCTTTTGGTCACGGTGCTGCTGCGGAAAGCATGGTCTTTCCAGAGTGTCCCTTCCGACCACGGATTTTTGACGAGGAACAACTGCTGACCCTCACACTCTCTCACATCGACGACAGCGTAATCATGCTCGCCCACTAGGCCCGAGCCCTCTTCTTCGATCTGCGTCATCTTCCCCGTACCCATGCTGATGAGAACATCGCCATAGTCAAACGCATTGTGAAGACGCCGCCACAGAGTATTTTGCACGATATCGTCACTATAGTCGCAACACACTAAAATCAAAACTTTGCTGGTGAGAATTGATCTCCGTGACCATACCTCTGAATGAACAATTGCTCCGGAATCCATCCTGTCAAGACCCATAAATCCGTACCTGAATTGCTTCCTGGAAAATCGTAGCCACCCCTGATTTTGAGATATGCCTTTTCGACGAGCGCAGGCCACAGTAAGCCTGGGTTATTTCGGTCTACGACATGCAACGTCTGTGAAGTACGAGAGGCAGGAAGTCGATCGTCTATAATGACCTTTCGCGGGCAGCCGTTAAAGTGCAATCGAATGATGTACTTACCACTTGGAGATACCACAGGCTGCTTTAAGCTGGCATCGCGAGGATAGATGTTGCGGCTGATGAGCTAGACTACCATTAACCGGTCTGAAGTAATGCTTAGGGATGGTGGAATACTACATCGCATTTGCCGCGGGCAAGTCTTGCGCTAGCTGCGCAAAGGCTTGCGACGACAGAGCAGTCTGTTGTCACGTCTTGTACAAGATCATGTGTATTATCAGCCGACATGGTTGGGTTCCGATCAAGGCTAGACTGCGTTGTCCTGAATATGTCGGTAGGTCGTTGCCAGTCATCAAATACTTCCAGTTGAAGGGTTGATAACGAGAGCTCTTCAACGTCTATGAAATTGGTATTGCCGAAGTCGGACGCTTTCGGAGATATCCATGGTGGATAAATATCTCCATTTAGCTTTGAAGATTCCAGAAGTATTATCCTCTCCCGAGTAGTCATCTCACGTCTTGAAGGAGGCCCCTCGATTCTTTCTCCTTTCACAGGAGGTACGTAATCGAATGGGTTCCTTACATTGTCTACCCCCTTTGCGGCCTGGTCTGGCTGACCAGTCATGGCTGATGTAACGATCCCCTCATGCGCCTCGACGCTCTATCGAAATCAAGGTGCAAAGGGTCCGTACACCAGCAGCATCAGCCTGTAATTAATCGTGTGAATGAAAAGGGTCCTGGTTGATAGGAACAGATCTTTTAGCGATTGATCACATCATATGGAGCAACTCTACCGCTTCCTGAGGATTGATTGGTAAGTTCTGCGACCTGAAGATGTGTCAAAAAGTACAGTCAAGAGCACTCGGTGCTTGAGCAAGCCCGCCGAAGAAGATGACAATTTGGGAGTAGAAGTGATCCAAGCCCACAGTACCCAAAGTAAGACCTTTTAGACACCCTGAGAGCCCCGCGGAATAAACGTGGTCCGACTCGTGTGTACAAGCCCCACGGTTTGATATGCAGGAGTCAGTGATTGAAGCACCAAAATATGAGTTGCAGTCCTGCGATTACAGGATATCGTCCTTACATGAATTTCACGCTAGCTGTTTGCCTCGGTCCATCGGAATTACGGAATTACCTCAAACCCCGCCGCTCTCCACTTCACCTGGTCTTCTTCGTCTACATTGAGAGTCCGCTCATTTGATCAAGTTCAGGAGACTCCTCGAGTTGCCTTATCAGAAGCGTCCTCATATTCTTCAGCTTTGAGACACTCTCTCGAAAATTGACCACGGAGTGTAGCGTGGGAGGAGCTTCATGCTCGGATCTGTTCAGGGTCACCCACATTCGGAATGAATGGCAAAGCTGGCCAACCACCGTTACCTCCATGGGGTAATGCTCTAGCAGGAGCTACTGGTGCTGTGCTAGCGAACGCAATCGTTTATCCATTAGACATGTGAGTCAAATTTCCTTCCATTGAGGGAGTACGGGATTGTGCTACCGAAGATTGACCTCTGCAGAGTCAAGACGCGCCTACAAGTCCAAGTCAAACGCAAATCGACCGATGCTGCCCCTCTGGCTACCAATGAGGTACATTATACCTCAGCTCTGGATGCTATCCGCAAGATCATGGAGGACGAGGGATTACTTGGATTGTACTCTGGCATCAATGGGTCCCTGATAGGTGTTGCATCAACCAACTTTGCCTACTTCTATTGGTATTCCGTCGTTCGTACCTTGTACATATCGTATCAAAATCTACCGAAGCTCCCCAACACCGCGACAGAGCTCTCTTTAGGTGCTGTGGCCGGAGCTATTGCCCAAGTCTTCACAATACCGGTATCAGTGGTCACCACGCGTCAGCAAACGCAGCCGAAAGGAGACAGGAAGGGCCTTGTTGAGACTGGGCGAGAGGTGGTAAACAGTGAAGATGGCTACAGCGGCCTGTGGCGAGGCTTGAAGGCAAGCCTGGTTTTAGTCGTGAACCCTGCCATCACGTACGGCGCATATCAGAGGCTGAGAGAGCTTTTTTATCCTGGAAAGGCCAATCTGAGACCATGGGAATCATTCTGTAATACTGGTGCCAAGATCCACTCCCAGGAACAAAGCTGACAACGTCGCAGTCCTTGGCGCCGCATCAAAGGCACTGGCTACCATAGCGACCCAACCACTAATTGTTGCAAAAGTAGGTCTCCAATCACGACCACCACCAGCTAGAGAGGGCAAACCGTTCAAAAGCTTTATTGAAGTAATGTTATACATTATTGAACATGAAGGACCCTTGGCATTGTTCAAAGGCATTGCTCCTCAAATCACCAAGGGTATCTTGGTTCAAGGCGTGCTCATGATGATTAAAGAGAGGTCAGTAGGCCGAAGCCCCCTATACGAAAAGACTGTGCTGACAGCCGAGCAGAATGGAGATCCTTTTCATTGTCCTCTTTGCTTATATGCGCAAGATCAGATCGGAAAAGCTGCAGAGAGGGGCTGAAGCTGTGGCATCTCGGGCCAAAGAGGTGCTGGCCGTTGATTCGATAAAGCAAGCCCTGCCGACCCTTGTAAAATGATGGCCGACAGCTAGTCTTTGTGATGGATGAAGGTACACATGGTTCGTCCGAGCGATGATTATCAGATTTCTGATCTCATCCTCAACGATGCCAGCTAGCCTGCTTCTTACTAGCTTTATGATGTATATAGTTGCCAACGCAAAGAATTCTCAATCAGTCGCAAACATCCGTAGGTGTTGTGTAGTTGTATCTACGAGCGATGCAGCCCTAGCCTACTAGCCACACTAAACTAAGCGAGGTCTGCCAAGCAATACTCGTCCAGCTTCGAAATTCACACTCATACTTGCATTCTCATCACATCTCATATACCGACGTTCTCCTGCCAAAATGGCCAGTAAGTGATCCAAAGGCTTAACAGCTCAGGTGCTGCCTTGGGAGCTGATTTTCCGATTCACACAGAATCCAAGAATTCCTCGCAGCATAATCAAAGCAAGAAAGCCCACCGAAACGGGTAAGCTCCCACAATCTCTCCCCTCGCATCGCAATCAAGCCTGCTCCATCCCCCTTCAAACGCTCTCTATGTTTGCCTGGAAAGAGATCCTGACACCTTTGCTCCACCAACAGTATCAAGAAGCCCAAAACCAACCGCTACCCTTCCTTGGCCGGAACCGATCCCAAATTTCGACGGAACCACAGGCATGCCCTGCACGGGACAATGAAGGCCCTGGTATGTTGCACGTCCGTTTGAAGCGAATGGGGAGAATTAATGGCAGTCACAGAAAGAGGTGAAGGAGGGAAAGAGGGAGACGGCATGACGAAGCGGAGAGACTTCTTGACAGAGTGGAGGGTGAAGAATGGGATCGTGGCTTCGTACGTGGTGATAGGCCATCTACGGAGCGATATCGAACAAGCAAGTCGTGCATATCCAAGCTCAGCCATGAACGCTTGTTGCTATTGCTTTGTGTTCATCCATCCGCGATTTTGCACAACATGAATCGGAAAGACCAAGAAGAATCTGCGAAATTTGCTACATCATTCACATATTTGGTTTGTATTTGCGAAATTCCGGTTCAAGGCATATGTGTGTACAGCCCCGCGCTTCCCCATGCGCGGTAGCTGAAGGATTATCATCTTTGACGTGCCAATATCGAGTCCCTTTCATTACCAATCACCCTCCTTCTTTCTCACTGTGGCGAGAGAGTGCATGGAGAAAGGGCAACATCACCCATTGAATTTCATATGTGGTGACAGCAGCATCTGCTGATTAAATATCATTCATAGACACTACAGATCTGAACTTTGGCAAAAACTACGTCTCCTTTCCAGGTTTCCAGACCACCAATCTCCGGTCAAACCCTCCACTCACAACCCATTCCTCTTGCTTTCCACCGACATCAACCATCCCGCACCAGATACTCCTGATCTTACTGCCCATTTCATGTCCTTCCTTCAGAGTAGCAACTATTCTTCCTGTCTTCGCCTCTAAACCTCGCAATACCCCATCGTCACCATTGACCCATACGCCCGATCCATCCGGACGCCACACGACCTGGGGTGTCGAATATGGTGTTTGCGGTGCCAGAGTACTCACATGGACCAAGATCGCTGCATCCTCTTCATCTTGTGCAGCAAGATTTGCGCGAGTCTGTACTGCTTGAGTTGCAGGGCCCCCATCGGCCGCCGTTGAAGATGGACCCGACGATGGTATCAGGAGTCGGACAATGATTAGCTTCATGTGGGGGACAGCTGAGGTGGCTACAGCCAAGAGCGTTGGATCAGTGGGGGAAACGGCCACGGAGGATGGCGAGAACGCAATCCAGGCATTAGAGTGTGGAGCTAGATTCTGTGATCCCAGCAATCCCATCTTCATTGGCAATGAATTTTCCGAGCTGGGTGCATCAGCCTTGGGTAAAGAATAATAGAGCAACGAGGTAGAGTCTCGACGCGTGACCACAAGTATCGGTCGATTTATATCTGGATGCTTTACGAATGTTATCGATTCAGGATTTGTAGCAATGTTGATTGATGCCACAGGCTCTCCCAGCTTCAAGTCGTTTCCGCTTCTAATCTGGTAAAGGAAGACTTTGCCATCCCACCCTGCAGTAGCGACAAATGTAGTATGACCCTCATCGCAGGTTGCTATCTTGACGATATACTTTTTATGGTCCCGTCTTTCGTCGAGGACTCGGTCCTGTTTGTGGTCGTAAAGCACGGTCTGGCCGGACATTCCAGACGAAATCGTTCTTATAGATCCTTTACCAAAGGCAACACATGCGAGGATGGGGCAATCTTGAAGGTGGCTCATGGATTTGATGAGGGTGAAGCTGCTGTCCGGAGCAAGGAAATGGAGACGACGGTCTGCAGTGGTGGCGAACAGCAACTGAAGCGGACCTTGTGACGTGTCGCCCTCAAACCGTTCAATAGAGACATGTAGAAGATTTGCTGTAGAAGACAAAGTAGAGACATGAGATGGCACTGAGGGAGCTGAAGGAATATTATCAGAAATACGAAAGAAGTACAAGAACAGACGAAGGAAGACAAAATTACCTGGAAGACTCCATTCTCTATCTTCATCACTTACACCTACCTTTTCAAATCTCAAGCTGAGATCGAAGATCTTCTTTTCTTCTAGGAGCTTCTCAATTGTCAAGTCTCCTTTGAAGACCGTGCCTGAATCAGGTGGTAGCCCAGCTTCTCTAATAAAAGTGTTCAGTGTCTGTCAAGAGCGTCAGATTGCTCACGACATGATGATGGAGTGGAAGAGATCGAAGATCGTACGTCTTTGTAATCATTGGCTTTGAGAAATCTGGCGACAATGATAGCTGGAGAATCAGTGGCCGGCATGGTTGTGATGCGCAAATATTGATCGGAGTGACAAATCGCGCATCTATATACTCTCTACACTTCTAGCCAATAGAAGAACGTTCCACTTCACCTATCAAGCATACGACACGCAGCTACAAGGGTACAAAAGAGTCCATGGCTAAAAACATGGGTATCTAATTATCCTGAACGCCACGCTGAATCGATGAATGAGCCTTGCTGCGATGTGGTTGCCAGTCTCAGAAGTTGAGATGATGCGCTTGTTAATCAGGGCGATTGAGTAACACCCAGATTATGGAAACCTCAATGGAACATGTCTTCCGCCCTGTTTCTTCGGGTACCTCTCATTTTCCCTGCGAATAAATCCTTTCCTCCATTTCCAACCGCCTTCCCAGGAAATAGCTCCTGGATGGTACCTACGGCGGAAGCACCACCGCGGATTGAGAAGCCTTTACCTTCCGACGCGCCCCTGATAGTGAGGCCATCATCATTGTGGCCTTGTGTGTCTATTTTAGGCTTAGGAGCAGACATGTTCAAACGTCCGTATGACGTACTCGTCGATGCAGTAGTGATGCGGTCAGCCAAGCTCCTGCTAGGTTCTGAGAAAGGGACAGAAAGCCCGTTGGCAAAGAGGTCCGCAGTCTCATCGGCTGCGTCAAAGGCATCTGAGCGACGGTGATAGTTGTTGCTATTGACCTTTGTTGGGAAAAGCTCTTTCTTCAGTCCTGCAGCAAGCATTTTGTTGCTAAATAGTTCCTTCCCGTCCTTGTCAGGGGCTACCTCGGGCGCCGATCTCGAGGGGAAGAGTTCTTTTCCCTTATTTTCGGACGGAACGGGATGAGGGTTACGAGATCGGTGTGATGGAGGAGGTGTACGTTGTCGTTTCCGCCGAGTGTCCCCAGTGCCTTGCCTATCAGGCGAAGCGCTTCGGTCTCGGGCTGGGCGATATGAATCGGCACGGCGCCGAGAAGAGTGACCGCTACCATTATGGTATTCATCAGATGACAACTCCGTTGAATCTCGTCTACCCGACGCTGGGTCGTCGTCATACATCGATGGATCAAAGCCTTCCTCGTAATCTCTAAGCCTTCGCCGGCGGTGCTCCCCCGGGCTGTATCCACGCCCATGATGAATGCCATTGCTGTTCCGATCTCCCCGGCGTCGCTGTTCTCTTGGATCGTGCTCTGGATGCATTAGGTAGAATCTGCTAGTTTCGTAGGCACGAGGTCGCTTTTGGTCGGTGGTCAACGCCGTGCGGACATGGAGAACCGACGCCGAATGTGTTGACAGCGTCTTGGCTCTACGCAGGTGCAAGTCTGGAAGAGAGGAGACGCCAAGTTCGTCTGAAGTAAGTGTGAAGCCTACAAGAGCTTTAGAAGCAGTGGCTGGGTTATCAAATACGATGTTGGCAGACGCGTCGTTGATCCACTCGACACGAATTGGAGGACTTGAGGGGTAGTGCTCAGTGGAGAAGCTTCTGATGTCGGTTGTGGTAAGGTCATCCACTCCGTGAATGTAAATTTTCTGAGGCGTAGTGGTGGTGTCTGCGGTCGTATCGACGCCATAGCTATGGCATTGTGCAGAACTGAGGTTGTTTTCAGTGGTCTGGTAGGAATATTAGAGACCCTCATTGATTGTATCTACATCGGGCCTGTTACAAAACTTACTTGGTGTGTCATCCCATCTTCAACAGGTCCCAGATCCATGTCCATGTCAACGTCCACGTCCATATTTGTCGATTCCAAGCTGGGAACCATAGTTCGTGGTAGATTTGTCTGAGGTTGAAGTACTTCCATGCTTGATACAGCTGAGCAGAGAGCAGGAAAAGAGACTGATGCGAAGGAGATATTGTGAGGTGAAAAGGAAGCATTAAGATAGCTAAAGGCTGTGGCTCGGTATGGTTCACCGGCGAAACTTTTCTTTCCGAGATGATGGTCTAGCCCTATTCGGCTAATCACCCGGAGCTTCCATTTTCCGTACTCCGGGGTCAAGCTCAAGTCATCAGCCGAAACGGATTCTAACCGAAATGTTGCGAGGGAATTCATTCACTCTTGGGAGCCCTACAAGTTTAGAAGCGAAAGCAGTTTATCAATACTGAGACCCAAAGGGTGAACCCTTCGAAACCAGTCCGGGAAAGTGTCAGCTGATAGAGAGACGATACTCCCACACTCCGTACTCCACTCTCCAAGGGGCTGAATACCTATGCGAAGCTTGCATTCCGCGATTATGACTCACATCTCGAGGAAGTAGATGTTGTAGCACGCAAAAGAGACGAAGAAGAGGAGGGTACGAAATCGGTACGAATTCAGTTGTTCTGCGGGTGCTTCTCATGAGAGATTTACTACCTGTACCATCTTCCGCATGCCTGTAAATCTTGTAGACTTTCGGAGATGGCATTTGCCGCTTCTACCTCATTACAAGCTGCTGAAGCGATCAGAACCGGGCACAGGCGCGTGAAGGCGGACAAAGATCAACGCTGATTCCATCAAGCTCAGAGAGCTACTCTGCCCTCGAGTCCGGATCTATGCTTTCCGCTTCGCTTGACTGGGAACTGGTGGACTTCTGACGCTTCCTCGACCCCTCCATATCTGAATCAATGTGGTCACCATCCACATCTTCAGCTCCTCGTTTAGTTGATTGACGTCCTTTCCTTCGACCCGTCTTCAATCTGTCTGGCTTTGGCACAATCCTTTCGTCTATCTTTGACAATGCTCTACCGTGGCGGTTCCACCAATTCTTTACCGAACCCATCGATCTATCTACTGCATATCTTGACATCAGCCTACGGGAAACCATCGCCCACTTCTTTTCCGTCGTTTCCCCCTCACGCACCACTTCCTGCATCAATGCGATCACATAATTCTTCTCATCTTCTTTCCAATTTTCTTTCCTAGGTACGTTCTGGCTGGGAGTAGTATTGTAGATCGCTGGTTTGGGTCGTTTGGGAGATACTGTCCGTTGCTTGGGTGCATTTGCAACGTGTGGAAGGTTTGAGGAGGTTGACTTGCTTTTCTCCGAGGGTGTGGTTTTTGGTAAAGTCGCTTTTTCTTCGGATCGGAGCCCTGGATCGACATGCGGCAGAGCCGCTTGTCCTTCGGCATGGTAGGACTGGTTACCAACGCAGTATTGGCAGTACCACTTTCCCGCCGGAAACTTCGTGAGGCCAACACAACTCAAATGGAACCACCCAGTGTCAAGCTCACAGCCGACCATATCTTCGGCATCGTCTGGCTCATCGCACAAGACACAAGCGTAGCCAGCTAGCGGGTCAGTTTCTGCCTGTGAATCGATCTCATCTTCATCGTACTCCTTTGCTTCTAGAGTCGATTCTTGGCGTCCGCGATTAGAATTCTCAGGCCAATAAGCAAGCCTTGGCTGCGGGAGTATCTCTCTGTCTTTTGCATCGTTGGTTGCAGCATACTCTCCCCAGTCTTCTTGGCTCATCCCCTCAAGCTGTACCGCGGAGGTTCCACATGAAGAAATTTGTCCCACTTCTTTGTCACTGGCACCAGGGAAATCCTCTTGGTCGTTCTTGATGCTACCAATATGCGGATCAGGTGTGTTCGTGGGCCTTTCAACGGGATCTCCGAAGGGAGGATCGTAATTCAAGCCATTTTCCTGGCGCTCTTTAAAGCCGCAATAGATGCATTCGTGCCGCAAGCTACAGAGGACACACCAGAAGATACAGTTCTGACCCCTCTCAGCATATGGACAATTCTCTGCAGGCATCAAAGGTAGTGTGGCGAGCCTGAAATTTCTTCCTGGCTATTGTGGATGTCAGACATTGGACTATTGGCTCAGGCAGAGTTTCTTCTACTCACATGTTTAAAAGCCTCTACGCTGTGGTAAGCTTGCTCATGCTGATCTGACTGCGCAAATGGTCTTGGGTGCCCGAGGGTCTGCGTGGCCGTTTCTGCAGCATTGAGTTCTGGAAGTTGACCGTTGTTGCCCGTAGAATTGATAATTTTTCGCAGTATGTTGGCTGGCTTCATGGTGACTGGGTTCTGGCGCACAGCGCTCAATGCTAAACGGATATTAAGGAAAGGAGAATGTTTGCAAAGAGCTATCCAGCAGCTCAGGGAGAAATACGAGTATCAACGCACAGCGTTCAAACATATACATTAATTGGGACAGTGCATGCAAAGAGCTACCCAGCAGCTCGAGTGGCGGTCAACGCACAGCGTACGAGTACAGGAAGTAGTTGAAGAGCTCATGCAAGCAGCTGGACCAGCAGCGGCTCGGATTGCAAGAATTGTTTGAAAGGTAGGGAATGGACGCGAAAGAAAGAGGATGTTGTAGAATGGGATGAGTAGAGATGAACAAATGCAAGATCTGGTCGTGGGCGACAGACCTGCCCCCTGATTTTTGCTCCGTAGTGAAGTTTCGTATCAATAGGAGCATCGACAATAGCATGGGCTTGCGACCATGAAAAATTTACTTCACTTCTACTTGCCATAGTCTCCGTTGCCTCTTGGCAATTGGACAATGCATCATAGCACGAGTCCAGATCACTGTTAACGAAGATCGATTGAATTGTCCGCTGTCCTTGACTCTTCACAAGAACCGGCAGCGCGACGGTCACTTGTTGATGTCTGAATGGGGACGTATTGCCTGTAGGAGGACTTTGTCCACGTCCGAATGTAAGTCTTCCCACTATTCACGATCAAGCGCCTAATTTGATGTTGAAGGCGGAGCTAGATGCAGCGAGATAGAGTCCCGCAGGTCGGTGCCTTTGCTATCAATTTCGAAGCCATTGCGAACCCCTTCTGGAGCTGAGGCAGTGAATTTAGATGAGCTATCAACATCTTTGCCGGTCTCATCGTTACGTTGTAATCGAAGGTACATCCAACGAAAGCTTTGCTCAGAGCCGACCAGATGTGATGATGTATCTACGGTGTCCCCAAAGAGTGCTCCGCTACTCCGACAATGGATGTTCGCGATTCTCGCTATTTGAAAATCCGACTTCAGGAGAGCCTAGCGCCGGGAACTAGTCTGGCGGCCGCTGCAATTTTGAGTCCGTCTCCCGAGTTCTATTTTCCGACATACACAAATTCCGGCCGAGGGGGGCCAAGGTTTTTTCCGTAGTGCACTGATAACTAAGTCGAGTGTAATATGGCGCGATGGCCAAAAATGTTTCTTGTGGGCATTGGATGATGAGAATAGGGCCTATCTGGTGCGAAGTATCGAAGGCGTGACCCTCCTGTTGAGAACAACGTTGGCGGACCGAGTGAGCAGGTTTGAACCGACAGAGCTCATTGACTGTGACCTTGCTAGAGTAAGCATCTATGGAGGGTAAGTTCAGTTGCTCGAGCACTTAGTATGATTGTAATCGCGTAGGATGGGTATAGCGAATGATGGGCACTCCAGTCATCGCGTGAACCTTCCTTAAGTGCATCTTGGACTGTTTGTTGTAAACTGAGTGTATGGAAAACGATTATGGCAGATACTGTAAGAGAGAATGTTACAGTACTGGTCTTCACAAAGCAGCTTTCCGAATACGAAGTGGGACCACTGGGTTCCGACTCGGTCCAAGCAATCGATTTGGAGTGAGCGAAGTTCCCCCTTACCAATTCATCAGGTGATCTTGGCAATATTGGCGAGGTGGTGAAGTGGCAATGTGAGTTCAGCCAGGAGCACTACTAAGTATTCAGTGGAGTGAAGGAGAAAGCAATAAGGAGTTGAGGCAGTGGAGTGGCGCTCCGGGATGTTGCGAAGTGGACTCAATATTAGCGCCAAGCCTCAGAGCCAGCCGCGGACAGGGAAGGCTGAACCTTGGCGACTCTGATGCTGTGCGAGTCACTCGGCTCGGCCGTCCTTCACCCAGTATATTTGGCCTTGTAGGTAGTGGGGACAGATGGACATTGCCGACCTGATCAAGCGTTGGCTTGGTTGCTTTGGTCGTCGTACTCAATTTGGCTTGGTTGCTTGGCACATGGCTTGACGAAGGCGCTCCAAATCCTGTTTGGCCTTGGCGAATGTTCCCAGTGGACGTAGAGTTGGGTTTGGTGATGCAAAGTACCTAGGTATTCACTTTCCGGATGTGCAAATACTTTAGAAAGGTAGTGGGTATATTGAGCAGGCAAGCTAATCAGGTCAGCTCCGGTACAGCGGTCATCGCAGAACGCTGGGAATCGAAATACTAGAGACGTAGAAGCAAATACAGAGAGCGACTTCAGCAGAGGTCAGACACGGTTGATATCGATAGACAAGAATCCTATCTTGATTAAGTACACGGATCTGTAGATAGTACATGTTAAGAGATCGATATCGTAGCCCACCGCACAGCATCCCAAGCGATGGACGTTACCCCCAAATTTCTCGTTCCCGAGGCCGACTCGATGTCTCGATGCCGGCTGCAAGAGGATGTTGGGTGATTATATTAGCATGTACAAGGATCGAACAAAGAAACGTTGTGAAAGTAATAATAAGTTCACCACGAATTGTAGGTACAGACCCAATTATGAAGGGTTCGTTCAATTCATTCGCCATGTCCGAGGTGTAGAAATGCGTAGAGCGTCCGAGAACTGAGAAGCATCTGTAGCGTGTGAGAGACTTAGCTCTCCAGAGAATTCTTAGTCGAGGACGTTAGACAAGTCCATCGTCTTATTTGGTAGGGCCGTGAGATCATCGTCATCCGCAGTCGTCTTCCGGGGCAACGACGTTGACGGCGTGAGATCAGCGTCATCCGCAGTCCTCTTCCGAGACGATGATGGCTGCTGCGAAATCTTATTAGGAGGAGCTATAGATCTAAGGCTGGGAGAGCGAAGAGTGAAGGCTGAATGTTGCGACCTGTCCACTGGATCATATGCCGCTGGTCCGGTAGGGACGGGTGCATAAGGAGCCGTTGAAGGTAGTGGAGGCAGTGGGAACGTCGCAGAATCGTTGATGGGTGGTAATATAGTGCCGAGAGATGGGAGACTTTGCGGACGCTGTGGCGATGCATATTGACGCCGAGCAACGGAGTTCGTCAGAGGAGGTTGCCTCGTTGGAAACGGAAATTGTTGATGCTGACCCTGAGTAACAAAGCTTGCTGCAGGAGGTGTCCAGGTTGGAAATTCGGCAAAATGTGAATGCTGACCCTGAGTAACAAAGCTTGCTGCAGGAGATGCCCTGGTCGGAAATTCGGCGAATAGTTGATGCTGACGCTGAGCTACGTGGTTTGTTAAAGGTGGTGGCCTGGTTGGCAACTCAGCGAACGGTTGGCGCTGGCGTGAGTCTGTCCAAGGCGTCCTAGTCGAAATGTCGGCGAATTGTTGATGCTGACCACGAGTTACAGAGCTATTCACAGGAGCGGTCCGCGTTGCCACTTCAGCGAATTGTTCGAGCCGATGATGTGGAGGTGCTTGAATATACGGTGACTTGGGGATGCCATTGTGGGTCCAGATTGGAGGTGAACTGTCCGAGGTTGTTGGTACGCTGTTCGAGTGGGCGATATTGGCTGGCGGCGTGCGCAATTGCCGCCAGGATTCTGGTGGTTGAGAATCTAGAAAAGGGAGATAAGAGCGGTGAGGTGGTGCACCGAAGCCGGGGGAGGACATCGATACATGAGAACCCGTGTCTGACACCAGGGATGGAGCTTCTCCGAGAGAGTCAGGCATAGACATCTCTGAATTGGCGGGCGAAGTCAACGGCTGCTCGATTCTCCGTTGAGACGTTGGCACCAGTATTTGTCGATGAGGATGCGGACGGGGTGCAGGGCGGGCGACTGATAAACGTTCAACGCTTTCGTCGAACTTTGCGGTATTCAGATCAAGATCTCTGCGGACAACGATGCGACGGCGACGATTCATGCCACCGTTCCACCAATTCTTCACTGCATTGTCACTCCGGCCTGGGAGGCGTCGTGAGATGTCTGCCCATCGCTTTCCCATCTCATTCACCATCCTCTCAATGGCCTCGCCTTCCTCAGGCGTGATGGGTTCATGGTTCAATGTCGGTTTCAGGTTCTGATGATATCGCTCTCTGCACTGCTTCGGCGACCTCGTGTCGAGGAGGTTGGCTATCTGAACCCAGTTATGGGCGCCGTTCTCGTTGACTAGCCGTAAGAGTGCTCTGTCTTCATTCTGACCCCAAGGACCTCGTTTCTTTCCACCAGGGGTAGTCATGCCGGAGTGAGACAGCTTTCTACAGAGTGATGTTAGAGTTAAGCAGCTCTGCAAATACCAAAGCTGTGAAGCTACTGAGAAACGTACAATCCTATAAGCCGAGAAGATATTGAAATTCAGGATGGTCCTTGACCCAGGCGTCGATAGACTTTGATGAACGTTTACAAGAGCCGATTGAAGGTGTAAGCAGCAGATGTGAAGGAAATATGATGCAGGCGTGTAGTGGTTGTTGAAAGGAAGTCAAGAGCATCGAGCAGTCGAGTCAATGGTTGAAATTATAATGCTACCAGACTTCCTAGTTTTAACATCGATGGTGGAGTAGTCAAATAGTGGAGCAGTAGCAGAGCGGAGAATTGGAAAGCTTGATCTTGGCTGTGGCTTTGGACGCTGAATCGCGAGGACTCCACAGGTTTTTGCTGGTCTGCTGAGGGGTAGAGGGTGGGGACAAAAGAGAAGAAAGAAGCAAGAGCGGTGGGATGAGATGGTTCAGAGGGAAAGCGAACAGGGAACAGAACGGTGGTCGAGATGGGAGGAGGAGGGAAAGAGGCGTCAAATGAATGGCTTGTGGAGTATCGCTAGTTTGGGGACGTTGGTAGGTGGACTTGTCTGGATGGAGAATGTCGAGGGACGCCATCGCGCTTCACCTTAGTTGGCACTTTGGAATCGAGTAATACTGAAATACCTTTAACCTTACTTTGGAATGTACCAGGATTACGGAGTAAGAGGATATCTCCCCCATGATGATGCGCAACAAGGGGACTAGCGAGCCCGCTGCGGAAAGTCTAATACGTGCCGGTATTGAAACCGTAACACTCTAGCTCCACCCCGTAAGGGTCATGAACATGATCGAGCAGACGGGCCAAGGCACATCGGAGTAGAACTACTTTGGCCGGAAAGCATTCCCAGAGCGACCGAGTTCCTGCAATGTCCATCCAAGATTTCAATCAGTGACATATAGGCCTGCCTGCGTGCGCACGAGTGCTATGCCCTGCTTCGCTCAATCTCGTCATCCAATGGTTGCGCTGTTCGATCTTACCAATCGTGAGGTGGAAGAGCAGCGCGCTATTGCGCGAGCTGGACAACGATGCTCCGTTGCCAACCAGTCCAGAAAGGGGAGATGAGCTTAGGATGCTAAGGGATACTAAACCTGATTCAGGCCACATCGACGTTCGGTATCTTCCTCAGTCGTTCAGCCAGCCATCAACCCTCACCAAGCCGAACACATTAGCGTCCCTACTAAAGCGCTGCGATAATGCAATTAAGCTTAGCGTCAAGTGTCAAAACCCGCGAAAGTCGAGAGCAAACTTTGGTTCTGGGATTGGGAACGGGGTCTGGACCAGTCTTTCTGTCTCAGCAAGCGAGAGCTGGAGAATGCCGCGCCCTTCATTGGGCGGGCGCAAGCAAAATCTCACAAATAAGCAGCGTCTCCGTCGTCATAGTCTCATCAACGGCTTTGGGGGTTCCCTTCCTCAACCCGCTTTCTGATGATCTGATCGACGGCCATGGCGGATCGATTGCGAAATACACCAAGCGCTTCATGACCAAGGAGCTGCTGGCCTACTACTGGATACATCATACTGTGCAAAAATTGCTATCTCATTGAGATCAGTATCAGAAGTTGTGCTCTGTCCTAGACACGTCAATCATTTCTTCTTTACTTCACACCTCTCAATCTCATCACCGCGTACAGTTTCGGCAATGGCGATGTTGACCGGCCTGCGGCCGCAAGATGCGCATGGAGGATCAGACAACGACCGAGCATGAGCGAAAGCCTCTTCCCCTGGACCCATCGTCTTCTGGGCGTTAGCGCGCATGTATCATGACGGCGTCGGCTGGTCACGAACCACGTTGACGCTAGGATCGTACAGCGGACCAATGTGCAGGGGGCTTGGATCGGTGACGAGTAAGGCGGATCAACGGCGCCAAACCCATTTCCTATTGCAAGTTAGGCTATCTTAAAAACTCCGAATCAAACTTTAGTAATCTCTAGTCCCAGCGACTTCAGCTCCGGAAAGGGCCAATGTGGCACCCAATCTCACCAATGATTGATTCCATTCGTCCCAAGTTGTCGCCGGCCTTTGCACCTCGTCTTCCACGTACCATTAGCCTGAGGCTCCTTCGTATTACCATACACGTTTCACACCACTAATAGCGTGATCGGCATGGAGAAGCTCGGGGCCAAAAGCGAGATTAATGGGAGTGGGGTTTGCTCCTCTTGCAACACTAAGAGCGCGTAGCCTCTGAAAAGATGACATTCATGAACTCAGTGCAATAGCGATGATAATTGCATCTGTGCACCGGAGTTCGAGTTCTCGCGAACCAGTCAGTGCCAAGTGCGCACCCCAAGCATTGTCGGGAGAAAGGGTGGCTTGGGGGTCTGGAACGAAGAAATCCGGCTCGCTTCACATACCCTGCTTGTGGCCTGCCTGCTGATGCACGATCTGATGACTGCATCTCCGCTGCCAATGCCCTCCGATGCAAGGGTGGAAAAATGGTGCTGTTGTTGTTGTTGTTGTTGGGAGCAAAATATGCATCGAGTGTTTGAAGATCGGCGATAAGAAGTGATGCTTCTTCCAGAGTCCTGGCCCAAGATGTGTCGGCAAAGAGGCACGTGCCCCGCAAGGCACGAGGATGGTGAGGATGGTAATGTTGGTGCAGTAGAGACCACGTTTGTGTGGTTCAGGCCGCCTACATCTACCTTTGCGACTGCTTTTATTGGACTCTCCCAGAGAAGAGTCTATGATTAAGGATATGTCACTTGTCCCTTGGGGGCAGATTGCCGAAGGGAAGATGTGCAAGTGACCGACGAGATTGGGTTTGAGGCCGTTGCGCCGAAGTCTAGCCGAAGTCTAGCTTGGTTGGTTGACGGTGGATCGCCGATCGTCGATCGTCGATCGATGATCGTTCGATTGATCTGCAACGGTTTGGACGGCCCAGCTGAACCCTCATCAAGCTCGATCTAACGTCTTCTGAACCCTAATCCTTTGACACACACCACTCGCCTATAACTTGTACTAACACTGAAAATATCACCCGCTCTTTATTAAGATAAACCCGATCACAAGCCGGCCATACATCTCGATCTCTCCCACCTGCATCATCTGGGACGCGGCCCGGGCTTGCATCGTCTAGTCTTGCCCTGTGTGCAGCCCCCTCAAGGCCCTTCCATTTCCAACGGGGACTCCCATCAGAGCAATCCGGACGATGAAAGCGTTTGTGGGGCATTCCTCGTGTCCGCTGCAGTGACTCGACAGGTTTGCCGACGCCCAACAGTCAGACCTGCTCAAGCACGATGCATGCAGCCGCATGGCTCACGTACCTACGTGGTCGGTACTGACTGCCATTGACCCGCCGATCTGGGACCGCTATCTCCCACGAAAGTGGAAGAGTGGAAATATGTGATGTCTCACTCGGTAATGTCGGTAATTGCCCAATCTTCACCACCCTCCCAGATCTTGGGGGCTGCTCACTCTACAAGCCGGACGAAACCCATTTTCATTTCCCGTGTTCTACCTAAGCTGTTTGGCAAAGCGAGCGCTTCGCTTTTGCTCAATCCCTCGCTCTTCTTCCCATTCATACCACAGTCCTTTTCTTACTCCTTCGCTGAATGGCGCTCCACATGTATCCATATCCATAAGTCGTAATGCTAAGCCGATTAAGATAAGAGAGAAACAGGACCCGATTATAGCCAAATATCTCCCCCTTCCCCTGCCACCCACCGGCGCCACGCCTCGGAATACGCAGATTCCAAGTCGCGAACCCAACGTCGAGTATCGAACAACGCACTGGTCCAACGGCTCTCATAGAGCAATTTTCGCAGCTCCATAAGCCTGCCTTTGCCCATCCCTTGCATGCCAACATTCGTAGAATACACGAGATCACTTCCAAGCTCCACCGCTTGCTCCTCGTACGCCTTGTCGCTGTCAGCGATCAACTCATCTGCTGCTCGATCCCCGTCAGTATTTCTTGGCAATGCTCCCCTAAGTATAGAAGCAGCCATCCTAGAGCACATCTTATACTCGTACCGAGGGAGGGTAAGCAAGGGTGTACCCGACCATAGTACATCTGCAGCTGTCGTATGCGCGTTGCATTCAGGCGTGTCAAGGAAGAGATCGCAGACACGAGCACGAGATATGTGTTGATGCTTTGGTGCGACGTCCGTGAAGATGAGGCGAGACGCAACCTCGGTGCCTACCCATCGCATAGCGGTTTCCCTGAGGTTGTCTTCACCAAGGTCCGGGAATCTGAGGAGCCATAGCACAGCCTTTGGAATGCGTGATAGAATACGAAGCCACGTTCGGAACGTTGTTGGCACAATCTAAATTTGTCCATCGTCAGCAATGACACCTTTAGACCCTTCTTCAACAGCGACGGACCTTGTAGAGTTGGTTGAAGTTACCCAAGATCACAGTGTCATCGGAAAGATCTGGGAACAGTTCCTTGCGCATTCTCCATCGCCGTCGCTGTTCTTCCGGCCAATCAACCTGCACTTCTTGCGAGTCGGGAGCACTTTGTCTGTGGTCACAACAAAAGAAAGTGTCCCGTGTAAAGATGATATTTTCCCCGTACACCCACTCCTCTTGATCATCATCGTAATTGCCGTCTTTGGTTTGGTCTCTTAGATCCACGTTTCCCCGCCACGGTCTCAGCGTTTGGGGCGGTACGGCAATTTTGTCAGCAAGTAGATAGTCACACCATTCGGCGCCCAATGTGCCAGCAAAACCCATGAAGGACATTTGGATCGGAGCCGGACGCGCCGCGAAGACCTCGTTTTTTGCACCACGCGTGTAGCCGTTGAGATTTACGAGAATGTGAATACCATCGTCGACGGCTTGATTTACCAAGCGGTCGATTGACCATGACGAAGCGTCGTGGAAGACTGGTGCTTCCCGTTCAATCTGCTGACGGTGGACAGAGCCATCACTGACTGTCGTTGCGTAGCAGAAGGCCTTCACGCGACATCGGTTATGGAGTCCAAAGACGGATTGCATTAGATGCGCGAGAGGATGATTGTTGAAGTCTGAGGAGATGTAGCCAACATTGAGATGCGGATTCGGCGGAGCTGGAGGGTCATAGAGCTGACTGGGAAGCCAGGGCGCCCTCAAAGTGGAGCATGAGACCCTCAGTCCGTTGCGCTGAGAAATCCTTCGAATCTGCTTTGCAGACAGCGGACAGGTGAAAGTGTGAAAAGGTAGCACAGTGGGAGCACTGGGAATAGCTAGGGCGGCGGGAAGTTGTGGTCGTACACGACATCTCAACGGGATAGGTCTTCGTTTGATATATTGATGCAGGTAGATTTGCCGGACCAAATTCTTCGTCGCCCTTTCAATAAGCCGTACCACTTTGGCACCTTCCCATCGATTCCCTGCCCAACTTTCAAGATTCTTCCTCAAGGATTTCTGAGCCTTCTCGTCGTCGACGTGGCGAAGATTAGCCAGACCCAGTTGTTGAAGCATCTGTTCGAGACCAACACTGTGAAGCACGCCTTTGCCCCAGCCTTCTCCATCGTGTAATTGTTTCTCCACTATAGCAACGACTCTTTCAATCCATCCAGGACTCCGAGTGACAGATTCTTTGGAATCGTACAAGTCCCCTCGCTGGTCCACATGCCAACGATCTTGGATGCTTCCCATACGGTGGATACCACCACGACCAGTCCAATTACAGACAGAATTTAGCGCATTAGCAAGACCACAGATCGCTTCTGCGAAGTCTGGATTTGAGGTGACGGCGCGTTTGTAATAAACAATTGCGTCACTGACTCTGCCTTGGTCTTTGACTGCGTTGGCTAGATTGGCGAGAGCTATATCGAAATTACCATCGCATTCAACGGCTTTTTCATACATTTTTATGGCGGCCTGTAGCTGCCCTATGTCCTTGAAAAGGCTGCCGAGGTTTGTGTACAGGTGTGCATGGCGTGTGTCAAGTTTCAAGCCGTAATCGTAGTATGCTAGTGCTAAGGCAATTCCACTACCTGAGGTGACACCAGGGATGGTACTGGACTGTTTATTCCACAGTTTCACATTCATCGTCGAACGAGCCGACTGTTGGAAGCTTGCCAAAAGGATTCCCACGTTGTTAGCGGTCGACGGACTAGGTTGGAGGGAGAGCGAAAGATAATACAGTGCTAGTATCTCCTGGACTCCAGATGTTGCCCGCGGGGAGGTCGCTGCGGCTCCGCTAGAAGACATTCCATCCTGATATATTTTTGCAAGCGAAAGTAAAGAATTAGAAACAATGGACACCGCAGCTTTTTGACTGAAACCATCAGGGACACTTTCTAGACCAGGTAGGCGACCCTGTGGAGGGAAGACTAGACGTGAAGTTTCCAATGCCATGTCAGGCGCAAGTAGAATTGGCTCTTCTGTACCATACGCTCCATGAGGACTCGCGTTCGCCAAATGTGAGTCGTCTGAGAAAACACTCAGGATGGTCTTGATCAAGCCTCGGATGCCGGATTGACGCCTTCCTGCTCCGATCAAAATAGCGTCTTCAAACGCTTGAGCAGCACCAGAGCTATCGCCGATCTGATAGAGCATATTCCCTTTACCGTGAACGAGGGCAAGCATCCTCCCGTTATCGGATGGGGGTATAGCGTAGCCACTGGAGCCAAAATCACAGACCGTTATGCAATCTGTACTGCCAGCCATGCTTTTGCCCACTGGTAACGCTTCATGGCCCAATTCCTCCGAATTGATATGTCCGGATTGGGTGCCAAGACTAGTTCGAAGAGTGTGCTCAACATGTTCAATCACTCTCACCGCCTCTTGCCCGCGATGGTCCTCGTGCAGGAGGCTGATAAGATGTTCGACAGCTTCAAAATAACTCGGCCTAAGCTTAACAGAACGAAACCAATAGTGCTCAGCATCGTCCCTGCGATTGAGCGCAAATAGCGTTGCGGCCAGATTCGACATGGCTTCGACGTTGTTAGGATCGCGCTGAAGGACTTTCAGACACCACTTCATAGCTTTGTTATAATCACCTAGGCCATAAGCCAGACAGCCAGTCAGAAGCGTTCCATCTGTCCACTCAAATCCACTTTCTTGGCAAATCCTACCAAGCATCTCCAACGCATACATTGCTGCAGCTGATGGAGAATTTGAATGGAGGTCCGAAGCCAGCTGGGGCGGCACATAGCTGGGCCGTGCTCCAACTGGATGGTTTCTGAGAGTCTCATCACGCGGCTGCCAATAGTGACGAGAGTGGCCGTTTGCCAGAATGGATGGTCGAGCTGAAGACGATTGGGGTGAAAGCGCCTTGTCGCCTGTCGGGCTTTGTGTATGGTATTTTGGGGCTCGCAAGTTATAATCCAGATCATTAGTGTCTATCTTGAAAGCAGCCTGGGTCCGAGCTTTGGTTTTAAGATAAGGCCGAGTGTCACGGCTCTGGCCATTTGACCAGGATGGATAAGGTCGCCGTGGTGGTTGTGGATAGAAGATTGACTGAAGTTGTGAACCGCCGCTACGTTGCTCATTCATTGAGTTGCGCCGGGCCTGTTCAGTGGAGGCCAGCAAATTTCCGTATATCCGATTAGCCCACGCAAGAATCTTCTCTTTGAATTGAGCGTTGCTTTTGGTCAATACTGAATCATGAGAAGGAGCTGAATAAGGAGATATGGCAGAAGCGGAGGATTCAGGATTGTAGATTTCGTTGAATAATTCAGCACCTTGGTCCTTCCAGGAACATAGCTTGTTGCGGTAGGCGAGAGACTCACCAGGTTGCAATTGTGGGGTAGCCGACGCTTGATTGCTGAACACTGTGTTCCTTTTGCTGAAAGATTCAAGTATTGAAGGTGGAGGCATTGGTTCGTCTCTCTCACGTTCAGGAAAAGGGGCTGACGTGAGTAAACGGTCGGCAATGTAAGGATATTGCGAATCACTGTGGGCTTGCAACCATTGCCCATAGTGATTGACTGCAGGCTGGAGCTGGGCAGAATATTTTGTGCAATGGTCGGAAATTGAACCTTGAAATCTTGGATCTTGAAGAGGAGCAGGCCGGTACGGCTCGAAAGCGCCACCGAGCCAACACGGCTCATACGGACCAGGGTTGTGTACAGATGTAGGGCCCATATACGGTGGCCACAGAGGCTGTAGAACCGTTGGAACATGTTGGTTTTCCGCTGGGTTATGGATATGATGGTAGACGGTCCATTGGTCTAATACCGAGTCTAGTTCGACAGGCGGGACCGCGCTAGATATCCATCCCTGGTCAAACTTGACATCATCTACCAAATTAGCATATTGATGGCGTTCCCTGAGCATATTGGTCTGGTGTGATTGAATATGAAGCTGCTCCCCAACCCGTGATTCCAATGACTGGTCTTGATGACGTGGTATCTGGTCACCCAAACTGGCAGTCGGCTTGGGGACATAGGCGGTATGGGCTGACACGTTAGAGGAAGGCATGGGAAAACGTTTCATGGCGTGAGGTCTCTTCGTCCACTGGATGGGACTTCCGTCATATCCTGCTGCTAATGTCCCACTTGGAGTCTTCCGTCGTAGCATGTGTTCCGAAGAATCTGAGGTGGGTATATATGGTGTCTGAGTTGGTAAACGTTGCGGCAACACCGCTGTACTCCGTAGTGGGCGAGCGTATTGTTCGGGCCTCTCGGTCCTCTGTCTAAAACTCGCATTCTGCCCTGGGCTGACGTGACCAAGCAACGAGGGAGTCTCGAAGAGAGTTGGCGATAGGTCCTTGAAAGCATTGTGATCATGTGAGTATGAGGATTGAGGAAAATGGTGCTGTTGATGATGCGCGACATCTGATAACATTTTGGCTTCCTTATTTTACTCTTTAGCCTCGAATTTGACAGCGGCAGTGAAACGGGCCTACATCCGCTAGATGATACGATGCGATTGCGGTTTATTGGAGGCCTGTGTATATTCCAGGGCTCATCAAAAGCAGCATGGATATGTCCCAATACCCTTGCGACTCCTTGTACAGCATCTCGTGCGCATCATTCTCCCGATCGCCTCGAGACTGGGCTAGGCGTCTAGATGAGAGTTGGTGGAATCGACCTGAAGTCGAGGGTGCAATTGGCACAGAAGGGGGTTCCAAGGGCAGTGCTGGGATTGTTAATGACGATGCGGCGGTGATGCGGTGCAGAGGGAGCAAGAGGATTGAGAAGGCGACGTTTGGGAGATAGCATTAAGAGTGAGAGCTGTCAGAGTCAATATCTTGGCTGAGAGGCTATCCCTTTGGTGGCTTGAGCCTAGAACTAGCGGCAAATTGGCAGCAAACGGGATGCTTACAGCTTACTTGTAGGGTGACGGGTCACACTCTCCTTCACCTCGTTTTTGGATGGGTGTGATGGTGTGATGGGCTGATTCTGGTGCCGAGGAAGGGGATGCGAGATATTTTGCGAGTCCCATCGGTCGTCGGGAAGCTAAACCTTCATGCTGAATTGTAAAGGCTGGATGACGAATGGATAAAGTTGAGGCTGCTAGAATACATGCTCCCACGACCTCTCCTCTCTGCAAATCAGGGTACTCAACCGCACTCCACCATGGGAAACGGCTGAGCTTAGTTTGCATCCACGCAAGATGCATGGCTGGACCGACATATCCACTCACATCAAAAGGACAAAGAGTCTCACCATTAGACGCCGATGGGACGGACGTTCGAGGCGCACTCTCTCTCCTCCCTGCCCAGTAGGCACGCCCCAGCTGTCCCGCCGTGGCGGCTTCTCCGCATGTGGAGCGGTCCTATTGCACGCTCGCTTTGCGTGACAAGTTTGATCGCAGACTGCGTGATAGGTGTATGTATTTCGTCGAAGGATTCATTTTCTTCAAATCCATACTCACCCTCCATTCGACTTCGCCATCGAAGCGCTGATCATTGCCCTTTCCATTGACCGGCACTGCGGTCATCAGACACTACTGCCCGACTGCATACGGGTGCTGGCTGCTGAAACGTTGCGGTCTTCTCCCATCCGCTGGCTCTGGCAGTTGACCAATCCTTTACGATCATCCTTTGAATCCTTATCCACTACAATCTAGCACCTACTTTGGTTCGGAATAATCATCTTGACCGTTGTTGCATTACACTCAAGTATGATGGGAACTTGGTATTATTTCATCATGGTCTGGCGAGTGAAGACATTGAAAATTTGTCCGGTCCCATCGTGTAGTGTCATCTCCCCAAAGGAAATGCAACGTTGGAAATCTGAATCTTCTGCCCATCTTTGACCTATGTAGCTTATTTGACGGTGGCTTAAGGCCTGCCTGCGATTTACACAGGCAACTGCTGCTATCCCACTACTGGCAAGGCATTCGGCAATGAGAAAAACCACCCATAGTCCCAAATCTCAACAAGCCATCAAACCCCGTTATTCGCAAAACGTCTTCTTTAGACAGACGGAAGCTTTGATAAATTGAAGGTTGACAGCTTTCTATCATAGATTGTGTATCGGCGCATGGTCTGATGATTTTGCCAAGACCGCAAATGCCAGACTTGCCACGATATGGAATACAGCTCTGGCTTCCTTATAGCTAGACTGGCATCGCGCCAAAGGCATATGGATCCGTGCCAGTTCCCTGCTTCATTGTATGCCCTGATGCACACAACCTCTTAGCTGGTGCCAGAGACGGCAAGCCTGGAGACTGAGTGTTAGCAAATGGCTGGCAGCCCTGACGAGAGACTGTCTTACTTCATCAGATGGTCCATGAAGCTCTGTAATGAAACGTCATCCGTGAATATCGTTTGTGCAGATACGGCACCACCGTATGTGCCGCTTGTTGTGTGAGTTGTCGACGGGTTGAGTTTTGACAAAAGGAAACGAGCCTGGGAGCCACCAGCGTCGCAGATAATGAACCTTGGTAGTGGGAATCTGTCTTGGACCAGCTCCTTAGACAAAGTCAGCTTGTTGTCCATGCTGGAAATCCAAGTTGGGTTGAGAATCAGCTTACCCTCGCGTCTTCCTTAGGTTGCTCCAGTATGCCTTTGAAATTCTCGTAGCCTTCTTGGTCCTGATAACCAGCCTTTCTCCACTCCGCCATCGTCTCGCCATGGAAAATCAAAATTTGAAAGAAGGTGTCTAGCAGGAGAATGTGCGTGGGCTGTATGGAAGCGGAATCGAGCAATACTGGCTGACTGCCTTCTTGATCGAAAGTATATGAGTCCAGTGTTGGCTGAATCATGACCAGAGAGTCTCCCACATATTCGTGGTTCAATACATGTCGGTAAAAAGCTGTTTCGTCGGGGGAACTATTGAATACCTGAAGGAAATGGCTGCGTCGAAGATGGAACATGAATTGTGGATAAAGGGTAAAGTTTTTCTCCAGCCGAAATGAAGAGGGATCATCTTTTCTGTACTCCGCAAACCTCGAGCACAGTCTGATGAGCATTCTGTCAACCCATCGGAGAACATCTGGCCCATCGTCCACCTCCGCTTTGAAGACTGCTATACGAGACATCAAAACCGCAGCTGCTTCTTGGTCAAAGGACTGAGCTATGGCGGGATCGCCGGCTGGTCCGCTTAGATTTCGGGCCACTGTCGTTACACGGAGGTGAAATTGCCCTGAAGAGTGCTGATAGTAGGTCAAGTATTGCATCATGCCCTTTTGCGGACCCTGCGAATGTTGCGCTGGCCCTCCCTGATTGGCAATCTCAAAGTACAGACCATACGTCGCGGTGGGATCAATGCCACACATTTTCCAAGAACAAGTATTCCCGATACCGCACTCGGTTTCGCCCACAGAGCTCGACTTCTTATTAAGAGACACAGCGTGACCTATGAGACCGGTGACTTTCAGCTCTTTCGTAGTCAAGACTTCCAGGGAAGCGTTGAAGCCCATTAGCAGATTGTCGTTAGCATCCTTGTCGAACACACGGACGAAGGACTGTTTGAATTGTGAAGAAGTAAAGCTGTCAGTGAGAATCATGTGGCCTCCAGTAGAGTTTGAAAGACCTTTCATCTCAAGGAGTCCGACTTGATCGAGACAGCCGGCAAAAATGTCGACAATGTGACCGTTGTGAGACACTCGCTTCGCGAGATTATCATAGAACTAATCGATATGAGCTGAATTCTGCTTCGTAAGATCGGACAAGGGCAGCCTACCTTTAATGCCTTCTTGTAGTATTTAATGTTATCTTTGTCGATATCGTGGTGTGATCGTATAGGTTCCCGTAATTCAGGGCCAACTACGAGACCAGGTCCCTCTGTGCCGGGCCCTCCAGCAAACAACATAATCCTACCACCTGCATTTTGAAACGATGTCTCGAGTAAGCCTACTGCAACGCTGATGGCAACTCCAGTACAACGCAAGGAGCGTTTATCGTTTGCCACGGGCCAAGGATCCCTTTGGAGCTGCTCCAACGCATTTGTAAGCTGAAATTCGCACTGCTGAACAGGAAGCAGGAATCTGGCGGCTGGCCCCATGACAGGTGCCGGTCTGCCAGGCTGTGGTGGTACATTGGTGCGCATGCCGGACGTCGATAGACCGAGCATCTCTTGCACCTGTTTCGAAGTATAATCCTTGCTCCCTCGGAAAACGTAAGATTTTGCACACTCAGTGTAGCCAAGTTCATGCACTTGTGCCTAAAACAGAGTCAGCACACTGTAAAGCGGCCATCTTGCGAAAACAGTACCATGGTCCCAAATGTTATCAATCCAACAAGTGCATTCGAAGGTAATAGACTGAGGCTCATTACCAAGGAGTCTTTCAATGCCTTCAAACTATCTTCCTCTTGGCATGTATCCACGACGTAGACGAAGATTGGCGGCGCGGGGGCAGGTCGTGCAAGTCTATACTCGATAGTAGTACTTGACGGATGTAATTCAGGTGGTATGTTATCTTGTGTAATATCTTTGTAATGCGCAGGTAGCCCATTCCTTGATAGACAGAAGGGGCATATCCACAATCGAGCTCGCGTATCAACAGTCCTAAAACAGTCAGCCATGATGTATATATCCCTGCACAACTGCCTTCATACGCGAAAGGATTTAGGACAGCTCGACAAGGAGCTTTGCAAGTCTGAGGTTCGTATTGCAGCAATGGGGCGTCGGGTTTCTCCTTCAAGGGCGTGTAGAGGGCTCCGATGGGTACGACGAGTCGAGAGGCTTCCTTGGAGCAAATGAGCTAAGTTGGATAAGCGCTTGAGGGCGAACATACCATTCGCGAGCTTGGAAATGTATTCCAGCTAAGTCTGATGCCATCGCGGTCCTCGACCTCGCTCCACTGATCTTTGAGGGCCTCGTAGTCCATGGCGCTGTCGAAGCTGTGCCTCAGTCTGGTGATGTTGCAGGAAGACAAACTTGTACAGCGAGGCCTTGTGAATATGAGGAATGATTCATGCACCTAGAAGAGCATAGGTAGCATCAAAAAAGCGGCTGTCTTGCGAGCCAGATCATCACTACTAAGATGCTTTTATGCTTGGATTTACTAGCCCCATAAACGACTAGCGGCTCCGGCGTGCATACTTTATTTTCTCCATTGCTTCCTCCCCACCCTTTACCATCTACAATAACCGCCAGTCCCAGAACACATTACTGATGACCGCCTTGGGCACTCAACAGTCCCTTGGCAGTTTTCGTGCTGAGCGCATATTGAAAGAAAGTACCCAGTGCTGGGCGTCTGGTTTCGAAGAGTCGTCTCGACTCGAATGAGATTCCTGGAAATCAGCAGAGGTCACATTGCGAATTCCTATAATCGCTCCCGCAAAAATCCCAAGTCCTGGATCGGGGGAATCTGATATGATCTGGCAATTATCACTCGTGCCTGGGGATTACCAGAATAGATTCATAACTTCTTCAATAGTCTTACAAGCTATTGTAATATAATTGCATCTTCGCGTCACAGTACACATTGCCGAGCTCTTCTATCTTATGACCAGCCAACTCTCCGTGACCTCGCGAGCCTTTTCCGTGTTCCCGCTTGCAGCCCAAAGACCTTGTAAGTTTACAGCTGCCTCGAACGCAAAATCTTCGCCTTGGCAATTCGGAGATCCTATCTGCACAACCGTGCTCAGATCTAAGCATCGTTCATAGTATGGTATTGCAAGATGCGTCAAACCCAGCAGATGATATGCATGGGCAACATTGTACTCCGCCTCTTGTCTCTCCGAGACGCTACTCGAACGATCTCGGTCATCGTAGTATTCTAGCAGTAAAGTAAGACCTTGCGTCAATATGTGATGCCTGTTATCAGCTTGTCGCTTGAGGGCATAATGCAAGTACCCCAAAGCCAACGAAAGTTTGATCATGGGATTGTCTGGATCAAGAGTGAGAGCTCGAAGGTAGTAGTCTGTGATAAGTAACAACAATAAGCGTTCGTTTCTGAGCCTTGAAAGCATGAGGACGAACTTACTGACTGCAAAGGCATAGCTTTTTCCGGCATAGAGGATGTGGCCATAGAGCATTAGTAAAGCAACGTCCATATTTTCAGCCCGTATCGGATTGCCGTTGCTGTCTCTGGTGCTGTAGGAAGCCCGCTCTTGAAATGGAGTTTTGCGAGGAGCATCACCAAGTAAGGAGAAATCGACTGCTTTGAGCTGTCGAAGGATGTATTTCTGTGACGGACCACAATTATACCATGAATTTTCCGAGTCACAGAGTCTGTTTAGCGCGGAGAACAGGCGGTATCCATCCGTGACAAACTGGTATTCCTTCATGAACCAACGAGCAACGTTACAGAGTGTTTCGTCGTCATTCGCGACCATAGCGCATGCTACAAAAGGTCAGCAATTGAGATTGTAGTCCTTCACGAGACCTACTGAACCAACAGACATGGATCAAGAAGAGTGACTCGGAGGAGTAATAAAAAACGTTGGCGTGAAACGCCGAAGCAATAATATCATACGCAGATATGATATCACCGCTACGTGCGGCTATCAAAGCGTAATCGAGAAAAATGTCCAGCCAGACACTAAATGGGATTCCGCAATACTGGTCTGGAACGACAATCTGTTGGCCATCTGCGGTTTCTGAAGAGATCAATCAGCCTAAGGAATGACCACAGAGGACTCTTGAAGCCAATACCGAAGATTGATCTTGAGCTCTCTGTCAACGCATTCAATTCATGCTTTGGTCTCGTCGACATTGCCCGGGCTTCCTTCGAGTATCCAAGGAACTTCTGATGCTTTTCAACATAGAAGACTTTGTTGTCCCTGAAACTTTGTACCAATATTTTCGTAGCTGCCGTCCATTGTGTCTTGCAATCCTCGTCGCCGTTTGTAGCACTGTCGTTTAATTTCTCCCGTTGGAGAAAGAGCGAATGGATCTCTTCTTCTTGCACCTGCTCTTTCTCCACCGCAAGCTGTTTATTCAACTGATATGCCGGCCGAGGGGCGAGCAACATAGAAGAGCTCGATGCTTGTGGAGTAGTGATATTCTTGGACCGCTTTGCCTCCCTGTCCCAAACACGTTTCGTTGATTTGTGTTGCCTTACCGAGATCCCTCGGTTTCCCTCTGTATGTTCTCGATGATTCAACCCACTGCTCTGACGCATCCCACTCAGCTGTATACGCGCTTCGTAATTGCTATCATCATACTCAATGATCATTTGGTAGCAGCTTTCTGCTTTCAACTTCTGACCAACAGCCCTGTAGCATGATGCCATTTCAAAGAGATAAGAGACATCGTCATATCCGCTGACATTTTGCAGCGGTTCGTAATATCGAAGAGCCTCATGATAGAATTCTAAATCTCGGAGAGCATTTGCGGCCTCTCGAAAGAGATCAGTACATTCTTGTAATGATTGAACGTCACTTGAATCCAGCCATTCAAAATGCTTCTGCAACCAACGTTAGCTGACATTGAATTCGGTTCATGACTCGGAGACTTGCCAGTGCTTCCTTGAGATCGTGACTCTGCGCTTTCAACCTAAAAATACCTAGCTTGATACGTAGATCCAGAGGCAGTCCATCGCCATAGGACGCTGCATCGTATTCGCCTGGAACAAAATCTAGAAGCTCGGTTCGACGAGGCTGGTCGTCAAGGTCCCATTCCCTATCATCTTTGTTAAAGGACTCCCAATACGAATCTTCTCTCCGACCGAGCAGCCAGCGTGAGAGAGATTTGAGCTGAACTATGCCTTCTTCGTATCGCTGCTGGAATCCGTACAGCTCAGCCACAATATTCACATCTGACCAGGTAAAACTCGCTACCCCATGAGGCTCACTCGCTTGAAAATGAGATATGGAATATTGATAATGCCGCAAGGCATGTTCAGGATTTTCAAGCTCAATGTATATCTCTGCAAGGTGGCGCAAGACTATTGTGTCATGAGGAAGCTGCTTAGTTAGCTCCTCGTATTCAATGACCGCCTTTCTTTTATACCCTAATTCAGAATACAGTTTTGCTCTCTGGTAGCGTGCCTTGACATTGTACTTGTCAAGATTGATGACGCGGTTAATGCAATAGACAGCGTTTCGGAGAGTAGATTTCCTATCATTGCTCTCTCGTTCAAGTATTAGATCTGCGAGCCTTGACCAAATGTCAGGGTCTCTTTGTTTAGTATGTGCAGCAGTCCAGGCAGCGCCGATAGCCTTGTCTAGGTCGCCACGAGCATAGTGAATTTCTGAGAGCAAATTGTGAGCTTCGAAAATCTCGGGATTGATCTGGATCGCCTGAAGAATTAGCTCTTCGGCTTCCTCATCATTCTGATTGAGAAAAGCTAGAATGGCTTGGGACTGCAAGGTCTTGAATTCTTCGGTGGGTTCGATCGCTTTTCGCAGGCCCCTTTTAGTTCCTTTACCCCCTCTTCCAAGCCCACTTCGGCGACCCCTTCGCCCAGCTCCTCGTCCTCTGAGCGCTCTCGTTACCGAGGTTCGAAGCTTACCAAGCGACTGAGGAGAAAGGGTTTGATCTATGTCGTTGAAGCTCTTGACCGATTCTGTAGAATCTTCCGAGTCTCCGTCCGAGATAATGTCATCTTCTCTACGACGAGATCAGACAAGATCGAGCAGGATCAAGCAGCCAGAGATACTTACGGTGTGCCATCGTCGGACGCCTCGTAGTCGGGATCGAACATAGTCTCCCTAGGCCCGGCCCAAAGGTGACTCTGACAGCCTTGCGCCGTAGGCTGATCCTGGGATTTATCTCGCCAAGCTCCTTCAGGCCCATTTGGCAAAAGTGGTGGTACATAGTCGTGCTCTTCTCCAAACCAAGGATATTTGTTAACATATGCGGCATAATCTGGGTCCGGGTACTCGTGCGCCGGAGACCACCGGCCCTGATCCGACTTATCAACTTGCTCCATCTCCAAAACCACCCCGTTGACGGCACATCAAAGGGAAATCATTCTCAGGAGAAACCTTTGGTTAAAATGATTCGAAGTACAACAGATCTAGTGTAGAAATGGACCTTGATAGTCAATAAGAATCCCAACACCATTGCAGACTCTGGTTCCAAGTGTCTGGAGTAGTGGCATCAAAGGAACACTGGAATTCTTTTGAAAGGCTGGGTTCATTCAGTCGTGCAGATGTGAGGATGTCCAAGGCTCATTCGGAACGGGACTAAGGGGCATGAGCCAACCTTTCTCTCAGGGTTAATGCCTTCTAGAACAACCAGCGCAACATCCATGTCAGCAATATACGGACTCTACTTGGACATTCAATTCTGCGTGAACCCGTGAGTCATATACCACATTATTCTCAGCAGGCCGTGGCAAGCTACGGCAAATTGGGGAATGGGACGGCCGAAGCGTTAGCTCCGAACTCTAATCTCTGCGTATTCACTACACCAATTTAGCTCTGTACCTCAGTAAGCCATGCTATGTTGTCGTTGCTTTCCAATGCTCGCTGCACTGCTTGCCTCACCTTGATCGATACACCACCTCATCTACTTCGAAGTACCAAGTCTGTGCCTGGTCCCTACCTCCGTCAAACGCATTACGTCATACGCAAGCGTTGACACGATCCTATATCATCTAACTATCAGCCCCCTCATCCCTTGGCCATCAGGACCTTCAACCTCAGCCTGACATCCCACAACCATATATTCGTATTGTTCTTCGTCTCTACGAGAAGATTTATCACTAGACTGGCATCCGGGTGAGCTGTTACCACCAGTAACCGAGGCCACCAGAGCGGCCATTGGCCCAGTTCATCATCCATTTCCATCGATAAATGGTGCAGACGTACAATTCTTTTGATCGTAGGACCACCGAAAGATTCCGACTGCTCATACGCCTGTACAACTCTTTCGAAGCCAGCCGGAACTGCAGGAGCCTTCAACAACCACGTCTGCACTGGTCCCTATTAGATTGCCAGGCCGCTGATTTACAGAATCATTGACTGTCAGACTGGGTAGATCGGAACACACGATAACAAGCAGCATTTTGCCAAGATGTCTGGAAACCACATCATCGGCAACCGAAACAGCACGCCAGAGGCATCAAGCTCGTCCCTCCGACCCCCATCTTCGCGCAACATAGGCACTACTCATCACCTACGCGCTTCTGCGGACATGGGAGCCTTCTCTGCTTCCCCACTCTCGGGGCGGAATATGCGGCCTGCTTCGGAGATGATCTACAGCCAATCTCAGCAATTCGATGCTGCAGACAAAGCAGCTGAACAGTGGATAGCTGAAATTGATCAATGTGAGACAACACTAGAAGAAATGGCTGGAGCTACAACCGACCAGGATTTCAAAGACGAACTTACTGCGATAGAGCAATGGTTTAGGGTCTTGAGCGAAGCCGAGAGGACCGCTTCACTTTATTCACTATTGCAACAGGCCACCAAAGTGCAGATCCTGTTCTTTATCCAGACCCTGGAGGAGATGCTTCGAAAGCACCCCATGCCAGGTATCCTCTCCCCAGCAAAAGTTGGAGATCAAGGCACGTTAGCTCCCACACTCATTTGTAAAATATGTATTTGCTAACAACCACCCAGAGGGCATGTCAAACCGTATGAGTGATGCCGTGAACAAAGAAAACTCTCGCCACTCCCTCGGGCGACCATTGCCATCGCCTGCTAATAAGCGAAACTCAGGACTAGATTCTTCGACTATAACGGCAATGTTTCCTGACGCTGCTGCAGCCATTGCGAAGAAGAAGGCGGAATATACTCAACATACTGGAAACCATCCAACTTCCAATCGCAACAGTGCTGTGTTTGGAGAGCGGACTTCTATGGTAGCACCTTCAATCTCGGAGCCTACAGATACCACCAAAGATAGTATCGTCCAGCCTTCTCCAACACCTTGGGGCCAGAGGCCTGCCGATAGTCGCCCAAAGTCCTCTTCAGGCCAGCAGCCCATGGGGCATTTTAGCCAGCCATCTACTTCCGCCGGCCTTCGGTCACCGCGTCCACTCCAGCTGTCAGGCCACAGCAATGTTCAAAATACAAGCGTTAATGTGCCGGAAAATTCCAACGAGCTTCCCATGCTTTCGCCGTACAACGTCGGAAACGCTAGCTGGGCCTCAATGACGAATACTCCTATGGCCCCTAATTTCAATACCCAACAAGCGACGACGCAAGCCGACATGGTTGCGAATGCTACAGCTATGAAATTGGCTGCTCTGTCAACTGTCAATAATCGTATCGCATTAGATGATGTGCGCAAGTATCGGCGTGCGCGTTCCAACGATGGCGATGGTAACGCGAACCAAATCCCCGTGTCTCCTGGCTTGCCCCAGAATGTTTTAGTAGTGAACGAGAGCGGTCAAGTCTTGAACTCTCAACCCTTGAGCGCACAGCAGCTGGCTGCCATTCAGGTTCAACAGCAAGCCGCCTTCGCGGCGCAACGCTCCAGACCTGAGTCTCCTGGAATGGCAATGCACGGAGGCAACTTTGGCAACATGGGCTTTGCAGCTTCACAAAACAATGGCTATCTAGCAGCTTATGATGCCTCAGCCGGCCTGAGCGGAAGCCTGGGAGCACTCAATATCGGTCAATTTGGCATAGGGCATAGCGGTAGCCATGAGGGGTATCTCTCTGATCACTCCGAAATGGCTCGAGGTAGATCACCAAGAGGTCGAAGGGGCACCTCGAAGCCACCGGAGGATCCTACGGACCCATCACTGCTACAGGATATTCCTACTTGGTTGAGGAGCTTGAGGCTACATAAATACACAGACAACCTGAAAGATTACAAGTGGACTGATTTAGTGGAGTTGGATGACAAGGGGCTGGAGGATCGTGGTGTCAATGCATTAGGAGCGAGGAGAAAGATGCTAAAGGTATGTCAAATGAGCTCCCCCCTGGAGTATTGGCTGACTTGACTTAGGTCTTCGAGCAAGTCAAAGAGGCGAAAGCAGAAGGGAAGCTTTAAGCTTATGCTTCAGAAAAACGGCGGAAAAAATCCCAATAGAGGCGTGTCGCTGTGCCGGGGGCGCCAGTAACGGTTATGAGCTATTTTGAGACTTGCTCCCAAATTTCCTGCAAGCTTCTAGCATGGCAGCCACTTGAGTGATGCGTCTTCAAGCATAACATTCAAGGTCCATCTTTGGGGTCAATATTTGCACTTATTTATCCATTAGTATGCGATCACCGAAGTAATGGGGTCTTGGTAAGGCAGGATTGAAGCAGGAAGGCATCCTTTTTCATGAGTATCCGGCTGCAATGGTTGATTCCATTGCCTTGGCCTTCCACTGAACCTGCATTATCATGAATTGCTAGACCATCATATCTCAGTCGTAGGCTCATCGATGGAACAAAGAATTGGATGAAGGCCGGCCATCCTATCAGTAAAAGTGGTCGTCCGAAGCATTCAAGATGATAGGCTTTGACGGTTCGACTGTCCCTCTGCTTGACTTGGATACTACGGTCTGCCACTGAAGCGTGTTGGTTCTTACTTCGAGCTCGCAGTTTGGAAATGTTGGTTGCGCCGTTGCCCCTCCAACGTCCTCTATTTACCACCATTTCCCAAGTTGATAGATGCCGTCGTAACAAATCTCCCCAGAACGACGGAGCCATGCCCAAATATTCGGAATCTACGCCGTGCTCCGAAGCTTACTTAGGAGGTCTGGGGTTCACGCGAATGTCGCAGCCTACGGAGAGGCTCAATCTGCCGACAAATAACCAAGCTGCTCTAAGACAAGCCAGGCCTAGGAAACCCATCGGATCTCAGGCAGAGGAGCAAAAGTCTATCCTGACATGCGCCCCAAGACTAAAGCTAAGAGATTCGTATGAGAGAGCGCATAGTCCAAAATATGATCGCGATCGACATCAGCAATCCGTAGATCCCAAAGGGCGCACAACTCCTGTATTGGTGCCAGCAAGACGGCGTGCCTCACTTTCACGCGCCGAGCGAACCTATGATCAGGTTTATCATACAGAAATCCGCAGAGAGCAAGGAAGGGACACTCGGCAGGACATGATACATATGCACAAAGAGCCACGAAGGCGGACGATCTACGTGCCATCCGATAATACTACCATCCTCACGATACATCCTGGCCATCAGTCGGGCGCAAGAGACTTGACCGACCTATCGCTCAGCGTCAATCAATCTAGTTCTATGAGTTTTGACGCTCCGCAAAGCAATGAAAAACCGCTTGCTGTACCGCCGAAAAGAGCTCCGTTACAGCTTACGCTTAAGCCGCTGCAAGAGAGCGATGACCACATCGACGTAGCTGGTAGAGGCCCTGGAAAGGAAAATGTGCCCCCAGCTTGTCCTAACGCGAAGGGCTCCAAGGTCAAAGGGTCCGGAGCCAAAAGGATATCGACTCTCGTTGCTGCTCCTCGCGGTGATACTGTCCTGTCGAGCCGCTTTTTCGATTGCGATAGACGTTCCGCGAAGAGTAAAGCCTTTGCACCTCCAAATAGTGCTGCAAATCTCAGCGAAGTTAGATCAAAGTCGTCCCGTTGTTCTGGGAAGAATGCGAAAACGAAGACATGTGGTGACTCTAATTTGCGTGGGAGAAACGGCATAGATCATGGACCGAACAGGAGAGTCCCAGTCGAGTCGAAACCTGAACAGTCTAGGGTGGCAGCTCCTGTAGAAAACGCTGCAAAGGAAAGCCAATATCCCATATTGAGTGAAGATGTTGATCGGCCCACCATGTATGAGAATGCTTGGCTTGAAAACCAGCAGCTTGCCATGCAACAAGTCATTAACCGGCTCTTCGAGGCGACACAAAAAGAGGACCAAACTCCATCCATGATCCACAAGAAGACCAGACAGAGCCTGCTGCGACTCTACCAAAGCTCAGAGTGCTCTTTGCTTCATAGTAGGATCCAGGCGTCTCTAATGTATGGCGCTCTGAGCCCGCCGCAAAGCACCCCCGCAGAAACCTCAAATTTGGGACATGACCTCGGGTTCCGACAGAAGTTTGTTGCAATCTGGACGGACTCTTACGGTCCAGAGCCGTTGCACGCAGCTGCCGAGGTGGTCGTAGGCCGTGAGATCAGCATGGTCTTGCCAGATAATCTTATCAGAGGGCAAGAGCACCAAGGTATGGGCAAAACGCGTGGGAGAGAGATAGAAGACTTCCTCGACTCATATCTACTTGGCAACGGAGACACTCTCGAACAACAACAGTCATCTTCAGCTTGGTGTTTGCGACGGACAATTCTCCGTAGTCTGATGATGATCTTCCTAATAGCAAGTACCTTTTTTGGTTCCCGATCATGTTTGTATTGTGTCCTTCCGAGTGTCCTACCTATGAGATATGTCTCAGATCTCAATTTCCTGCCCAAAACGAGAATGCTAACTCCCGAAACATTATAGGACAGAGCAAAGGAGTCCAAGTTGATCACGGGGAACATCTATCGGGCTTCGTCGAGGCTGAAATCATCACGCAGTATTCTCATAGAAGTCTGCAGCTTGCTACTGCCTTCCATTGGTGACGTGTGTCGATCACTTTCGCGTCTGGAGTACCATCTTTATCATTATCAATCTCCACTCTCCGAGTACCAATACAAGATCGAGAACTTGGCGACAGATCTTCGCGACGGTATAAAGTTAGTACGACTAGCAGAAATTCTCCTATACCCCCCCGAATCGCTTACCCAACTGGACGACAGCATAACAGTGGCATTACCTACTGGCGAAGTCTTGACGACTATGATTGAAAAAAAGCAATCGTGGGTGCTTCGCAACATCTAAAGGTCCCTTGCATTGCACGGACACAAAAGCTCTACAATGTGCAAATAGCATTAAGTGCTTTGCGTGGGGTCTCGGGAATGGGCCGGATCGTAGATGGATTAAAAGCTGAAGATATTGTCGATGGGCATCGCGAACGAACGGTAACCTTGCTCTGGGGGCTTGTTGGGCAATGGGATCTGACCAAGCTCGTTGATTTCGACCATTTACGGAGGGAGATTGGCAGATTGAATAGGCTCGATCCCGATGCGAATGGAAGGATCCTGGAGGTAGACGAATATTGCGGACAGGGTGTGCGTAGTTTAGAGAAGCAGAGATCGTTGCTCAAGGAGTGGGCCAGAGCGATAGCAGCTCGGCATGGTCTTCAGGCTTCAAACCTCACCACTTCCTTCGCAGATGGCACCATTTTTGGCATAATCATCGATAACTATCAGCGTTACCTTTCCAAAGACCAACCATTACCGCGCTCCAATGCTGTCGGGCGATCTTTGCAACTGGATTCGAAACTCAGAATCGTCGGCTGTAGTGCGTCCTTCGGTAAGCGACACAAATCTTGTCCAACAAAAATGGTCAGGATACTAATGCGTAGCAGCATCAATTTTTAAGCACCAAGAAAGAAGTTGCATCTTTGATCGCGATTTCACGATTGCCGCGCTTGCATTCCTTTGCTCTCGACTGCTTGGAGGATCAGAGAGGAGTAGAGCAGCGGTAGTCATTCAACGAGCATTTCGTTGCTCTAAGATACGAGAGACGGTCCGCCGAAGGTTGATTCTCACGAGGATATCGTACGCCGCCCAGACCGTCGTCACGACTAAGAGCAAGGTGATCGAGGCTGCACGAGTACTTCAGAGGCTTTGGAGAGCTCATGTGGCTTTGAGTCGAGAGAAAGGGACCATTGGTGCGAGGCGTGCGCAGTCACAAGAGAGAACGAATGCGGTGAGCGAAAAGTTACAAGCCGTGGTAGAGGACATGGACATCTGATTACTGTGAGCGAGCGTTGCAATTCGACGCAATATGCACAATCCATTGTGTCAACCCTTCATGGGCATCGTAGGAGGAGCTTCTAGCGTGCTCGTATAACTCCGCAAGCTCCGTAACGTTGCGCTACCAGGTACTGTAAACTACTTTAGTAAACGACTTCGACGTGTTGGACCAGTCAGTCATTGGCGCAAAATAAAATAGGCGGCAATAATGGCTTCTATCTATATGATGGCGCTGCCTGCAGTGAGATGTCCTAAATACCTGGACCCATCTCCTCGCTCGTGGTTGCTGCGAGCACAAATAGTCGGCCTGTCCTAGGCCTATCTTCCACCATTTGTTCTCTCCAGACCTTCAACTGACACTCCATCCTTTCTGGTCTCAAGTCCACCAACGACTACCACCAAAAGCAATAATGATCTACGGGCAGTCTTTGCCCCCCTTCCGTGTTCTCCACCTTGATCTCGAAGGACGTAGTCGCCTTGATCATGGACATATGCCCGATATCTCTACACGGAAGCCTGAGAAGACAGGGCCGCTCTCTCCTCCCGCTCTCCTGAGATCACTCCGGCATTACTCTATTATCCACCTATAAGCTCTCTTCTTGACTTCGGTCTGACATCAAAATACAGCCATGCCTTAGGTATAGTCTTCTCGCTAGAGGGCTCGCGCCTTGGAGTCTTCCTTTCCCGGGTTGGTGGGATGATCTCTCTCATGGAAGCAAGTAGGTCTCTCCTAGCTCGTTCCTTCGTTGGTCGCGAATAATGAAACCTGAAATGAACCTTTGGCAAGCCCTGGCCCTTCTTCGCCACCAACTGTGCACCTTTGAGCGGTTGTCCTAAATCTGAATCTTCGTAAAGCTGCGGGTTGGACTTGACTTCATAGTGTGCAGATCGTTTAATCCAAAGTATGAGTCGCGGACGAATGACAAGATTATTTATAATCGAAATCCCAGGACCAGGAAGATCGTTAACACTTGACAAATATCGACAAACTTTTAGAAAATTAATAATTGCGATATGGGAGCTGTAAGAATCCTGCCTTCATCGCTCAATTGAAGAATCTCAAAGGTCTGCCCATAAGACTTGATCACTCCCATACCAGGTGTTCCGGCATCGACCACCAATCTTGCGACACCTCACCAAAATCGACTGTATGGAACGTCCTAGCCTCAAGCCAGGAAAGGACACTTCATCAGGGCGTCTTCAAAGCTTGAATATCGAGAGAGTGGGAGCCACGGGCTACCGATTAGCAAAGGTGCTCGAAAAGCAATCTGAAGCTGATCAGACAGCGCAAAAGCTTCAATCTTACGGACTAAGCATTCGAGATGTTGGTGGAGAGCAAGGTCGGAAGGTGATTAGAGACGCTACACTTAGCCAAAAGTGATGAGATAGACGAAGACGTACAATAGAGAGCATAAAGCACTTCGAATGTGGGTTGATGGAAGTGAAGTAAACACCAAAATCGCTGAGTTTCCGCTCAACATTCACTTCAACAAGAATGAACGAAAATGGAATTTTTACCAGCCACCTCTTTTCCACCCACAACACTTTCGCATTGTATCCTGCCGTCAAATCATCTCATTTACCACATCGCTTTGCACTATCTCAACTTGACTCTCCACATTTCCAGTCGTAATGGCTCAATATCAAGACCAAGTGGACGAGCTCCTTAAAAGAGTCTTCCAACAAGCTCCGCAAATTCTACATCATACATTCGCCCTTGATGGTAAGTCAAATTGCATGCAATCAGGCAATACAATTGTTGCAGGGCTTACATGTGATAAGGCGCAAACGCAGCCATGGCATCATTGAAAACTGTAGAGACTAAGGTAGCCTACCTGATCCAGATGATTGCCCTCCAGCTCCATAAAGCCAACAAAGAGATTGGTTCCACAGTGGGTTCCAACAAACCATTCACCTAATTACCAACTGATCATAGCTTTAGAAACCTTCAGATGGTCCTAATGATCTTCGATTCCACCTCATGCGAACTCACTCCTTCTTCGCTTCGCCTCCATTCACCATGACCATCCTCAATCTCGGAGATTTTGAAGATGTGTATTACGCCACCTGTGCTAAGCTGAAGGAGCTACTTCAGGGTGTGGACCTCCTCTTGGCGAATGGCTTCAGGTTACCTGAGGACACCTACTTTGTATATCATCACTATGAAAGACTTCATAGGCTAGATGCTATCAGTGTTGGGGATTTCAAGGCTTCCCTACACTCGTATGAGAGGATACTTTACAGCAGTGAACTCACGCAGCTCCTAAACAAAGGCATCATGGAAAAGAGTATGCGCCACAACGAGTACGATGGCCGGAGGCAAATGGTCAAGGTGGGAGATGTTGACGTACAGGCTGTCCCTCGTTGGATTAAGAAGCAAACAGAAGAGCCTATCCAGCTTTGGCACGAGGTCTTCCAGGAGAGCCTCGGGCGGCCAAAAGAGATCAGAAAGCTTCAAAATACAAGCAACATGGGTTGTAGCATGATATTCGGCAGTTTGGCAGAGAAGTATCGACCAACAGTCCTCAATACCCGGTCAGAGGGCGCCTCAATTAACCGAGAGCCTACACCCGATGCTCCGCAAGCGTTCCAGGAGGTACAATCGATCTTAAGATATGTTAGTCCTTACAACTTGGATGAGCGCGCTAAAAAGCTGGATATCCCCGGGGGTCCTGAGATGCCATGCCTTTGCGACCCTGATTGTATATGTGCGCCAGTCTGCGCCAGTGATCCAATTCAGAATTGTCTCTGTGAGGAGAATGGATTATTCACGTGCGTTACGCAGGGTATGGACATTGATGACCTCGACGTTCCCGATTTAGTACGGCGCAAAAGGCATGGCTCTGAGTCCAGCGGAAGCAGTGCAGCTTCGCCCATTGCTAGTACTGGGGTATTCCCTCATCAATCAATACAGCCCTCCCGCTATCCCGCCGCCCGAGGCCATCTGATCAGTCACTACGGGACAATGAACGAAGTGGAGCGACAGAAGCAAGAGCAACAGAATATCACATCGAACGATGGAGAAATTGAAGATATGGCCTCATTGAGAGACAAATTCGAATTCACGAAAGCAGACGACGATCACTTCTGGCAGGGGCAGAATGCAACAACGATGCAGATATCATTTCTCCTGGACCGCAATGCTCTCACTCAACCATTTTCCAAGCAGTGCGAGTATCCACCAAAGTTCTCATCCATGGCACAGCGACTTTTCAACGCCCGTAGCAGCGGTGCCACAGATACCAAGAGGGTCTTAGCTCTCAAGCAGGTTGTGAAAGGTCACGCTGCTAGCGGTTCCACGGGGAAACCACTCAAGAAGACAAAAAAGCGCTCACTGGCAGGCATGTCCTTTACCAGCTTGAAGCTTGCCTTGCGTCGTGACTCGCGAATGCACGGTTAGCCCACACGCAACTAGACGAAATGCTGGTCAATGCCATTATGAAAGTCGAAGGGATTGATGGTAGAAACTTTCACGGTCAGAAGAGCACCCCAGTCAGGATTCCAGAGAGATCTTGATGTCAACTTTGTGTCTGCAAGAGAATATCGAGGCTATACTGCAAAGTATGGTTGACATTACTGTCCTCAGATCACGATGGAAGCTGGCTATTCTCTGGGCATCAATTACATAATATGATACGATATAGATGTAGATAAAAGAGAATAGATTTTTGTTACAAGGATACTATAGCAGGCCCTTGCAGATACCTTCAAGGGCTATACTATATTAGACTTAGCGTAGTATATATATATATTATTCCTACGTAGAGGAATATACCTTCTAGCCTCTTTTTACTAGAGTAATTTATTTCTACTTAGCCTTATAATCTCTTTACTATAATAGAAAATCTAGGTATTTAAAGGCTTCTATTACGCGTACATCCTATCCTTGTACGCGTACACCCTGTCCCTGTAGGCGTACACCCCCTTCCTTGCTAGGCTTAGCGCCCCCTTAGCGGGGCAGTCTTCCGGGGGGGCTACGCCTATAGGGCGACTGCCCGGGGATAACGTTAGGATCACGCCCGGCGTACCTCCCATTGCCAAGGTTAGGGGTACGTCTGGAGGGTTACCTCCTATTGCCAACGTTAGGGGTACGCTAGGGGCTACCCGTTAGTAGTACGCCTGGGGGGGCTACTTCTAGGGGATAGTACCCCCGGAATACCACCCCGCTAAGGGGGCGCTAAGCCTAGCAAGGAAGGGGGTATACGCCTACAGGGTTAGAGTATACGCGTACAAGGATAGGATGTATACGTAATAGAAGCCTTTCTAAATCCTAAAGATCTTCTATTCTTATCTAAGCTTATTAATTAGTTATTAATAGTAGAATTATATTCTTTAATTAAAGCTAAATTTTAGTAGCTTTAGTAGATATTATATATATTATTATATACCTTTTAATATATTATAAAAGACTTCTATAGTTATTATATATAATTAGCTATTCTTCTCCCTTATTAAAGCTAAAGGATTATCTTTACTATCTATAATAGTTTACGTCTAATAATTAGTAGTAATATATTATATATTATCTTTAAGGTTTTATATAACTACTAAGAGATAATAATTACTATCCTTATAATATTAATTACTATCCTTATAATATTAATTACTCTTCTTATAATATTAATACTATTCTTATAATATTAATAATCCTTCTTCTTCTTTAAAGTTCTTTAAGTTCTTATAAGCTATCTTGATAAAAGGCTTTGATAAATTACTTTTATAATTAAATTAGCTTACTTAGTAGTAAGTATCTTCTTTATACTAATCTAAGTAATATACAAGGAAGCCTTTAATATAAATCCTTAAATTATAGATAGCTTATTAAGTTAAAAAACTCTAGTTAATAGATATTCCTTCTAAGAGTACTAGAGTTCCTTTCTTCCTTTCAAAATATTTAGATTATAGTCTCCTAGTTAATAGGTATATAGTTTACTTACTATTTCTACTTCCTTATCTTCTTTAATTTTACCTTCTTTCTCTTTTATTATACTTTTAAGTATTTATATTATTAACTTATAAGGTAGCTACTCTTAATAATTCTAATAGTATCTTACTTTTACTAATTATAATTAACTTAGTCTTATTATTAATTCTTATACTACCTAATAATATTACTTAAGCCTATTTAATATTTAATATTATCTAAATTAGTTACTATTACTATTAGATTATTTAGAAGGTAACTTACTAAGTTATCTATTTTAAATAACTAATTATAAGAAGCCTCTTCCTCTTTATAATAGGTATTCTATAATATAGTAAGAAGATAGATTACTAGAAACATCAGCAATTCGGAGACCCCCGCCCTGGCGGCCCTGGAGGCCCGTGGGGGTATACATGGGCCCGGGGGGTTATCGGGCTAGCCCTAATGGGGAATCAATATATTTTAGCGCGGCATTATAAACTTTTACTATTTTTCTATACTACATCAAAATTATAGCTAGAACGAACTAAGACTAGATTAGCTGTAATTTTCTAAAAACTACGCCTTAAGAGAAGTCAAGCCCTACTTTTTTTTAAGGCGTAGTTTTTGGTAAGTTACAGCTAGTCCAGGCTTGGTTTGTTCTAGCTGTAATTTTGATATAGTATAGAAAAATAGTATAAGTTTATAATACCGCGCTAAAATATATTGATTCCCTATTAGGGCTAGCCCGATAACCCCCCGGGCCCATGTATACCCCCACGGGCCTCCAGGGCCGCCAGGGCGGGGGTTCCCGAATTGCCGATGAAGGTTAAAAGCCTATCTAAGTATAAAGGTACTAGGCCTAATCTAGCTAGTAGCCTATTAAGCTAAGTTATATATTAAGATATAAAATCTTTAATAATAGCTATAATAATTACTAATAAATAATAAAGCTATTATCCTAATAGTATAAGTATATACTTATATAAGGTATATAAGTAAAGGCTAACTAATTAGAAGCTCTTAAACTAAGTATTAAAGATAATAATATAATACATTATATAAATAAATAATATTAATGATAATATCTATTTATATAGTTATAGGTAAGGTATATACGTACTAAGTAATCTATACTAAAACTTAGTTATATAACTAAGTTATTTCATAATAATATTACTAAGAGTATTAGTCTAGTTATTACATAGTTATAAAGATAATTAGCTATTTACAAGGTAGAAAGCTACTAAGTAGTATTACTAAGGTATTTACTATAATAAAGCTATTATATTATAATAATATACTAATAATAAAATTAAGATATTAACGTCCTTATTAATAGTAATAATAAGTATAGTAGAAAGACTTTATTACTACCTATTTACCTTATAAGTAGTAATTAAATCTATTATATTCTCTAACTACTTAATATTTATTCATTAATTATATTCTATATTATAACCTTTCTACCTAATAAGATACTTTATAGCTATATTATATCCTTTTTTAATAAGGCGCTTATTAATTAGTCTACTAAGTTTATATAACTAGAAATTATTAATATTATCCTTAATAAAGATAGATAGTAGTTCTTCTAGTTATAACTAATTAAAAGGATTATTAATAGGATTAGGATAAGATTTTATTCAGGTAATAATAAATATATTATAAATCTTCTAATAGTTAGGTATAATAAGGTAATAGGTAAGATATCTAACTTATTTAATAACTTTAAAGGGATTAATAAATTATTATATATACTTCCTACCTAACAAGGCTATTAATAGGATAGAATAGCTATAGTAAAGATATAAATAGATATTATTATTAATATAAAAGAATTAGGATTAATAATATTAATTATAATAGAATTTATAAGTAAGCTATATCCTTAGGTATAATCTCCCTCTTATAAGTACTAAGGTCTAGTAGCTAGTTAAGAGAAAAATTATAAATAACCTTATTAGGTATTTAATTACTTAGGGTAAATAATAAGTTATTATAACTTACTTAAATAGTTAAATTATAAGTAGCTAGGTAAAAGTATTTTCTAGCGTATATATTTAAAAGATTAAGGTAGTTCTTATAATCTAATTAATATACTTACTAGATCTATTAATCTAGGGATAGTATATTATAAAATATATTAGCTTAATTCTAAGTTTAATAAAAAAGGTAATTTATAACTTACTTAAGAATTTTTAATCTCTATTAAATATTATCTACTTTAGTAGGCTTTAATTAATCTTATAAAGCTAGTATAATAATTAATTAACCTAATTTATAACTTTATATATACTTTTATTAGGAATAAGTATAATTTCTAAGAGAACTTATTAATTTCCTAATAATATAGTATTATACCCTTTAATTAATATAAGTAAGATAAGAATAAAATTAATAATTAAGGTATAAAAAGATATTAAAAGTAATAGGATTAATTATAATAAACTATTAAATAGATATTATAATATTTAATATAACTAGTATTAGGAATAGTATCTTAGAAAGTCTTATAAATACCTTATAAGATCCTTAATATACTATTACCTTTATAATGTATTATAATATTTAGTAAATCTAGTATATTTTAAATAGGTAATCTTAAGAAAGGATTTAATATAGGTAATAAGTATATTAAAATAGTTAAGCTAATTAAAATTAATCCTTTATATAACGCTATTAATGTCTTAATAAAATAGAATTTTTATTATATCCTTAATAGTAAGAGACTTATTAGTATTAAGGACCTTATTAATTTTATATTATAAGATATCTACCTTATAACTATTAATAAGTTATTTCTTTAAATTAATATTAATATTATAGCTATTACTAAAGACTTTATATCTTAGCGTATTACTTAGCCTAGGGGTTACTAGCTAGATTAGGCCTAGTATATTAGTACTTAAGTAGGCTTTCTACCTCTCTATTAAATTATCCTTTTACTACCTTATAAACTATCCTTATAAATAATAGTAATATTATAAGGTCTTATTTAGAGTTACTAAAGTACTATTTTATATATTAATAAGAATACTAGCTCCTAAATACTAGCCTTATAATATTAGTTCTACTAATTTATTAGCATCTGCAAATTTCAAACCTGCATGGAGCAAGCGAGGTAACTTGTAAGTTATATAAGTAATATTAGCTACCCCGAGCAGGTATTAATAAATTAAAAATCTGGAAAAATTAAATTACGCGGGGATACTAAATTAGTAGTTTTTAATTTAAGGTTTTTTAAAACTTAGGCTTAGGCCGAGCTAATTCTTAAGAGAGGAGCTGGAAACCTCTCTAGCTCGCTTATTAATCAACGAATCTAAAAATAGACTCCGGATTTAAAATCTATACTAAAAACATACTAGTATAGTATATTTATAGCCCCCCCCTACCTACTAAGGGTAGATAAATTTATTAAAGTCTGTATTTATATTATAAGTAAGATTATTAAAAAAGTAGTTATATTAGAAGATCCTTTATCTTATATTTATAAAGTAAAATAAGTATATAGGAAATCTATTATCTTACCTTTAGATAACTATTTAATATATTAGTAAGGTATTTACTCCTTTTATAAATAATATTAATAAAAAGAGTAATAATTAAATACTCTTTTATAAATAAATTATATTCAATAGATAAAGAATAATACTATTTAATATTTATTAAATAAAAAAAATTAAATACTATGAAATTTTTCCTTAAAAGTAATACTTGTTTTAGAAATATTAATTTTATTTATTATGAGAATAAAAATCTAATAAGTATTAATTCTAGTATATATAGATTAATTAATTAGTAGAGAGGTAGTCTTTACAAGGCCTAATAGGCTAGTAGCGGAAGGCTTCCGTAATACTAAGTAAAGTATTAGTAGTCGCTATATATATATTAATATACTAACAAAAATAAAGATAACTAATATCCTTATTAGATAGTACTTAGTAGTACTCCTACTCCCTCTTATTAATTAGAAAAATAGGTAGTAAAGCTACTTAGATATATTATAATTAAAGTAAAATTCGCTAAACTATTAAAATTAAAGTATTTTACTACTACTATTAAGGTCCTTAATTCTAATATTATAATACCCTTTAAGATTATTAATAGGTATCTTTATAAGCCTTTATTAAGGTACCTAATTTACTTAGATTAATAAGGTTATATTAAGTATTATCCTAGTTATTATATCTTACCTACTTAATAAGGTATTACGTCTTACCTCTAGTAATATACTTAACTACATTAGTAAACTAGGAAGCCGTATAGACTTTATTAAACTGTAAGATCTATATAATCTATAATTTATCGCCCTAAGTAAGTTAATAAAACCCTTTATTACTATTTACTATTATATTACGTATATTAATAAATTATGCTAATAAGTTTTTTTAAAGCCTAGTAGGTCCGATAGTACTTACGCGTAATATATATAAGTACTTTAATCTAATAATAATATTAACTTATTATACTTATTAAATATAGTTAGTTACTTTATTATTTCCTTATTAATAACTCTTACTAGAATAAACTACCTCCTTATTATTATATATAAATTCTCTAAGAAGGTCCTTCTTTTACTAGGCTTAAATATATAAAAAGTCCTTAAATAGGCTAAAGTTATACTTTAAGAATTATTATCTTATAATTAAAGTATCTTATAAAGTATTATTAATAATAGAGACTCTTACTTTATATTAAACTTCTAATAAGAAGTCTTTAAGTATCTTGATATAAAGTTTCTTATAATTATTATATACTATTTATAGATAGATAGCTAGAGTAAGTATATAGATTAAATAATTAAAATTATTATAAGATTCTACCTAATAAGTAATCCTAATAGATAGAGTAAGTAATATTATATATTATTATATATTTAAGTTATATTAAATAATATATCTACTATTATTAACTTTACTCCTAATAAACTTTATTATAGGTTTAAAGTAAATAATATTATAGATATACTAGCTATTAATATACCTATAGAAGCCTTTAATAGGCTACGTCTTATTAAATATAAGGAAGTAGATGATTATTTAACTTTTATTAGTATTATAATAAAAGCTTATTATAATAATAAATATAAAGAGTTTGATATTAAAGTTAATAATAAAGTCTTCTTATACTTATATTAAGGATATAAGATCTTAGGAGTTTCTAATTATAAGCTATTATAATAGTATATTAGACTATTTTAAGTCCTTTATAAGGTTAACTTATCTATTTATAAGTTAGAGCTTCTACTAATTATGAAGATCTAGCTAGTAGTATTAATTATTTAGTTAAAGCCTAAGATAATAGGGTTAAATCCTTATAAAAGGATATTTAATTAGCGGTTACCTCCTATTATAACTAAAGGTAAGGCGGAGTTTAAGGATAAATATAAAATAAAATAATTAGTATATTAGTAAACTAGGAAATAAGCATTTTGTAAAAAATTACGGAAAATACAGAAGATAATACTAGAGCTTATATCCCTACCTAGGAGCTTAAATTAATATAAAATAACACCTTAAGTAATAAATTACGCTATATTATATTTAAGATTTATAGTTTTTAATACGCTCTAGTATAGATATATATTATAATATATAAATTATATTTAATAATTAAGTTTAATTTATTTAATAATATTTATTAAATATATATTACTTTATAATTAACTTTATATAAAACATTACTCTTAATAATTTTATTAATATATTTAATTACTCTATTAT
>JAABUK010000290.1_pt1 | contig 113655 bp, 76 predicted proteins | sample 5559141 | NCBI WGS metagenome assembly JAABUK01 (sample SAMN10711869, study PRJNA513367) | rock metagenome | isolation source: Antarctica rocks | place: Antarctica: Victoria Land, Pudding Butte nord | collected 2016-01-03 | reverse complement strand
GCCTCCAGCAAAGAGAAGAGCATGATCAAGCGGAAGAAGCTCCCAGCCAAAGGAAAGAGGACACGAACGAAACGTCGAGGTCTGTAGACGAAATACACGACTTAGAGATGATACGATACGTCCCTGAATACCATGCCTTGCACCAGGAGAGTTTGGAACAAGAGTCTCGGACCCAAGAGCGATTATAGCAGGAGCGGGAGAGACAAGAGCAACTAGGGTGGGAAAGGCAAGAGCAGCAGGAGGGGGAAATACACAGCGACTGGTGCGGGAGTTTAATCGAGATAACGGGCACGGCGGGGACGCAAATAAGGCTGATTGTTATGCACAGATAAGAGCAGATGGGAAGGTCGACGCAAGATATGCAGCATTACTAGAAAGGGGGGGACTAAGGCGGGATGGTAATAGGCAAATCAAGCCTAAGAGCAATAAAGGACCGTTGAGTGTCCAACCGCTTAGATGAACCATTAATGTCTGCTGCAGAGCCACAGTCCTATCTCCATATCCTATTCAACGATTTCGTTTTTGTATTTACCGAGGTGAATGGAAGTAGTTATCGAGAATATGTCCTGACCTAGTATTTCCTAGCAAGAGACAAACTTTTGTCAGCCGCTTGTTCTGAGAAGTATGGTCGAGTCTCTCACACTTAAAGACGTACGGGCTGGCTAATTATCTGACATTCTGTTTAGCTCTTTGCCTTAACACCTCTATTACGCGGGTCAGCTCTGCGTTTTTGTCCTGAGCCTTGGTATTATATGTCGCCGTTGCCAGATTAGAATAAGTCGAGTTCTTCTTGACCTAGTCGACTAAGCCTGGGCTTTTGGCTTGAGAGTTCACTTATAATACGACATTGAGACGATTCGTCTTTGGGTCGAAACGGCCCGCGTCGATACGGAGCTGATATTCTGCGTCTTTCGTTAGGGACGGTATTATACGATTACCTTCTGCCGCTAAGGCCGAAAACTTAGATACTATATTCTTAACGCCTCTAAGCTTAACGAACGCTATATTAATAGCTTTAGATATCTTAAGCTTCGCTATATGTCCGAGATGGGTATGAATAGGCTAAGTACGGAATATAGGAGCGTAGAAGAGTTAATTAACGGAGATAGTAGAGAAGAACAATAAAAAAGCGATAGCTAAGATCTTATATATAATACTCTACCAGTATCAATCCTAGCGCGTAGCCAAATCCGGTATATAAAGCTATATTAGGATGTTAATCCTAGCGCGTAGTTCAAGAGAACGTCTTATCTAATTATTTCTCGCAGGTCGGTCTATTTTAGTAGTCCAGACGAAAGTCGGCCCTATTTCGGCAGGCTACCTCCTATTGCCTAGTGATTGACGCCTAATACTCGATAAGTCATTTAGGGAACCTCCTCTTAACAAGTACAAATCCTTCTTTGATTCGCATAACCTTCTTATTTAGTTGCAGCAGTCCAGCTTAGCAGCTGACTCAGCAAGGAAGACTGGGAAATTCCTGAGCTGTTACAAATATCCTTGGGTTTAATAGGGGAGCGCACTTACTATACTTCATCCATACAACGACCTCCACTGTAGCGAAGCCGTATAATCCGTACCACTTGGAGATATACGCAGCGCCCAGCGATACTTCGTTTCCTATATATCAACAAGTTCTCGATCATATCCTCCATCTCTAGAAGTAGACGTCTTCTACCCTATTACTCGATATTATATATATTAATAACTGATAGTATAAACGCCTGTAATCCTTATCCTATAACTAGCCTAGCGTCGGATAATAATATAAGCTCCTTATCTCGCTACGATAGCTACTGCGCTAATATAGGTATAGGTCTAAATCCTTATAAATATACGAGCGGGTAATAGCTTTATCGTGACGAGCTAGAGCGTAATTCGCGAACCTTAAATATTAATTTCGACGCGCTCTGTTATAAAGTTACTGAATTATATCCTAGCGCTACCTCTATTATAAGATATAAGAAAAAGGAAGGGGGATATAATCGAATTTTTATCTTTACCTATAATAATATAAGGCGTGTTATTACGAGGCTACCTACTTCCGTAGTAGGACCAGCTAGGCTAACTACTAACTCGGAAGTAGCTACTATTACGTATAGTAAGCTTAAGACCTCCTCTTAGACGAAGCTTAATAACTAAAGTCTCGCGTACTATTAAGTCCAGTTTAATACGACTATACTAACGCCGAAGATTCTTAACTGGAGCGACGACCCCTTAAATACTATCGGTAGTAAGTATATTATTATAGAACATACCGCTAGTATTCAATTATACCAGAAATAGCTAAGGGTATCCGGGGAGTAGTAGATTACTTATATCTAAGCCATTTATATAAGTATTCGGTAAATAGCGGCAATCGACTTTACCGCGTATAGGAGCCTATACTTTACCGATATCCCTCTTTACTCTACCTCTACGCTACTATTAATATAAGGCTTTTATATTAGACCCTATTATAGAACTAGGTATTAGGACTATAATATCGGCGAAGCGAGATTCTATAATTCAACGAAGCCTAATAGAGGGCTATATAAGTTCTGTCGTTCTAAAGCTACGTAGTATATTAGCTTACTAGCCTACTTAGGGTCTTATCTAAACGTATACTGCGACGGCCTTATTAATATTAGTCTTTCCCGTCTTCTATTAGGGCCGGTCGCGCTTACCGATAAGCCGCCCTTTTATAGATCCGTGGTAGCGTACACTAGCCTTATAGATACTAGTCGTGAGGTTATCTAAAAGCTGGCTAAGGATCCTCGTATTCAGGGAGTAGCTACGGCCACCCTCTGTTATACTAATCTGTACAAAAGAAATATCTTTATTTCGGACGACGATCCCTCCATTATTACGGATCTCATCGATTAGTAATTATCTAGTATTGAGCTAGCGTTCGAGTACGCAGACTACGTACCAGATTTCGTCGTACCTATGACCTACGATTCGCTAGAAGAAAAGCCCGCAGAAATATAGGCCGCTCTCTATAAAGAGGCTTTTAATACCTGCCTATAGAATCTGATCTTAAAGCTCTAGGTAGTAAGAGTACTCGATAATAACCTACTTCAACCTTTCCGTTACTATTATAGGATATGGAGGGATGGTACTACAGCTTTTAGGCAGGAATTAATCGATATCTCTAGCCGCTAGAAGGAGCTTGGTCTCGCGGGCGCTTGCCCGTATATATTACTGACGTCAGTTAAACTACTCGAGTACCAAAAGGAGTTCTAAAGCTTTTACATTGTAAATAATTTAAAACGGAGGTTAATAGATCTTCTAGATACCACCCTAGATAGTTAGGTCCCGACAGACTTATAGGAAGTAGCGGAAGTGGCGTACCAGAAGGTATTCAGCGAGTTAGTATAGACGATGCGAAGTGCTAAGAGCATCGAAGATTAGTTAATAAATAAGGAGGACTTAAGGAGAATATAGCCGTTTAATATTAGGTAGTAAAATGAAGAGTGTAATACGCAAGTATACCAGTCCCACTATGTAAATACGGAGGACGATAGCTTTAGGAACGGAAGTGCGATCGTTTATCTCTCTATACGTAGATTCCGAATCGGCTGCTCTTCTCAGTCCAGGGAGAAGTTCCAGCCTCGACACCGCACATGACCCAAGAGACACACCGGGAGGAGAAGGTACGACGGTCGAGTTACCACTGAGCGTATTATGACCAGGATTTACTGATCAGGAGGCTTTCTTACTGGGCGTGTCTATGAATTGACATATGGGGAGCTTCAGGATCTTGCTACATTAAGCGAAATTGGGACTAAATCCAAGGACAGATTTCATTGAGAGATCTATACAATAAATCCTGTCTACCATTCATTACAATTCGAATCTCTCAGGAGCTGAGGCACCAATATACTGCACGAAGCGTATAGGTTATGTGAAGAGCTAACCGTATCTCCTTTAAAACGGCTACCTGTTACGTAGATTAGATCTGCACTTTCTTTAATAGGAGTCGTCCCAGGGCGTTTCCACGTGGTATTAGGCATCGTCAACCGAGTAGTATACGATTAAATCATGAAGGTAGATCATTTATAACCTTAATCATGGTTTTTTGTGGACTGGGGCGAACTCGTCAATTGATCATCGAGGCGACATTCGATAGTATAGACGCGCCTCTCTCCATATTCCATCTGTTCTAATCGTGCCATCTAGAATAATTCAGAGCCTAAAGCCTTGGGCGCTACACGAAGGGCATTCATTACTCACTACCAAAATGGACATTTCCTGGAGTAGGATAGTCTGCATTCTAAAAGACAGCTTTGAATATTGACTGCGGAAGTGTTTCATAACGGGAAGGGGAGTCAGAGGGACAACGGAGGTCGCACATGCAAAGGCGGCGACAAAATTATGGAATTCGTTATAGGATACTTAGTGTGAAGTTCAGATATCAGAGACCCTATGTCCCTGCTTCCCTCACTTATTGCATCATACGACCCTTTCACACCCACTTATTACAGCGGCCAACTCAAGCGGCACTACGATAAGAAAACCTACTTGTCCCTTACTAAGGGAGTAATAGGGTCCGAGATTCTGAAGATAACGTGATTCGATATGGAGGCAGATATAGAAGGATCGTAACAAAACGATGTATCTGTTATCGGATCAGGGCCGTACGTTGAATACGGTTCTTTCCTGCGGGAGGACGAATACCTTATGATTATACTCGTTAGCCTTTGCGTATCCTACAAAAAGGGTAGTCATGCTTACCTTATTCCTAAGACCGAGGTGCTCTAAAAGAGCCCATGCTCGATGGCCCCGATTTGTGGTGCTTGGTGGTCCCACTGCGGAGGGTATATTTGAGCCTGGGAATGACAGGCGCAGACACAAGGTTGTTGATGGTGATGACCGGTGTTGTAAGGGTATATGGGGGCAGAGCTGGGACAACCCGGCGGAAGGTGAGCTAAAGCGATATCTTGGCTGGAAATTGGCCGAAGAGACTGGACCTGTTGGACATCAAGAAGTAATGTAGGATGCAGCGACCGAGGGTTGTATCCATTCTGATAATCGCCAAACCCAAATTTTGGAGCCCGATTTGCCTGATCCAATTCCTTATCGCCGGTATCATCGATACTGGAAGAGGCGAACTTTGCTTGCTTCAAGAGGGTATCTCGGATACGTAGGTCTTGCAAACGAGAGTCATCCCGGGGCCTTTTCAAATGTTCGGCATCGTTCATCGAGTAGTATGCGATCAAACGATATGGCACGTCATCCAAAGTAACAATAATGGCTTTCTTGAGTAGACCATCATTCTTGAAATTGTAGGAATCCGTCAACGAACCAACGAGACAACGACTGACACCAGGCTCCAAAGCTCCCTGACTGTGTTTCCTTGTCTTTCTTTTTTCTCCTTGCGCTACATTGTCGTCGAGCTGGCGGTAGATGAGGAAATTGGTGAGCATTCGACTGGGGCTCCAATCAACGCCGTCCGTCCATCTTCTGATGCCGGATTTTGCCTCATTGTAAACGAAAACGTTGCCACTTACAATGACCGAGCGGTCCTGCGGTCGGCCGGAACAGAACGGGAGAGTGCCATTTAAACAAGCTTCATAGATATGCAACGCGTCTCTTGTGGTTTCAATGAATCCCCGCCATGTCGGAATTGCAACAGAAGCTTTCTGTGGACTCATCGCAAGTTTAGGTCCGGTCCGTTGTACCAATGATGCTTTCAACCTTGTCTCGAAGGACGTAAGTGCTGAAAAGCTGTAGACTGGTGAGGTCCGTTAAGCTCAAGAAGGGCCGTTCAAGTTTGCATGGTTCGGCTCTTTGAGGCCTGTCAAAAGCTAGTCGCGTCTGGCAATACTGGTCAAGTCTGCTTCCTTGCTGTCAGTGGCAGTAATGGTCCCGACGAAAGACAACCCGTACCAAACATGCGATATCCGAGGTAAGACATGGCGTCAGATTTCAGAGGTGTTAGATACAGCAACCACATATCACGCTGTCATTGGGCGATGACAAGGGTGAGCGCGAGGAGGAAGAAGCTGGAAGAAGAACCCCGAACGCAAAATGTGACAGATCAGGAGCATGCGATGCAATGCATTGTGTTTGAAATCGTTGGTCCATACGTCTCTGTTCGAGGAATGGGACGTTGAAGCAGCTGCACCAAGCCGCATTCACGGGGACCTCCACAGGAGGTATGCATATGTGATGACCTAGCGTAGAAATGAGGGCAGGTATGACAGCCAAATGGAGAATCGCCGATTGCGAGAGCCCCTTGCGTTAGGAGCCTTGACACCATGGACCATGGCGAAATTCCATGAGATGGGTGATACAGCTCGTTCTCGCATGCACGATGGCGTAACAACGTAGGCTGTGGAGTTTTAGAGAGGCTGCGACAGCGGCTCGGGTGGATACCGATTTTAGCGCCCGCCTGCAATACTGCAATCTCTTACACATTTGTCAATCGCAAAACCGTCCCAGGAAACCTAAGGCACCCAGGATTGGCATCGTCCATGGCATACAGAAACGGAATCAACTGCTAGAAGATTGTATGTCTGTATTTCCCCTCGTACTCTATCGTACGCTGACCTAATCAATGCCGTTCAGATTCTACAATTATTGTCCACAAATACTCATAGCTCCTTCACGAACAGGGTTGCTTTCCTTCAGACAGCCAGGTCGGAGAAGGGTTCGAGAAAGCAGACTGTTCAAACGGAGGCGACAAGATCAACAAAGGGAATAAGGACACATTGTGGTCTATTCGTCACCAAGGGCTGGCCGCACTTATTGCCTACTCGGTCTGGCGACATCTGCCAGCCGACAAGCTCTTCCCTCGGCTGTATCTGTATATCTCCGTGGGCCTCTTCCTCTTTACATGCACTCACCAGTGTGTGTCGATTACTTTGTAGATATCTTCAACTATATAGTCACAAACAGCCGTGAAACCTCGTTGATTTCCTACACGTTTTCCCGAGATGGGCTTTGATCCTTTTTCCATGATGTTTGTCCAAGTCTCCAACAATTACACCTAGATCTACATAGGTCCTTCTACTTGTAGCAGATAGTGGAACACGGTCTGACGAGCGATAATTGGCTTGAGCTGACGGTCCAGATGTGGCTGGAGACAGACTACAGATGATCGGCGAGCTGAGACGCTGGATATGACTGAATTATGAACCGCAGATGGGTGGCTCTAGATGAGGGGCCAGATATGGCTCAAGATGGACTATGGATGGCTTCATCAATGGTAAGCGTAAACGTGGAGGCGTCATACGCGTCGGCTACTAGCTGTCTGTAGCATTTGTGGGACTTCGATTGTCGACGGCAGCTAGCCATGAAATGCTGTTTAGCGCGGAGTATCTATGCCCCACCCTAATTGTATCTCCCAATCTCACCACATCTCTCCCACCTGTGCCGTAACCTCTCAAGAGGATTGAAAGCCTCTTCGAATCCAAATCTAAACACAAAATATATTGCTTCTGCTCTCCTCGTTATTGAAATCAAAGGATGGTTAGGACTGCCCTTTTACCCTACTGCTGACATCTTCTTACCTATCGAACAGGACACCCAAAAGTCCCTGACACCATTGGGCGAGATTGAAAAGCAGTTTCACCCTCAAGGGTCTCTACGCCTTTATCGCCTTGTCAAGCCCGCCAGCTTTACATGCTGCCGCTGCAGTCTTAAAAAGCCCTCAAAGCTTGTTGCTCACGACAAGGATAGCTTGGATGATCATTTGTGTAATGGGTGCTATGGCAATCTCCAATCTAATAAGAGAGAACAAGTGAGAGCTCCGGAAGGTACCAATATATAGGCTATGAAATGGATTGCATGGTGCAGGCGGACGCCTTTCACAATTTCTTGGAGCAGTACCGAGACTTCCTAGATGATTTCTATCTTCAAGTGCGGAAGAGGATCTGAACATGGGCGAGCCAAGGCGTGGATCCATTGTCATCATGCTATTACGACTGAGAGATGGCGGCGAACACCGGGGAGGCTAGAGTGAGTATCTTTCGAAGATGATGGATATTCCGCGAATTATGACGCTGAACATGCACTGGTGCCGGCGATTTTGTTAATCCGCTCACCGGTTCGTGATTCTCGTTAGCCTGTATGCGAGCCCGAGTGAATCGAAGGACATTATGCAAGTCTCTCAATGTGACCTCTGACCCTCGAGCACAAGGTGCTGGATTTCGCGTTTCAAGATGAAAGTGCGAAGGCGCGGCCAATCCGGCTTTGCTCTTGTTCGACTGATGAGGCTGCAATCTCACAAGCATGAGCGAGCATTCCCATGACTACTCCGACATCCACTGTTCCGTCCCCGGGTCATCGAGCGGAGGACTTCCGGGTGGATGGACAGGGTCAGGTACACATCGGAGACAGACACTATTACAGCAGTGAGTGGACCGTGCTCGCTATCTAATGTGTTACCACTACACGCAGCTGGCTGAAGTGATACGACAGATTCCCTTCCCTCTCCTCGTTCCCCGTTCCGCAACAAATATTACCACGTGCCACGGAATGCTAGTTCCGCCTTCACAGGACGAGAAGAGATCTACACACAATTACAAGCGTACTGCCTTCTATCCAGCACAGTAAATACACGAGGACAGCAGAAGAGATATGTGATTCACGGGCTGGGCGGGTCGGGCAAGACACAGGTCTGCCTCAAGTTTGTCGAAGATCACCGTGAAGAGTAGGTATTCACTCTCTCGCTTGGGTTCATACCATAACAAGGCATCAGGTCCTGGGGAGTGTTCTGGGTGGACGTCAACAGTGCGGAAAGATGGTGTAGACCACTTTGGGTGTACGCCACGGTTGGTGGTGTGGACCACTCCTCGAGGTGTAGACCACTTTGGGTGTACGCCACGGTTGGTGGTGTGGACCACTCCTCGGAGGTGTAGACCACTTTGGGTGGACCACTGCCTCGAGGTGTAGACCACTTTAGGTGTACGCCACGGCTGGTGGTGTGGACCACTTTGGGTGTACGCCACAGCTGGTGCACGCCTCGTCCACAGGTGTACGCCACGGCTGGTGGTGTGGACCACGCCTCAAGGTGTAAACCGCTTTGGGTGTACTCCACGTCCTCATTGCAGGAGCTAGTAGCCATCTGGGCTGGTGACAGGCTAAATTTCAAAGTAAGAACCAGAAGTGGAGGCTAAGGATGGGATTCGGGAGTCAGAAAGACCGGGGATCCAGAAGTGGGTGGGGGAGCCAGAAGTGAATGGATAGGTGTCGATACCGCCACTGACCAGCAATCTCCATCCCCACGCACGATCATTTGCCCATCAACTTTCATTCGGCATCATCCCAATGGTATTCCCGAACACTTTTCGTTTATCCGAATTAGAGCACAGGTCTGCTATGGTTGACCCCAGGCTCATAAGAATCAAAGACACCGAGAATTCGCGATACGTTGTTGGCGGGGCTGAACTTTGCGGAGCACACGCAGGCACGAACAGATCAAGTATTGTGTAGCATGCCAATTTTCGAGGAAAGCAGTCGGATACTAGACTGCATCGCGTCTGGAGGTGAACGGGGAAGGCGTCTGGAATGTATGTTGTTGGCGAAGAGCAACATACGGAATTTGAATGGCCCAAGCCCACACTTAGCTGATTCGATCACCATCCTGATCACGTAGCTAGATCTGTCGAGTTCTTCCGGGCCGCTCACCGTCCGACCTAACAGACTCATATCGTCTCGGCCTTTCCCTGTAGCTCGCTAAATACCCGTCTATCTGCTTCCTCGCCTTCTCGGCACTCTTGTGTGTAGGGTGTTCGAGGTGCTGAGGGGTATTAGACCGGGCGTCTGTGGGCAGGACGAAGCTGACGCGTCGATGACCATGGTACTGTGGGTTACATTTCTCTTTGCTGGATGTATGGAATGGGATGTCACGATGGGGCCATTTTCGGTTCAAGCTCCTTGAGAGCTGGATATCTGCGTGCTTTGCGATAGTCCATTCGACGTGTTCACGAATTCCACGCTCTTCATCTTGGGGGAACAGCCGCCGACAGATGTCCTTGGAAACCTTTCTGTTTTCTCTGGATTTCTGATCGGCATATCCAATAAGGACTTTTGGAGCCTTTTGTACTCTTCCTTGGGATACGCTTTAACCAGCAGCGTCATCCATTTTTTAAAAGAAATTGACGAGTGCGTATGAAAAACAGCTAGGCATGATGTCAGCGGTATAGTACATTTCACGTCATGTGGGAACGCACTCGACCAGGGATATATTTCGTTTTCCAGCTTAACAATTTCATAGTATCTTACCATCTCTGCCGGTGTGATAGCAATGCTATAACGGGGTTCGTAGTCTTCGATCTACAGTATATCGTCAGCTATGGCTTATAAATATATCCCTTAAGGACCTAGACGTATAATGTACGTTACTAATCCCCGTAAGAGCTAGCTAAGCCTGGTTATGGATTAACCGTCTTTATTAAATAAGGATCCCTATATCTTTTCCAATATAACTGTCTCCTTGCTCGTCGAAAGCCTTAAAGTAATTTTCGGGTTACTAGAGTACTCATCATTTGATTCGCTCGTTAGGTCTTAAGATGAAGGAGATGCGCTAAACGGCCTCGAGGGAGCTAAAGCATGCTTTCGCCGGCCTTCTGGCCTATACGGCGAACTTATTAAAAGGTTCTGGATCGAGATGTAATTACAGGAGCGGCTATGTTCTAGAGACGGTGGGGAGGAGTATATCTTATGCGGCATATTGGATGAGGTCGCTGAGACAGTTAATGGGGGACAGCTTATTATGCGCAGGAGAAGGCAGAAGAGGGGGAGAAGCGGTTTTGAGAGAGCACTGGGCCTGCATTTTCGAATGCTCCGCCTGATTGGAGCCGTGAATATACATTGTAGACGCTGTAGTCATCTGTCCGCAGGAGATGCTAACAACCAGGCCGCAAAACAGCATCCGCTTTGGGGGATACAGGAAGCAAAAGGGCGTAGCCAAGCATTCTTAACTTCATTAGGACTAGAGCAGATCTTTGCTTCCGAGCTTCCAGGCCACAACCACTCGATCACCTACACGTTCGAGACGTTGAAGTCCTAATACCCACAGCGTCAATTGCTTAATCCAAGTGCCCTATCTTCAAGCAACGTCTTTGCGGCCTACTAGAGCTGTGCCATTACCAACACCACCGCGAGGCCCAGCTCTCGCGTACCAAGCTCGGCCCCCTTGATAATAACCGATTCCAATCGTCAGCAAAAAGGAACCCCTTGATTGAATTCTCCCTTTTTCCCATTGAACGGCAGCATGGTTAGTAGCGTCATATTATTTGTACTTGATTTTAGAAATTGACTAATAGCTCTCTCTCTCGTCCACTAGGATACTTAACAGTCAATGACGTTATTAGGTGAAGTCGAAAAGGCTTTTCCTCCACGTCGCTCGTTATGCATGAATCGACTAGCCACGCGCGCAAACTTCATCTGCAGTCGCTACAGCCTTCAAAAAACATCGAAGCTCGTCGCTTACGCTAGGGACAAATGGGATGAACCCTTGTGCAATGGCTGCTACGGTAATATCCTGTCTACCTTAGAGAAGTAAAGCGAAGTACAATAATGATTCATACTAGGGTTTGGTTAGGAAAATCACGTATTAAAATAATCATGTTAAAGGTACCTTAGGATTTCGACCTGCGTGCATCGTCATTAATATTGTTTTTGTATCTTCCTATCTTACGATACAGCGGCACGGATTGCTAGCATCATCGAGGCTTCTTAATCGAAGTATATCGACCTTTATTACCAGAGGCCTGTCTTTTCAGCTCACAGTCCGCGGCAGCCATACACGACTTACATGAGCGATTTAAACTTGTATGATAGGCCGTGCCAAACGGAGCGTTAAGATGTTGCTAGTCGATAAACCACTATATTATCTGCGGAAAAGCGCTAATCTTCCGTCAAGGCCTTCTTGTACTTATTATATATATATTGGTCGGCTAACCTAGGTCCCGAATAGTAAACTCCACAGGTTTCTAGTATTATTGATAGGACGGATAGAGGTCACGTTTACTAAAGTAATAACCCAAGGCCCTATTATACGTTCCGAAGGATAGGTGAGAAGGATGGATTCGCTTGAATAAATCCATTATAACCTTACCTGGAAGACGGCATCGTATTATCCCGAGGCAGCGGATCCGGTATTCTAGTAGTAGGCTCGGGATAAAGCTTAGTTTAAAGTAGAAAAATATTATAAGTAAAGTATATATTATCTCCTTATACTCTTAAATCATCTATGGATTTAGATAGATAAGTTACTATAACTTATCTATCTAGCTAGTATTATCTATCGCCGGCTCGTTCTTTAATAGAATAATATTAAGACGCTTATAATCTTTATAATCTTCGCGGTTTAAGCTATTTATAACGTCTCTGAAGTTACTTTCACCATTGAACGATGATATATAGGCCCGCTATAGCCGAGGAATAAAGCCGTTAAATAGAACGTGGCGGAAAGATATAGCCCTTAGCGGCTTTATTTTTATACTAGTCCCTGTCCTTATAGATACCATAAGATCAGGTTTAGAGAGTGAAGGATCGATACGTAGGCTCTCCTAAAGCGCAAGCTTAATAGGATTATTATATCCACTTATACCTCCGTCCTAGATTAGGCTAGTCGCATAGGTATATACGGGAGGATAGAGACTGTAGAGATCAGTTAAGCGTAATAGCGGAGGTAGCTAAGAACGCTTATACTGGAGCTACTAAAGTCATTCGGCCCCTAGATAACTTGAGCCCAAGTAATCGTAGAATAAAGGAGACTTACGCTTACTAAAGGTACGGTTCATCTTTTATATTATTCAGATAGATGATTTTATAGCCTAACTTATCGTTAATATAAAATTAGAAAGGAATATCCTCTATCTATATTATAGTTTTTATCCTACTTGCCTAAGCCCTTATAATTCGTTAATAAGACTGGGATACCTTTATTAATAGTAGCTGCCGTGACGCTAACTTTCATGGCGAAGAGGCCCTGGACGTGGTTGAATAACCGGCCCTGGGAGCCTAAGGCTTCCTGTAAATAGGACTCTAAGGTTTCTATATCATAGCACCCGTCACGGTACCACGACCTCAGAACACGCCGGAGACGGCTGAGAACGCTCGTTCAATCGGGAGAGGGAGGAAATAGCTGCTTGGCTAGGGTATTAAATATCTTTACACCCTCTAAAACTAGTAGCTGGCGCAGGAAGAGGATTAATACGATCAGGCCCCCTATTCCTATATCAGCCTAGGTAAAAGCTAATATTGGATTATTAAACCTACTAACGCTAGTACTATATATAATATTAAATAAATCCTGGATTCTCTAATTATTTCCTAGAATACTTTATAAAATATCTATGAATCCTATCGCTATTACCTTAAGAGTTCCTCTACCGTCTATGCTTAAGAGCCGTAATCTAATAGTAAGCGGCCTTAATCCTATTAAAAGCTTCCCTATTTAATAAAGTATATAAGCGTCAATCCGATATTAAGAGTTAAAGGTCGAGGTCTTATCACCGATATTTCGAACGTAAACCTCGCATATAGCGTGCCTACACGAAAGAGTAATCTTAGGCATCCTTCGAATATAATAAAAGCAGGTTTCATTACTCTTTATTTATACCCAGTTAATATCAAGAGAAGCCGTCTTCTCTTAGTACATCTATAGGGTCGGCTTTCCGGATGCGATCATAGAGGAATAAAGTTGAATTAACTAGTTATAAATAAAGGTATCCTGGTATTAAACGAGATCGCGGTTATTATATACCTTAGTAAGGGACTAAAGATAAAGATACCGATATTAAACGTTATAAAGTATCCCCGGATTAAAGTCTATAGATTTCGGTTAGATATTAAGCGTTTATATTCGCTAGGGTCTAGATTATCTTACTATATATCTTTAGGGGATATATATCTAATAAGATACTTAAAGTAACAGAAGTCATTAGTACGTCGCGCGGAACCTAGTAGTCCCTTCTAGACCGCATGAATCTAGATAAGTGATAAATAACATCTAGCTCGATATCGTTACCCCTCCGGCTCGCTAATATGAAATTAAATAGCCGACTTATTAAGGCTACCATATAGTCCATAGCCATGCGAAAAAATCGAGTGATATGCTTAGTAGAATATAAACAGCTGAGATCGTGTCGCGCCTAGCGTATCTCGTCTATCTCCCTCTACAGGAGCTCCTTAAGCCGTCGAAAACGTGCCAGGGGAGATAGCTACTTAGTAGCTAGGTGAAGTACTTTAATCAAAGAGAAAAATTCTTTTAGAGATCTATTATAAAGGCCCTACTAAAGATTATCTATCCTGAGAAGATTATAGGTAGGACTAGGACTAGCTACGTCTCTACGTCTAATGATAATAACTCTCGGTTAAACCTTATTGAAATAAACGGACGCGCTGCCGGCTACGGCCTATAACTTCAGTAGTTAGACGGTATATTCGAATTCGGCAAAGTCATCGGTAAATACGTAGACGATATCGGCGAAGAGATAAAAGAGGCGGGCGTATAAGACGTTATAGAGATATTATACCATCGTATCCTTAACCTACTAGATAGGAAATAACTCGGTCTCATAGACGCGAGGATCCTTAGTAGCTAAGGATATCACTTGACTTAGGCTACTCTCCGTAAAAAATATGGGATAATTAGAGTAAGTACTTGCGTTATTAACTCGTAAGGTTACTACGCCGTCATAAATATATTTCTTGAAGTTATTATCGGGAAAAAGTTCCTAAAGAGCAAGATCCTTAGCTTATTATCCTACGAATAATAGGGAAGAAGGTCGTTAATTTAAGGGATTTTTTAGTTCCTTTACTAACTGGCTTATATGACTAGGGTTGAGAAGCCTGAGATCAGTTATGCTAACTACCTATAACTACGCTAGGTGCTCGCAAGAAGCTATACGCAGGGTCGACGAAGCTTCACTAGAAGCAAGCCGAATTAGATAGATAGGATAACGAAATATCAATTAGAAGAAGAAGGGGACGCTATACGGATTTAATAGTATAGACAGTTATCTATAATTTAATATTCTTGATAGATCCGCTTTTAGCGACGCGAGGGCAATTTCTGTCGCCACTACCTTAAACGTAAGGAACACTGTCTATAGTAGAATATCTGCAGCTAAGGAGCATGCGATGACAAGATTTCATACCGATGGAACTATCTAAGTACGCAGAAAAATCGACTCCGTGTGAAATTAGCTAAGACTTAAATATAAGAATGATATCTACCGCTTTATTCCTTAACTACGTACTCGTTTTCGCTACTTATAGGGTTTAGATAGTAGTACTATTTACTTATTCTCTTCTTTATTACTCTTAGAAGTAGGTGACATAGACGTGCTTTCGGGCGCGACCTCGAAATTACGTAATAGCTCTTCTAGTAAAAGTCGCTTATACTAGAGGTCGTCTCTAGTATAATAAAGCTCCTGCTCTAGGCTTTTTATCTTCGCTTCTAGTTATTTAAGTACCTCCTTTTATAGCATTCCCTTTAAGCTAAATTAAACTAATACTTATATTATTATTAAGATCCGCTCTCCTTAAAAACTTAAGAGTATCCAGAAATCTAATAAAGTCCTGAAAATAGGTACGCTCTTACTCTAGTAACCTCTCAGTTACTTTATAATAACTGGACTCGTAGTTTAGGGATTATATTATAAGGGCGCGCTCCCTTTTCTCTAACTCTAATACCTCTTACTAAGTTATAAATACTCTTTAATAGTTACTTATAATCTCTTTTAATATTATAACTTCTTCGCTTTAAGTATTAAAGCATCTTATATAGACCTTATTTAACTAATTAATGTAATTAGCTTCGAAAAACCGCTGATATAATATAGTATTCTCATTTTTAAGCGTACTCTTCTTCCAGCGGAGATTCTCGTGGGAAGCTAGCTTAACACCGCACGTGTAGTAGATAGCTTAGCCAGGCTGTTACTAATATCAATATACGTCCCTTCAAGCCGTAGGACTTATTATACTACTCTGGAACATTGAAACAGTGTATATCTACCTTGCGTTACCATGATTCATAGAGCGAAGATTATAACGGGTATATAAGAATGTAGTAACTACTTTAGATGATTCGAGTACCTAGGACAAGTGATCGAAGAAGCTGTACTTTATATATTGTTCGAACCTGAAATAATGTTACTAGACTAGTCTATTACTAAGTCATCCGACTTCAATAATACCTAGTACCGTTTTCGTTAACTACCCTTATATAATACTTCAGGTACTTCGGGAGTACATTTCTATCTAAATTAATTCATGAATGAATGGGCGTAAAGAAAGTGAATGTACTAAAGTCATTGACGCGCTCGGACCGCCGTCAAGTACGCTTAAGTCACGCTTGCGGCGGGACTTTTCACAGCAAAAAGATAGGGCTATACGGAAGGGTTTCAATCCATGTCCTCGTCTTATACTGCCTTGGTATCGCTCTTTGCTTTCACGTTTAGGGATCTAGACTAATACTATCAGGACTACTTAAGCAGGATGATTGGCTACCTGAAGGTTAATAAGCTTTAGCGCTCGGTAACTTCCGCGTGACTTATGCAGGTTATCAATCCCCGTAAGGAGGATCGCGGTATAGTTACTACTATGCATAGGGCGTATACGTGCTGCGCCAATTTACGGGGTAAAATGCTCCGAGCTTAAGCGATAACTGGTTTCATATCTAATACTCCATAAATGGCGCCTTCGTGTACTAGAAGTGAATACACGATTATATCAAGGTTTAAAAGGAAATCGTGATGCGTGGATGTTAGGTTACTATTACCATGGCTAAATCTTTCGATGAATAGTACCCTGAAAATAGATGGAACGACTTCATTGATAGTAACTACGCGACTGGCTATAAAGACCCGATATTATTCTCGTCCTTAGATTATTTCGTTAGTCATGGCATCTTTGGAACTTAATCCTTAACTAACGATCCTCTTTCAGGATCTTGCGGCCGGAAACTCGTACGTAAATCGAAGCTCTACCCCAGCGTTCATCGATTATGCAAACCTGCAGGGTTCGCTCGAAGGTCAAGATTCCAGCGTTAGAGTAAGGGATATAGGACCGGAATATAAAGAGATCAAGGCATTATATAGAGAGAATACTATAGTCTTAACATTGCTAATATTTGTATAGGATAGTGGAAAATACAAGGTATTTCAATAAAGCAAATTAACGAGCAATATTAATATTGATGATAGACAGATAGATTAACTAGGTTAATACGTCGAATTATTACATCCCTATTTCGAAGTAATAAGATCGATACTAAAAGATTTGACGGAGTAAGTTAATCGGTAGTAGGTAGTAAGAACACCTATAACTTCCTTTCTAAAGAGAGAAGACGATCCGAGCCAGGGAGTTAATCCAATTAAAGCTAGCAAGGACAAGATCGCTAGCGGCGAGCGAAGAGAAGATTAGGAAGTTTTGAAATTTACGCCCTTCAGGTACCTAAGACAGACTCCACTAGTTCTTGTAATGCTATTAGTTATACTCTGTAGAAGTCTCTATTTGTAACGGTTCAGAAGCGTTTGTACTCTGGTTAAACAAAGACGGGGCGAAAAGCGAATCCCTATCTAACAGAAAACCCTATTTAATCCACTCTATTCAAAAGCTTACGAATGCATGAAATATCGCTAACAAGGCTATATTCGATAGATAGCGAGTTAACGAGAAAATACCTGTCACCGAAGGAGATTAACACGTCAAGGATACTTCGCAAGAGGGACGATAGTAATGATAGCAGGTTCTGATATAGAGGCGGTAACATCTAATGTAACTATAAAGGTAGTTCTATCAATTGGTATAACGTAATACCCGTCTCCTCCAGCTAACAAATCGAGGTAGGATTCCTCCCTTGTGATTGCTATAGGAATGCGGTCAGAGATTCACTAAGCTAAGAGAGAGAGCTCTTAGTCCCTTTCACTAAGGTTTACAATTCTTGGAAGTCAAGAGAAAGGGAACGGTATAGGTATAATTCTGTCTGTTAATCTACTAAATATCTAGGAATTAAACATATTGCACGTAATACTACTATAGAATGATCAACAATTAATTAAAACTTATAAACCAAATGCGCTTCCTTTAACGGTCCTGTAACAAGAATCACCATTTCACTTAGAGGCTAGGATTGATCCAAAATTTGAAACAGCCAATGTTTTCCGAATTGTTGCAAGAGGTATTGGTGCCCGCGAAATAGCTGTTGATAAAATCGCCGCATAGGTCTCCATTACTGGAATTTTTGGTGGAAACATCAAGCTACTCTTAGCCCTCAAGGTCCCGGTAGAGTAGTTCAAAGCTGTTCGCCATGCCAGACGTCTACGTCTTCCTAGGAGATTGCGTGAAATCGGCACCTACCTTATCTACTCCTTACAGTCCTTTTCGCCATAAATGTAAGCTCCGATCGCTAAAGGCTTATCCTACCATACTTAGTAATATCTTTCGAAGGGCTAGCGGGCCTATACCTGTCTTTCCTCTAATTACACGTCAATCTCGCCTTTAACTTAGGTTTCTGAACCTTTAGCTTCATTAGCGACAGGTTCTTTACTCTTTAGACTGCCTTTGCTATCCGCATCATGTAGAGGATTTATTATACTAGGAGCTGCTAGAGCTGTAAACACTTTAGCAACGAGTAAGGTAGCGTAGAGCAATGCTTTTAAGGAGTACATATTCAAATTATAGAGAAGTAAATGTTAAACCTCGTAGAGAAGAGGAGCGAACCTGTTACCTTAAAATGATTTCGGTCCGGACGACCCCTAGCCTCCACAGATCCATAATTGGCTCCTTAAAGACGGTAGATAGTTTTTAGATACTTAATAAGGGAGCTAAAATAGGATCCCTCTTTAGTAAGTCTTTAATTCTAGCAACTTCACGCGGAATAGCTTTGTAATAGAAAATTTCAATCAGATTTCCAAGTGTTTTCGATGTATAATATATTGAATTGAAGCTCTATCTAAGCCAGATGGCGACGGTTATAAGATCCGGATGTATATCACCGTACGCGTATGTCGCTCAAGTTGATAGGAGTAGCTATAATACTCTATATTAGAATACTTGATTTGCCTAATAAAGCTTCCTATGAACACGCGATCGGGGTAAGTAATGGTGGTAACCAAGTCTATGTGCCAGCGGATGTGTTAACGGTGCGGAGTCATATAGTTTATCTGCCTGCGATTCATGATTCCTAATCTGTATGTCTATTAGTTTCTTTCCTTTAACTAGTTACCTTAAGGGTACTTGGCAAGACGTCCTAATATAATAAGAAACTAGGTTACTCTTAAGTTTACTTACGTTAACCTTATTATCATTAAGATAAGTATAGGTAGCCCTAGCGCAAGCTTTAAAAAAAGGCGGAGCGGGTCTAGTAGCAATATTTTAAGCGGGGTTAAGATAAATAGGGCCGTCGACTTCATTATTATATATAATGCCTAGCTATTTAAATAGATTAATATTATAACCGGAGACTACTATACCCTTAGAAGAGTATATGATAGGTATAAAGTAGCCATCGATATAACTAACGTCGATGTCAGGTAAACCTATAAGGCTACCTTCGATTTTACTACTCCGATAATCGGTGTTAGGCCCAACGTATATCCTTCCTACCTATCCAGTTAGGAAAGCGTATTGGGTAGGCGAGTTATCAGGGAGGATAGTCGCTAACGGATTTCCTACTGGGGCGGGGCAGCCAGCATTAGAAAGAAAGGACAGAGATAATTGACTCCCGTATACGTTCGTAATCGAAATCGTTATGTAATCGGCTGAGCCATCGGTGCCCGTGATACTTATAAAATATAGAGCACTCGTGACTAGAATAGAACCTGTTACTAGGGTTAGATATCTGTTCCTAAGAGTTATAGTCATAGTTACGGCCGGTAGATAATTAAATAAACTTGCAGCTACCAGAGCCGCAAGGGCTAAAACAGCGATATAACAGGATTTCTTCATCTTATAGCTAAAGGGTCAAGAGAATCGTCTATATCAAAGGATGCTAGGGCCGCCGTTACCTTTTATAGTGCTTCAACCAGTGCGTCAGTCTTTGGATGCTTGCGGAAGCATCCATAAACAGACCCCCCTGTGAGATACCTTCGGACGGCCAGGCACACAGCGGTACTTCCATACGACTCATGTTCTGTACCCTCATTGGCGTTTGCGGTACCCTGTAAAGAAGACATCGCGATTGAATCGACCTTTCGCCAGGAGCAATTGAGATCAGGGATGGGGGTAGGGAAGGCAATCAGCGAAAAGCGTGGTCCAAAGGGGAAACCGCATCACGGCATCATGTTTCATACCTCATGGCCGTATAAGGAGACGCGGACGCGGACGCCAACGTTTTCTCGGGTATCGGCCGTTGTAGATGAGAAAGTGTAGCCGGACGCTGTCGTCTCAATAATAATCCTTTCCGAGAAGCTTTAATATCCGCTTCCCAAAGTGATTGGAACATATCATCATGCTTTCCAATCGCAGCGTAATTCAGTGCGGTCCTTTTATAGCAGGTTGTAGCCGAAGTGTCCACGCCAGTGTTAAGAAGGAGTCTGATAATGTTTCTGTGCCCTTCCGGATCGCAAAGTGCAGCGATTTCTTGAATCTTCACAGGTTGTATTTGCATCCGGTCTTCCCCAGCTCTTTCTTGGCTATAGAGTTGTTTCTGTTACTTTCATGGACTTCTAGTTCGAAGTTGACGGACTTCATCTTGCTATGCAACGTCACCCACAAGGAATGGGAAAGACAAGTTCGATTGAGATGCTGTTGAAAGGTATGACGAGCAGCATTAGAGCACAATCCATACCAGCCCTATGATACGGTTCGTGGTTGTCACAACGCTGATCTATCGAGGACGTGGATTGTTAATGTTCAAAAACTGTTCGAGGTACAAATTTAGCATGTCAAGAAGGCTGACGCGGTGTAGTCGGGGATGAAATAGCTTGGGTTTCGCATTTTTCTAGTAGGCCATCTAATCACTGATCAAGGGTAACCATGATCAGGCTACGTCAGTTAGAGCAGTCGCGCCAAGACCCTTAATCGACGACCAAAGTCCTAGAGATGACGCGGATCGTCTCAGGGCTTGACGGCAAGCCTTGATGATACCGGATCACAACGTCTGTGACTACCCAGGAGTACGGCTCTCGCGTAGTAAGCTTAAGCTCGGACGAAGGCCGTTGTACGGAACATCTATATACCTGCAGCATGTAAACTATCGAAACAAAACGAGTAAATTCAAATTGCCAGGACTATCAGCCGGAGCGCGAACATATCCTCTCGATGATAGCTGAATATCCTGTCATTAATCACCATAATGCCTTAACACTTTTACGTCCTGAGTCAAAGACTGGTTTTGTAACGGGAAGCAGCTACACTCATGGAGTACCGGTCGCTCCTAAACCTTTGATAGGCCACTGCTTAGAGTCTGGGATCACTGTTCAGGAAGCCAATCAGACGAAATCGGATGCCTGATGTCGAGAGCGCTACTTCAACGCCTTGATACTATCGAATCTCGGAAGACCTCCTTGACTACGCACCTGGATCACAAAGATTGGACCCTAACACCGGACATCTCGCTTACAATCTCACTAGCGGCCGTTCAAAACTTAGCAACTTTCAGGTCCTAACGAAAATACAGAGGTGTCTAGACTCTTACTGTTATCGATCCCTCGTTTAACGATTTACCTGTCCTCGATGTTACCGCTGAGATGGATCATTATAAGATACCAGATCCGTACAGGAAATCGAATCAATACTATATCGATTACTATGTTTGTCTTTGGCAGGTTACTAAAAGAGAGATAATCGGTCATTGACTATAGGACGACCTTGTTATGAATGAAGACTGGTATAAACAGATTATCATGCCTGCTTTTAGGTAATTTAGAGTGGAACGGCTACCTAAGTCCTATGATGATACGGCGTGTAACTTGTCGACCGTTATAAACCAACTTTCTCGTAAGTCTTTGGTCAAAAATAGTATTACAAAGCTAATGAAGTAAGTCACGAGCGATCCCTCCGATCCATCCTCGGCCTTTTACGGAGATTCAGATACATTAAACGAAGGGTTCGCCAGTGACTTTGAGGATGAAACAGCCTAGGATATAGATGATGAAGTTGAAGAGGCTAATGTAGCTAACGATATATTCAAGATAATGGAGGGGAATTGGTGAGTAACACAAAGAGTAATAAGGATGCTTGGTACTAAGGTATATTAGACATCATCCATTCTCCTTGGCATTGATGGCTTCTGCGCCGTTTTTTCCTGAATATTTTGCAGGTGGAGCTGGCGGCGGTTACCAAAGTCCTTTCCTTTCTTTCGCTGAACCTTGCATTATTCCAAGCCCCATGGCCTTTTACATTTGGCAGCATCTTAGATCATAAGAGTGTTGGAATTCGTGCTCCACCGATCAATCATACCTCACGCGGCTCCTGCTCTAACGAGAAGAATGTGGGACAAAGACTCGTCTGACAATTGTCGGAAATCAAAAACCGCGACTCAAATCCTACAGCTATTAGGTACCGCATTCAAGCTTGAAAGCTTCAAGATCAACTTCCATCCCAGTTTTTACAATAGCTTTGGATTTTCCTCAAGATCTTCGGCCCTTTCGCATAGAAATACTGACGGTAGAAAATTTTGCACTGTGACCAGATCAGTTTACGCTCGATGATGGGAAGTGGAGAAATAACCGCGCGAATCGCGGCCGTGGATGATTCGGGTTCGTACTTGAATTGAAGCCTATGACCGGACAGTGGGCTACCATTGTGATCCTGAGCACGGAGAACACAGCAAAACCGGAGCAGAAGGGAGCCACTATTGGATGCACAGGAAGCTGGGGGAGCAAGAACTGGACCTTAACATGAAATCCTTAAAGTTAATCTTGCTCCACCGAAGGCTACGCGAACAGTACCATCTGGAAAAAAAACATTGAGAGCGCCTCTGAACGATGACAATGACATCTCCGCTTGACAGTGCTGGCACTGCGCTCTATGCTTCACCAGAAGTAGCAAGATACGCTCAAGGCCTCTCGCTCCGAAACTCTCTGGCATCGCTCGTAATATCGGCGGCCATTTTTGCTACCGAAGTCTATATTTTTATTTTTCTCAAGGATAGACTCAAATAAATCTAGTAAACCCTAGTTACCTTATAAGTATAAAAATACTGAATTGGTATACTAGCTAACCTCGAACTTATCTTATACCTGAAGGATAGCGTACTATTCAACGTCCTTCAGGTACTATATCCTGGATCCCACGTATATTCTAGCTTCCCGATAGGATTATCTTATAGTACTCGGGCTTAAACGCTTTCTTCTTTATTTAATATATTCGCACTCTCCTTACTATCTTTACTAGCCTATTAGTCGTTATTATACTATGCCTTATTCCCCTAAACCTATTTAATGGTAATAATATTATAGGTAGAACCTAAGGGTTTAATAGATATAGCTAGGCGAATATCAGGCTTAATTATACTATATTCTATTAGGCCTATCTATTAATAGCCTTACTTATAATCGTATTTATATATTATACCATTTACGTGGAATTACTTTTCTACGTTTACGTCCGTAATTTATAACTGGTCTCTCCTGTATACCGTCTCTCAGAGGCCGCTAACACGATTCTAGTAACCGATGTTCCCGAGGAAGACTTTCTGGTATTAGAGGATGTGTATGGTATATTCCCAGGTAGGGTCTATTCCGTCTAGATTAATCGAGATCTCTCTACTCTATCAGGGAAGATCTAAGAGCGGAAAAAGCTTACTACTAAACTGGAAGTCGCGGAGACCAGTCTTATATCATCGGTAACGAAGTCGTTCCGTCAGCGTAAGAGCCACGAGCTTATATAATCGGGTAGGGTAGATACTAAAAAGGAAGGATCATTATGAAGGCGCTACCTAAAGGAGAAGGACCGTGATCATATATATATTCTACGATAAGGATGTAACTAGATACTAGTAATTCCTCTTATCAGAAAAAGGGTTAATACTATCCACCACTACTTCGGCGAGCTGGCACGAATGAATAAAGAGATCAGGGTAGAATTAATAAAGCTAGCCGAGGTCGAGTCTAATAGGAGAGAATTAAGTAAGTATCTACGAATGAATTCCGCCTTTATATGATTTAACACGTAGTCTACCGCGTATATAGCCTGTTAAACCCTCCTGAACGCTAATCCTCTATACTTATCCGCCTGACATATCAACGTTTCCGTGCGGGAATTGAGATGGAGCACTCTAAGCCAGCGATAGTGGAATCGATATATACGGAGTAGGTTAGTGTGGATCGCCATCGCTTCTCTTCTCATAATATAGGCGATACCCGTCGCATTCACGGGTTTCCTGTCCCAAATTACTACCCTCGGAGACTCCGTGTCGTGGCTTCATTGGATATCTGGCGCTCCGGCGTGGCTGAGTGGGATTATCTAAGGTATACTGCCGCAGTTGATATTAATAGCACTAAACGCATTACTACCGCTAGTCCTGCGTATTATCACGGGTTAGCAAGGTCTGTCAACGGAGACGACAGTCGAGCTGTCTCTATAGAAATACTATTTCATCTTTCTCTTCACGCAAAATTTTCTCACGGTGTCGCTTTCATCCAGTATTACGGCCATCGCTCAAGAATTCCTCTATGACCCGAAATCTGTACCCGCACTATTGGCTAGAAACCTACCTAAGGCGAGTAACTACTTTTTCTCCTATCTCACTTTATAAGGTCTTTTGATAAGTGCAGGTACCTTCCTATAAGCCGGAGGTCTAATTAATTAGCTTATCCTCGCCCCGTAGACGGATCGCACACCGAGATAGAAGTAGGAGAGATAGACGGGTTTACTAGAGATTTAATAGGGTACCTTCTACCCTCTTTACACGAACCTTGCATGTATTAGTAAGACGCTCGTATCTTTACTAACGCTTCTATTAATAAATTAGGCTTAACCTACTATATTATCGCTCTACTAATACTCCCGTTTAGTATTACTACCTTCAGCTTGTTATAGTTCATATTCCACTATAACCTACTCTACGTGTCGGGTTTTCCGTATAATACTAGAGGATAACTCTATCTAACTGCTTTAAAGTAACTCTTTATAGGGGTTTATATAATGGAGTTATACCTAATAGGCCTTTTCCTATCTATTCGCGATGATCGGGATGTCTTTACCGGCATTAGTTAGGCTATAGTTATAATAATTATTATAATATTAACGGTCATTTACTAACTACTTCTAGGAAACATCTTCTCCCTAACTCTCAAATATCTGCCTGCCTTCCCGAAAGACAGGGAGGATAAAGGAGGAGAATTAAATTAGGATTACTCCTTAGCACCTGCGCTCGATTATCTACGACACCTTGGATATACCTACTATAGCTGGATAAGGCCTTCCAAGGGAATCCCCTAAGATCTCCGAGAAAGTATTGACAAGCTCGCACGTAACGAAGTCGACGTAATAGATCGGCGTAGGTACAGATACGAGGCGGCTGACCATCGCAGCCATGTTATATAGATCCCGAAGGACGAGCTTGGAATCAGCGAAGATAAGATCGCTTACGCCAAAGATCACGCTTCAGATATCAGGATCAGCAATGGATTTGCAGACCTGGATATCAAAGGGCATATGACGATTTCGAAGAATATCTTTAACACTGACATCGTTCAATAGATAAGCTCTGAAGCTGTTTTGCTTTTCTTAGCCAGCGCTTACGGCCGGCCGAGCATATTAAAAGCCACGCCTATGGTTAAACCTCTGAATAGCCTAGGTACAGACGGTTAAACTAGCTATCATGTAATTCATAGCCTTGTTTACACCGGCTTTACTTTAAAGAGGTAACCTTTAGCTACCTCTAATATTCTACTTGTATTTAACTTTCTATCTCTATACTAAACAATCGGTTAATCTGATAACTATTTCTCATTAGCGGTTTATACGGTCCGGAGCGTTTCGCCTACTTCACTTTCCCCTTGACTTCTTGCTATAAAGTGAGCAATCGATAATGTTAAATTACGCTAACGGCGAGTATAGAATAAAGGTTTACTTTTGGATACTATAGTTTGAAAGAGGCCCCTGTTATAGATACTAATATCTGGAGCCGATTATAGATGCTACCGCGAATTCAGATCCTAAATCGATAAGACTTAGTCTCTTAGTCTACCTAAAATGTTCGCAGATGTTTAGATTCTCTCAGGAAATGATTATTCCCAGATATCTTAGTATCTACAATGGATACTCGAATTTTTAAAGTAAGGCTGTCTAGTATATCCTTTGAAAGACTATTAACTTTCTTCCAAGTTTAAACGCTCTCTTAGGAGTTTACTAGAGGAATTAAATCCTGAAGAGGATAATAATATAGACCGCAAGATCATTAATATTCTTCAGACGCAGATTCAGCGACTCTCCAGGAAAGGGCGAGGAACCGAAAAGGTCTTATAGTCCTTAGTAGGTTATCCGCCGCCAAATACTACGCTAAACACGACTCCGCTAAATAAGAAAGCAGGGCTTGTCTCTACGTATAATGTATATCCGTAAAATAAACTAGATATCATTATAATTCCTAATACTCAAGTAAATCCAGATGATAAGAATGCCTTAACGACGGGTCCTATATTATCTACCTAAGAAGACTTATAAGACGCCTTACTACATGTATCAATGGAAGATACTGAAACAGGCTACCTCGATTCCTCTCCAGTGGTAAACCCGCCAGGTAATTACCCCTAAACTATTCACTCTGGCGATACCTACTAACACCGGGAGACATCACAGACATTGTGGAACAGGAGCTGCAGGAGGTCGCTAGTATTATGAACGAGGCTTATCAGATCATCGTATTTATAGGTGCTGGGATAAGTATCAATTACGGTATACCGGTAAGTATTAATCCCTGCTTCTAGCTATCTTTAAATAACAATAATGATCATCTAGGACTTTCGGTCTAAGACTGGCCTTCATAAGACGAATCAAGGTCTTTTCGAGAGAGAAGTACTCGATGACGAAGAAAGACAGAAGGAACTATATAAATACTTGATCGAAATAAGGAATAAAGCGAAATCTAAAGATCTAGTTTAAACGGGTACGTATCGGTTCCTCTAAGTCCTTTAAAGATCCGGAAAGCTCTAAAGGTATTATACCTAGAATCTATATAGACTAGAGGTTAAGGCTAGTTTAAATGCTGATATCAAGTTAAATAACTACGATGTAGTCCAGCTATATAGTAACCTTACCTCCCTTAGATACTCTTATTATAGCTATCTCACCAGCTAGGATAGCGTGCGCGAGATTAATCTAGTTTCCGGAGAGATTATATCATGTCCTATATACGCGTTAAAGGTAGAAGAACGGCGGAAAAGGGGAGGGAGAACGAATATCCACGTTAGATATTTACGACCAAATATTATCTTCTACCACGATATTAACGATCCTCTGAGCGAGGTAAAAGTAAGGATCATTGACGAAGACGTAGATTTAACGCCGGATATCCTCCTAGTCGTTAGTACATCATTAGCCATCGACGGTCCGAGGTACGAGCTCAAGAACAAGCTGATTCCGGCGGTACGTTAGAAGGGCGGGAAGGTGATATACGTTAATAATAAACCCCCCCTGAGGGCATTTACTAAGCCCGTGGTCGATTATATATTAGAAATGAACTGCGACTTCTAGGTACGAGACCTTGCCGCACGAGAACCTTCCTTACGGGAAGATAAGGCGGGATACGGTTCCTAGCGTCTCTCCTATAGCTTTACCTTTCAGCTAAAAGCGGATACTGTCGATAAAGTAATTAAAGAGGCTAAGCTTTAATTAATCTCCATCGGTGATTATTCGGATGTACAGTTCAGGACTAGAACGAAGGAAGAAGTAAGAGAAGACTTAAGTCCCTTTCTCCCTTCGCATTAGCTTTTGACGTCCTTACTCATGTATGTTTTATCGCTTTTCGGATAGGACGAATCTACGATAGTGCTATATAGTAAGCATACAGACTTCGACGTAAATAACGTTGAAAAGAGAAAGGAGATACTCGACGGGCCTATATAGTTAATTAGACGGAAATATACGCGCATAATCATTCCGTATAATCCCTGCGATTATTGGATCCTGATCGTAATAAGTATTTCGATCCGAACTATAAGCTACTACAGCTCGCTGCCTAGGTATTATCTGGGCAATTGTTATGGATTTGTGGAGGCGTAAATGAAGCGTGTTAGGGAGAATCTTAGTCAAGACTATTCCCGCTAGAATTCTCCTATTGAAGGCGTAAGTATATATGTTCCCCTTCTATAAGTCCAGTTACCTAATGACTTCATAGATTTCATATCGACAGACGAATAGTTCGGACTGCGGGATATACCTTCTGGAGAATGCGAGACGTCTTAGTCAAGGCGAGGTCGTTAACGGAGCGCTAGTTAAGGCGGATAGCTTAAGAGTTTATTATACCGAATTATTACTAGCGAGGTCTCTTCACGAAGCTAGCGAGTAGATCATGCTAAAGAGCGTGTTATATCCGGAAACCTTAAGGTTATAGTAGGTTAGTACTACGCCTCGCTCCTACGTATTTAATCTTGACTTTATACGAGCGAAACGGAGGAAATTGCAGATTGAAGAGGTTAAAGCTTAAAATGCTTACTTTAATAAAAGCGACCCTAATAGGGATAAGGATAGTACTCAGCGACTGGATCTCGCGACTATAAAGGCTAATATTGTAGTCCTTTTTAGGTCGTCCCCTTCGTGCCTATAGATGGAGTACCTAGAGCGCTTCGCTAACTACTATCTCTAAAGAAGCAAAGCCCTAGTAGGATATATACGGGCTTCTCGTCTCCTTGAAATAGTGATAGCGTTCGCTTATCCTGAATATTTCGTCGCCTTAAAGGGCGCTATCACTCACTACCGCGTGCTAGTACTAGAAGAAGTTATCCAGGTACCACTTGACTTATCAAGCTACCTGTACGGGGTAGGCGTTTAGATAGAACGTCTTGGACTAATTAATATCATCCTTTAACGCTTCGTGCGCGCTTATTTTAGCTTACTAATTAATAAAGGGACGTACCTTTTCAGGCCCGAGCTGCGTATATAGTAGTCTAGAACGGCTACGTAGTAACTAGATCTGTTAAGGCTACGGTAGTCAAAATATATCCAAAGATGAAAGGATAGGACTCTTCCACTGATCCTGCCGAAAAATCCGCGTTTTCGGAAGTTCAGCGCAATCTAAGAAGGTAGAGATAGGAGGGGGCTATTTAATCTTTAATCTAAAATCGCTTCTCCTCTCTCGCTCTCCTCGCTCTAGTACCGCATTATATTTAAATAATACCTGCTTCTCAGAGTATTTCAGGATCTTCGTAAGTGTTAACGATGAAATTTAATCGGTATCGACTGATCTACGGTAGCTTCTAAACTGATATTCCTTATGACGCTCGGGCTCTCTTTATTAAAGCTCTAACCGAGCTTCGCCTATACTTATAGAGCTATATACCTAAGCTTTCACACCTCTTTAATATCCTATCTAGCCTAAGTAAGCTGAAGACCTACTAATTTAAGATAGAGCTAGCCACCGACGATAAGATTCAGAATGCCGCTCCGGGCTCTATACTACTAATCAATGCTTTTGACTACGTGGACGAAGGAAAGAATAAGCTACTCTTTATATTAGTGAGATAACTAACTCTTTATTAATAGTATTCCAATCTTAGCACAGCTAGAGTCTGTATTCAAAGAGAAAAATCAATACGTTCAAGCTTCCCGTAAGCGATTTAGGAGATCCAAATCTTAAGAAGAAGAATTTTGCGACTAAGACCTAGATATTCTAAGATTAAGTAATCCTTAAGTCATTTACGATGAAGGCCCTGCTACGCTAGAAGAATCGCATCCGAATTTAGCTCCCCTTCAGATGTAGCTCTTAAATCCGATTTCAAAGGGTCTATCGCTCTTCCGGTTCCGGTGTATTATTAGGTCGTTTACTGGAATGCGTATAATGAATCGTTGAGATCTTATATATTATTATCGAGTTTTCAGAATTAGTATTTAAAGTTTATCTATACAGTAAGGTGGAAACGTAGGCATAACTGTAAAGTTATTCAAGTTCAGGATAGTATTCTAGGACATACCTGATTATCGAACCATACTCGTACGCTGCCTCTCGGGCACGAATTTGATTATACTACGGAGGGCGGTCGGATTTTGGCTATCGAATAGGGAAAAGAGAGTACATCTAAGCTTACTATAGGACGTATTCGAGTACATGAAATGGAGTAAGGATATAGGAGAAGTCATCATGATAGGATAAGGACTTAACTTCCGCCGAGTTAAAGTACTCATGCAAGAATCTGCTACTATGTACTTAAAAAAGGTGGTCCCTTCTATAATCATAATTCGGCCACCTTTTAATTACGAGAACCTCGTCCCCTGGACCAAGTAGGCCTTATTAAGTATAACGCGTGCTACTAGAATAACGGTTATAGAAGCGGCTAAACGTTAGAACTTTTAGGATACGACGCCCGTTACCACCATTGAAGGGGTCGCAGCTGGTATTAAGATATCCATTCTAATTACGACGTTAATACAAGAGGTACTTCAAAGCTAGCTAGCTCAAGCTACTATTAATAGAGCTGTTACCACGTTAATATTTCCGCCTGTATTTAACGATGCTACTCGGATCGTAATCATGAGAGTGGAATTGGACTCTGTTAGATACGAGACGGGTAACGTCGCCGCCCTCAGGTTATCACGCGAGTGATCAATATCTACTTACCTACGGAACCAGAATCGCTTTATACTGCTTGGCAAAAGAGGAATGCACTTCAAGGATAGTAAGCATCTCTTCTAATATCGCATCATTTGCGAGAAGGGGAAATTGCAAAGGTGATTTGCAATTTCCTTGTGAAAAGATAGGTGATGATGCCGGGTAGTTCCTTAGCCGTACTTGACTTAGGATTCTATCCGCCGCTATAAAATTCTTCTCTATCTCTCTTACTAGTTGGCGATATCTACTCTGTTCTAATTCTGACGCCCTGTCCTAGTCCTAGCTCCCTGCTTCAACTTAGGAACCTTGCCCTTCAATCCTCCCGCTTTGATTTGGCACAGCGCATCAGAGTGGTTCGCTGCCTGATTCCGCCTCTCCTAGGAAGTTTGTCCCAGGAGACTTTCAAGGCGAAGAGGCATCCAGGATAAGCCGGTCCTAGTCACGTGGTGTTAATGGTCCTGGGAGAATCAGCTCAGGATAGATCTCCTAGGACAATGGCGGTGCAATTAGTAGGTCTCTGAATCTTACTAGCCACCTGTTCCAATTCTGGCACCTACCTCCAAATCTGGCCCCCCCTATGAATGAGCCAATATTGGATCTGTTTGATTCAAAGTATTTAAAGCTCTTGGACTTAGGAGACTTTCCCCAGGGCAGTCAGCCAGCTCTTATCATTAAAAGGAATAATCCTGAAGCCTTACATTTCCTTGTACTCTGATCTTGAATCTCAATCTATTCCAGCATGGAAGAGTACGCGAACGAAGCGAAAAGCTCTGACGGTGAGGTCTACAGGAAAATCCGTAACTATCGGTTCCAGAAGCAATCCAGTTTGGAAATGCGATGATGGACTTTTCTCTCTCCACATAGAGCCAGAAATTTAAAATAACTATTTCGGTACAGGGAGTTCACCCTTACCTTTGATACTTTCTTGAAGATACCTGCGCTCTTAGTTAGGATGAGAATTAATACCCTACATAAGGTTTTCGCGATTAGATGCGATAAGGTAATCGTTTCGTCGCCGACCGTATAAATGGGCTCATCGATTGCTAGGAAATTATACGTTATCTTCGCTACACTAAGCAATTCTGCTCTGACCTGCTTTAGCAAGATAAAGCCGCGATGGCTAAGGTAGACTAAGCTACCGTGAAAGCATTATAGCTTACCGCGCCATAGGTATTAACACTAGAAGCCAAAGTTATCCGTGATAAAATGCTAGGCGGGGAACTGTTTTACCATTTTAGCTAATAAGAATGTAAGGGGATCTGGATTAGGCTATAGTCCTTTAAAGGTCTAGTTCCTTCTCTGTTCGAATTTTTTAAGAATGTCAAATGCCTTGAGGCATAGGCCGAATGTTCCAAATAGCTAGTATGCCTAGGTCCTCGAGAAACGCTATCCTCGGCAATGAATAAGATATATACTGGTATAGGTTAGAGCGTAGACTTGGCACTAGTACAGAAAACCGAGACTATATTCGAATCTGTACCAGTAAATACCGCTCGTTGAATTGATCTAGGATATCGATATTATGCGCCTTCGGTATGCGCTACTTCTGCGAAATCCCTAAAAAGCCTAGCGGGAAGGACCTTTTAGTAAAGCCAAGGCCTATACTAGATATAACGAGATTACGCGAGATAGCTAACCTAGCCAATCATTTAGGTTTTAAGTCGTCTGAGATCACCGCCTTAAAGTAGTTTCTAAAGTCAGTAGACCCGCTGATAGTAAGAGGAAACGAAAAGCCTACGCTCATCACGGATAGTCTAAGGGAAATTAGAAAAGATAGATGCGGAATGCTATATACTTAAAATTATAAAGGAGACCGCGAATTTCTATTTATTACTCATTTATATGAAAATAGGTATGAATAATCCGAGGGGATCACGTCCTACTTCAGGCTAAGATCCACGTACTTGAAATTCTATGAGATACCGGACGACTCTAATCCATAACAGAATTTTACTAAAGCGATAGGAGAACCATTGTCCCCAGCTTTACGTTTAACTCAGTCGGCTTATTCGCTAACAGAAGATCCGACACGAGGGACTGAGCATATGGAGGTTGACAGGGAAGAAACAGAAGACACAATGATGCAAGATGGAGAGGGAGAGGGACAGGGAGAGGGAGAGGAACAAAGGCCTTCCTTCCAAGCAGAACATGCTCTTACACAAGAAACAACGATGCAATAACGAAAGCTCTTATTTGAAGCAGGCGTGCTTGAAAGAAAGAAGTATGAGCAAGAGCAATACCGGCAGAAGCTTAAGGGGGACGCAAATGCTCTCATGGAAGAGGAGCAAAGACTGGGACAACGACGACAGAAGCTCGTGTCCGATGCAAGCGCACTTACAAAACAAGAGCAAGAGCAAGGACAGCGACGAGAAAAACTCTTATCTCATTCGAAGGTACTTGAAAAGCAAGAACAAGAACAAGAACAGTACCGGCACAAGCTTGTAAGAGATGCAGGCGCATTCGAAGAACAGGATCAAGGAAAGGAACAGCAACGACAAAATCTCTTGACCGATGTAAGCACGCTTGAAAAGCAAGAACAAGAACAAGGACAACACCGGCAGAGTCTTGCAAGAAACCCCGTCGCAGTCAGAGAACAAGAGCAAGCACAAGAAAAAGAGCAAGAGCAAAAGCGAGAGGAACAACGTCAGATTCTTGCGAGGGAAGAACAAAGGCAGGAGGAACAACGACGAACACTCGCGGCGGGCGCAAGCGAGCTAGTTTTACAAGAGCAAAAACAGGAGGAACGACGAAGCGCTGTTACAGCGGTCACGGAAGGGCTCGTGAATCAAGAGCAAAGGCAAAAAGAACAGCGACAAAAGCTTGCGGAGTACGCAATTGATCTCAGGAAAGAAGAATTAATGTAAGATGAACAGCGAGAAAAGTTTACGGTAGACATCAGCGAGCTACACAAGCAAGAGGAACGCTATAACGACTTAAAGAGGGATGAATTAAAGCAGGAACGAGAGCAAGAGAGCGTGGAGCTAGAGATATTAGGGAGTAAGCTTAATGAGTTAGAGATAATCCTAGAGCGAGACCAGCGAGATATAGGTAATTTATAGAGACGAGGCCAGGAAGAACTAGTAGATCTTGAATTACTATCTTCCTTATAGTTCAACTATGGAGGAATAGATGCCGAATAAAATATACCTGAAGTATAAGCGGAGAACTGTTCTATAGACGCAGTCCTAAAAGGTAGTACTCAAGTGAGTGTTTTAATACCTAAAGGCGAAAATAGTTTAGCACAAGAGCACGGACCCTAACAGTATAGAGTACAAGTGGAGGACCAAGAGCATGGAGTGCAAGAGCGGAGGTATAAGCATCGAACGCAAGAGAACGAGCAAGAAGATAGAGCGCATGGGAATGAAGCGTACAAGGATAGAGTATATAAGGATGCAGCACATAATGATAAGGTCCAAGGTGACAGGCAAGCAGATGAAGCCTAAGAGGTTGTACAGGTGGATAAAGCATATAGGGAAGGGCACAATTATAGTGTGAATAAGGGCAATATACGAGAATATAGACAGCGGAAGCGCCGAGTGATGATTGAAGAGAGCGATGATAGTATAGCTATTCGAGCACAACAGGTACGGGACGGACGAGAACCTATGGAAAAGGGTAAGTATTAACGGCTTAACAGATTTAGTTTATCTTATCATGAAATATACCCAGAAGATAACCCGTCATTAGATAGCACTAGGAAGGGAATTACCCCTCCCATGCAAAGTAAAGAGACCTAGACGGCAGGCCGGCAATAAAGATAGCATTTGCAGGCACGGCAAAGGCCTATAAACGCAACGGCAGGAGCGAAAACCGAAAACCTAAACGGTTCAACGACGTAAATCGCTGAAGAAGTTAAGGCAGGCCTGGTAGTCGCGATAGGAACGGGTTCGAATCCGTGGTACTAGATGGTGTCGTCCCACCCTCGGCTTTCTACATAGCTATCACCATGTATTCCCACGGGTATAGCCTATGATCTGTGATAGCCTAATAATATACTACATCGGGCAGTAATAGCAGGACTGTTTCCATTGAAAAAGTAATTACTTAGGGGTCCTTCCGCGCCCTTGTTTCGCTTCACCTTCATCAACGATTTCGTTCTCCTAAATCTGTTACCTGTAGATGACAATAGTCTAAGATATCAGGCGACCATTTGGATTTCCGCCTTCTATCTCCATTTAGCCATTCCCGGCGTCTCCCTTAAAGCTGATCAAATTGACAGGAGTTAGTCAAGGGTTTGACGTGTGGTACGGTTTCGAAGGTCAATAGCTGAAGAGTGAATTGGTCTAGGAGTATCGGCGGTCGACAACTCCGTTTTGATGCGTTCTTCTACCTGCAATGTTGTAGCAGTCCGTGTGCTGTAAGACGACCCCTATCCACCTAAGACGTTCGGATTACTCTCATGCAAAATCCATTTCACCGTTATCGTTTGCATCTGCCTCGAGGTACGTAAGGAGCTAGTCGAGGAATCAAAATGTTTTAGAGTTTTGAAGATACGTAGCGGCTAATATCGGTTTCTTCATTTCAAGTACAAGGTAACGAAAGTCGGCGACCTTTAATCTAACGCTTCGACGGAGGCTTATTCGTGACTAGTACCCGACCGACGCCTTTCTTTGTAGAATGTACTAACAGCGTCTTCTTTTTAAAGTCATCGGTATAGGATCCCTCTCTTTCATCATCTACCTCCGCCTCCGCGTCCTTGGCCTCCTATAGATCTCGTGCTCTTACGAGTTAAGGAAGCAAGCTTAATCTCTTTGTAGTTTCCGTCATTTGGAGGGTATTATGGTTACGTATTCTCCCATCCTTCCTTTTGGTAGACTTGGCCGGGTGGTACGCCGAAGAGTTAGCCGCTGGGGGGTCGTGCGGGCTTTCGTGTTCCTTGTAGCTAGGGGTGGAGGAGTGGTTGCGTGTTATTGTGAATAGGGCGCGGGTGTGATAAGGATACGGTGTAAGGAGGGTAGTAGGTTAGAGGAGGAGGTAGTAGTAGTAAGGTAGGAGGCGGAGGGATAACCTTTTAGGTAGGTTAGTAGGTTAGTAAGGTAGGGAGGATAAGGATAGAGGTTCTATGGTAATAGGAGGTATGATTAACGTACCGTGAAGATAGCTTGTAATTCCGTTCTCTCGCTCCTTATATCATGAGATACATGGAAAGCGTGAAGCAGTGGCGAGATACCAAAGAGAAGGTTCTCTCTAAACCGTTAGCAGAGATAATTAAGACTGATCGCATGTCTCTAGCACTGTATTCTACATTCATCCCTGTTTCAGGCTTTTGATTAGATCGTAAAGCGTTACATCGCCTGTAGAACATTTAGTTATGTACGAGACCGTGAAGTATCGTCTAGCGAGACTAACGTAAAGAACGGTAAATCGAAAAGCTAATTCTTCTACTTATATATTAAGGCGAGGTCAAATAAGGAAAGAGACTCCATTGATAGATAGCCGACGGGTATCGAATTTTGAAGCTGATATCTACCCTTATCAGCTTGACCCGTATTCAGGAGCGGACCGGCCTTAAGGCCGGAAGGTAGCTAGCGTAGTTTCGCTTAATATCCGGCCCGAGTATAACAAGAGACAACAATTTCTGTCGTAGTACTAGACGAGCTTTAACGATATAATCATCTGGCGTCTTTTAAGCCTGTCGTAACTAGCGATCAGAAATGGGTATCTCTTACAAATCGTATGTTAGTGGTGTTAATACTCTTAGTTCTGCGCGTCTAATAAGAAGTGTAGCGTAGTCGGTAGGCCTGTCTTCCAATTCCTTATCAGCAAACACTAAAAAGCTATGATGATTTACACCTTCCTTGCCGCCGAGTATTCTTCCGCCCTGCGTACTTTAGTTAATAGGTCGATGAAAGAAGCCCAGGCTAGGACAGTTAACTGGGAAGATGTAGATGAGGAGACCTTTACGCGCTGGGCGTAGTTTGTATACACTGGGGACTATCCCCCCGTACCTTGTAACATTATCGCAGAATCTACCACTTCCGCCGAAGAAGCTACACCGTCGCCCGAGCTACAGCTAGAAGTATTAGCGGACGAGTCCTTGAAAGACAATTAGGGGTCCTAAAGCTTCCGGAAGACGAGGAAACCGGTAAGGAAGAGTAACCTCTGCTTAGAACGATCTAAGTTCCATGATCTCACGTACCCAATTCCATCCCTCCCCGAGTTCTCAAATATGTACAAGATACGGCCCAATGAAAGCTTAGTTGAAGACTATTCACCGGTCTTTCTAGGTCACGCTCAGCTCTACGTATTTGCTAAGAAGTAGGGTATCGAATTACTCCAGACACTTACACTTCATAAACTTCATGCAACGCTATACGATTACAAACTATATAAAGAGCGCTATGATAATGTTATTAAGCTAGTTAAATATACTTACTAAAATACTCTAACCTAGAAGCGTATAGATAGACTAAGAGCGCTTGTAACTAAATACGTTACCTAAGAGTAGATACAGATAGTAAAATCCGAGTTATATCTGTCTTTAGTAGAGGATAAAGGGATATTTGCACGAGATCTACTCTTTATAGTATTGAAGCCTAGTCTTTAACGCGTTGTCAGTAGCCGGATAATTAAGAATTCGTCGCTTCTATAGCTATACTAAGATATAGCGCCAGGCGCTTATATGATTGAAAGGATTGCAAGTAACGATTCCCCGAATAAAGAATTTTCCCGGCAAGTAGTACACGATGTCGAGTAATAATTATGTGATCGAGAGTATTCTACATCAGCGCTTTTATATAAAACGGCCTGTATCAAGGGGTCTCCGTCAAGGGATCTACGGCAAGGATTAGATATATCCTCTAGTTTTGTGATTATAGTCTATATTGGATTAAGAGTACTTGATACGCGACTATTACGTAGGATATCCGCGATATTCATCAAAGGTAGTCAGCTTTGATCTCCGGCACTGTAATCTAACGTATTGACGATATGGAATTGTAGTACGATACGGCGTTTCCCACTCCGCATATTGACTCCAACGACTGACATCAGACTCGAATGGCTCCTCGAGTCTAAGCGAGTCACTTTACGTGATTAGCTGCATGAGACATGCTCTGAAGACGGCAAAGGACAATATTTCTCCAAAGCAGATATCGATGCTCTCGGTGCGCTCTTAACATCGTTGATGTAGTATCGCCCTTCGGATCGTCCCTGAGCGTCTGATTTGCCTAATCTTATTTGGTTCCAAGGCAATCCCTTTGTTACATAGGAGGGTTGGAATAGCTGTTTCCCGAACTTAAGGATCCTTAGACAGCTTATAGGTTGTATTAAGGCCGAAGCTAAGCAGGCGAGCGTAAGTTCCATGAAAAGGTGGACTATCGGAGAGGGTATCTCGCTAAGTGGAAGTTAGGTAACCTTGTCCATCGACGTATGTTGGAGGCGGATCATAGACAGTGTACTCTATTGCAAGGTAGTAAGCCATAGCAATCCAGTAAAACCCGGTAGGTTTTAACCTTTTCATAAATTCGACGGCATTAAGCCGGTGGGCTAGACTTTTGTAATCATAAATCACGAATGGAAGATCCAGCGGTATATTACTTGCCAGACCGACAATCATCTTAATAATCTCGGAGCGATAGTGTTCGCGGCGCGATACCTCCTCCCGTAATACGGCCAACCGAAGACAACCCTCTCGTGAACTAGCATCCAGAGGGGAAGGCACTCGACTAAGAGAAAATGTGATCTCTAACATAATTTCGCTTTGTCTCCCTATATACGCAGCGCGGCTGTCACATAGCCACGCGAAGTCTGACGTGGCAATGGAGTAAAGGACGAAGACTTCTAAAACGGTATGAATATATGAGATATCATCCTCGTTTTCGGTAATGCATATCTTCGTCGTAAGGAGCGTAATAGTAGAGGCGAAGGTCTCTTAACCGGATATTGAAAGCTCTTACAACATGTTCTATAGCTGATTAACATTCTTGTCTTACTAGTGCAGTAACAATGCAGACGATGGATTAGTTAAGATGGAGCGCCATTTGTCCACGCTTTTGTCTCTACGCAGGACAGCACGCCAAATCTGCAGGACTACAGACATGGTTCGAGCTGATGATTTAGATGTGAGAGTGGTCGTATATTTGAAGATTGGTAGGTATATGACTTATTCTAGTACTCTCCGTACATTGACTTTTTGCTAATATTTCTTTCGTGTTACTCCTTATATAAGGACTTCAATTTTCTAAGGGATCTATTTCTAGAGCACTCGTAGAAGAACTATTATTAGAGTACTACTAAGAGTTATACGTATATTATAGATAGAGATTGCCTTAGCAAATGATATAAAGAAAGTTAGAACTAGATACTCGATGATATTGCTTTCGCTTTCATTTACGCCCTGATAATCCTCTCTTACTTTCTCTTTCTTAAGTCCTTGAACATTCTAATAAGTTAGATCTCTACCTCTATCTCTCCTACCCTCCTTCATGCACTTTATCCGTTAACTTCACGGGATATACTATTTGGGTGTCTTAGGATAAACAACTAGAATACGAACGGATTTCATTACTATAAACGTATGCGTAGACAGGAAGGATCTCTAATAGTATAACTCTATGCCTCCGCCGTTCGATAATCCTAATCCGAACCCCTATACTATACCGATCAAGAACCAAGTCTAATCGAATGCTAATCTGACTTATAGAAGGATTTCTCTGAAGTGTATAAAGGAGCGCTTCCATTTGCTTAGGAAGGCGCAAGAGGATTTAGTTCCCTACTTGCCTGAGTAGGCATAATCGTAGGAGTGACATCGAGTAGCGATGGTTAAGACAGCTTATTAGAAGGTATATCGTAATCGTTAAAAAGGTATAGGATTTTACGGCGGAGCCATCTGCTTAACGGACTCTTAAAAGGCTAGGAAGGGCGTTCATTAAAAGGCCTTAGTCGAAAATGTATAATAATAAGGTATATAATTCTTGAATCAACTCTAGTATTATCTCAATCGATAACTCTAATACTATTACTATTATAAGTAGGACTTACTAAAATATATACCGAAGCTTCTAGTCCTTATATACTAATCATGGAAACCGCCTATTCTGGATGTAGGTGTAAATGTTACTAATTCTAGATACCGCCAATTATAGATACTACTATCTGGTTCGCCTTCTAATAATGTAGTTAATTCCGAAGTACTTAACAATATTTCTTAATTATTATAGGAGTATTATACTTGCTAAGTTTTAGGCGCTTAATAATCTATAGCCTTACTACTATTTCTAGCTACTTAAGTACTAATTATATAATATCCCTAGCTCGATCTATCTTTAGAGATATAATCTCCTTGATCTCCTATAAAGTATACTTCTAAATTTAGATGTAAAGTAATCTATTAAGAGAGATTTATGATTAATATAGTATCTATAAAAGTATTGTTCCTTTCATGAAGTTAGTAGTTTCATCGGATAGATAAGACAAGAGCTGTGTTACTCTTCCCTAAGAAGGCCTACTAAATACAGTCCTAGAGGAAAGATAAGTAAACGTAATGGAAGCTGACTAGAATAGTATACTAATACGACCCGCTTAACTACTAAGTCGGCTATCTCCGACTGGTTACAATACAGCCGTCGCCAAATCATTCGGCTAAGATTGAACGCATTCTTACCTACTATCATCTTGGAAGAGCACGATATTGCGCCTTACATTACACATGGGGAAATCCTGATAATAAGTAAACTATCAGCCTTAACGGTATACCTTTCGAAGTAACGAAGAACGTCTTTGTGGCCCTGCAAGATCTACGGAATGGAAACGAGTCACTTACGCTCTGGATTGACGCAATTTGCATCAACTAAGAAGATGCCGATGAGCGTACGTACTAGGTCAGACAGATGGTGGGTATTTACGGCCAAGTTAAGCGCATTCATAGTTCTCGAGACGCTGTTAGCGGACCTATCTCACGCGACGCTAGCATTCCGGGGGTACGGGTAGGTTGAATCGCATATCTATCTACTATCTACTTAGCATTTCCGTCTAGGTTCCTCGTAATCCAATCGCCGCAGCTGTAAATTTTCCAAGGTACGCCACGAATATAACAGAACTCGGCTGTATATTCACAGCTTCAGCGTCTTAGTATGTCTCTACCGAGATTGCATGGTCTTATGTCATATGATTGCAGCCAAACTTCCTGCTAGGTACACAGCCAAAACTGGCCTCATTGATACCGGCAAGTAGTCAACATATCAAACATCCTAAAGACATTGCACGAGGTTATCAACCTCTTACCAATAAAGCGCAACAGTATTTAGCAAATATAGCGATAGTGAAAAGTAAACGGCTTCTTCAAGAAAAGCTTCGCAAGCGGAGGACAAATCTATTCATTAAAGCGGACTACTTAGCGCGGATAACCATTTCGAAAATATATATAGTTATTCAACATGACGACAAGTATCATATATATAAATCAATAGAAGAATCGAACTGGCCTCCTCCTGAAAGCGAAACTGTATGTACGCCTAGTTAACGGTTAGACTATTATAGAAGATAATAGGGGTACATGATCACTAATACTACAGACGTCCTGCAAACTTCCACGGTCCTAAACCACGGGAAACTCAGAGGGTACGAGAAGCTAATCAGCCTGATAAACGCCCTTCAGGTCTCTTAGGGAGGCGGAATACAATGGAGATCGCGCCACTACTAGCCGGCGTACCTTGACTGCAATCCAGAGCAAGACAGTACTGCGAGAAAGATTGGAGGATATGAAATTCCTAATAATAGTGTAGTTAGGCTATGTGATAGGATCGTAACGGGTAGGTTAATAGAAGTCTAGGCGTGGATAGTAGATTATACTATAATTACCTTGATAATATCAGTTATAAAATCTACATTATCTCTAGCTTTATAATCAAGACCTCCTAAGAGTACGATTAATAACTTACGAAGATCTACTCCCTTATTTTCCTAATAATGCTATTATGTCTTGCCTTTCCCTTTTAGTTTCTTGAATATAGGTTCAGAGGTCTAAGAAGACGGAAGTTCCGGCTCTATCTATTATAAGTACGAGGTGGTTAATTAACTATCATTCTATTTAAAGGACTCGAGGTCTGATTACTAGGAGAAGGACTTAACAGCAAAGTCTTCTAGGTTAGGTAGCTAGTTAACGGCGGAATAGATTCTTTTATAGTAGATTAGATAAAACTTGTCGTAGATATTCCTTATAAATATATATAGAGTCCACTTCTCCTTGCCCTCCTTTCTAGTGAAATCAAGCTTATTAATAGGATGACGGTAAAATAGAGTATACTTTCCCTTGATCAACGTATATTACCCGTACATTCGTACGGCCTCATTATCGTACGAAATTAAGTAGGTAAGGATTTTCTGATTAAGCTCGTCTTGACGCGACACTAATCTATAGAGCTTGATGATAGTATTTACTATAATAGCAGCGCTATAAGCGTTTTACCGATCCGCGATATTAAGAGCCTCGTTACCGCATTTCACCTCCGACGTTAGGAACGGGAAATACATCTTATCTATAGCTACTAAACGAGATGTAATCTATTAATTACTAATAGAGGGTTGTAATTTCTTAAGTTGATTAAAAGTGAATGCAGACGGCTTAACCCCTACTATAAAATCGGGCTGCGGGCGAGGACCTTTGACGAGGGGGATGGATTTAATCCAGCTTTCATCGACAGTTTCGATCAGATACTTAAGGTATATAGCACCAAACATAGTCAACGTCTCTGGAGACGGAACAATCAATCTGGCGATATCCTGAATAACTCTGGCCTCGTTTTTATTCCTTATATTATCGCAGGCCGTTTCAAATAGGTCATCTCGAAATATTGTGCCCTGAGGAGTTAGTTACTTAGTGTGGAGTATAGACTTACAGAAGCTCTTGTATTCATTCGTAGGAGGCATCTTAGGCTTGCCTATGTAGATGCTAGTAGACGCAAGGATCGTCTTATAGCGTCGACTCTTGACAGTAGGATTCTTTCCCTCTCTTAAAGAAACGCTACTTATATCTAATTCATGCTTGCTGAGAGACGGAGTTAACCTCTTCCGGGTAAGTAAATAAGCTATATTACTGTCTTAGTTGAAATTTCCCCCGGACCAGCTTCCTTCTTCGACCTAATGCTAGATAGGGTTGACGTCGCGGTTCTTAATGTTACTACGAAGACCTGTACGTGTTACAACAGCACGGGGTGTAGGTGAGATTCGTTGACGTTTTCGGGTGGTGCTTTTCCGGCCTTAGGAAGGTGTACAGGCAGCTCCTTTAGCCTCGGGTATATAATTCTGTCTAAGCTCTTCACTCCGTTTCTACTTTTGATCTAGATTGGAAGGATTAACTGGTTCCTATGGACGCTTTAGCCTAAGTCAGTAGTCGTAGTTGTACGCCGATGGATCATAGAATATACCTCTTTGTCAGGCGTGAGACTGGTTAGAGAAGGAAGTTGAAAAGGTTATTCTTGAATCTATAGTTCTTAACAAAGGTGTTTTCTCTCTTGTAGCCGTGCGCTCTTACGAATAAGCGTAACCGACCTTTTTCGTTTAATACCGCGTAGTTGTACTACTATAGGTTATTAGCTAAAGAACCGTTTAGATTATATAGTAGCTATTATACCTTGGTTTTTTAATAGGTCTAGTAAAGGTTACCGCCTATATCTCCTAATATCTAATTTTGCTCGTGGTAGGGACATGATAATTGAGAATAAGGGGACGGGAGGTATACGTCTTTATTGCCGCTAGTACGCTGTAGGATGTTGTAACGGAAACGCCGATATAAGGTGTAGTAGTTAGTAGGGAATAAAGCCTTAGCGGCGGCACAGCTTATAGTAACGCCGCCCGCCTGAAATACATCGTTCTACTTTTAGATTAGCTGATACCGACTAACAATAATAATCTAAACAACTAAACTTAGTCTAAAAAAGTATAATAGCCTTAGCTATAATATACGCTAACCCCTTCCTTTAACTTAACGACTAGAGCTTTACTTTATAGCTTTAATACGAAGAGATTAAAGCTTAGCGCGAGCTTCAATCCGGTAAATAGACTAAAGATAGTCCTTCAGATTATATATTAACATTTAATAACTTCGAGGCCGAGCTTAAGAAGGCGACTATTCTAGTCAAGGATTTAAAGTTCGCTTATAGTATTACTAAAGCTATTGATTCTAATACTATAACTATCGAATAATTAAGGGTCGAGGAGATATAGTCTATTTAAGATCGAGACTTCGCCTTAAGCTTAAATGAAGATGAAAATTAGTTATCTTAAGATATTACTAATTTACCAGGGATACCTCGTATCGGCGCGGAGTTAGCTGAATAGGACTTTGTCCTACGGGCTATAGAAGCTTCGACTTTCAGTATCGAGTCCTATAGTACTAATACAGGCCCTTCGGCCTATTATACCTACCGCCAGAGAGCTATCCTTAAGAAATTGCCCTAGCTCAAAGTTGAATATATTATCTGTAGATAGTCCGTTTATCTTTATTCTATAGTACGTTTAGTATATAATGATGTATATTATAGGCTATACCTTAAGTCCTTCTTCCTACGTATTATTAAGGATGAAAGCCTTTTTCCCCTAAAATGTTACCGCCGACTAATTAATATCTCGACTATCGAAGTAGACTTCTTAGTCGAAGATTTAACTACCTATCGAAGTACTAAGTAAGAGTTTACTAGCACGGACAGAGTTTACTACGCTAATCTAGAGTACGCTAAGTTTATTCTTATACCGCAGCGAACCCTGAATTATACTTCCTGTAAGGCCTATAGTAGTGAAACTTGTATACACTATAAAGTACTAGTACATGATAGGGACTGCTTAGTAGATAAGGTAAGGCAGGGCCTTATTGTTTTCGCGGATAAGTAAGGTTAGAAACCCTGTTCTAGATGTAGTGAAATAGTATTTCGGTATAAGGGCTATAACTACATGACGTAAATAATACCTACTATTACCCGTCGTGTAAATAAACCTAACCCAAATTATAGTTGTAGATGCAGCGCTAAGTTCTACTACAGATGTAGTGTAAAGTGAAAGGAATGCCTATATAGCGACTAGGTACCGGAACTACTTAATTAAAGAGCTTAGTAGGTTGTTAATAGAGAGGCTCTATAGCCCTTAGAACCTACTATTCGTTAATAGCGCGTGGTAGCTATGGTACAGGAGTTATAAATAAACTATAAGTACGAGTATAATAGTAAGTTTACTAAACTTAAAGGATCGCGCCGCAGTAAGGTCTACGAGATGTATAGTATAAGATATCGCAAGTACATCCTATATTACAAACGTTATCATATACTAGCCTGCGAAGACTATTGACGCTATAGATTATAGGCCCTTAGGTCTGTTATTATTAAGGATACTATCCTATTAAATCAGGTATCCTCTAGATAGAGTATTCTCCGCATGATCTCTTCATAGTATTAAGGCCTAAAATGATACTATAAACGTTTATATAACGGGCGAATTTAGAAATGATAATAGATGTTTAGACTGAAGTCTTTAAGTATTATAAGTCATGCGTTATTATATTATTATAGGACGAGGTAGGCGTTTTTTCAATTTTTTTTTCATAAAGTCAATTGTAACTGGGCGGGTAAGCTCGTATAATAGTAAGTAGGTGGAGTAACAATCTACGTAGCTAATTTCTTCAGATACCTCTACTTACCTTCTTCCTATCTCTTAATCTAAGTTACTATATCTTTAACCTCTAACCCCTGAAATTTATCCTCTTAAATCTTAAGAGTATATTACATTTAAAAGCTTCTATACTCCTAGTTTCTAAGGGGCTAATCTTAGGGTGATTTTCCTATTCATAACCGCTTCATGACAATGTTAAATGAAACACGCCGTTCTACTTTTAGGTTAGTAATCACAGCGACGAATCAGAAGGTAGTCTAGGGCAAGGGATCGGCTAGCTACTACTACAGGCCGCCGCGTAACTTAGGTCTCTGAGTGTACTACGTGATAAAGGTATCTCTAAAGATGGCTTCCTACTTAATCATACAAATTAGTAGTTAAGCGAATAGTACTTATAGTAATTATCTTATTTCGAAGTAGTTATATTGAAATATAGCGGGCTTTTATACGCTCCTCCTAATTTATTATAGTAATATAGAGACGAAACAGGATCTTATTATTAAAAACCATCTTAGATTTCCTCTTCTATAGAATTTATACGCCTAAGAGCTTAATGATAAACTTAATCCTTAAAAGGCTAGGCTAAGAGCTATTTTAGTCGGTCCTCCTTAGTTTCTAATAAATGATCTAAGAATTATTTACGAACCTTATCTAACTTTTCTTTAAGAAGGGCGTAGTCTTCTATCCTTACCTATCTATGCTAACCTCTGTTAACTATATCAAGTGATTCTAAGATTTAGGTTATTAGCTCTAGCCCTTATATCCATTTTACTTCCTCTGTTTCCTAAGCGAGAAAGTCTCTAGAAGTGAAATATAAAGGATAAATTAGGTAAGCTCGCGCTTAAATAGTAAGTAGCCCTTACTACTCGCGCTGAACTTATATAAACTATCTATTAACCAAAGGTTCTCTATCTTATAATAGATTACTAGTAAACGTGATAATCTTGTATCTAAGGCCCTTTTAATAGCGTAAGGCGTAATAGACCTTCTTATTCCTTTAGAGCGACAGGATCTTACATACTTTAAAAAGAGATTATTAAGATAATAGAGATTTAGCGCGCTCTTACTCGATCTCATTTAAATTATCGAAGTCGTTAGGAAGAGAAGAGGCATTAAGCCCTTCCAATTTTAGTCCCTTGAAATCAAGGAATGATAGATGGCCAGCTTGTATAAAGAGGGGCTTAACATGTACTAATTACTAGTCTATAAGATAGGTAATCTCAGTCGGCTTTTCCGGGTTAATAAATATATTATCGCTATACCAATCATTATACTATAGACAAGAAGGCAAAATACTTCTATTAGCTAGTAGAAGATAGCTAGCTACTTTTAGATAATCGTTTAATACTAATAGCTTGAAGTCCTAGCTTATTTGATATAATCCTAGCCTATTGATAGTATTAAGTAGCCTTGAAAGTTATTTAACTTCGTGAATATATTAAATCTTACATCTTCCTATAGAAGTAACGTACTCTTTAGTAGTAGTCCCTGAGAATAACTTAGCTAATAATTAACTTAATAAGAAACCTAGGACTCTTACAAGGGCCTCGGTTGAAGTTAATATTTACACGATCGTTATTATAAGATTTACGGTCCGTCGTTAAGCTAATAGAAAACTAGGCGTTTACTATTAGTCTCCTAGTAGTATTAGTATAAAGTATATCCTTTTAAGCAGGATACTTTAAATCCTTCTTATAGTATAAACTACTAAACTCTTGGAAAGACGTCGAGATTAAAGTTATTTTAATCTTGATAATCTTTTCGATTAAGTTAAGCTTATTATCTCTATAAAGAGTTAGCTATTTATAGCTTAATAGAACTCCTTTAACTTCTTCTATTATAATGAATTCTATACTAACTAGGTTTTCTATAGCTTTCGAATTCCATGCGTACACCTTAGGTATAGGTAGTTAGAGAATCATCCTAACCTGGAGGATAGGATTAGTCCTTAATATTATAACGTGAAAATATACTTACGAAATCCATTATTATAACTTCGCTCGTAGTCGTATAGTAAGGTCGCCCGGCGTTAGGGTTAGGAACTTTAACTATAACTTGTTTCCCGTTATCTATAATCAAGAGAAAGGCTTTACTATATTAACCTTCTAGTAGTTTACGAACCGCTACGCATAACCTTAACGTAATTAAGCTTACGGTAATATAGATTAATTCATTCATATTAAATTAAATATAATAATAAGCCATTTACTTTTCCTTATTAAAGAGTAACCTTCCCGCTATATATTAAAAGAAGTCTTTATTCTCGTTCTAATCATAGTAGTCTTGCCGTATTCTAGAGGTTAAAGAAGATATTGGAAAAGCTGAACTGGAGGCATTTCTACGAGATCGAGCGGTATTACGGATCTTTCGAGTTACTTTACATAGATTGCTAAAGCTAAGTCGCTCCATTAAGCTACTAGAGATACAACAGTAGTAATAAATGGAGCGAAAGCTTATCAGCGTTACTATACTAATCGTAGGGATTTCTATAGAGATTGCCATTAAATGATTCTAAGCCTTGAATAGTAATACCGCGGAAGGATTTCCGTACTTAGCTCCAAATACCAAAAGTCTAACCAATTACTAGTAGGATCGACTTGCTAACCTTTGTACTTTGCGAAGGCCTACGCTTGTGTAGCTGCCTAAAGAGGGGCGGCATTTGCTACTACTAACTAATATCCTGCTCGTACCACCATCAGCTACTATCTTATAACGCCCTGCATATGTGTACGCATATCCTAAAGTGGGGACTCTACGGAGTGCAACAAAAGTATAAATTCAGGTAGGTAAGCCCGCGCTTTTTCTTTTATAGAACCCTTCCTACAAACCTAACTACGCTCCTTAGAGATTCATTCACGTTTACTGAGGGAGATCCAAGGTCTTAGACATATCAAAAATTACCTCTTGCATTGCAAGGGAATCTCTTAAAACTTGCTGTAAGTAAAGTTATCGTATCCTGTATCACATTGAAATTAATATAAAACCAAGATAACAATAGCATCTGCTAGCTATGTAAGAGGAGTCCCTTTTCGTCAAACTTGCTACGTAAGATCTGATATAAGTTATACAGGTAGCAGCGGTTAAGGATTCTAGGTAGCAAGGCGGCCGCTTACGTAAACTGGTACTAGGCCTAAGTAGCCTATTCAGGCCTAGGGTGCTACGCCTCTGTACTACCTCGCAAAGCTCTCTTAATGCTCCCTCAGGGTTATCTTAGCAGGGCGGGACGGGTATATCCGTCACCGAAGCCTCCGCTTCCGTTTGCTCGGGGAGCTATTGTAAAAAATATTGCCCTGCTTCTTTAAATAGGCATAATTGAAAGGGCGACATCTAATAAGAATAGTTGAAGACGCTTATCAGAAAGTTATATCATTATTATGAAAGAGGTATAGGAACTTACGGCGTAGCGATTTACTTAATAATCTTTTGAAAGGTCTATAAGGTTGCACGAGATTTTCGACTATCTTTATACCCTAAGTTCGCTATTCGAAATAAAATACGACCCGCCAGTATATCTATATCCACTAGCCTGCTTAATCTAATAGAATCCTGTAATATAAACCCCTATCCCTCTTAACTTAACTTAGACCTGTAGCTCTTCTTTCCGCTTCCGCTTAGCATCCTCCTAAGCCTTTCTAAGCCTTTCGTTAGCCTCTACTTTTATACGTCGACTAACTAGTTCTTTAAGCCGTGCTTCCTTATATCGGCGCTTGAACTCCTATAACTGCTTATCTCTAGCCTCTTATATAGCCAAGAGTTTAACTCCCTTTACAAGGGCTACTACCTCCGGGGCTATTAGACGACTCTCCTCTTCAGTAGTAGCTACAGCATTATCGATAGAGTTCTGAGCTAGTTCTTATAATACTTTGTCAGCTTGGAGTTAGTCCTAAATGGAGTTAGTAATACCTATATCGCGTTCATCTAACGTCTCAGATACTTATATAGGCTCGTCAGCGGCCGCACTTAAATTTCTAGATAAGTCTTGAGTTAGTACGGTAGATTATATCGTTTTTAGTACGTTTAGACGTTCAACCAGATCCTGCGTAGCCTAGTAATTCGGCTGTAGTCTTATTAACTTGGAGCTGTTTATAACTAAGCGCGCTCTTCTTCTAGCTAAGAAGGTTGTAAGGATGTCTACGATTTACTAACGGGAGATAGTCAATTTTAATGTCGAGCTACCTGCGTTTCAAAACGTGGTACTTGTGATCGATTTATAGATAGTTTAGACGTCGCGGCCATTATCCTAAGAAGGAAGACTGGAAAGTTCTTAGAAAAGGGAGATGATTTCCGAGAATAACGCACGTGTATTTGTTTCATCAATGACGATTCCTGTCTCTTCGAGATATTACTAAAGAAGCTTCTAGTAGTCCTCTAACTCCATGTTAGTAAAGATAACCTCCTCTGAAAATCGGCTTGATAATCCTTAATTGATATTTAGGAGCTTATTCATGCTATCTTTATAGCCCGTAAGGATGACGATAATCTTTCCTACGAATCGAGGCTTTATCAGGCTATTAACAAGCTCGTTAATTGCCTCTACCGTAAAAGTACCTTCTCCTAGCCGATAAGCCTCATCTATAAAAAGAACCTTTCCGAGAGCCTTTTCAAGTAGCTGGATTGTTTTCAGTCCTGTCTACCCTATATATCTAGCGACCAGGTCTGTAGCAGAGTATTCATGGACATCTAACGTTAAGAGGAAGCTTATATCGTAAAAAACCTTACCTATCTTACGAGTAATAGTAGTCTTGCCCGTGCCTAAAAACGAAAGTAAAGTCAGATATAAATTATAATTCTCATGTGGAAGTTACACTTACTAGGTAGACCTTTAAAAATGAAGTTGAAAGGGATATACTCTTAAGGATCAATACCTCTTACTCTTATACTAGATGAAGTCTACATAAACCCCTCTAAATTACTAACGAGTTCGTCGTAACCTAGTATATCCTTAAAGAGCGCTCTATAGTTTACGCTTGCGTTCGCGCTCCTATTAAAATTCACGTCAAAGTCTTAGGGCTCGAAGATAACGTCGGCGGATCGACTAGATAGTAGCTTTGCTGACTACCGGATTTGATATAAGGCTTTAATATAACTAATTATATTTTTAACTTCTCCTACGTTACTAAAATTAGGACGGTGTCGAGCTCTAGCGAGTATTAATATAACAATATCTTTCGCTTCCTTTATAGCTTCTAAGTACTGCTTTTTAAGTTTAAGCTCCAGAATCTCCCGCAGCTAGTCGTCGTTAAAGTCCTCGAAGTCAAAGGCGTTATCAAGTATAAATCGCTAAGAGAGGCCTAGATTTATATTTTAAAATATTTCTTCCAACTTTTCCTTATACCCTAGGAGTAGGATATATCGATCTTCACCTAGTATACTCTAGACCTCAGCGACTATTATATTGATAACGGCGGTCTTATATAGATTAGACGTTATACTTATACTAGCGCCGCCTAAGTATAGTATATAAGCTTTATTGATGATAAGGACTTTCCCCTTAGTCGCTTTCAAGATCGCCTTAGTATTCTTTTCAGATTCTCCTAAGACGCTCCCGACGAAATCAGCCGGATTCTTGACGACGACTAAAAATAATATGTTAGTCGTTTTAAATCAAATAGAAAGTAAAGAGAACTATATTAGATCGATCGCAGTCGACTAATAAGCGATTACAAAGGCACGGTATACTACCTAGTACTTTAAGCGCGGGAAGTAAGGAGTACTAACCTTTACTATTCGAGAGGAGTCTTATATCTACTAGCACCTAACCGTAGAGTTTCCCCACGGATGTTTTCCCTATCCTAGGAGACCCGAGGAAGATATAGTTCAAGCCTATATTAATTACCTCCTTCTCTTCTAATTCGCGTTAATAGTTAGTATAGATACGGTTAAGGAAGCTTTATATAGTTTCCTTAACGGCCTTAAGCCTAGTTAAGCCCTATAACTCTTTCTACGTATCACTTTAAATGATTACTCTTAACGGCTCCGGGCTAATAAAGTCTTCCTTTTTAAAGAGGAAGTTATCTAGCCGGACGCCGGTAACGCGTTCCTAGTGAAGGCGATTAGCTTGCCGCTCTGAAATCCTCGCTAGGACGTTTTCAAGAGCGCGCGCGTTACTAAAGCCTTCACAGCCTCGCCCTTATCTAAGGCGTCGTATAGCTATACGTATATATAGACCGGTAACGCCTCCCTTAACTTTTATCTTCTCGTTATATTTCTTTTGGATCCGCTAACTAAGTATCTGAAGAATTTCTGCGTCTTTATAGTTAGTGAATTAAAGGTAGTATAGTATACGGCTACTAAAACCTTAGTTATATTCAAAGAATTTCTCTATCTACTTATTATAACTAGTGAAAATGAAGATAATCTTCCTAACCTGATTCTTAATCTCCGCAAGTAAGAAATCAAGGACTGAAGTACCTCCGTAATTATATCTAAGAGCAAGCTAATAGGCTTCATTAAGGAAGAATATACTCCTATCCGTATTAATAAGCGTCTTTATATATTTTTTAGCCCTAGTAACCCCGTCGTTAGCAAGACGAGATCCTGAGGTCTTAACGAATCCATTTCCTGATAATATACCTATGGAAGTCAGGAATTTTGCGTAGAGGCGAGCTATAGTAGTTTTACCTAAAGTATTCACGGTTAATAACCCGGTTAATGCGGTTAGATATTAAGTCTTACCTATCCCAGGATTACTTAATAGGATGATCCTATATCTCTTATCCTTTATATTCGTATTCTACCTTAGGATAGTATTAGCCCTTACCTTAATCTTAAGTACTTATACTTTTACTTCTTCTAGACTAGTCATCTTTATAAGAGAGTTAATGGCACCGTTTAAGGCATTATCCACGCGCTTCTACCGGTCCTATTTACTCTCTGATAGCGAGGGCGTATACTGATCTTAAGATCTAATTTCCTTGAACTCTCGTATATTATCTATAGTACTACTATCTAGAGTAATAGTCTCGCCGTAACGGGTTAGAAGCGAAGTCTAAGTATATATAGGACCCTTTACGTTAACGGAGGAACTTGATAGACGTTCTATTAAGATCCTAGTATCCGCTAGGTCTTACTCTTTTTACTCTAAAGATTATGCTATTTCTCTTGATATTTAGCTATCTATAATCGTTTCTCTTAACATCCGTATCTCTTTATCTAATCTAGTGAACTTAGCCGCGTATTCTCTTTGTTTCTACTCTCGCCTCTATTACCGCATAAATTCTTCTTATAGCGATTTCTCCTTAGAATATCTCTTATTCTTATATTGACAGCATAGGGCCGGTTTATTTACATGATATCTCTAGGATTAAATATGGCCTACGGGATATTTCGATTGAACTAAGTGATTACACTCTATCTTTGAGTGATTGAATAACTGATAGCATCGACGTAGGTAGATATATATACCACACTGCAAAATTACACCACTAAGGGTTATGTCAGTATAAAATGTCGATGAGAAGTCTTATAAAGCTTACTAGGGCTTATTACATCCGCTATCCGGATATTACTCGAAGTCCTTAGGATAGTATAAAACGGATATATAGTCCGGGTATTACTTATATTTAATAGGGAACCTATCGTAAATATACGAGCCGCCTTTAAGCAGGTTCATAAACTCTCTCTATAATCCTTTACCTTTACGGGTGTCTAGGAAGGTTATTATATTACCGATCAAGATAAGGGCATTTCGTGCCTAGGAGATAAGAATATTAAGATGTTACGGAGATAATATAAACCTGATATTATAGTAGTCGTTACTTCAACTTAATAACGTAACGACTATATCGCTCTCCTCTTCCTGGTAGTTATCTAGATAGGTTAGCATCCTTAGCAGGAGATTCTATGATAAGCGTAGAGCCGTGAATGGTATTACTCCCGTTCGTCCGATAATACTTTTCGCCGGTAGTATTCTATCAGCGGAACCTTCTCGCTATATCTATGGTACGGCGGCTGCCGACCTTCCGGAAGAAATGAAATTATCTTACCGATCGTTGAAATCCGAAGCCGCCGCTTTTAAACTTAAGCTATCGCTGCGGGTATTAATCTAGCTCGTACTAAATTATAAGAATTAAGATTATTTAGGACTAGATCATTCTCTTTCCTTAAAACCTTAAGTAGGAGATATAATTAAGCTAGATATAGTGTTAAAACTATAATTTAATCTATCCTATAATCCTGCTAAGCGAGATAACGTATATATTTAAGCGTTATTTAAGCTTTGAAGTTGTTCTACCTTAACGACGTTAAATTCCTATCCTTCCAGTCAGGTATATCGTGTGTTTCCTCTTCTAGATTCTTATGATTTAGAAAGATTAGATTATCCTGGAATCCTTATAATATAGGACGGGTTCGAGTGCCTAGAGCGTCAGTCAAATCTAGATAAGTAAGGTAACGGATCAGAGATAAGATTTCCGGTCGCATGCGGTACTATTATGAAAGAACTTAGTAAAGGAATCCCCGAAGAATAAGTCTCTTGAATAGTAAGCGATTTAGATTATATCTATTTCCTTTTTCTATATTAAGGTCGTAATAAGTCTTCGGTTAAAGCTACTTATAATCTCTAATTAGAATTACTTACTCGGTTTCAGGTTTAAGGGCTATTAAGATATGGCTTTTAAGAATTTCCCCAGCTTCCTTAACCAAAAGGAAATCAGGCGTAGTAGACTGAATGTTTTATACGTACTTGGCCGCGGCAGTAGTAGTGTAACCGATGATTCGCTTTCCCTGAATGATCCGCCTGTTCTTCTCGTTATACAGCGCGTTGATATTGGCTAATATCTCGCTATACTACTTCCCACAGCGAGAAATCCTTGAAACGCGCTCTTTGAGGATATCTGTCTTCTACCTTTGCAGCGCCGCCGTTCTCTCAGGATGGGTCATTTGCTAGATCGTTGTTCAAGGTAGTCTAGTAGATCGGATTTCAACACAGCCTTTGCCTGATAATCCGAAAAGGCATTGCGAAGCCGATCGGCCTACTCTAATACCTTACTTTTCCGTAGGTCAATAATATCCCAGTCATCTTTCGTTAATCTGAAATCGCTTTACTACGCTAACAGGACTAGAGATTAGGTTACCGTACTTAACTTTACGGTAGAACCAAGACGAATGATACTATCACCGGGTATACCTACCTTTAAGAGGTCTTCCAGGAACTGGTCTAATACGTGATTCGTGTAGTACACGACTAAAATCCTCTATAATGAAAATCGATAGACTACCTTAGTAATCAAGGCGCTAATAAAAGACTTACTAGTCCCTATTAAAGTTAGCCTAGATAACGAAGACAATAGTAAGCTACTCTACCTGAAGGTCCTTATACTAAGCTTAAACGCTGCGTTAGACTTACTATAAAGCACTTAACCTGGGACGGATCTAGTCGCGTTGGCTTTGACAGTCCTAAGGCTTACTAAAGGTCGCACGAAGGATTACTCTAAATCGTGGTAACTAAGTCAATAATAGACTTAGATTCCAGTAATAGGAGGCTCCGTAAAGCTTTCCCTAGGTTCTAGTATAAGATTTCGTCTCTTAGTAATAGATGCCTAGTATTCTGAAGCTATCCTAGAATAGGTTCGTAGGCAAATATTACTGTATTCAACTGGATTAACTGAACGGACTTCGCCGATTTCAAGCCAAGGAGAGCCTTGGTGGTAGACCCTTCGGATCCTGTAAATTGAATATATAGAAACGGGGGATAGTATACTAATCGGTCTTCATTTCAATTGATAGTTACTAACGCAACTATCTGTCCGTTAGTAATAAGGTAGGCTTGAGATTAGTACTTCAAAAATTTGCGATTCTCCACGATAAATTCCTTTCGCAGATCGTATTCCATATTCAGTAATTAGGACAAGTCATTCAGGTATTATAATCGTAATGACTATGACTAGCGCTTATCGCACTTGATACCGTTAATCGTTAAACCGTCGATGAGTAGTCCCTTCCGGCGACCCTTTCTCAAGCTAACAGTAACCTGAAGCTCTTCCCGTAGGTCTCGGAGTATATCCTCGCGAAGGAGACGGAATTAGTTATTGATATACATCGTAAGCCGCTCTGATTCAGGGTACTTATCTATTTCTGCGGCCCGACGGAGGTATAGAGGTTCGGTCGACGCTAGCTTATCTAGGGTAGGTAGGATAGTAATCTACCTGATATCCGAAAAATTATTATCATGTTAACCGCCTAGGCCTTCGCCGTCTAAATATTCAGGATTCGTGACTACGTCGATGATATACTTGATCTTCTATCCGGTATTCTATACCTCTAATTACGAGCATTCGAAGAATATCTTCTAAACTATAGGATCCCTGGTAATACCGTAGTAGGTTGGAGCTTTGTCTACGGAGAGAGAGATAAGCTGTAACAGAAGCTATAAGAAACACTATAAAGCTTCGTCTTCTAGGTAGCCCGTTCTCTATACTTTCACGAAAGCGTCCTAGAAGATCGGAGGATTAGTAATAGTAAGGATGAGTTATTAAAGAAACTTACCCCTATAGACGACTTTTAACTCGGGATCCTAGATTTACCGAAGGAAATATGTAGTAGACGTATTAAGAAATTCGGATGACACGTATAAACGCAGAGCTGATTATAATATAGATAGCCCTTTCGGACTACTAATCAGCCTCTTAACGCATTTCACCGGGTTAGGCTAGTCATAAATAGCTTCAGTGAAGAGCTTAGTATTTTAGAAGCTCCTAAGTACTTATTCACCTGCTAACACTCTACCGAAAAAACTCCTTAGCCTGCCGCCTCTAAAATGATCTCGCCGTCCTAGCAAGTTGGAAGACATAAGGTCTGAAAAAAAGTGGAATCTAAAGCTACGGTCTTGCGCCTCGAGAGTAACCGCGGAAGTTATCTAGAAAGTCCCCGCAATTTTATTCAAGATCTACTTAGTCATTAAAGATATACGAGCTAGTACGAGTAGTAGGATAGCGTAGCAAATTAGATAAGATCACGTATCAATACCTTAATACTATAACAGGTATATTAAGTCGATTTCCTTTAATCCTTATAACTCCTGCATCCTATAAGATTTGACAATGGCTGACTCTTATAATGAACCTGACTTTGACATCGATAATCACTCTTTCCCGAGAGGAAGAGGAGGTAGGAGACAGGGAACAGGCCGGACAGGCTGGAGAGGCTATAAGAGGGGCGAGCGAGGTAATAAAAGAAGCCGCGAGGGTACTATAGTTCAAGAAAGTAGGACGATATAGAGATTTAGTACTCGTAGTAGTAGGAATACCCCGACTCGTGATTCCCTTAAAGGATAGCTAATAGGCGATTTACTTAGGATAATCATCCTTACTAAACTATAATTATCGGTCCGCTTTAAAGATATAACTCTTATAATTATAGATTACTAGTATATAGCATCCTATAATTAATTAAATAGGTAAAAGGTAATAATCCTAGTCCCTAGTAAATATGTAAAAGAGATATTTAAAGTTAGACCGTTATTACTAATCTTATTAAGGCGTACTACCTACTTAGAGTCCGCTAAAGGATCGTCTAAATCTTGAAGAAGATAAGGATACGTATTTAAGGGACCCTAATATTACTCGCTATCTGTACTTCCTAACTAAGCTAGCTATTCGGGCTGTTTTCGCCTTATATCCTGATTTTAAGACCGCCGCGATTAACGTGGTAGGATATAGGAATACTATAGGAAATCTAATTAGATTTACGAATTTAAAGGAGAGAATATTCAGATTCTATATTAAAGTGGTTAGAAACACGGTATTCCTAGTTTAAAAGGAAAATTCACTAACCGAGCTGATTAAAGGAGTCCGCGGATACGGCTATATATTTCCAGAAGTATATATAAGTTAAGAAGCGGACGTGAAAAATTCAGTATCCTACTAACGCCTTATACAGTACGTCTTCGGCGGATTAAGATACCTAGTGCGGTGCGAGAGCGACAGCTATATCAAATATTATATGCATTCTAAGAGCTAGTAGTATCCGATATTATCTAACTTATTAGGACTCTCTAGAGATAACGGACTACTATTATTATCGCACGCAATAGAATCGATCACGGTAAGCGAGAAAGTTCTAAGCGAGACTATTAATCTAATAGTTAGGTCTACTAGCTATGAAGTCCCCTAAACCGTAATTTTTAACCTGAAAACCTAATCTACCCGCCGCGAGATTAATATAGAGGAGGTGTATCTACGCTTATAAGTTAGCTAGATACTGAAGTTCATTATCACCTATTATAACTTAGGATAATTTAATAATATTCAGGTTTAAGATTTAGGCGATTATATCTATAATTAGGAGAAAAGAAATAGAGAACTTCTTTATCGATTTAATTAGATTCTCCGCCAGCTTATAGGTTTTACGAAGCAGTCAGAATGTTACAAGGTAGAAGTTCGTCGCATCGCGATAGGGCCGTTGTAGATCCGGAAACAGAGTAAGGATTACTAGAACGCTCTACCGCCTAATCTAAAGGTAAAGTAGGTAGGGCGACCGATTAATAAGAACTATGAATCTAATGAATTAGTCTTGATACGGGAAGAGATAATAGAGATTATAAGTAGTAGAGATAAGGATAATAGTCTTAATAACTACTTACGTTTTTAATAATACTAGTATTTAGCCGTGGATTATACGAGTGAAAATACATATAGAGTAACGGCAATTAATACTATTATAGGTCTAAGCTTCTTCTAAATCAGCGTCTTATAAGGGAGGCCACGTTATAAGAATTGTAATATATAGCTAAGACGGACTTAGAGCGCGACCTCGCCGTACCTTACTCCTTGAATTCGGTATATCTTATTCCTAATTCATTTGCCGTGATCTGCAGGCGCTATTAAACGTCGCTATTAAGATTTATCTATAACCTATGAAGGGGCGGAAGTGAAATAGTATATAGACTCTTATATAGGACGCTATTTCGATAAGTCAAGTCTTACAAATATTAATACTTTCAGCAGAAAGCTTCGTAGCTTAAGAGGCTTATTACAGCTCCTAGAATAAATAACCGGATGAATTTAAGAGTAATCGACTATTCTTTCACTTCTTTCATGTCCTATTCAGCTCTAAGTGTATATATATGTTCATATCAATCGTCTTTAAGCTCCTGGACTAGGATATGCTTTATTGACTTTGGCTTCATATTTGCATAGAACAGTGGCGAAATCGTCCGTGCCCTACCAAGATTCATAAGATTCTGGATCAGAAGTGAATATCCAGGAACCATTTCCCTGATGTTTACATGACATGTAGCGTATGAAAAACTATCTACTACTATTCTCCGCCGTTTTATTAGATGTAAAATATCGTATTCCTTAAGTTAAGATGAATTAATACGTCTTCCGTCCTTACCTCTAGATGTCCTTTATCGCCTAATAAACTTTACGCTAGAGTTCCTAAGGGCGTAATAGTATTAAAAAGCCTACTAAGATAGTATCTAGCCCTTTCACACATAATATCTGCATAGTAAGTAGGCGGGCAGATGCTAACAGCTTTAGTGGCGCGACCGAAAAGATAGCACATGCTGTGTATTAGATCTTCGAGTACGTCAGCGACGTTCTGGAAGGGAGGTGGAACTCTCCGCTTGGCAAAGATTTCGTCGAGCACGATGTAGTAGTAGGCGGGCCGGGCGGTACCTTAGAGCGCGGTGTAAGACTATAGGAAGAAGTCCTAGTTACGGGCCTTAGTAACGCCGCGGTCGACTACGGTACCGTTTTTAGGATTAGAGGAGCGGTCGGCGTCGCTAGCAGTCGTAGGATAGAACCGGATATAGTGGCGCTTACCGACTATAATTATAGTAATATACGGGAGACCCTTCTTCATATCCGGAGGTAGGTATAGCTCAGCGTAAGCCTTGCGTAAGAGCGGGAGCTTAGTGTCGATAATAGTTGCGTACTAGCCTTTAGAAACGCTATTACGGTAGATGAGGAGGTTATTAGGAAAGACTTTATACTTTCCCTACGTCTTCTAGAGATAAAGACGGGATTTAAGTATGGAGTCGAGCTTAGACACTATCTCTCTACGAGATTCCTGAATATGAAGGTCCGCCGGCTATTATCTAAGCCATTTATTAATGCTAGTAACTATGCCGGCTACACTTAGTACATTTAATACGGAACTAGGAGAAGGATAGGTTACGTCTATATTAATAATTATAGTCTTGTCCTCGTTAATAATATTAAGTCGCGTGTTATTAACTAACTAATTAATATTATTAAGCTTAAGATTAGACTTAAGAGCGATATTTATAAAGTACTAGGATTATAACTTAGTAAATTTGGAACTAACTACGTAGACTATATAGACGCTAACCTTAATATCGCTAATATACTTAACTCGATTATATAAGAGTATATTTACCGTTAGTATAATAATAAGTATAAGTCTAATCTACCTTAAATTACTAATAGTATTCTTGAGTACGATCTTAATTTATATGTTATCAGGAGTATTAACTATAATCCTTGATCCTAGGCTTAATATAGTAGCTGTAATACTTATATCCTAGAGAGCTTTATAGAACTAGGTTACCGTAGATTATAGGCTAGCTTAATCGAATATATCTAGTAAGCTACCTATAGAAATTATTAAGTAGGACTAATTCCGTAATATTCCTCCAGTATTAAATTTAATATCTTGCATGTTCTAGCTTCTACCTTGAACGAAAGGTGATTTATCTTATTTATACCTAATCTTTAGTTCAGTTAAGATACGGCCTAGGATAGTAATTAAACTCGCGGTTACTAATACACTAAAACGACCCTAACTACGTTAGCGTATATCGAGCGATTAGCTATTACAGCCCTAGACAAGGATCTTATTAAATTAACATTTGCCTATAGTAAAAGGCTGATAGTACGGACACCTTCTTAGGTTATAGAGTTTACATTCTCCTAGGGCTTATAGATAGTGAAACGGATCATCTATTATATTTACGCGGGATTAAGCTTTAACTATGAATTCTGTCTAGGTATTAAAATATAAACCTTAGCCGGAAGATAACTTAGATTTTCCCTATTTCTAATATTAATAACGGGTAGATTTAGGTTCGTAATCAACCGGCCGTAGACTACTTATCTAGTTATAAGAGAGTAGAGCTAAGTAGTAATAAGATAAATACTACTTCTAAAGAACTTATAGATAGTGATATACCTACCGCCCTAAAGGATATTTTAGCCTAGCTCCTAGCTAGGCTCGCCGTCCTTCTTACCTTTACCTTTCTTTTTACTACCTAGTATCCTAGCGGTTTAATCTATTAATGAACTTGACGGCGCTCCGGAGGAATTATTAAGGAAGAACTCTATATCCTTTAGTCCTATACTAAAGCTCTGCACCTTTAGTAGATAATCTAGACTATAACCGTCATTTTTATTTATAAGCCTAAAGATACTTTTAACTCTTATAATAGATTCGCCGGCTTTATTTTTCTTTTCCTCTAGGTGGATTACCCTAACTTGTACTCCCTTAAGAAAGGACTATAGCTTTATTCAGTTAAATTAATATATTAAGCCGTACTTCTAGATTAACTAATCTAACGGTATAGTATCGTAAAAGGTACTATGACTAATATTAACGTTAATAAGGATACGGTAGGTCGCGACTTGAATACTTAAGAAAAACCCTTTAAGAGCGGTTAGACCGGCTCTAAGGTCCTATTTTAAAGAGTCTTAAATTAGAGAGAAGCTTTTACTACTCCTAATCATGGCAACTATAGGAGAGGACTTAGCGTAATAGCCTAAAAATATATTAAGAGCTTATAATATAGGTAGCTTATCCGCGTAAGCCGTATTCACGTTAGTAGAAGTTAAATAGTTGGTAAGCTTATAAATAGTAAGGGTTCCCGTTTCTTTAACACGTAGCTAATAAGTTTATATGTTAGCCCGTGGCTTATCCTTACCCTCCGCTTAATACCGAATTGCTAGTTCGGCTGTATTAGGGCTAAGCCTTTAACGGGAGACGAGAGTAGACTTGAAATCAATAACTATGTTATCGCGAAACTCGCTATACCCCGGGTATTCTAGTAATAGTTTAATAATCTAACTTAACTTCTTCCTTACTATAGCAGGCTATACGTTAACGTTATAGCGATGGAGGAGGAGATCTAGGCTAGGAATTATTTTAAAAAAATTCGCTTATAATATAACCTTTTGCCTTCTAGTACCGTATCCGGGCTAGTAAGGAAATTTCGTATCTATTTAAAGGCCCCCGATGCCTAGTAACCCGCTGGGAGAAAGGCTTTTCTGGAAGAGATCCTCGACATTTGTGACTTAAGTGCTAGGGGGAGGAATGGGTCGATTCAGAGTCCTAGTACGGTCGAGTCAGTCGGCACCTTTATTGATATAGGGAGGAAGATTAATGAGAAAACCTCTACCGCAGCCCCTTTACCTCGTCCTCCACCTCGCCCGCCTCGAAACCCTAGACCGTCTCCTCCTCTGCCTCTACTACCTCTTCCACGACTATCGTAACCACCGCGGTCACCGCGGCCCCGGTTGCCTCGATCTCGGCCTGACATTCCAGCGTAAAGTTTCAGGTGAGAGTCCTAGTTATAAGGACACTGAGGGTTGACGGAAAGAAACAATCACAGTTGGGCTCTAAGTTGCGTGAGGGGAAGATGAGTCAAACTTACTGAGCGGGGTAATCGGGTTTGCCCCTCGACAACCCAAATTGTCCGTGACCTTCGTTGCACAGCTTCGTTCCGTTGATATACTATTAATGAGCTGAATACTTTTACTTACCTTGGTTGTTCACATCCTACGGAGTATATATATCATTGACGTGCAATTAATTATAGGCACCGCTCTTCGTGATGGCGACGACATAATACTTCTTCCGCGAGCGTATCAGCTTGAGATGCTTAAGGAGAGCCTGAGAAGAAATATTATCATTATTATAAGATGGTTACCAGCAAATTATTCTGGGGTTAACTCCTAATAAGTATTAGATGGACACAGGTTCGGGCAAGATAAATATGCATATTCTCCCGCAGTCTTCATGCTATAACTATCTTAATAGTGCGTCTAACTTGGTTATAGAGCCATTTTACGAATCGCGGCGGAACTAGAGTATGGTACGCCAGAAAAGGTGCTTTAAATACTCTCCCACTTCCTTAGCTGGCTACTAAGAGCCTCCACTAGCTTGTCTAGTTTCTCTGCCCGATAGTGGCACTCGCGGAGCAATAGTATAATATTATTTCCACTCAGCTCCCGTCTTTCCAGAGCAGACTACTCTCTGGTAATGACGGGATCGATCGGTGGAGCGAGTAAGGCATGTGGGACGATGCCCTAAGAAACATGAATATAATCGTGTGCACTCATTAAGTGCTCCTGGATGCATTGATCCATGGCTTCGTGCATATAGAAAATATTGCCCTTCTCGTTTTTGACGAGGCCCATCACTGACGTAAGGCAAGGCTCATTTGTGCAACATGATCTGCATGCATCAGCTGGTAGCCAATGAGTACCTCTACCAATAATGATGGGAATGCAAAGTTGTATGCAAGCCACGAACTTGAACGAGGCCATCGGATAAGACTTTCTGGAGAGGGACCTCTCATCGGGACGGCAAATTGGCTGTCAGTCAAGGAATGTATGGAGGGAAAATGACGATGGCTTCTTGTACATGTCGAAGACATTGAAGGCCCCTGTTGATCCACGTACCTGGGACTGGCAGTGCCAAGGGTCAATCATCGTATCCATTCTCATGATAACGCCACGCTTCGTCATAGGTTTCATTCCCTTGACCGCCTATTCGCATCCTCATTTCCGGTACATCTCCCAATCTATGATGATCTTCCTGACCTCCCCCTTTCTTTCGTCCTCCTTCAACTTCACTCTCTCAAGCCTACCGCAGATATTCCAGTATGGTCTTGAAGACATTCCAGACAGATGCCCTGAACGGCTTGTGTTCTGGGGATCAACTAGATCTGCTGGACTCTGTCGATTGCCTACGTTCGCAAGGTATCAGTCACTATGTATCCTTGCCACAAATTATCGTATGCGGCGACCAATCTTCGGGGAAAAGCTCCGTGCTCGAGGCAATTTCTGGCGTATCATTCCCTGTCAAAAGCAATCTAAGCACCCGAATCCCGACAGAATTAGTCCTCCGCAAGACGTCGCAATCGGGTGTGAGCGTATCGATCGTCCCGCATCAAAGTCGCACGGAGTCTGAACGACTCTCTCTCAGCAGCTTTCACGAAAAACTGGAGGGCTTCGAAGGGCTTCCAACCCTTATCGAGAACGCAAAGGCGGCTATGGGAATCTCGACCCATGGCAAAGCTTTCTCGAAAGACCTTCTTCGGATTGAGGTCTCGGGGCCAGATCGGCCTCACTTGACGATCGTGGACCTACCTGGACTTATCCATTCGGAAACGAAACAGTAATCTGCTTCCGATGTCGTGCTTGTACAAGACGTGGTTCAATCCTACATGAAGTAACCGAGAAGTATCATCCTCGCAGTGATCTCGGCAAAGAATGACTATGCGAACCAAATCGTGTTGAAGCTCGCCCGTGCGGCCGACAAGAAAGGTCACCGGACGTTGGGTGTCATCACGAAGCCCGATACTTTGATTGAAGGTTCCGAAAGCGAAGCCATGTACGTCTCTCTCGCAAGAAATCAGGACGTGGAATTCCGTCTTGGGTGGCATGTGTTGAAAAACATGGAATCCGAGACAGGAGAGTGGTCATTGGGGGATCGCGATACCAAGGAGGTGTTCTTCTTTTCCCGAGGGATATAGGAAGACATGTCCCGCTCGCTCTTAGGTGTTGATAGATTACGAAGCAGACTCAGCAAGGTCATGCTTGGACAGATCGCTGCCGAGCTACCTAGCTTGATCGATGAGATTGAGATCAAATCAGGCGCCTGCCGCAACCGATTGGATAAGCTTGGGGAGCCTCGAACTACCTTGGTAGAGCAGCGGCTCTATCTGGTCCATTTGAGTCAGTCGTTCCAGTCTCTGGTGAAAGCTGCCGTGGATGGAACATATAACGATCCCTTCTTTAGAGACGCTAAATTCGAGCCCGGCTATCGAAAGCGCATACGAGCTGTCATACAGAACCTCAACCTAGGCTTCGCTGACAATATGACCAAACGAGGTCACTGCCGCGAGGTCACCGAGTCTAAGGAAGCGGATGACATCTCGAACGACGTTATATCTATCACCAGAGATGACTTCATTGATCATATACAACACCTGATGAAGAGGATCAAAGGCCGCGAGTTGCCTGGAACCTTCAACCCTATGATTGTGACGGATCTGTTCTCGGAGCAATCGGCTCCCTGGGAGGGTATTGCTCGAAGCCATATTGACAAAGTCTGGAAGGCTGTTGAAGATTTTCTTCACCATGCAGCCGCCCATGTCGCCGACACTACCACCTCTAGAGCACTCTGTCAAAATTTCTTCGAGCCTACCCTGAAACAGCTGTTGGCAGACTTGAATGAGAAAACTACCGAGCTGCTCATACCGCATCAGAAAGGGCACCCCATCACTTACAACCATTACTTTACCCAGACGCTCCAAAAACTCCGTTACGGACGCAACAAGGATGTGTATGCCAATGTCGTCAAAAAATTCTTCGGCGTTCCCTCACTTGAACCTCCTCATTACTGTAATCGCAATCATGATCTTCGCCAGCTCATTGATGCTTTGGTGCAATGCACGGAACCAGACATGGATCGCTTCGCCTGTTCTGAAGCTTTGGATTGTATGGACGCTTACTACAAGGTCGATCTTCAATTTTCGTTATGCCCCTTCTTCCATTGCCTTCCTTGCTAACCTCATGGCATGATTCAGGTCGCCTTGAAACGCTTCATCGATGACATTGCCAACGATGCGATTGAAGCAAAGCTCATCTCCCCGCTCGGCGGTATTTTCACTCCCGTAGCTGTCTCCGCTATGTCCGACGACTCTATGACGAGCATGGCGGGTGAATCTGAGGAGAATCGTGCTCAACGTGAACAGTTGACCAAGCAACTTGACGTCCTCACGAAAGGCTCTGATACTTGTAAGCGCTTCATCGGCATCAGGCTTCTTGGTAAGGCAGACCCATGCTTGTTCTACTTTAATGGTTGCTCACAGTATTGGAAGATGCAGATCAAGGTAGAACACCATCCGATTCGAGTTTCAGCGACGACTCCGATAGTGGGTCTGAAGGTTTTGTCGAGGGAGACACTGGATTGGCGACAGATGAATTGGTAAGGGGCGGACGTCCAATTGTGATGAGACCCGGGCGAGTGATCGACGAGGAAAGTCCTGTACCTGCATTAGCTCCAGCCCCAGAAGCTCTGGATGATGAATTCGTAAAGCTGGGGACAAATTCCCTAAAGAAGTCCAAGAAGAAGTCCAGAGCTTCTGCTGCAAGGAATGTTTTTGCAGACGAGAGTGATTGAGTCTTGTGGTTCAAACCTAGATGATATTTCAAGAAGGGAAGGACACCATGCTGTAAGCAATTGAATATGAGGTATTGATATGAAGCTCAATTGGTGGACATTATCAAAGTAGCACGCTGTGCCACGATATGTAACACCGAAGCACTCCATTCTCCTTCATGGCTCAAGGTATTTCACTAGATACTCCCAATCCCACAGATAATATGGCAATTTGCAATACCCGCTTATGCTGTGGCTCCTCATGAGGGTTTCGCGTTTGCTGAGCTTGATACTACAACGCTTAATTGGCACAAAGGAGACTCCCGTTCATCATTGAATCGAGATGTCCTGTCATATCGTCCCACCAATCTCCGCCCAAATGTTGTCCAATCTTTCACTTCTATATCCATCTGATAAGCCTAGAAAGACCTGATACGTTCTACTCAAAACAGTGAGTTTCAGAACCTGGGATTAGGGATGGAAACCTTACGGATTTATTTGCTCCGCTATGACGCAAAGATGATGGCAGACATGGCCCAATTGCACCAAGGGGCCGCGGACCTCAAAATGGAAACCACCGATTCCGAACTTACTGTGATCAAGCGAAGAAGAAGAATTATGAGTTCATGGCGCATGTGTAGCTTTAGATCTAATTGGTCGCGGACTATCCTAATTTTGTAGGGCACGATAATCTACATGATTTTGAAAACTCTATCGCTGTTCTATGCAAAATCGCTCAATCAGAGCCACTCATACTTATACCATGGGACATCCTTTCGTACTGTTCCTGCATGACCCGTCGGGCACTAATTTGCAAACCATTGCGCGTCTCCGATCATGTACATCTTCTACCTTACAAAACATGGCTCTCCTTCAAATAGAACCAAATACTCCAAAAATGGAGCTGCGTTCTCGGGTCATAAAAAATCAAGCTAGCTTGTAGTTCTCGTCTTCTATATTTAAGCTAACTATTTTAAGGGAAGGGATCTTATGCACGTAGAAGTCTATGTGTATAAAAAGTACGAGCTTACCGATAGTTTATCGTTAAAAATAAAGTACCGCTAGAGGCGCTATTCTTTAATCAATAAGAAGTAAGTAAAACTATTTATCGTAACTCTATCCTATCTAATTATTAACCTTATCAAGTTCTCGTAATACCCTTGGTACGTCGCTAAGGCTCAGCCACCCTCCTAAAAGAGAAGACGAGAAGATACTATAAGACTTCTCTCCGTTAAAGACGGAGACCGGGTTCTATCGAAGCGACTATAGATTTCGTCTTTAAGCTATACTTATAAGATAATTATAGTATTTAGTAACCGTAAGTACGGGAAAGACCCTATCTTAAATTAGGTATAGAATACGAATAAGTACTCTAAAAGCTTCGATTAAAACAATTTAAACGAAGCGTATATTTAGAGGGGCGAAATTTCGGAATAGAATAGAAAGAGAAATTATTTATGAGTATAATATATGGTTTTAATTATCCGAGGAAAAAATGCTCGTCTTCTCTTCGCCGTAAGACTTCCGAGTCTAGTCTCTAGACCTCGAGTACTTAGTAACTACGTAAAGCGAGGAGCGCCTAATATAGGAGTACTAACTATAAAGTTATACTAAAGAGTAAAGGTAGTTTTATAGATAAGTTAAAACTCGATATTATAGACTCTAGTAAAAGTATCTATTCAAACTTAATATAGAAGATATAAATAATATCTTAGAATACTATAAAAACACAAAATTATTACGTAATCTCCTATAAATCGTACCTGATCCTATGTCTCTCTAAACGAGACCGTCTGAGCGGATTAAGTGGCTTAAGCGTGAAAACTTTTTGTAGATGTCGTCTACGTCCTATAGGAGTACCGTATCCGGCGTAGGAACGGCTTAACTATAGTATTTTTCAAGTAATAAGATATAAAATACTAGATAGACTTTAGACGGGTCTAGTAATCTAAGCTTATATACTTTATTACTAATACACGCGAGTACTTTATACGGACCGAAGAACTTCTATAAGAGCCTCTTACTTAGTTAAGAAACTTTAATATTTTTACCGTTAAGAAGAACTAGGTCCCCTTCATTAAATTTTATTAGCCTTTTATATTTGTTAGCCGACTTCGCCTACGACTTTTATACGGATTATAGGTATATTTCAAGCACGGCGCGTCGGTCTTTAATAAATAGCATCCTTTTACGAACCGAAGGGATTCTACCTATAGGTGGTATTAAAAGTTGAATATTAAGCTAGAATAGATAACTATATAAAGCTTTATATAGTAGTAAGGAGGTTAAGCTGTACCTTGCGTAGTTATAGAAGAGTTCCGCTAGTAGAAGATACGATATCTAGTCCTCTTGCTCCTATACGTAGTAGTACCGTAGGTACTACTCTAGCGTACTATTCTGTCTTTCGGTCTATCTATTAGTTTGAGTGTAAAAGGCTATACTTAGCTTCCTCTTAATTCTTATATAGTAATATACGGTAGCCTACAGCGTACTCGTAATAACTGCGCCCCGGTCGCTGATTATACCCTCCGGCCAACTATATTTTTGGAAAATCTCGTGATGTAGGTTATTTACAAGACCTACTACATTAAGTGTCTTAGTAGTTAGTAAGTATCGAGAGACCTTCGTATACCTATCGGTAACGATAAGTATCAAGTCATAGATATAGCTCTCGAGCTTACTTAGCGGCAGGTCCAAAATAAAGTCTATAGTTGTTAAGAACAGGCTAGTATAACACTTTGTACTAACACTTACCGTATACAGGGTCATGCCAAGTCTATACTCGAGTGCCAAGGCTACCGAGCATGATGCTTAGGATGCTTGAAGCTCGAGCATTGCGAACAATGGTCTTGGTACGAATCTCCTATATCTATACAGATGGCGATGTTTTACCCTTAGATAGGAATGCTTAACTCATGTAACGATCTCTTAGTTATATCTCCTAGGCACTGAATACATATTGTTGTACTAGACTAGCTTAGATCAGCCTGCTTATCTAGTCCTTAACACTCCTCTCCCTGAGACACAAATAGGTTAACCCTCTTAGGAGTAAGTGGCCGTAACAATAGTGATCTCCTAGAATATTCCTGTTAGAATTGGGAGCGGCGACAACTTACCGTAGACGGCGTCGTAGACGGCGTCCCTGCGCGGCTTAGACACCTAACATATAATATATTCCTAGATATAGTTATAAATATTATAACTTATAGAGTCCTAATAGAACTTCTGGTTAATAAGGTCTTTTATCCTCTTCTACGAATAGTAGCCCGCGTACGGGTCGTCGTAGTACCGTCGGAAGATTTTCTAACGAAGGGACTATTAGGTAAGACATATATAGTGTTAAGGACGTTACTCAATGAAAGCTAATGTATCGATAATAATGAATTATTGTGTATGTAATAGATGGTTGTAAGAACCATGAAGAAAACAAGCATAAGAAATTACATAAAGGAGCGCTAAGGCACTAAGAGACACCCGACCATCATCATTGATAGGAGGGTCGATCTGGTAGTTATGACCCTTTGTTTCTAGATGCTTGGAAAACTCGGTATTCATGAATTAAATAACTGCACGCAGTCTACGAATAGTAGCCGTGGATATAGGAGAAAAAGTAGGGTCCACGGCGGAAATAAAGTAATCACCTTTATAATAACCTCTAATAGCAGCTTTATATACTTCGTAGAAGTTAAGGCTAAGTTAAGCCAGATAATATTTATATTAATTAGACATCGCCCGCGGATTACCTAAGATATTAAGCTACCCCTAACTTACTAATAAGGCCTTCTCTAGGTCTTCTTATAGCTTCGGAAGCTCCGATTTGATATGAGCGAAGAGCGAGCGGCTAAGACGTATTCTTAATACGTCAATGCCCTAATTGTCTTGAGGAAGGCCCTTGAAGTTAGATTAGCTGAATCATATCATTTTAGATACATTTCGTTCCAAGAGCGGAAATTTGCCTTCCTCGAACGCCCGATTCTTGATGACGTGCTAGCCGAGTTTAAAAAATATGTCTTCGTTATGTACTAGATCCACGAAAGACTTCTCCTAATTACTATCTTTAACTAGTCGGTCCGATTTTATGATAATCCTAAGAGTGCGTGCGCCACCAGGATCGACCTCTTATACTCTCGTCAGGATCCCCTGATTGGCGTAATCGCTGGTACCGGCGACTACGGCCAGGTAGATCATACGCGGCTGAGAGATATAGTGATAGGTAATCGCTTTAATAAGCTTAACATCTTCTTTAGTTACATCCTTAGCGTCGTTTTTAATAATTCCGGGCAGGTCGACTAGCGTAAGTTACGGCCGTGAAGGACCTTTAATCTTAATACTTAGGACATCCTTTACGAACGCTCGCGTGTTCGGGTCCGATCTAGTAGTATCGTTGATGCCTATGACCGCCATAGCCTCGTCCATGATACGAGGGAGCTCATCGAAACTGGTAATTAATTCCACGAACATCTTGATCGACTCCTGTTTATTAGCCGGCCGGTCAGGGTCAGGGATCACTTTGATGGTGAGCGAGTTCTCCCCGACAGCTCGCCTACCCAATACGCTTTCCTAACTGGATGGGCAGGAAGGATATACGTTGGGCCTAACACCGACTATCGGAGTAGTAAGATCGAAGGCAGCCTTACAGGTCCACCTGATTTCGACGTCAGCTATGTCGATGGCTACTCTATGCCTATCACATGCTCTTCTAAGGGCACAGCAGTCTCCGGTTGCAATATCGATCTATTTAAATAGCCAGGCATTATATGTAATAATTAAGTCGACGGCCCTATTTACCTTAACCCCGCTTAGAATATCGCCGCTAGACCCGCTCCGCCTTTTTTTAAAGCTTGCGCTAGGGCTGCCTACACTTATCCTAATGATAATAAGGCTAACGTAAGTAACCTCAAGAGTAACCTAGTTTCTTATTACATCGGGACGTCTTACTATGCACCTTCAAGGCAACTAGTTGAAGGAGGGAATATAGTAGACATATAGATCAGGAATAATAAATCGCGGGCACAATAACCACATGACTCCCCACCCATGACACTTTTGCTGGTACATAGATTTGGTCACCACCATCACTTAGCCCGATCCCGTGTCCACAGAAAGGTTCACTAGGCAAATCAAGGTATTCCATGCAGCGTATTGTAGCAGCTCCTATCAAATCAAGCGACATCCGCCCTTAATACGAACCGTATCACAGCGAGGTACATCCGGATTGATGACCGACGGCAATATGTAGATAGAGCTTTAATTAAATATATTATACATCGAAAACACTTTGGAGATCGGATTCAGTTTTTCCTTTACAAAGCATGAGCTTATTATACGAGTACCACGCGGTCGTAGTGTCGTTGCACCACCCTTAACTTTTGGCCGGAAACCGATCTTGCAGTGCAAAGTCTATTCCGCGTTAAGCTGCAAAAGTTGGAGACTCGCTAAAGAGGGATCTTATTTTGACTCCCTGATTAAGCATCCAGAAACTACCTACCACCTTTGGGGAGCTACTTGTGGATATGTAGGTCGTCTAGACCGTAATTATATTAAGGCAACAGGTTCGCTCCTCTTCTGTACGAAGTTCAACATTTACTTCTTTGAAAATCTGAACATGCACTCCTCCAAAGCATTGCTCGGTACCATCCTCGTTGCTCAATTATTCACCTCCTCTCAAGAGAAACCAACCTGCACTAGGACGCTATCCCACATTAAGACTAGTTACCTAGGGTCGCAATATATAAGTCGCGTAGGCTAAATAAATTATACTCTTAACATTTTATTCCGTTTTGGGTCTTAGCTTTCTAATCCGTAAACTATCCGAAATAGTCCTAGTTCCGCGTGCGTTGGTTAGCTAATAACCTCTCCTGGATGCCGGTGTTCTAACACCAAAACCTTAAATTTTCTATAGGCAAATTAAGGTTCTAATTGCACTCAGCCTGAGTTCAATTAGGATTTGTTGATAGGGTCTGTTGATAGGGTAGCTGTCACACCCACGCTTAGACCTACGGAATGACCACGGTCATACATGCAAATCAAGATGCCAAGGGAAAGATGCTAATCTGCTACGCTAGATTCTCGGCAAGAGCAGGTTCCTCCAACAAAACACGAAATGGATACCCATCGTCCAGCTGACACGGCATCCTCCAATCTTGCGTAATGAGGTCGAAAACGCCTTTCCCCCTCTGTTCACCTCCTCCGCTCACATCAACCGCCTTCAAAGGCTCTAGCATTTCCACGATAAGCTCAGCGCTCCTTTCAGGCCTGTGCCCAATCTCGAATCTTACCCTATCGGAGACGCCGATCGTGATACACAAATATCGTAGCTTCGGCATAGACGCAAGAACGCGGCAGATGATCAGCCAGTCCGTCCATAACCAGGATGCTCGTTCCGGTGTGTCGTCTTGAGGGAAGCAGTGAAAGTACTCGGCTAGATGGAGATTGCGGATGTGTCGGAACGAATGAAGTCTGGTGTTATCGACGACCAGGACCCGTTCTGGGTTGAACAGGGTGTAGTGCGGGATTGAAAGCATAAAGGGCATGGCTTCGCTGTACAATAGCCTACAACTCAGGCACAGTGCCAAAAGCTGATCATTCGGGTCTTGCGATTCGTCTACCTCCCACGTGCACTGTATGCTTTCATAACCGTGCGTGTGTGCAGCCCAGGTACCGCCATGCGTAAGCCAGCGATTGCATCTTAAGTGTGCCAAGCGAATATTCCCAAAGTTCTCAGAAGTAGCCAGCACATGGATCAGCGAAGGTGCGAATACATAGTAATAGATGTGTGAGCGAAGCTCCTGTGGTAGTCTGCTGAAAAAGCGACTTTGTTTCTGTGCGAGCGGTGGGTCGATTTGTACGGGCTTGTAGTGGGACTGCGGGTCATTGAGGAGACGTTGCTGGTCGCGTGAGATGGGGACTTGTTTCCCGGTGGTGGCTCCGAATCGGGTTTCAGGCACTTTATCAAACCTGTCAGTTGCTGTTGATAGTGGAGACGAAGTAGGTATGCGACTGGATCCGTCTTGCAATACTGGGAGATACACACCATCGGATGCCTCCATAGCGGTCGCAAAGTGATGAATATCGGTAGTCCGAATGCCAGTAAGCTGGAACACTGAGAGTAAGGTGGAAGCCTGCAAGAAATATCTCGGGCTGAGTCATGGACACGGGATGCGTTGCCGCATCCTGTTGAGACCTGGTGGGGCTGTGCTCCGAACCCCAATTGATTTGCGCGCAAGTAGAATCGACTTTGCGGACTGGTGTGAGGATAACGCAAAGAACATTCTTTCACTGCTGTCATTACTATTATGGCACTGTATGTTTAGGATATTAGAGAATAACGTGATACTGTTATTGAGTTCGTTGTATTCTGGGTAACGAACCAAATTCTGCTCGACTAGATTAATCTGAAGCTGATCTCTCCCTTTTCAACCCTTCCGGGGCGCGGAATTGCTAACGATCTCGTACCCCCACGATGCGAACAATGACGGCGGCATATAATCGCATTAATCGTTTAGATCCATCACGAACGAACACTAGCTATGAACATTGTCCCCGAGGTTAACCGAGTCGTCTAGTAGATATATTGGTGTCGATTATATTCTACAGGCAGTCTATAATTTCTGTATGGCAGGTAAATATCTTGAATAATTTTCCACTCACTTGAGGGGATTCGCGGGTGGCTGAAAGTTTGGAATCTCCTCCATATCACCATCTACAACCATTGAACGGTTAGCATACCTAATAATATTGCTGGACATGATATTCACGCACCCTGTTTAGGTTTCATGCCGCAGTATTTGATGACATAGGCCATATCTCCCAGAATGGCATAACTGTCAGAGCATCACCTATCAGCTAAGTTCTTCCATGCTCGAGTAGATGTCGTACTTATCCGCATTGATCTTGCTCTTTGCCTTTTCACCTAAGACGCATTGGGTCCATTTGTACACACCTTCCTCCTCCCCATTCACCGTGACGGCAAGATCCTAGATTGAAACCGAGTCAGAGAATTTTCCTCGCTTCTTTGCATCGCAGACGACTAAGAGAGCCCTAGGCAGAGCAATAGAGAAGCATAAGTACCTGTGCATTACCACCGGCTTTGGTATGTGTGAGCTCATGCATAGCATAGCTATCAAGGTGCCGAAATCCATCAGCCGGCAAGAAGCCCAATTTCTTCAAAGAATCCCGGGTCTTCAAGTCTGGATCCATGAACCTCTCGCACATTTGCTCTGGCTTGTAAGGGTTTTGCTGCGCCTAAACCCTGGGAATGGTCATGTCAGCTCCTTAACGTCATCTGAGAACAGGCTGGGGAGAGATCAAGGGTCATCGTTACCATGGACATATCTGTATTATCGACGGTTTATCTGTAGGCCCGCGGAACGAATTGGTGTACATGTAAACATTTTGCTTATTGGGGTCGGTGCTAAAACAGCCAGTCCATAGGTCTTCGTCACCTGCAATGTTCTGCCATATCTTATCGAGAAACTGTCCTGGTCTCTGGGGGTTGTCGGGCGGAAAGAAGCGATCCGCAGAGCAATATATAACCTATCGAAAGAAAAGGATAGGTCAGCCTCGCTATCTCATACCCGCATCTTCGAATATAAGAACTTACAATATCTTGAGGGCCTAATTTGTCACCCCGAACGGGTTCTTTATCCGCTGGCGTATTGGGGTCGTTGCTTTGGAGCTGATTTGTTTCCATCAATGTTGTTAGCCTAGTCACAACGTCGGCATGGTCTCCGTCGTTGAATAGAAACGAGGCGGCTGTCTTGATGTCCTGGTCTGCGCCTTGTGCATTTTTATTGACTTTGTCTAGCTCTCCTCGTGTGAGATCGACCTTTTTGAAGGCCCTGGTGAAGATGTCTTCTACTTCCTTTTGTTCTAATGGCGTTCAAAGTCAGCACAAGGTTGCGGTACGTTCGACGTATGGGGCCATATGGCTCGCGCTCGCCAGCTTCCATACGGGGTACTCACTATCCTTACAATCTCGAGAAACGACGAACGCGCAGTCTCCAATGGAAAGAAGAAGAACAATTGCCAGAACGATCCTTCCTAGCACGATCATGTCTGTCGGCTTCAGCAGAGGGTTCAGCGGGCAGCCGACAAATTGGCACGTTTAGGGACGTGGTAGAAGCGGATGACTCTGTTATGATTCGGGTGATAGCTGCAGATGAATACTCTACTTCTTGACAGAAACGATGTGTCTAAGCTAGCTTGTATGACACGAACGAGATTCAAAGGGTCTTATAAGAGGAGTCGCTCTCGTAGAGTAAGCAACTTGACAGATATCCCGTGGGAGTCAGGGCGACTCTAAGCCCCCGATTACATGATTGAAAGGAGATCCTTTCATAATCCCCCTTCCCCAAAGGACTGGAACTTACTAGGAAACCACTGGCAGTGCTGTGCGCAGACTCATAGCCCACATTTGGCCCGCAAATCATACAGCAGATAGCTCATGCCAAGTATGGACGATGCTGGGATCTCATATCCTTCATCCCGATTTTGTCATAGTCCTGTTTGTGTTGCGGAGGGCGTGCGGTATAGGACATAATTGTCGAAGATGTTGCTGCGGCGGAATTCCTCCACCGGTTTCTAAGGCGGACGCCTTCGGTCAGAACGAGGAGCAGCAGTAGAGCCAAGGATGGATCCTTCAGCCTGTCAACTGAGTCACTTGCGGCAGCATAGGTCTGGAGAGACGTCGAAGATTCTGTCCAAGGCGAGCGGGCAGACCATACTGAAAGATAGCGCCAGCGTCCTCTTTAGAAACCGTTTCATCGAAACATCCGCAGTAGGGCATGGGACTAGTGTGTTGTTAGGTGGAGATGCATCACTCCATGGTGCGAGCTGCGGATGCGGGGACGGGTGGCTGAATTTGGGATGGGTTTCATCCCAGAAGAATGTCGTGTCAACTGCTGATGGAACGAGCGAGCAATCCTTCATCCATTAGATTGCGATTTTGAAGACTTTAGGCATCAATGAATAGGTCATTCCGCGTTGTAGAGGGTCTGTCATATAGAATGAATGGGAAAGTACAACACACACGCAATTGCAGCTGAGACTGCTTTTGGAGGCCTGCCGACTCCTTTCAGACTGGTCGCTTTACTTCCTGCACAGATTATTCATCAATGGACATGAGAGTGGCGGTGGGAATTGTCGAGAATGCTGTGCGAGTGGCTTATACATTGGCTGAGCTGCAATGATCCGCAATAGGGCTGTGTAGGGCTGACTGCTAGGCCTCGTAGTTCTATGGATCTCATCGCTCAGTCCTCGAGGCAGGATTTAGGTGGGACGGATGACAACAACGATGCCTCTTCCTCGCAAACTCTATCAAACTCATCCATCTCTTCACTTCCACCTATGCCTCAAACCTGCTTTCCGGTTCGCCCCTTCCTCCCTCTCTCATACGTGATGCCGCCACTTGTCTTTCTGACGAGATCCTTTGAAAGGAATTTGACCCCGTGATGATATGTTTGCAGAGCCACATCCTGGAGGCAGTCCTCAAGGAACTGTCCTGCCCATGTAATCCCAAATAGACGACGATGTTGTCTCGACTGGGGTTGTACTCCGTTGGGAGCCCCATTTATGGTCGAACACTGCTGTGCATCAGTCAGCATTGCCACATTCAGATAGAGAAGCGGATTGCATCTCAAACAACAAGTAGAAAGGCATCATTAGAGGATCATGCTTGTGAAATCTGTCATCCGTTCCCTATGAGTACATAAGAGGCCGAGACCGCGGTGAGTTAATCACAGACGGTTGAAGATACATGACATATAAATCTTTGCACCACAAAAACACTGCATTAACCTTACCCCCCACGAAGACTATCTGTGGCCATTACCCCTGTAAGGCCTGCTATGCAGTATATATCACTGACAGCTCTGTTGCTCAGCGGACTGGGACTGACCTCGGCTATCGCTGTACCTCATACTACGAGTCCCCCTCAGAAAAGAGATGACCTCCAAGCCACATTCAATCTCGGTCCAATAACAAATTATCAAAAAACTACGGTAAGGCCTGACTGACCTCTACGGCCGGGGGACAGTTGACTGACATTCCTCAGACTGGGGTTTCAACGCCCACTGGGACGTCGTTGCTTGTTTACCCTTCGGACGCACCAGACATTCCAGACGATGGAAGTTATTTTCTCTTCGGGCCTGATCTACAGAAGGATCTACTGGATTCAGTTCAGAAAGACTGTGAAAGTGAGAGTGATCCAAATTGCCCCGATAGACTGAAAAGATCTCTCGGGAATGGCAACGCCGACCTTGTGTCCCGCGCGATCAGATGGCCGCCTTCTTATAGAAAAGGAGTCCTTTGGGGTGTGATATCGATCCTTATCATGAAATGGAAGGGCCCGGGCGGAGCACAACCACCGCCACTCAATATTCATGTTCCCTCTAGCGCTCTTTCGCAAATCAATGCTCTCTCATCTGCGACCAAAGTCGTCTTCAAAACAGCTGACAATGACCCCAGCCCTGTTACTGTGCAGATAACAACCGATAGTGATTCAACACCATCACCCACAGGCGGACCTTTGAGCATTGCAGCCGCTGACGGCAGCAACCACAAGAAGGGAGATATCGAGATCGATGCGCCCAGTGACGAGATCGCCAACGCGCTCAACAACATTATCAAGAAAGGCAAGTGTGAAGCTCCTCAATCGGGCGCTCAGCTCGCCAAAAGAATCGACACTGCTGAAGTCGACTGCTATGTCAGTGATTTTCAAGAGCTCCTCAACCAGATGCAAGGCAACGGACCGCTGCACGACTACGGGCAGCAGGCAATGCAAGTAGCCCCGGACTTCCCGCTACCCAACCTCCAAGACCCAAATCAAGCTGCAGCATTCGGCCAGATCGTTGCCGTAGCTGCCAATCGAGTTCCTCAGGCCATTCAGCGCATCCCACAAAATTCGGTACTGAGGGCCACGATTTTTCTGTTTTGGATACAAGTGGCCAGACATGCCCAAATTTTGATGCAGAATCGGAGGATCTTCCTCCCTGGGAATCTCGTCAACAACCAGCCCTTCAAGCTTGTATGCCCGGCGAAGGGCACGGATTATTATCCCCAATGTGACAGCTTTCTCTGCGCAGGACAAAATGGGCAGTGTACTTCGATAGCAATGAAACCTGGTGGCTGTGACAATTGCCCTTCAGACGTCGACCAATTGGTGAGTTAGCATTTCCCCTCACGGTGTCTGGTATAATCTTTAGTCCTTGCTAACTCGCGACCAGCCCGTTTGTGAGGAATGTCAGGCCAAGGATGGTAAATGCCAGTCGGGCGACAATAAAGGCTGCGACTGTTTGGATAAACCGGACGTATGGTCCCAACCATGGACGCCCGACTTCGCCACACTGTTGAGTCAAGTTCAGCTGGGTGTAGGACAATACGAACCTGGGTCCAAGAAGCCCACTACTACTCCTAGCTGCGACATGAACAGCGCTTCGTCTGTCTTATACAACTCATTCCAGGGAGTTGTGTACAAGAAATTTTGTGATACAGTCGGTAAAGACCCGAACACGCATTTAACACAGATTGTCGACAACCACGGTAATGTTGTACCATCAAGACGGAAGCGATCCCCCTCCCCCTCCGATTTCTGGAAGCGCACACCCCCGCCGGATGAGAATTCTAATGACGGTCACCTTTTCACTTATCTGGACCGGCGGCGACGGAAACTGTGCTAGTGGATGTACAGAGGCCTTCGACCTGATGACCACAAGCCCGTGCGCCCATCTTGGAGGAGAGCAGAACGATATGGCGATTTCGACCTCCTTGGATACCGGCTGCGGTAGCTACTCCTACAAAATTAACCAGGTTCCCCCTCCAGCTCCAGTTCCAACGATCTGCCCCGCTCCAGGCAATAAGAATCTCGCACAGAACAGGTGTGACGACAAATGCATGGGCAAAGGCTGGGGCAAGTGTGATCCCGATCAGCCAGGCGTTACCAACAAGTACACGTGCTATTGCAACGACGGGCCCTGTGGCGGACAACAATGTGGTGATCCAGTGAAGATTGACAAGTTGACAAACAAAGGGACGAAGTGCCCTGTAAGTCTCACGTTCCTTACCCTTCCCTTTGCCAAAATCAAATTGAATGTGATGGAAAGCTAATACGCTAGTCTATCTTAGCTGCAAGGGGCAACCACGTTCCCAGACAATGACGCTTGTGATGTTGCATGCCCGCAAGGTAAATATGGAAACTGTTTCGTTTTGGATAAGAATGGCAACAAGCAGCACCGCATGATTGGGTGGATGAGTGTCTGCACTTGCGATGCTGATCCGTGTGGAGGTGTCAATTGTCTAGACCGCATTGCTTCCTTATCATAGTGAGGAGCAAGGTATCCTAGCTAGCACAGGAAAGGAATTTAAAACGGCTAATGCTTCGAGGTATGCGCTCTGATGTCATGTAGATAATCATGGTAGTATGTCTCGTTCTGACTAATCGAAAGTATGGAAAAGGAAATTCAAACAGATAATCCAATTCATATAAAACTTTCGTGAATGCATGAAACGCCACGGGCATGGCGGGGCAAACATAAGCAAATCGGTCTCTACAATAATTGAAAACTTTCCGAGCCAACATTTGATCAATCGAAGTGAGTTAGCTAGTATTATAAGTGCGCCTCCATCTACATATCTGATGAAGCTTGCTACATGCAATGAGTAGAAGAACAGATGTACGAGACATTCCATAGGTGGACTGAGACTGTCTCACCTACACGGACCTGCATGTATGAGCCAAGGTACGGATTGTCTGACGCCCAAGTATCAGTTTCTAAGCATGATGTATCGAATATGGGAACAGCAGAACCTCATGCGCATGGTCAATTATGCAGGTGATGTTGAAATCTTCGTCAACAAAAACATTATCGACGCTAAAGTCAGGATGATAGATCGAGAACCGGTATTGGCGTTCGTTCAAAAGGGTATTTGATACATCGTTCGTCCGCCTTGTAATTATTTCCGAGAGCACCTCGCCAGCAATGACATAGTCGGACCTATTTTCTGAACTATCAATCTTGGACTGCACAGTAACGAAGTCACTCCACCCATCTGACGCTTTCCGAAATCCCGGGGATAGGCGCAAAGAAGCAGTGATGACCTAATTGAAGATATTTCACATATTCTAAGAATGCTAAGACATAAGCCTCGTAATAGTACTTCTCGGATTTAAAAGGTCTACGATTAATATCTTCTAGTAATTACCGTTTATATAGTAGCAGGCTACGGGATAGATAGGTTCTGATTTAAAATTCCCCGTCTTCCTTAAAGAGTGATCTAGCCTTATCGAAATAAAGTCGAGATAGTTACTATATAATAACTCCTAGCTGGAATATAACTTTTATCTTCTTTTCTTAGGACATCTTAGGCTTATCTTTCTCTAAGTCCTTCTATATACGCTATAGAGGCGAGCCGGGAGCTTTACTTATAAGGATATAAGGGATACCGATATCGTTGTCTCTAGAATAACTATCTGATTATTAGCCCGCTCCGAAATCGAATAAGGAGAATAGTCTACCTATATATAAAGACTTCAGGAACCGGGATTATACTGTTAGCCCTAATATATATAAGAGTAGCGGCTTCACTAGCTAAAAGCGAGAGGTTCGTTTTATCCGACTTAATTATACCGTCGTCTCGTAGGGAGCGGAGTACCTACTTCACCCCGTTATAGAACGAAATTAGGATTATCTAGTTGAAGCTACCATATACTAGTATCTGAGAAGTGTTACAAAAGTAACGTTGCCCTCCGCGTAGACTGCTGACCAAGCGGCAAAGAGCAGGCGCATTGAATTCTGCATACTGGAAGGCGGTCGCGCGTTCACAATTTGATGGCATGCCTCATAGCGGAATATCAAAGGTGTGGTTTCGCGAGGAAGTGAGAGACATTATGGTTCTGCCTACTCCGGGATGTCTTGGCAGGGCCGAACGGGCTCGACGGGCTAATCCGTTACGGAAGCCTTACCGGAAATCCCCTGAACGCTTCAACAATCAAAGGATCTTGTGGGTGGCGAAGTCTAGGCAGCAGGCGGGGCTTCAAGGTAATTAGAACAACGAGGGCAGCTCAAGCCGAAGACTAGGGGACCCATTTCAGGCTCCCACCTGCTGCGCCCCTGCACTGCCCCACAGTGCTCCCTCTTGCTCCCTCAGTGCTCCCCCCTGCTCCCTCGTTGCTCCCCCTTGCTCCCTCGCTGCTCCCTCTAAAGCGGCCCTGCTCCCTTTCCCGTCCCGGAACGGCAATTTGCAATCCTAAGTTCGGGGTGTATATAATATGTATATATATTTGGATAATCGAGAAGCTCCATAGGTGGAGTGGGGATCGCTGATGCCAGAACCCGCTCCAACAACCATCTCCAAGCCATCAAGGCATTCCTATAGATCTTTTCATCTATAGGCGGATAGGTCGCATGCACGCAAGCGATCGTTCGTCGTCATCATCATCATCCTCTGCCGATTGAGGTCCAGAATCTCTTCCCGCACGATCGCTTCAACCCTTCGTCCTCGCCTTCCCATCCAGGCCTAAAATCTTCCGCCTCATTACCTTCGCCGCCCCCAGGGGTAGCGTCTGACTGCTGATTGATTTGTCCAGATCACCTCCTAACTCATAGGTAGACTAGGGATTGCGGGTTTCAGAACTCGCTTCCCTTCGTGAGCACAAATCTGCGAAGTTTGCTACCCCAAGGGCGGTGGAGGCTCCAAAGAATCCCATCTAATTACTAAACAGAGACATACTTATCCTAAGGATCCATATGACTGTGTCAAATAGTACATACACCGGCCCTAAAAGCAGAGAGGCTACTACATAGCCCACTGTTGGCCAACATCTTCCCATCTCGACATCCCATACGCAGCCCTTCAAGATTGCCATGGATCCAAACGCCAGCTTTGTGGTCCAGAAACCTGAAGAGCGCGCTGCCATGCTTGCTGCATGACCACAGGCATCTCAGACACGGCCAAAGTGAAAGATCCAGCCCATCACAAGGCCATCGAGCTTGTCGGCGAGAGCGCAAGGCAATTGAAGATTCGAGCTTTTCCCGTTGCCTTCGCATGGTATTGATACCATGCTTTTCGTTCTGGAAAGCCTACAACATATTGCGAATCATCCAAGCTAGTCGCCTCCAGAGATGTCCTCGCGTTGATGCTCGTGTCTTCATCCTGAAGACTCGGTAATGGTGGTACCGCGATGTTGCCATTGGAGCCTTTGAGGAGAGATTGGCAGACCAACCTCCACGCATCGCCGTCATATTTCTCCAGGAGAGGAAGTTGAGCTAGTTGGGAGCAATTGATGCCTGCATCGCCACTTCGACAATTCCCAGTACTTCCCTAGACTTTGGTATATATATACATAATGAAATGAGAGTCGAGTGCAGATCGTGAGGGCGCATTGATTCCCGAAAATACAGTCGCAGGATGACTAGGAGGTTGATCCGAAGCCTCGAATGCCATAGCGTGAGAAGACACCGCCACGCTGGCAGCGCTATTGATTGACCGAGACCCCACGGGCGAAAATTCTACCGCTGCGATAATTGTGCTGGGCATGGACGTAGATTCTAGGGAAATATATGCAGACTCTAGCTTGCGATCTTATTCATCGCCTCAATTGATTGGTAGACAGTAATGTTATGCTCCTTGAATACAGCTTCTTTGGGTATCTTACATCCTTTAGTGGGCAAGGTAATTGGACCGAATAATGAATGGCCCATATCTTCGTAGCGCTTGGTCAGACCTTTCACTCGTCGAGAAGTTTTGAGGTGATTTAGACGCGACTCGAAATTGACCGTGGATTTACTGTATCCCTGAGGTCGACAAATATGCTTTCGTGTTGATTCTCCGTCGCTCGAGTCTTCACCTTCATACTCTAGGCAAACACTTTTGTCTGCCCATGCAAAGCGGTTCTTAGACCTTAGCCTCTGCAACGCGCCCCTCTCTGGGATCAAAGTCTGGTTGTCACTGTTTGACATGTCTCCTGACGACATAGAAGCCGTTGATGGGTAGAAGCTCTGAGCCTGAGGGCGCGGTGATACAGGAAAGGAGATAGAAATGTATATATATTGGCTTTCCGATGAGAGGCAGCGTGGAGAGAGAGTGTAGGTAATTTATGCTTCTTAGACGAGCACGAGCCGTGGGCGGCATTGTCAGGTTTCGCTAGTGGAGTGACCGAGTCGTGTTCGGTTGGGTAAGAGATATGGGTAAGCCAGGCGCGTTTTTGGGAGTGTGTTGTTAACCCGCTCTTACTGGCAGACCTGTTGAATGTGTACATGAAATTGGTAATGACTATTCCGCTACTGTTTCTCAATGCCAATGTGACTCTGTTGATGTCCGAAGCCCTCATTGCCTACGGTAGGACTAGTGTCAACGCCGACATGGGAAATACCCAAATCGCTCTTGATCCTTGCTTTCAGCGAATGTACTCTTAATAACGAACACCGTGGCCCAATGGACAAACGTACGAGCCTTTAATGGAACGAGAGCGAGCGAAAAGGCGAAGGATTGGAGATCTGCGCCGAGGACAAGCTCATTCCCTGTAACCGCCCGTGCATTGAATTGCATGCGCGCATTGACCATTGCGGCACCGGCTCGACAACATTGATTCTCGGCCGTAGATTCGCGATCCAGACGGCACACCATGGCATGTTTGTCGCTACCACTGAGGCTCCGTGTCCCATCGACCACTTCAGCCTCTTCGATGGAAGCGAAGTGCAACGCGAAGTCTTTGCCGTAAACGATGCACTCCAGGAAAGTAGGCATATCGTGCTTGAACTTGCGCAGTTCACCATACGCTGAGGCGGCGATACTTCTCGTCATGCCGCCGTTCCGCACCACGGAGCCTTGGTTGCGTTGCTCTTTGGAATACCCTGCTTCTGAGAGTACACGAGGTTCTCGTCACCTCGCAAACGGAAAGTGAGGATTGATCATCCAACCCATGAAACTCACCTGGCCTATGAGTGATTCGGCGTGTTTGGAATCTTGTTTTTATATTTATAAAGGAAATGAAAGTAGGAGTGTGGTACTATATGGAGGTCATGGAAAGGAATCGAATTGGCTCTCCGATTAGCATTTTATATAAAGATGACCAATGGCTGCTTCGCTGTATTGATGCTTGGCCAGCGTAGGGAAATTGATGATGAGAGGATGGTGAATGTGTTCAGTACGAGAAGTTCCAAAGCTGTCACTCGTGTATGAGATCAAATTCATCAACACAGATTCTTATTTGCCCACCCGCTTCGGGAGCGTGAAAAGGATTGCGACGTAGTTCGGTCGATGTCAAGGTCATTTCTTGGACCGGTGATCGGTGGTCGAGATCTCGGTGGCGTCTCAGTTGGTCTCTGGTATCGAGGGACTGCTGCTGACCAGGTATCCAGATCAAACTCCTGGTTCTTTGACGCCATGCTATCGTTTCATGTGGACACGCTCATAGAACAGGCTCGTGATATACACGGCCGTTGTCGTGAGGTCAGTGGTATTCGCCGTTCGAAAAGGGGAACTTGGTGGAAAACCCCCGATAGGTGGTATTAGTCTGGCGCATAAACGCGTCCCGACTGTCTTTCGATAGGGACCAATTATTGGCGTTCCAGAGAGGGCTGTGCCTTCGTTCGTGCATCTCATTGAGCGTCATGTCTCCAAGCTCAAGGTGGGAAGGTTCGGAGCACGAGATCCTCTCCCCCCGCATGATTTGTTGCTGCCGCCACTAGCGATGGCGAGATTGGTCATTGCGAGCTTGGTGATGGCGAGCTTAAAAGCAAACGGACACCTAGAAGATCCAACCGCCAAGCTGTAGCAGCAGCTCCGGCCTCAGCGCCATGGGAGCAGGTGGAATCACCACAAAAACTCCTTCTTAATGAGCTGAGCCCCAAAGCCGCTGTGGAGTTCATGCTGTATGGCCGTAGGCTCTTTCTGATCACACTTCGCCTTCAGAATTCCATCATGCAAACGACTCAGCGCCTTCGCAGAGTCTTCTCTGGAGCAAATTTGAAGCCCAATGGACGAAGGCATTGCAACAACACTCTGCCGAGGTCCGCAATATACTGTCATGGAGTCAGAAGATCTTCTTTATACACAGGACGTAGATGAGCTCGGTAACCCACCAAGCGACCAAAACGCGAAACCACACACCGTACGCTCCTCTCTCACATCTCAAAGACAGCACCAGACATGGGCTGGGTGGGAAGGGAGTAGAAATATATATATGTCTATGCAAGAGAAAAGAAAGAAAATAATGATGGACGAACATGTCTATATATTTATGCAAGAGAAGAAAGAAAAACCAAAGATGGAGGAATAGCAACGGGTATAAATACTTCCCAACGACGAACTTTCTCCCAGGAATGAACTAGAAACACAGTGTCACTCCCAGCTTCAAGTGTTCAAACCAAGTAGTGACTTCCAAACACATGTACTGCGCAATGTCATTAGAGATTTCACCAACAAAGTCACTCATAAGCGTCACTGCTTTGGCCAAGGCAGATACAGACTTGACAAATCGGGAGAATGAAGCAAAAAGCGGGGTGGAAAGTCACTGCATCCATTGCAGCGTCCATTGCACTGTGTCAACCATGGATTCGGCGAAGCCTTTCGTGTCAGCAACTTGGCGCTGGTGTTATTATGCATCAACTTCGGCCGGAGAGTACGGCCGCACGCTGATTTGGAGTAAGCCCTTAGATAATCGTGGGCGTAGACGCTTCATGGAAGACATGTCACTGAAGCTGTGATTTGAGAGGGCGCCTTCATAGCCAAAAGAGAGTGATAACAACCATAAGGTGGATTGATGGCCGGCTGTTCTCCAATTCACAACTGCAAGTCGAGTAGCAGATGAAGCACAAATTATGGCGGACTCACCAATCGCCTCGGAGGATTCACCATCCATCTCTCAGTGAAGAAGGCCATAGCAGGAATTCGTGATGAGACGGGGGATTCCTCTATTGTGAATGACAATCAAGGCTGGCATGAAGCGGAATTAATGAAGCAAAGCCCGAGCGATGCCTGGCATACTTGCGATGAGCAGCACACATCAAGCCCATCCCTCCATTGCCAGTGGTCCGACTTCGAATTCATTCGGTGCCCCTGCCTCCCTGCCACTTTGTACTTCTTCTTCCTCTGCAGTACCAAGGCCACCCAAGCCCCATCCCATCTTCTCTAATTCTCGTGCAAAGAAATTGTGCTCTTCTGCTTTGCCTTCGTTGTCCCTATTCTTTCTATTTTCATTCCCGTCCATAATGTCCCTGAATTCTTTCAAATGCCACCAGTGTACAAGACTACGACAAGCCTGTTCTAACGGCAGGGCTTCTTCGACAACCCCGTCGACATCTCCGCCGCAAAGCCACTCGTCTCGAAGCTCAGGTCTGCAGTGTAAGTAGATAGCTGTGATAACCCTCATATTGGTCTGTCGCCATTTACGGCCACAGTAGGGGACTTGTGACTTGAAGAGCTTCAGTGTGTAAAGCCTAAGGTCTGGCTGAGGTATCTTGAGTGCTTTACGTAGGATGGTGCTGGATTTGTATTGAACGAGAAGTAATGCACGGTGAGCCTTCCGTTTGGTGATCTTTTGAACGAGTCGTAGTAGGTTGATATTCGTAAGGAAAAAGCGCGGAGCGTAATTCGTAAGTGGCGTCTGGGGTAAGGGACCTGATGTTGAGTAGCCGAGTTCATCGACTTCAGGTCGGGCAGGTTGTGGAGGAGTGGAAGGTGGCGATTGTGACGTAGGTGAGCGACGGTGTTTGAGGATTGGGGGAGGGGCGGCTTCGTCGTCACTAGACGACGAGGGAGAGAGGGCGGGCTGAGGCGGTGAGGTCGGAGGGTGTTTGGAGTTGAGGTGACAGAAGTAAAAGAAGCTGTAATCAGTCAGTGACTGGAGAAAAAATAGATGGATTGGCGTACTCTAGATCCTCGCGATCGTTCCTTTGCACAACAGCAAGATCAACGTCCTGATGAGCGAGAAATTTGAGGACGAGTGGTAAGTAATTTGCGTCCAACAGAAGCTGGGTGAGGTACTCGTATTTTAGAATGTCTGCTCCATGTCAGCAAAGATATCGATAGTCTTACCCGGTATTGGAGGAGCGAACGAGATAGTTTGAACCATTTCAGGAGAGTTAACAGGGTCCCAGCGACAGCCTTCGAAGTGATCTCTCTCGATCGAATCCCATTTAATTCTTCGACAACAGGGTCTGTACCATCTTCACTATCGGCAAGCTGCCCGTTGACTAGGGCGTCAAGGTGCGCTGAGGAATTGGGGTTCGTTCTTTTTCGACCTGCGGCGTCGCCGTCTTCTGGAAATCCATTCGGCAGTCCGTTGTGGCCATTCTGCGCTACTAAGGCCGACACATTACCCAAAAGTATTCTCCAGAGAACAATGACCACGGATTGGAGGCAAGGCAAAGTATCACGCTGTGACTAGATTAGTATCAGCCAACCCCTTTCAGCTGAACAACATACATAGTAATCGTTGACCGCATTTAATCGGGTTTGCACCACGTCATTGTCCGTTTCATGTTCAGCTTGATGGGGTAGATCTTGATTCTTATTTGAAGACCCTTGTGCACCCTCTACGTGGTCATGATCATCCTCAGAGTCCGAATCAGATTTATCATGCATACAGCCTTCGTCATCCTTGGTTGTGTCATTCCAGCCTCTTTCAAACTTGATATACTTTTCGCGGACATCCCATAGTTGCCGTATTGACCTCGACATACGCATCCTACTTGCGAACAGCTGGCCAGCTTCGAGTATAGAAGCCGGAACATCACTGCCCTCCCATCTCTTACCGACAAGTTGGTCTTGAAGCTCGGCGTTGCCCTTACCGCCGACCGCATTGCTCGTATCATCCAATGGAGGGTACAGGAAAGGAAAGTTCTGATTAGTCTGATAATTTTGCTTTTTACCGCCTTTGCCTCCTGGCCCCGCCGGAGATGGTGGTGGGGATGGAGCAGGAGTTGCAATATGGACTGGCTGGTGGAATATGGATCCCCCGGTGTTGTTCATGTTTGAAACGACTGTGGCCTGCAAATGCTCTTGGCTTGCTTGTTGGCTCGGATGTGTACTCAGTGGTGGTAGGATGGAGTTATTCTGGTCCTCAATTGGGACCAAAGGGGCCGGTGGACTATAGGCAGGATATTTCGAAGTAATCTCTTGCCGAAAAAGATGGTAGTCCAAAGGTGAAGTAGTGATAAAGCTTTCGTCTCGCTCATTCGGACGAATGTCAGATCCCTGTCGAAGCGTCGCTTTGCTCTCTTCGAGATCATGAAAGTTCCCAAACACTAGAAGAACGGATTTCCAGAAGAGGGATATTACCTACGAGGTTCAGTGTCAGCTGACGTATCAAGAAGTAGTGCGATGAATCGATACCTACCCTTGGAAGAGGTATATATGAGTTTTCTTCCCACCGTAGCTTCGAAATTATTTGAGTCAAGACAAGCAGTATGCTCGGCTTGACGTCTGCTAGAAGCGCAGAAGTCAAAACTTAGTCAGTTTGATAGACCGAATCTTGATACGTACTGATAGCCTCGCACATTTGCATATCTTGTTGCTTGGCACACATCCATCTGCTAGCTTCAACCAACAAATATAGGCAGGTCAGTGTCTGATTGACTTCAATTTGCTTCAGGAATCTCGAGGAAGCAGCTCTCTCATCTTGTGATCCTGATACATCAGCAGGCGGATCCAAATCCCTACAGTGTGATAATCAGTCAAGTGTTGAAAGGCTCGAGGGACTAAAGTGGAGGGAAAGAGTGGACTGACTGACTGTTCGCTTTCTGACAGCTTCCTTAAGACATCTAGTAGCTTTTGAACAGCACCATGTTTGCACAGCATCCTCGTTCCGTCGACAATCCAATTGAGCTGAGCCATGGGCTTAGTACTTTGAGAACCCACCCATTTCTGATCAGCTTCGGTCAGATCAAAGTCTCCACCTTCCGCTTCAACCCCTGCGGTATCTCCCCATACACCAAGGCCAACGTATGTCATACATTCAAGGCTTTTCACACGAGATGACATATCAGGACTGTCCAGGGCTCTGATTGCCCCAACGATGAAGCTTTCGCGGGTTTCAGCTTCCACATCCGTCCACTCCAACGCCTTGTCTGAAGGGTTTGATCGTTCGGCCTGCGCTTGCTCCCATTGTTCATCGAAGGTTTGCTTCGCCCGAAGAAGCATATATCGCTCCTCCTCCGTGTACGAAAACCATTCTTCCAACTCCTCTGGGAATGACCTTGTCTCCGAATACTCATAGGCATAGGCTGTAGGCTCGACTTTGGGCAGATCTGTGACCAATTTCCTGAGTTGAAGCAGGCTCAATGAATCTGTTGGATTGCTTATTTCTTCTTGCGACTGTGGTGGAGCTGGCGGAGGAGGCTGCTGGGGCGGTGCGGGAGCTGATCCTTCACGACGTAGGATAGGACGACTGATGATCTTGGGTGGGCTGGGTACAGCGTTTGCAAGTATCTTCGGGCTGCCACCCTGTTGGGCATCCTGAGCCCTCCTCGTTTCAATGCGAGCATTGAACTCGGACTCGGAGGTGTCGGTGGGGGAAATTGTCGATATGTCAGCGCCAGCTTCGTCCACCTCATCTGCCTTTACGATAATAGCATCGCTGTCTTCAGGTGCGCTCTTAGTATCAGAGAACTCCATTTCCACGAAAGGATTTGCAGAGAGGCACCGTTGTGCTACGGGGGCTTGCTTCAGAAACAGGGCTCGAGAGCAAGACCCTTCATCTCGTGCAACATGAAGGCGTTAACAGCTCGTGAGACATAGACACGTGTCGTGGGAACTCTCACCCATCACATCGTGCCAGAGAAGCCACAGCTATCGCAGGGTAATTCATTTCCAATCGGTCAAATCACACGCGCTTGGATACGCGCGCGCCTGTTTGTTTGTACTATCAGTCGGTTCTATTTCAGCGTCTTGCAGTGCGGTCTCACAAGAGCGACCTAGATGACGACTTAACTGCTTCCGGGTGCCTCTCGACACTTCTATCGGCCTAACAGGTCCCTCAAAAAGGCTGCAAGAAACTGCGCGACCTTGAGATGGAGTTGTATATAAATTCCGTTTGCTCCGAAAATGTCTGATTCTTTCCTTAATTCAAATCATGATGCCCTATCATCCGCGCAGTTTGTCATCGAGTCTCACTAGCCGACCGCCATCCTTCTCGCCCTATAAATCACACCATACCTCTCTGGGGACATTTCTTTATCCCGCGCACCAAGACCATCAACCCTTCGCCCCGTCCAGATATCCATCTCTTCCAGCTTGACCAGCTTTGTGTTTCTCCAAATCTTATAACCCACAAGCAGTATTACAAACACTGGCAGTAGAATATAATTGATGACGAAATTGGTCGCACTGAACGGGTTCAAAAAGGCTGTGTAGCCCTGAAAGAAAATGAGAAAGATGTTAGCTGCTAAAGCGGCGTATGTGCCATAGGGATACCACATGGCTTTGAAAGGCAAGTTGTCGACTGATTGACCTTGGGCTTTGAGCCCGTTACGGAAGCGAATATGCACGACTTCGATGGTCCCCCTGTGGCAGAGATTAGCACATAGTCGATAAGATGGTGGCAGACTGTGACTTGCCAAACGATGAAGGTGGTTACTCCAGAAAGCGTGATCAGGGCATCGTATATGGTTCCACCACTTTTCGAAACCGACAGGAATGCGATGCACGCAACCAAGTTTGAGAACAACAGTGCAACCCATGGCACCCCCGCCTTGTTCACCATGCCCAGGATCCTCGGCGCCTTTCCATTGCGTGCCATGAAGAGCATCGTCCGGGACGAAACATACAGCGATGAGTTTCCAGCGCTGATGACCGCGATTACAATGACCGCATTGATGATCGAAGCCCCAGCATTGATTCCTGCGTCTGAGAGCGCTATGGTGAGTGGCGACTTTGCGGTTTTGGATCCTTTCGACAATAGGCGTTTGTCGTTCCACGGGATCAGTATGCCAATGAAGAACATCATGCCTACGTAGAAGATCAATATTCGCCAGAAAACTTGACGAATGGCGCGTGGTACGGCCTGCCGTGGGTTTCCTGCTTCGCCGGCAGTGATGCCTACCATTTCCGTACCGGCGTAGAGAGTGCCGGCTATGACGAAGGTTTCGGCGACGCCATTGATAGAATCAGCGAAAGCGCCAGCTGTGCACGAATCTATCAGCGGACCTTCTAGGAGGATGGGAGAGGGGAGAGGATCTACGATTGTGCCAATATTTGAAGCCGATCTTCTTGGGCCCAATGACTCCCGCACTAATGAAAATCGCGACGACGAAAAAGATGGCAATGCTGATAACCTTGATTCTGTTACACCGTCAGCACGGTGAAAGTATTGAAAGACATGCTGTTAGCGAATTTAGAAACGCGACGAAACTCACAAAGACAACCAGAACTCAATCTCTCCATATGCCAGAATCCCAGCCATACTGAAGCCGAGGAACACGAACCAGAAGATCAGTATCCACGCCCACTGCGGGACTACATCCGTCCAGTACCCTATCACGAGCGAGATTGCGTTGTACTCGTTAGCAAGCACCGTGACCCATAAGTACCAATATGCCCAACCAAGGGCGAACGACAAGGAATCATCCACAAAGCGCGACGCATATTCTGTGAATGACCCGGTGACAGGTATCAAGGTGGCCAATTCGCCGAGTGACTGCATCACAAAGAATACAATGATTCCGACCAAGGAGAAACTGATGATGATACCACCTGGCCCTGCCAGGTGGAGCGCGTTGCCAGAACCGACGAATAGACCAGGTCCGATGATGCCGCCGATGGCTATCATCTGAAGATGCCGGGATTTGAGTCGCCGATGTAACGGCGCAGAGTTTCCTTCCACATACGGAGGATCCGAGTCGCCCTTAACGGCTACCTTTGGGGCCTTGTTGGTAGCCATCATGTTGAGGTCAGCTTTGGTGGTCGCGTCGAACGGAGGCAGCATCCCGGGCGAAAAGGAAAGGAGACGAAATCACCGCAAAGTAAACCAACAAAATTGGATAAATGGCGGTATAGGTCAGAAGCATGGTTGCGACCTTTGGCGCGGTTGGAATCGCCTCTAGGAATAATTCCATTGATGCAGTCAAACGCCACAATCACGCAATATGATAGATACATTTAGCCATTGATAACGATCGCTCTTCCACCTCGGACGCTATCGGCCCGCACGTTCCAATCCCAATCCCACGTCTATACAGTACTTCTGATAGCGTTAACAATCAACTCGCAATTGGCAGAGTGAAATGACAGGCATGCCGTTAGAATTAACATGATGCTGTCCTATGCACGCGGCTAAATCACAAAAACTTCCTAGTGTGGGGGGATCTGCAGCTTGTGAACAATGCTCCCCCACGAATAAACATCAGGATATCTACCACCCTGGAGGAGATCGATGAAATTTCCGAGTCTGCGGAAAACTTCACGCGCTATCGCAGATAGCCGGCGATGATAGCTACGGCTAAGGCGTGGCTCCTCAGTACTATCCGAACAGTTATGTTGAATCTGAACAGGTCTACGCCCAGAAGTCTCGGCCAGCATTTCTATTCCTATGGTTCCGCATGTTCTTGTCTTGCGTGCGACGATAGTATCATATCCTCCAGATAGATCAGGATCTCGCTGGTCGTTCGTATGGGGCCATCCCTCCCAGGCACTCCATCACCCGAAACTTTGTCCCAAGTCCCAGTGGTCATTGGAAGCACGACTTCAGGCTCTTGGCATCTTTGGAGATCTGACCATCCTTTGAAAGGCCAAACCATTGGGTCATAGGGTAGGATTCGGTCAAGTTCTGCGAGTATACTCGTTTTCCATTGCAAAATTCAATTTACTCGGAACAAAGATCGCTATCTGAAGTTTATCCTGCTACTGTTAACCTTACATGCTCGTCTCACAATTTCAAACGCTCAAGAGCAGGTAAAGCCCATGTCGCCCTCCCGCTTTCCGTTCTCATATCCGTCCTTGGGACCAGAACCAAAGTTGCTTTGATGTGATCCATCTTTGGAGTCCCAGGATTGATCTCCATACGCAAATCCAACGGGGTCAGGGTCAGCGCCTTTTGCGGTCACAACCACAGTCAAAGGTAAGAGGCTGGTCACACTCAAAGCCTTTGTGACTGAGTCGATTGGTGCTTTCACAACCTGACCGATCTGCGTCTTAGCATCGTCATAGATCAAGACGTCAAAGTCGTAGTCCGCGCCAACACCATCCTCATTCCGCTGCCACTGCACGACGTGCATGGTGCACCATCCGGGCTTATAGCTTGAGGCAGTGACCGGTTTGTAATTGCTGATGCCGAAGATAGCCTGACCAATGACGGGAATACCACACTGCCAGCCAAGTTGATGTCCACCCATACCACCGGCGAAATCGCCACTGATGTCGCACAGTTTACCGGGTTGTTTGTCCGCTTCTTGCTGCGCGAGCACGGCATCGACATCAAGGTTTTCCCAGTTTCCAATGTTGGCGAATTGCAGTACTGGTGAGTGGAGCCCGTCAGTAGTATCGCCATTCACACCACCCGCTTTGGTGTATGTGATGGAGAAGTCGCCGAGATTGGGGTCGGTGAAATACTGTCGGCCTGCAGGGTGTTAGAACGCTGCAGAGCTGACTGGGATGAACGGTCGACCAACCTCCAAGATAACAGGCTTGATCCGCAGGGTACTCGACCCCAAGCTGGTCAGTCTCTTTGCACTGGACATTCATCCGGCATTTGGCACCGTCCAAAGTACCAAAAGTGATGTGACACTTGTTCGGGACAACTGGATCCTATACGGTATTGTTCAGTATGGCTATAGGGAAATCTCTAATAGCGAGAGATCGCATGTGGGCGGTGCACATACATAAGCATTCTTGGGCGCCAGATATTTCTTGACAGCAAAGTAAAGGTCGCCCAACGCGTACCCAGCCATCGCTCTGTTGACGACAACAGGGACCGCAGCAGTCACGGCGACATCGGAGTGGAGGAAAGCAGCAATAGCGACTGCTGAAAGGGATGTACGAGGGAGCAGCATGGTGAGATGATGGTGCAGGTTGGTACTCTGTCCGTTCTTTGGATCGACTTGGCGAACTTGTTGCTGCCGGAGGTCAAGTGTGTCTTTGAATCGAAGAGAGGAGGAAGGACGTCGTAGCTGATGTTTGATGCAACAGCAAGCAGCCGAACGGCGTCCTGGCTTTATACCTCTACCAACATACAGTGACGTCTAAGCTGCGGACATGTCTAAGCCGCGGACACCGCTCAGTCCACTGTCCGCACCCAACATAGCTTCGCCGCTTCTCTACTATATTGGAGCGCTGCACTTGCCAGCCTCCAAGTACCAAGGAAATGAAGCTAATCATCAATCAGGACCAGCAGAATCCTTCACTCAACCGAGCATCGATATTAGTGCAGGGCTTTCCGCGATCAGGCTGTGTGAAAGACCATCATTCTCCCAGATTGGTAAAACACGCGACATCTTTTGCAACATGAAACGGTAGCTGGGAATGGAGCCGCCGGGATACCATACTATTAGAATGCCGAATGTCCATCATGGAGGCTAGGACAAGAAGCTGACAAAAGCACTTGCGTGGACACCTTTGCACAAGAACGGTAGCCAGCCGCCGGGGTCTTTCAGGGAATGCCGAACGGCCATCAAGGAGGTCAGCAGAAAGAGCTGACGAAAGCACTAGCGCCAATGAATCATCAAACAAAATGAAGCTATTTTCCCGCCAGGCGCTAAAACGAACCTATACTAAAGCCCTTTGTTATAGAGTTCTTCAGGGGGGATCCTTCGAGATTCCGGGGGCGCCGATAGCAGTCGGACTCGGGGTCCGATGACCGAGTACTGTACACAGTAGAGCGCCCGTCGTCTCGATCCAGTCATTTCATTGGTGGTGGTGGTAGAACGGTGGAGGCTAAACGGTATTTAAACGGTATTAGCCAAGAACTCCAATCACGCGACACCAGCCCCCATTGGGGGCTGGTCGAGCTCCACACGCGACACCTTTCCCCAATGAGGGTTGGTTCCAGCATCGGCATATCGGTCTATCTCTATTCGGAACTAGCGCAATCTTGGCGCTCAAGGTGCGCACGCGACATGAAACAAACACCACACATCTTAGTTTCTGTTTCCTCGAAAAGGCTGCGGAGTTCTCCTCATAAACGTCATACCAAGCTCCATTCCCGTCTCTAAGCCGAACTCAGCCTACTAATTACTGCGGCACGGATGGATACTATCATCATCTACTATGTACTGTGTATCGCACCAGGGAGCATAGCCCACGGAAGCTTCCGGACGTCACAGCCCTCGTTACCAAGGTACTATGTATGTAGCCTGCCTCACGGGTAGCACAAGAATACGTCCTCTCAAGCAAAGTCTCACCAAGATTAGGGGCTCTTTGCGCCTTGGGCCAGGACGGGGTCTTGTTCTACCCGCGAGTATGCGTACAACTGGATAGTTTTCTTTCCTATGTTGAATTGTTCGAAGCAATGGATCCATCTGTTAATCGGGCCCAAGAAAGGTATTTCATCACCCAAGAGCGGAGAGTATAACTGTAAGATTGTCTACACTTTCCCACGCCCTAACCTCGTATCACCAACGAACCCCCAACTCACATCTCAGGAAAGACGCCAATACCCATCATTAACACAATCCGATCCCCCAAAACCTCTCTCTAAGTTTTGGGGCTAAGATACTCAATAATCTGTTCCTCCCCCGGTGCCTCTTCCCTAACCATCTCCCACACATCCCCAGCCCGCTTCGCGACCCACCCCTCCAAAGGCCCAGCCTCAATCGCCCTCAACGTCTCCTCAAGCTGCTCAACCTTGCTCGCTCCAATAATCACCCCGTCACCCTCCTCCTTCTCCAGCGCACCATGATACACAACCCACCTATACGCCAAACTCGCTTTACTGATGCCAGCAGCCTTGGCAATCGCGCCCCACTCATCGACGGCCTGGTACATGCACTCCTTGCCATACATCTTAGGATACAAATCCCCCAACGCAGTCTTCCCGCCAAAGCGGCCTTCAATCTCTCTCGATCGTAGCCCAGCGGAATCTTTAACGAGAAGCCCACCAGCAATGGGCGAATATGCGTAAAAACTCATCTTTAGCTTGCGAAGCAGCGGAAAAAGGTCATTTTCTGCGTGACGCGCGACGGCATTGTAGTTGCCCTGATACACCGTGGGGAGGATTGACTTTGCAGCCGCTTGGATGTCGTAGATTTTCTGAACGTCCTGCGGCAGGTAGTTTGAGACACCGAACTATATCGGGGTCTGCGTTTTAATCGATTTGCTTCGCCAGATTCTGTTGGGACGGCGGCTCGATAGGAGAAGAAAAGAACATACACGCTTGAGCTTCCCGGCTGCATACAAGTCTTGGATCGCAGACAGGCTTTCCTCAATCGGAGTCGCAGCGTCTGGGAAATGAAAATAATACAGCTCAACCTAGCATTATCACCGTCAGCGAAAAACCCAAACACAAACACTGTCAATGCGCGTACAGCGTCAACACCCAAATCGCGCAAACTCTTCTCCATCCCATCCAAAATACTCTGCCTCGACAACGACCCCCGGCTAAGCGCAGGTGCCTTGGTATGAATCACAAACTCCCTCGCGGCTCCATATTGCCCGAGCGTAACCTCACTCACGCCCTAGAAACGAGTGTTAGCCTATTATTCTTATTTTTCATTTCCAGCGCAGGGGGTGCAAATACGTAATGAGCCGCCGTGTCAAGGACGTTCACGTTGTGTTTTCGTAATACATTAAATATATCTCTGTATTCGTCTGTGCTGAAGTCACCGACGCCTGCGGCGCCGTAGATGATTTGGGGAGGTGCGTGTGACATGTTTTTGGATTATTTTGGGAATGGTATTCTCATCTGGATAAGACGAGGCACACGAGATATATACATAGTCACTGTGAGTACTTTTGTACAAGGCTCTGATCGATTGATAAGTCGCTCGTCCGACATTTCTCATCATCTGCGTGAATATCGACCGCCAAGATTATAAATCATTTGGCTCACTAGTCTGATTTCGGACGAATTTCAAAATACCAAGATTTTCGTCCGAAAAGTGTGGGATAGAGATGAGGTGTCAGGACTGTACCTAATATTTATGTTTGTATGTTATATACTGATATGCAGTATCACCGTGCAAAGCCTGTCATCTTGTAGTGTTCTCTTGTAATGTTATCTTGTAATGTCATCTTGTAGGTAGTGATCATGCTAGGCTAAAGGAGGTTAGTGTTAGGTCTTGGCACTGGCATCCTCCTGTGGGTATTTACATATACTAGCCACATTATAGCCACATGCACCCAGCATGACACCGACATCTACAGGTTTAGCGCATAGCTAGATCATCAGCGTGTCTTCCCATGCACGGACGCATTTAGACCTCATCCGGGTGCGTGTACAACAGTAGTTGTAAGCAAAGCGCGTGTAACTGTAATTCTTCGCATATTATGCTTGGGGTGCAGTTGGGGTTTGATACAACATAATTTGGTGTTTTGGATCCTGTCTATAATCATACGAACGTATTGCCGTACTCTTGACATGCGTAGTGATTCTCTGTTACCTTATCGCGATGACTTTATGATGTGAGGGCTGGAATAGAAGGGGCGCTATTATACAACAGTATTGCTATTTATATTGGAGTCAAGGATGGGAAGGGGAAGGGATAGAAGGAGAAGGGATAGGAGGAGAAGGAATAGGAGGAGGAGGGATAGGAGGAGGAGGGATCATCGCTCGCTAAGCACCGATGGGAGATACATATACTTGCTGTATACTGATATCGGAGGTAGGACAATTTACACGGTTGGGGAAGGCGATGCATCGCAACTAGTGACAGACTGCTATTCGGGGAAAATTTGGCAGCCTTTGAACACTCAAATCACTGCTTGAAGGGCGACTGTGCGTGACTGAAATTTGTACAAGATGTTGGTTTGATTGTTTGGTTATGTTGATTAGTTGTGTTGTTTGTTGTTGATCAATTTATACATTGCAAGAGCACAAGACGAAACTAAAACATGAGCTATGTAATTTGTTCAGTAGCGCTGTGCTAAACTAGTCTACCAGCATCGAACGGAAAAGTTTAGGTGAATTCTATAGCAAATGGTGAATTCCTCCAAATTCTCGTGATTTCAACGGATAGGTCATCAAACCAGAGGAAAGTGACGAAAGCGGAACACGGTACCTGGTGGTATGAGACGCTTTGCCATCAAAATTGCGAATAGAGCGCTGATCTTGTTTGATCTAACGCGCATCGGATCACAAGATAGGAGAGCCCAGCATTAGAGGGGACACCTTTGTGCAAGTTGAGCGATGAGAGTATTTCGAAATGGACAAGAGACAGCTGCCAACAATTAATTTCTGTCATGTCCAATAATTCGCTTGTATGGCAGCCTGTCATTCCATTTCCGGCTGGACTGCAAAGGACACCAATACACGTTACCACAAACTGGAATCGGATATATGTTGAATTTGGTGGTAACGGGGAAGATCAGCTCTGCCGGAAACACCAACCAAGCATTTTCATCTTACTGTTCGCAGATTAAGGACACGTCAAGAATTGGGCCCTGACCCGGAGTGCAAGCCTCGGCAGCGCATATGTAGGGTTTGAGAGACCAATACGCTTGAGCTGAAAACGTTGTCGTTCACGCCGACGAGATTCTGTGGCAAGCCGGATTGCATGTGCCTTCGAGGGCAATGGCGAGCATCCTCGATGAGTATTCCATCGCCTATGATTGCTTGATGAGCAATGGTGGGGTATCGAAGTACTGTAGATATGCAAAGTGAATGGTATTCTCTGAAAGGAGAAGCGGATCCTGGGAAGTACGATTATCTAACGGCTGTGCGGGTACGAAGGACATACACCTCTCTTGGGACATCTCAGCTGACAGCCTGCGAGCGACCTTATTTTTGGATTCTCTCGGACCGAATCTTCGACTATCTGCCCATCTCATGGATAGTAAGATGCTAACTGAGGGCACTCATACGAATCAAAGCTGTTGACTCTGTCGAACAGATCGTCCGCCGTCGGCCAATCTAGCGCCGCATTCCTGCTATGCTTCTCATCGAACTGCTCCTTGCTCTTGATCCCGTAATGATGAATGGCCCAGAAGTCGTGGGTGATTGGGGCTCTAGTAGCTCCAGTCTCATCTCCGTGTTCGCCAACCTGCTTTGTGCCGTTGCCTGTGCCAATATGATGCACGCTCTTGATCTCATCGACCAAGTCAAGCTTGGCAAACATCTTCACATGTTGGTTATCGCCTGACTCGTCATTCACAATACAGCGCGTGAAGGCTTTGCGGCAAGGCTTTGTAGGGCGCTTCTCCAAACCGTTGCTGTTGTGAGTGAGCCATTGCGCTGCTACAGCCCCGACATGCCGGTACGTTTCCCATGCCTTGAGCCATTCCACCAACGTCTTTGGTTGTCTACCATTGGGGTCCCGCATCTCAATGTATTCGTCCGCATCGAGATATCCCATCCAGGTATGTTTGCCACGATTGGGTTTTGTGCAGCGTTCCAAAAACATGTACTTCTGTATGTCCGTGGGTCTTTCTGACCTGTGAATGTAGTCAAAGGTGATTGCTGAGGAAGGGATATTGTAGAGACCTTCGCGCTCTGAAAGGGGAGGCTCGCTCCCGTCGTCGATAACGTAGAACCGCCGGATGCCATGGTGATGGTAATAATGTGCGAACCATTCCGCAATATCAGGGTCTGGCTCTCGCACGCCGAGGCATATGGCTATGTATTCATCGTCATCGGCTGGGGGCAGTGGAGGGAAAGGTTCGGGCTCGAAAGGGTGGAGGGCGTCGTATCTGAGTTGTTCAAGGGTCTCGTTAAGGGAAGAGAGCGGCGACTCGGGATTGATCTGAGTTGTGATATGCTGTATGCCGTCAACATGTAGGAAAGAGAAGAACATGCCGGTCACGAGGAGGATGCCGCCAGCTATCGAGAGGAAACGGAAGAAACGAGGATCGTTGACTGGAGACATGGCGGAACAGGGAGGTTGATTTGATAGATGGGTATGGAGCCTGATGGTTTCGAAGAGCAAGGCTGCGCTTCAGAGGCAGGTCAAAGAAACTTTCGCCTTGAAGACGTTGAATGCTTGACACCACCCCAGTTTTGTTGGGAACTGGGGATTGCACCAAATGTTGTAGGAAACTTGAACATTGAATGCACAAAGAGAGAGGTATGTCTGGGTATGCATGTGTGAAAAACAAAGCGAAGCTGATTCTGAATACGAAGGTGAGATGTTGGTGGCATTCGTCAGCCCCAAACCGTCAGCCCAACTCATCCAAACGGGTCGCCAGCGAGTTGTTGTGCAATGCGCCCAGTATGGCACAGGCGTAGAACAATACTACCTGATGGTGCAAATTTTCAGAAGACGCTCCGTCTGCCAGAGTCCATCCCATCAGTGAACCCCAGAGAATAAGGTAGGCTGACGATTTTGTGCTAGAGAAAGTGATGCTCAAGTACCTGACCACGCTAAGTCCTAAGAGGCTAGTACACAAAGTGGGAGTAGGGCTAGGGCAGAAGAAGATCTACACGCAGACTAATCTCACGCTAGGCTTCGTGGCCTCGTACCGCAGTACATGATGGGGGCAGTGGCGAGTCTTGCGAGTCCAACACGAGAAGCGGAGAAGAGAAACTCCCAAAAAGGGACACTAGAATAGTTATCACCCGCCGTCGTCCACTGGCAGGCGAGGACGAGTATCCGCGAGACAGTTTCAATGACAAATCCGCATCCCAATTATTGCTAGTCTCATGAGCCTCTGTACGATCGAGCCTCCAGTCAGGAATCATGAAAAGCCACCACAACGTCCAGCCGAAACCCATGACAGAAGATATTCTCTTTGGCAATGAGGATTTAGAATCTCTTGAGTGACGCTTCAACACGCCGCTCTCGAGTGTCATCAAATCAACATGATGAGTCGACGAAATCGATAGGGACCGTGATCTGTTGACCAAGTGCGGAAGAGATGGTTGGGCATATGATGATCTGTCTGTGTCTCGGTTCAGTGGGCTGAATCTGATACATGGACGAGAACTCGACATACCTTCGACTTCAACGCAGCACGCTCAAGGAGAGCGACTTGACTGCTTCACACGGGATTACATGAAGCGCCAGGAAATCCGGGAGTGGCTTTGCAGCAACGGCACCCATTACAGAAGCGATGTCTCTCACCCGGTAGAGCGGGATCCCCTTCAGCTTGTGGGCGTCGATCTCGCATAGCACCATCTTTGCAGTACCATGCGGAGCCTCATCGTGAGCTTTCAGAAACGATCTGAGAGTCGGTATGCTTGTGAACAGTGAGATGAAAGGACTATTGCCGCCGTTATTCTTCAGGTGTTCTTTCGCAAAGTCCATGCAGAGGATATTGTCATCCAAGTCGCCAAGCTTATGTATGTTGGTAGCTCTTACAGGTCCTACGCCATCCCAGGGACCAAAGTAAACCAGCTTGGATGGTGTAGAGTGACACTGTTTCATCTTGCTACCACTGAGAGGATGGAAAACTGTATCGTTGATACACGAAGGAAGAGAATCCTGGACTCCTGGACCGTATGTCTTATGATGAATCCCTGCTGGTGCAATTTGGCCATGATATCGTGAGGGTGTATGGATATTCGGCAGGAGCGCCATGACCGCTACCAGCAATTTCAAATGACGCTGCAAGACCCACTCCTTCACCGCCCTTGTCGCCAATGTACCTCGCATGCTGGAGTCGAGAGCAATCTTCCGTCGTGTCGTCGAATGATCTCGCTACGAAAGCGAATCCCACGGTACTGTCGAAGAGAGTCACGCGAATGGTGTCCGATGTCGGCACATCTTCTTTGCCAGCTATCCAATCGCTGCATATTGTCTGACAGCAGCGGCGAAGATAGAGGCTGCTTACGTGGGCATATTCGCCCATCGCTTGGTGAAACACGCCTATACCTACTTTGGGGGTGGACCGATGGACTCCGATGACGACCGATGAAAGGTACTAAGACACAGATCTTCAAATAAGCCAAGCTCTATGAAGGTTTCGCCCGAGGATATGACCGATGTACTCTCCGTTCCAGCGTCAGAGGCGGCTGACATATGTATTGTTGTTCCTGTCCCGCAAGCGGCAGTTGAAACATACTAAGTAGGCTGCTCGACAGCACAGCTGCAGGCTCGCCGTCCTCAAGGGAACATCGTCGGGCACGAGGTCGTCATCAAGGACAAATTGCCGAACCATATCTCCTTCATGTACGGCTGGCCGAGAAGAACGCGACCCCAAATGCGACGCTGTAATCTGCTATTACGCTATTGCGATGACAAACTTGCGTGGGCATGATCTCGCATTCGCCGTGCACTCAACGGTCGCTTTGACTCTCTTGCTTAGTAGCAGACGCAGTACACATTTCCCAAACTGAGCTGCCCGGTTTGATAGACCAGGTAGCGTCCACGTGCTTCTCCACGGCCTGTACTCGGGGACTCGAACCCTTTCTGGATTGGACAACCCTTCGTGGGTTACTCAAACTCATGAGCACAAGAATAGGAGCGTTTTTCCCGGCTGACCAGCGGAGTTCCTTCCTATATCACTACCTCTCAAAGCATAACAGCTTCGAAGTACGAGTACCTCGATTAATGCCCGTGCGAAAGCCACTACCCCATAAGGTGAGCGCCTAATATTCTAGTCGAAATCCCAATCTTCAACAATTATACTGATAAAATAACATGATCAGAGGCATTCCTGGGGTGCTGAAATGTATCGGGGAACCTGCATTAGGACTACCTTTGACATGATAACTCTACCCAATGAGAGTATCCGCGATTCCGTACGCGCGCTCAGCTTCGGAACTCTTCATGACTTCACTTATGATCGAGGCCTTCGTCACATTACATACATTCAGCCTTTCCATATTTATAGAACTGACAAATTTCTCTTATCGCCCGTTTACTGCATGGCTTCGGCCAATGATCATAGCAGGCACTTCCCAGTGTTAGAACTTCCACTAGAGCTGCGGCATGCAGTTTACCGCTATGTCCTTGTTGTCAGCAGTAGGAAGGTGGTAATTGTCAGCACCTCTGTGGAGGGCAGGTCGGTAGCGAAGATGAGATTCTACACCACTAGGGACCTGTCCCTACTGGAGACGAACAAACAGATCCGGATTGAGGCTGGCCATCTTTTCTATGCAGAAGGCATATTCACACTATGCTCCTATCGCCGAACACAGGAATATGGGCAGGAGCCTTTGTATGGCGAAAAGTGCTTTCAGATCAGCCTCGACCGCGTCCGCAAATGCCATCTATTGACTCCAAGTGGAACTGCACCTTTGTCTCATTGCGACTGCTTAAAAGACACACAAGACTTTCGCATCCTATTACAAGGTTTTGTGGATGCTCTGACTGAAGGCCATTGCATGAGACATCTGCTCATCGAATCATACCAATTCGAAAGAGCTGTGATATTCGAAAAGCAAACAATGCAGTGTGACATTACCTGGACTCTTGAGCCATTGGAGAGATTGCGAGGACTGGGAATCTGCCATATTCGTGCGATGAAGATGTGCCACTGGCCGTATCTGAGGTTTTTAGAAGGGCAGATTATGAGGAGCTACAGCGAGCCTGGACAATCTGATAACAAAGGAGCAATATGCAATGAACCCTCGAAGAGCGCTGGCATCAACAACTCATTCGGAGATCCACATCCAAACAAAATATACAACGTATTCGGCATCGAACCTTTATATCGAGACCTCGAATTCCTACAGTACTACGAAGACGACATCCTCTTCTGACCCTCCAACAAGGTATGTGAGTAGGTCCTGGTCTCCAAGATGCTGCCGTGCCACACTAACCTCACAGGACCCACCCTTGAGGACGCAAAGTCGAGCGCATTATGCAACATGAAAATACAGCCCAGGTGGAACTTCGAAAAAGGTAGCCAGCGACGTCCATTCCCACAAGAGATCTCAAAATCCAAACCCAAAAACGCAACCACATGATTAAAATCAAGAGCTTCATACAAGATTGACCCATTACAACCGCAGTCACATCAAAGTCAAACCTCTACTCCAAGCCACACCCTTAGCATTGAAATCGAAAGCGTCTCTCAGCGGCAAACAAACAATACACTCATCACCACCCCCCTGCTCCCCGACGAGGATGCAAGAACCACACTACCATGCCCATCCGTACAAAGCTGTCACATTCCCCTACCATGCCGCCTTACCTGAAGCATTTGAAAAGCTGGCTGTTGTACACAGCTATCCCATCCCATGTCCTGACACCTTGGGCACTGCAACCCCTGAAACGAGTGCCCAGCCAGGATATGGGATAACAGTCTTCACTACAGTTTCCACCGTCTTATCCCCTGTTATTGATAGCACATGTGCACAATGTCTCGCTCATTTCTACTCTACGTTCAAATTGCATCCTTTTCTTCTAAAAAACCCGGACAGCTTCATTAATCTCTTCGTTATCACAAGCAGTCAGGTTTCTCGTCTCGACTTCTTTCATATTGCACGTACTTAGCTTTGAGGTGATGATGAGGACCGAGAAATGCGTATACAAAATGCAGCCTAGCAAATCAAATCACACAAAGAACAATAAATAGATAAACAGCACATATCAATCCATAAATATGTACATAATGCACTGCTAACTACGCAAATAATATATACAGCCCAAAACGCCTCCCTTCACCCATATTAACCCCTCCCCCACCTCTTCCAAAACTTCCAACTCCCCTCCTCCCCCTTCTTCCTCCCCCGATTCTTGACCCTCCAGAAATAAACCAGCACCCCAGCCGCCACAAAAGCCACAACGACAACGGTCTGCCCTGGCTTCGCAAACACAGCCCTGGACAGCAGAAACAGAGAGACGCAGCAGAATATAATCGGCGTGCTGATCCAGGTCCGATACGGTCTCTCCAGATAGGGTTCACGGACCCGTAGAACAATGAGCCCGAGCACGGTGAGGAAGTAGAAGGTGTAGCCGGCCACGCCGTAGAAAGTGACCAGGGTGCCGAACTCGCCGACGACGATGTAGGCGGCGCAGAGGAGGGCGTTGAAGACCATGGCGTTTATGGGTGTGAATCCGATCCCGCCTTCGTCGCCAATGCAGCGCGTCAGGGCGCGTGTGGCCCATGATTTTCTCTGTAGTCGGTTCGTGTTTTCGCCGGTGCCAGGCATGCCGATGCGCCCGAGGATGCTGGGCAGGAATCCTTCTTTGCCTGCTGCGTAGACCAGGCGGCCGCTGGTGAAGGTTGTGGCGTTGAGGGCGCCGAGGCAGGATGCGGAGACGATGAGGGCTAGGACGAGGGAGCCGACGGGGCCGAAGACTACGGAGCCGAATTGGACGGCGATGGTGTTGGAGGAGGAGATGACGGTGTTGGGGAGGACGAAGATGTAGGCGACGCTGGCGGCGAGGTAGGAGATGATGACGAGGGGCATCGCCGTGTGTATGACTCGCGGGAGGTTGCGTGTAGGGTGTAGGAGTTCGCCGACGACGTAGTTGGTGTTGTCCCAGCCGTCAAAGGCCCAGAGGCCGGCGTAGATGGCGACTGCCCAGCTAGAAGGATCGGAGCTTGTGCCGTCAAACCAGCCAAGTGTCTTCCAGTCTGTGTTTGGCCCGTCTTTCCAGCTGAAACCCGTAGCCGCGACCACGATTCCAGTGATGGTAATGCCGAGGAGGGCAACGAATTTGAAGAACATGAAGAGATCGCCCATTCGAGTGGCAAGCTTAGTCGATGTGCAGTTGATCAGTGTCACACCCGTAAGACCTGCCAGCGCTACCCCTTTGTTGATCCACGCGGACGCATTCTCAGCATCTGCTCCCACCGCCGCACGAACGATGTATTCTCCAAATATGATGGCAATGATCGCGGATGAGCCAGGCTTTAGTACAAACACGGCGCTCCATGTGAAGAGAAATCCAGCCCAGTCCCCAAAGATCTTGGAAAGGTACACCTGCGCCCCGCCGTTCAGAGGTATAGCTCCTCCCAACTCCGCGTAGCTTGCCGCCCCTGTCCACGCCAATGCTCCCGCGACAGTCCACACAATGAGGGAAGCACCATACGATCCCGCGTTTATGTTGACTTGGGCAGGCGATGAAAAGATACCCGAGCCAATGATCAAGCCAATGATCAGGGAGAGACCATTGAGGTACGTGAGAGATTTGTGCTTCTCGAGGGAGGACCCATTCAGGTCTAGAGGTCTCGAGCTTGGGTCACCTAAGGCTGAATATCCAGCGGCTGTTGAGGAAAGCGGGAAAAGGTTTGAGGCGAAATCGAAGGCGGAGGAGACAGAGTAGGAGCGGTTGTGGGGTGTGGGACGATGAGCCGCTGCGGCGTTTGAAGAGATTGGATCTTCGAGGGAGAGCTTACGTGACGAGGCTATACCTGAGGGAGAGGACGATCGAGAGCTACGGGCGTCCTCGGCGCTGCTTGAGGCAAGCGATGCGAGCTCCAAGGAATCTCTGGGGGGTTGAAGGCCTGCATATTGAGCTCGTGACATGGCAAGCCTGGAGGTAGCTGGGTTGTTGCGGCGGCAGCCGTATGATCATGATGTTGACGATGACCAGTGCACGAACGGTATCAATGGAAAAGGGGCAGAGTACTGCATAAGCACGATGCGAAGACAAAAGCAGATGGGGAAGGAAGTCGCATGAAGACCGCAACCAGAGAGGAAACTTTGACTAAGCTGGCCGCCGATGTCTCATTGGCTGCAACGGCGCGGAGGTTGGGCTTCCGTTTTCGGACTAGTCCTAGTTTCGGATATTGACGTTGATATTTATTCAAACATCGTCTTCCCGTTTCATCTGAACAGCATTCGAATCCTCCAATGCAGCGTATCTCTTGGCTTCGGATATGCCGTCATCTGTCTCACGTCGATGATCTGCGAGCCAGCGTCCAGTCGATCTCCCGACTTCAGCGAACTAGAAAGCTTACAACTCAACAGCCTCCAGGTTTTGGCTCTCATAATCCATCAACCACAGCACCGAGGCCGACAAAATCCAAGAACGTAAACTCTGACGCTGGGAAGCCATCAGATAAGGAGCGAAAAGATACTGGTGGAAGTTCGCAGCCAGATGCAATCCAGACCAAGCCTTCCAAGAGATTTCCCATTGGTTTTGGAAAGATCTTCATTTTCGGTATCTTTGCGTACTTTGGTTACAGAGTTAACAGATGGGCGACAAATCCCAGACGGTCTCGAATCCTTGATCCGTACAATTTCACTCCTTTCATCCTCGAGAGAAGAGACAAGGTTTCTTCAACGAGCAGTATCTTGAACCTTGCATCTTTACCCAAAGGTCAGAATACAGACAATGTTACCCAAGCATGGCAGAAAGGCGTGTGGAGTGTTCAGGCTATGCAGCCCGAGCTACAGATTGCTAGATCGTACACGCCACTTCCGCCAGTAGAAGATGCAGAACCCGAAGACTTGAGACTCTTCGTTCGCAAAGAGCCTCAGGGAGAGGTCTCCAATTTCCTGCACCGGATCAGCCGCGGTACACTGGTGCATCTTCGTGGTCCTCATATTGAGTATGTGATCCCAGAAGATGTGGATGAGGTCTTGTTTTTGGCTGGAGGCACTGGCATAGCGCCGGCGCTGCAAGTTGCGCATATCTTGTACAATTACCGATCAACCAATTCGGAGAATGGCCCAAAGCTGCGTATTCTTTGGGCTAATAGGCGGCGTGAAGATTCATATTCTGGACAGGAACAACCCTCACTACAGCAGTCGCAGACGGTATCGGCACCAGTTTTGGGGAATCTTGCCGAGAAGGATGCAATTCATCCCGAGGATGCGGATGCTCCCAAATCACAGCCACAGACAGCTTTAGTAGCAGAAGTCGAGTCACTAAAGGCTAGGTATCCCGGCAAGATTGAGATCGACTACTTTATCGACGAGGAGGATTCTCGTATTACTAAGAGTCTACTGAACGATTGTCTATGCGAGAACAAACGCGAACCTGACCCTGCGACTCAAGATCATCTAGTGAGAAAGAAGCTCCTTCTTGTTTCGGGACCGGAGGGCTTCGTCGACTTCTATGCAGGCCCTAAATTTATGAGAGGCGGTAAAGTAATCCAGGGCCCCCTGGGTGGAGTACTGCAGCAATTGAATCCCCAGGGATGGGAAATTTGGAAGCTTTGATCTACCTAATCAATTCCAACAGCTCCGCAGTGGGCAGGACACGACCTACGATAATCACAGTAGCGGTTATGGCCTCTCAACGAAGTATTTACCTCTGCCATGTTCGATGTCTTGCTTTCCCCTGCGCTTCAAAGGCCTGAAACCTGGGAATGCATTGACTCCTCTTAACAGCTCATCAATGACCTTTCCGCCCATCATCGTCTCATTCACTATTCCATTGACATGACAAGGCGCGACTCTCCCATACCACACACTTTTGCCCGCCAACGGACTCAATCCTTCACCCAATACCAGTCGAAAGTCTACCGGAAAATAGATGATGACGTTGCCGGCAAAAGCGTGGCCCCCAACATGGCTACATAAGCTTGTGCTTGTATAACGAAGCGGATGCAACGGCGCCTGCTCTTCGACTTTGAAATGATGATCTGTCGAATCCTCCAATGTCTTCCGGATCTGATTCACGAACTCTGCCTTCAGGATTGGACCAAGGATACCACACCGTGTATCACGTGACATATGGCCACAGATGAGAATTGTAGGAGCGGGCATCCTGTTAAACAGCACCTCCACGATTTGTCCTTTCTTATCTTTAAGCTCTCTGAGACTCTTCTTGCTGCTGTAACCACCGCGCCTACTGGTAAAACACTCTCTACGTTCCGCGGTAAGGAATCGCCATGCAAAATCTTCAATGGCCTCGGGTGTGTCGGGCAGCTGCGGAAAATGCAAGTTCTGCGGAAAGATCTGGAGGACGTGACGATCCTCAGGCGCGTTAGCACCGCGTGGCCAAGAGCTATTGGTGATCAAGACAGGGTGGGAAGGCTGGATCAACGAGGTTCACTATCAGCTAGCAATTCTACCCCTGTCGTCACCCTTGATCCTTCAGTCACAGCATTGAGAGCTCGCCACTGCTTGCATGGCACTCACATCATGACACTTCCCACCCTTCCCCACCAGACCTTTCAGACTCCTTGCCAAATAACCGAGTCCAAGCCCTCCTTGCACTTGCGTACCAAATGTACTCGGCTCATCCTCAATCCTACTGCTCCAATCATTCCGTCCCGTCCGTATGACCACATGCTGCACGTATGGCGGCATTGTCCCTTTGAGTTGCTTCTCGTAATCGATTGCTAAGCCCTCTGGCATGGAGGCGCAGACACAGGATGTGGGCGGACATAGTGGTATTGAGGGTAGAGATTTTTGAGTGGGGACGGATGCGGGGATGGCGAGAAGACGACGGGTTGGGCGTGGGGGGCGGATGGTGCGTATGAGGTGGGAGATGTGGAGGAGAGGGGTTCGAGTGGTCATTGTAGACGGTGGTGTGTTCTATCGATATGGCATGATGGACGACGACGTTGCGTCCAGAGTGGTCGAGCAGGTGAGGGCTTCTTGCTTCACAAGATTATGGTACGAAATGGGAAGGTTTGCCGAAGCTTTGCCAAGACTTCCGATATCAGACGGCATCTCTCCGCAATGTTCCTTTCCACTATCGGCAAGTAGCTGCGCACAAGATTTCACGTTGTCAACGCCTCAAACCCACAGACAATGGTGCCATTTTACATGATTGCCAAGCCACTATGATAGGTATGGCTGTAATTGCCGATATCCAACATGATAGGGGCATGAACAGGGGCTTTGATTGGTGGACCATCCGGAACCCCTTGGTTATTGTGTGATATCGCAAAACCATCATTTGGTGGCGTTAGTTTCGGTGTGTATTGGAGACCGATCCGAAAGGGAGACCCTTCAAAGACCACTTTCATCCACTAATGCTGGAATTTTCCTCAAGTAGACCTGCAGCGATCCTTCAACATCCTCTTTCGCACTTTATACTTCCTTCTCTTGTCAAAGAAAGTAATTCTCTTCGCAGACCAACTCATCCCTTTTGCTGCAAAGATTCAAGTCACGAACCAAGTCTGCGGCGAAGGATGATCTCCGAATCCAAATCTTCTCCCAGATTAACGCTTTACCGTGGGTGGGACAGTCCAGGTAACTATGTATGGTCACCCTTCGTCACAAAAGTCGAAGCTCGATTCCGCTTCGCTGGCCTCTCCTACCGCTCTGAGGCCGGTTCTCTTTCGAAGGCTCCAAGGGGCAAGATCCCCTACGTGGCAATAGCGAGAGGGGAAGGCGATACTCAGGACCCAGATAGTACCTCACTCTGTTCCGATTCAACGCTCATAATCGACCAACTGGTAGAGGACGGACTTCTGGATGATCTCAATGCCAAACTCTCTCCAGTGCAGAAAGCACATGATGCGGGACTTCGAGCTTTGCTGGAAGACAAGCTGTATTTCTACCAGGTATGTATCTTTGAGAGGATGCTCTTGTAGGCACAGTTAGCCAAGTAACCCATCTTTATTCGAACGCAGTCGCTGACAATCGATAACTTTGCCCCTAGAGCTATGAGAAGTGGCACACTAATTACTATACCATGCGATCACACGTCCTCTCAGCGCTACCCTACCCTGCTCAGGTAGTTGTTGGCCTACTCATCTACAGAAAGTCTTGCCAGACATTGCATGGTCAGGGCACCGCGCGATATACATCGGCAGAGCTAAGTGCGTTCAAACAGCAGATCTGGGAGAACGTCAATAGTCTCCTGGTTGCGTCACAGAAGAAGCATGTAGAGAGCGACGCGGGTGAAGACCCTTTTTGGGTTCTTGGAGGGGATGGGCCGTCTGAAGCAGATACAGTTGTATTCGGCTTCATATCTGCGGCGCTTGTTTGCACTGCGTAAGGTCCCCAGAGAGACTGTAGAACGAGAAGTCATACTGATTGTTCGTCTAGAGCGCCTGAGTCTCAGAGAATGGTGAAGAGCTTTCCCGCGGTGCTTGAGTACGCACAAAGGATCCATAATTGTTGTTTCCCCGACTTTGCCTCCTGGGAATAGAGTCCCAGAGAGTCAGGCGTACCATTTATCGATAATCCATCGGACTAGCTGCGTCAGTGATACTATAAGACACCTCAGCTATTACCACCTATATGGAAGAGCTTGAGCGCAAGGCGATGTATATATTCTGTTGCTTGGTACTAGAGCTGACTAAAAATCCACCATATGTGAGGACTTCGGTCAGAACGGCGCGTTCGAGGTATGGAATTGATTTCAGCAGCGGTTCATCAACACAATCATGACACTGGTCTAGAAGTGGTACCGTTGTGATCTGAATTTCAAGCACTAGGTTGCTAGAAGAGAAGACACCGCATCTTATACACCCGATAGACTTTGCACACCATCCACCACTTCAATTAACCCACTCTTGGTTCCATTCGAGTCCTCATCCCGCGGTACGACCACCGTGTCAGCCCATATGGGTAGCTATGACAAGCAAAGAGCGGTCCAATCCAGCCGTATGGCTGGGCATTCGAGAGGTACGTTACCACCACGCTACCAAAGTCCCTTGTTAGCGTTCGGATCGAGACAGCGGGACCACCGGAGCCTACAAGATGGCTTGTCTTTATAGATCAAGTCGAGAACAAATGATGCCAGAGCAATAGCCAGAATAATAGCCGGCCACACGAAAACCCCTATCATGATTGAACTCAGCAAGTATGAAGCCTCAACACTTGCCACGCTCGAAACCTAGACAGCAAATCTTGCTCAGCAGTGTCTCGCATAATCGCATGGGTGGCTCGCCTCATCGGAATCTTCGTCTTCAGTCTTCTCAATCAGGAAATCAGAATCCTTCAAGACTTGCGGTTTGATTGCCACAGCTGCCCCATAGTCAGCATACAAACTGGAGTACACGAAGCGGAAAGCATTGACCCATGTCCATTTCTCCAACAGTCTTGCTGGCGCTATGGCCCTTGTGCTTTCTCCCAGCGCGACGTCCGCTCTTTCTCTCTCTGCCATCTGCTCATAGACCAACATTAATCTCCCTCCCCTTCCGCTTTATCGGGCGCCCTACGCTTTCCACTGGCGGCATGGAACGTGGCTAGAGCCACAGGAAGGGGCTGATTGGACTTATATTAGCTACGGTTTGTCATAACTGGGAACATCATTGACCTCGCTAGTCTGCACTTGCTGTGGAGCAGAGCGGCGATATTCACACCAGCCCACGTCCTGAGCCAGCTCCTGCCAGATTTGGTGCACAGTCTCGTCGGTGACGGCTCCAATCACGTCGTTCAAGACCACTGCGAGATGATCTTCCGTCACTGGAACAGCCCTCACCACGGTGGGGACCTGTCTGGGCGTTGCCATTGTTTCAGCAAGTGTACAACTGACGACGAGTAAGAGTAGGAAGTATGGGTAATAGATGAAGTTTGAAGGCGAGAGAAGATTAAAAAGTGTTTGTGGACGCGGCCGGGTAAATTAGCGTCCTGAAATTTCTGCATGGTGTGTTGAAGGATGGTTCATGCTGCCACACCAAAATATCGACAGAAACCTATCCAATCGGCCCTTCATCGCCAAAAAGGGGAATATACGTCCTCAATTTGCGGATGATCTAGGCCGAAGGGCAACTATAGGTACAGTGATTCTTCTTCCCAAGTGGTCTGCTAAAGCCGCAACGGCTACAAGAGAGACTCCCTGTAAGCTGAATAAACGCTAGCTATATCGCCATCGGTCCTACAAATGACACTGCCTAAGGCTGTCATTAGATGGAGGCCATAGGAAATTGAAGCCGAGATCCTCTGCAGACTAATAGTACGGTGTGCAGAAACGGTTGGAACTTTCCCTTTCATTCGTTTCTCTAGATCTTAGTGGTTGTTTTCAGGCTAAGAAGTCAAGGATTCATCGTTTGTTACGCAACAGATAGGGAAGATGCTAGATATCCTGAGCTTTATTCTTCTTTTGATCTTAGTCTATTGAGCGTGTTGTAGAAGGGAAGATGGCATGTCATATCCGCGTTGGACGAGGCCTGTCTGCAATCGAAAGGTACGAACACAAGAATCGTCAAACTTATCGTCAAACTAATTACGCACAAGACAGCGGTCACGTGGTGGAGTGAATGCATTCGACATGCGCTTAGATATTGGCTCTCTATAAGGTACTTTAAACCCAAAAAGCCGAGCCAATTCACGCTCGACATGTTGTTGTTGTTGCATAAAGGCTTTGGATCTTTGGCGGATCATAGTATACAATTCCAAACTCCATTGCTCCTCTAGCAACCTTCCACTATTACCCTTCGCTATCGAAGATTATCCTCCTACCTTCTTGGCCTGGTAGAACCTCCTACTGACTTCATCCCACGAGGCCCAGCATCCTCCTCCTCATCCCCCTCATCAGTATCATCTTCCTCCGCTCCCTTGAGCGTCTTGCACACAGGATCTTTCAATTCATGCACATGATACCGTTTGCAATGTCCATACCGCAAATCACCGAAGAAGTCATCACTGAAATCCATGCCCGCCTTCTGAGCCCTTATCACAATCGCAGTAATAAGAGCAAGGGGGTACTTCGCCGCTCGCTCCTCCTTAAAGATCGTTTCCAAATCTAGATAGATAAGGAAATGATCCAGAAGGAACGTCCGCAAGCGAGAGTCTTCGATGCTATTTTCCCAAGCCGAGATGCACGCTTCTTCGTCTTCGGCGGAGATCTCATGCCTAACTCGCCCCTCTTCCACATCCAGAGCGGTGACGCTTTGGATCAGCTGATCAATAACGGTATTCTGCAAACCAGGCACAAGTCTCTTCTCCGCGAAAAGCCAGAGCTGGAGCGCAGGACGCATTGCTAACACTTTTCCAGCGTCATCGTTCATGCAACTCCCCGTGTAGAGCCAGGTGTTGAACCGGGAGAAAGTTTCTGGGTCCTCGTCTTCGAGCGTTACGGTGCCTTCGCGAGCTTCTTTGAAACGACCGGTTAGAGCTGCGCGGAAGAAGGAGGAGCGGGCGCAGAGGAGGGCTTTGTGGATGCCGTATTTTGTGTGGGTGGGGCCGATGAGGATGTAGATGGTTGTGTCGTAGAGGGAGCTTGAGGGGGGGGGTTTGGGGGTTGAGGGTTTTTTGTGGGTTGAGCGGGTTGTTCTGGGGGGGGCGG
>JAABUK010000288.1_pt1 | contig 114495 bp, 87 predicted proteins | sample 5559141 | NCBI WGS metagenome assembly JAABUK01 (sample SAMN10711869, study PRJNA513367) | rock metagenome | isolation source: Antarctica rocks | place: Antarctica: Victoria Land, Pudding Butte nord | collected 2016-01-03 | reverse complement strand
GAGAAGATGCTCCCATCGCGCAGGACGACCGAAATGTTGAACGCGCTCAGCACCATATCCGCTGTCTGAAGAAACTCGGATACAACACGTTCGCGGTCGAGTAGAGCTGCCTATTCTCAGAACAATGGCCTAGAGTCAGCCACACGGAGAGATACCCCATGTCGCAAAACGCATCAGCGCTCCCCTTCGAGGAGCCCCGGCAATCGCTCCTCGGGCGCGCTACGGCCTTCTTTGTCTACCTCTTCGAACGCGTCATGCCCGAGCCGTTTGTCTTTGCCGTGCTGCTGACGTTGGTCGGCGCTATCCTTGCCTTTTTGTTCGCCCCGCGCGCGTCGCTCCCCGCCATAGCCTCCGCCTGGTATGGCGGCGTCTTCGCCATCTTTGCCTTCGCATTTCAGATGGTTATCATGCTGGTGGCCGGCTATGCCCTTGCGGTCGCTCCTCCCGTCCAGCGGATTCTGGCTCGCATCGCCTCGCTCGTCTCCACCCCGCTCTCGGCCATATCGCTCACCATCTTCGTCAGCATGATCGCATCCTGGATCAACTGGGGTTTGGGCCTCGTCACGGCCGCCCTTCTGGCCCGTGAGATGGCCAAACGCATCCCTGTCGACTTCGGCTGGCTCGTCGCTGCCGCCTACACCGGTTTCGTTATATCCACCGAGGGCCTTTCAGGATCCATCGCCCTGTCGCAGGCTACCCACGGGTCCGCTCTCAACATCGTGGAAAAGGTGACCGGGCATGGTCTGCCCCTGTCGCAGACCGTCTTCACCCGCTTCAATCTTGTGCCCTGCCTTCTCCTCCTCCTCATCATGCCGCTCGTCTTTCGCGCCTTGCAGCCGGCCGCGCGGGACACCGTCTTCGCCGACCCGGAACGCCTCCGCGAGGGAGACCGCCAGACCTCCGCGAAGGTCCGAGAGAACACCCTGAGCTCGCGTTTGGACAACGCCTGGATCCTCAACGCTCTTCTGGTAGCCTTTGGCGTCTTCGCCCTGGTCTCGGAGTGGCGCCGCACCGGCTTTGCCCTCGATCTCAACTCCGTCATCGTGATCCTTCTTCTGGGTGGGCTCACGCTTCACATGCGCCCAGCCGCCTACATCCTGGCCGTCAAACATGCCGCACGCATCAGTGGATCCCTGATCCTGCAATACCCTTTGTACGGCGGTCTCATGGGCATCATCACCACAACCGGTCTCGCCGGTGTGCTCTCCAAGGTTTTTATTCGCGTCTCGACCGCGCACACCCTGCCCTTCTTCACCTATCTCACGTCCATGATCATCACCCTCTTCGTCCCAAGTGGCGGCGGGCACTGGGCCGTGCAGGGACCCTTCGCCATACCCGCCGCCCAGGCTCTGCATGCCTCGTTGCCCGGCACCACCATGGCCGTGGCCATGGGCGAGTCCGTAGCCAACATGCTCCAGCCATTCTTCGCCCTTCCCATCCTCGCGATCGCCGGGATGTCCATGAAGCGCATGATGGGATTCATGGTCGTCACCTTTGTCGTCTCCGCCGTGATCTTCGGCCTCGCTCTCCTCATCCTCGTGCCAGGCGCCTGATCTCACGCCGCGCTGAGTGGGAGCGGCTAACGTACGCCTCAACGAGCCCTCCGTTAGCCGCGAAAACTTTTTCACTGCAAGGCAGACCGCGAACCGCCTTGCAATCCCGCGCAATGTCACAGACACCACACTTCATATCGGTAATCCTTACTTTAATTAGTTCCCGCTCGAAGAATATTGCTCCACGCGTCGGCTTCGCATGAGGTCCCTTCGGCAAAGATCTGACCTCGGTCCTGGGTAGTTATGCCCCCATTCTTATCCCGCAGCACTAACTCGTCCTGACAGTGCTTTCCTGTTTTATCTCTATCTTTATTCAGGCGTTTTCCTGAGAGTCCCTGGACCTACACGCAGCGTCCGAAGGCCGGGAGCTCTCCCCGCATCTCAGATCCGCACTCCTGCGTCGCAAGAACGATCCTCAGACTAGAGGAACGCTGGCGAAAGGCCGAGTAAAGATATTTCAAGTGTCCGCGCGTCAAACCTTCTTTCATTTCTATTTCTCCCTCACGATCTAGAACCCCGATCGATACATCTACGGCAAGCCAGGTAGTTACTAGGTCTGCTGTTGACGATCCACTACACCGGGCCTCACACTGTGCAGCAACCATGCCAATAGTTAGAGGTCAGTGATGAAACCTTCCGCAGGCTTTCTCCTCCGTTGCAGAGTGCAAGGGAAGCACTCCTTTCTTCTGGTTTGCGCTGTCCTTCTTGCGTTCTCCGGAGGGCGTCAACTTGTGGCGCAAGTGACGGGAGCAACCCTCTCAGGAGAGGTCAGCGATAAGGCCGGAGCCCTGATTCCAGACGCAACCATCGCCATCCGGAATACCGCCAATGGACAGGTCAGGACGACTCTCTCCAACAAAAGTGGATTCTTCTCCGCGCCCAATCTGATTCCTGGAACCTACGAGATCAAGACCTCAGCCGCGGGCTTCTCTACCCTCGTCCAAAAAAATATTGTCCTCACGGTCGGAGGCGAGACCGTCTACAATCCGTCGCTCGCGCTTGGCGGAATTCAGGAGACCGTCACCGTTACCGACGTGCCCGCATCCGTCCAGGTCGGATCGTCGACCCTCAACGCCACCGTGGACGGCACCACCGTCCGGGAGCTTCCGCTGAATGGTCGTGACTGGACGTCCCTGGCCACCCTCCAGCCAGGCGTCGTCTCCGTTCCGAATCAGGCCACCACCGGCTTCTCCGCGAACAAGGGCAATCGCGGCTTCGGCAACCAGCTCTCTGACGGCGGCCACCGCGCAAACGAGAACACCTACCGCGTAAACGGCATGGTCATCAACGACTACACCAATGCCGCTCCCGGCGGAGCCACCGGCGTAAACCTCGGCGTCGACTCCATCGACCAGTTCTCCGTCCTCACCGCCAATCAGACCGCGGAGTACGGACGCACCTCAGGCGCAGTCATCGACGCCATCACCAAGACCGGCACCAACAGCCTCCACGGCAGCGCCTACTTCTTCGATCGCGACAGCATCTTCGACGCCAAGAATGCCTTCGACAGCGCGACCGCCCGCATCCCACCCTTTCGCCGCGTGCAGTTCGGCGGTGCCGTCGGCTTTCCCATCTTCCGCGACAGGACCTTTGCCTTCTTCGACTACGAGGGGATCCGCCAGTCGCAGTCTCAATCCGGCACCAACAAAGTTCCCGACGCCGCGGCCCGCGCTTCCGCGGTCGCCGCCATCCAGCCTTACCTGGCGCTCTGGCCGATAGCCCCCGCCGGCTCGCCGGAAACCATCGTCTCCCCAGGCAACATCGGCTTCCAGACCTACAACACCGCTATTCCGACCAAGGCCTCGGAGAACTACTACATCACGCGCATCGACCACCGCTTCAGCGCCAGCGACAGTCTCGACGGAACCTTCTTCTTCGACTCCGGCCCCCAAAGCCAGGGAGATCCACTCGGAAACACCGTCCACCAGGTCTACTCGCGTCGCCAGCTCTACACCGCCGAAGAGACTCACGTCTTCAATCCCGCCGTCATCAACACCGTACGCGGCGGAGTCAGCCGCATCATCGGTCTCATCAACGCCCCGGTCTCCGGAGACGCGGTCGCCACCAACGCCGCTCTCGCCATCGCACCCGGCGCCCTCGCCCCGCCACAGATCCCTGTCTCAGGTCTGACGACCGCGTACGGCCTTAATGGCTTCAACAAATTCAATCACGCGTGGACCTCCATCCAGATCTACGACGACGCCTTCATCACCCACGGATCGCAATCCATCAAGGTCGGTTTCACCTTCGAACGCATGCGCTACAACGTGCTGGAGAAGCTGAGCCCGAACGGCCGCATGAACAACTACAAGAGCCTGGCGGGCTTCCTCAGCAACACGCCCAACAAGCTCAATGCCGTCGCCCCAACCGGATCGCACGAGGTCGGCCTTCGCGAAAGCCTCTACGCCGTCTACATCCAGGACGACTGGCGCATCGCGAAGAAGCTCACCCTGAACCTCGGCCTGCGCTACGAGGGCACCACCAAGCCCGGCAACTCGAACGTCATCCCCGGCTATACCGTCAATGGCTACACCGTGGCCGCCGCTCCGTTTCAGCAGATCGTCTCGCTCGCAAACTGCGGGTCGAGCCCTACCGCCTGCGGTCCCGTGGGCACTGACACGGCCTTCGCCACCAACCCGACCAGGTACGACTTCCAGCCGCGTCTCGGCTTCGCGTACGATCCCTTCGGCAATGGCAGAACTGCCCTGCGAGCAGCCGCCGGGATCTTCGACGTCCTCCCGCTTCCCTACGAGTTTGGCCTCAACACCGCTGCCACCGCTCCCTTCCAGATTATTGGCTCCGACTCCAGGGCCACGCTCGGCACCGGAGTTCCCGATCCCAAGGTCAGCTTCAACCCGCAGCTGGTCCGGAACCGCTACATCGAACAGCATCCCCAGCGCGCCGCCGTCTACAACTGGAATGTCAACCTCCAGCAGGACCTTGGCAAAGGCTTCACCGCGACCGTCGGGTACGTCGGCTCGCGATCCACGCATCTCTCCGTGGCCTCGGACGATATCAACCTTGTGCCTCCGCAGAACATCTCCGGAGTCGGCATTGTCTTCCCCTGCAGCCCGTCGGGCGGCATCTGCGCGTCCAACACAACCGGAACTCGAGTCGATCCGAACTGGGGCGGAGGTGCCGGCATCCGGCCCGTGCTCTACGATGGCGCAGCCGGCTATCAGGCCTTCCAGGGACAACTGAAGAAACTCTCCGCCAGCGGCGTTCAAGGCCAGTTCTCCTACACCTACAGCCACTGCAACGATCTCAGCTCGGCCCCCGTCACCGGCGACACCTACCTGAACTCCATCGCCGTTCCCCTCCTCACCCAGAAGTCCGCCCGCCTTGGCCCCTGTGACTTTGACATCCATCAGGTCGCCGTTGGAAACGTCATCTGGACCATCCCCGCGCCCGCATTCTCAAACTCCTTCGCCACCGTCCTCACCCACGGATGGGAGTTGGGCGGCATCCTCACCGCCGAGACGGGAGCGCCCTTTTCGGTGACCTTCGGTGGCGGCAACGACCCCCTCGGCACCGGCTTCAACGGCGACTTCTCCATGGACTTCGCCGACGTCCTTCCTCACTGCAGCCCGACCGGCAGCGGCCGGAACTTCATCAGGACGAACTGCTTCACGCCACCGACCGCACCCTCCAGTCTCGCGCCGGCCACAGCCGCGAACCCCTTCGGATGCGCTCCCACCGCGTTTGGCAAAAACTACACCGGGCCAGCCTCACCGTCCGGCCGCCAGTTCTGCTCCAACGTCGTCGGCAACACCCACCGGAACCAGTTCTTCGGCCCCCATCTCAACAATCTCGACGCGTCTCTCTTCAAGAACACAAGAGTCCCCCGGATCTCGGAAGCGCTGAACCTTCAGTTCCGAGCCGAGTTCTTCAACGTCCTCAATCACCCAAGCTATCTCTCGCCCGGATTCCTGAACACCTTCGGGCAAAACAACTCTGTCTACGACTCCGACGGAACTCCGCTACCCACCGCCTTGAACCAGACCGCGACGACATCGCGACAGATTCAGCTCGGTCTCAAGGTGAACTTCTAGGCGCGTCTCTGCAGCATCTCCCTCCAACGCGATACGAAATGGTCCTATGAGTCAGCGCAGGATCCCTGCGGTCTATATCGGCATCGCCAGAGATCAGCCGGAACGGCGTCGTCAAGTCTCAGGTCCGGTTCGGCCACCCCTCGGGAGTGACCACCGTCCGTGCAGAGGCCGAGCAGCATGGCGGTCGTTGGATCGTAACCAAAGCCACGATGAGCCGCAGCGCACGCCGCCTCATGGAGGGCTGGGTACTAATACCCGACCCGCTCTAGACCTGTCCTTTCGCTCTCACGCGCTGCCTCCGAAGAACCTTCGAAGCAGACGATGTACTCTGACCGAAATTCCGGTACCTCAAAGGACTCCTCCAAATCGCAGCGGAGGCGCAACCCTCCCTTTCCGCAGAGTCAATACGTCTTCCGTCCGGGATTGCTCCCCTCGGCCCCCGTACAGTTAGGCTGTAGGGCACGGTGCCCACCGCTCGCGAGAAGAGATCCCCTATGAACCCACCGAATCGCCGCTCCTTCATCACGCTCCTTGGAAATATGCTCGTAGGAACCACGCTCTTCGGCGCCACCCTCCTCGTTCACGGCCAGGGCAAAAGTCAGGAACACGGCCACGGCAACGACGACCACGAAGACCACGGCGACCGCGGCGATGACGACCAGAAGGACCACGACAACCACAAGGACCACGGGCACGGCCATGAGAACAACGATCACGGCAACAAGCATGGCCGCGACATACCCACGCCCTACTTCCGCGATCAGGACTACAGCTACCTCTCCCGCTACTACAACGGCCCCCGCAATCTTCCGCCCGGCCTCCGCAAAAAATACGTCCGCACCGGCGCCCTTCCGCCCGGCTGGCAAAGCCGCTTCCAGCCCATGCCCGCAATCGTCATCCAGCAGCTTCCACCCATCCCGCCCATGTACCAGCGTGGCTACCTCGATGGATACGCCGTCGTGGTCGATCCCCGCACCCGCATCATCGTAGACGCCGTAGACATCCTCAACGCGGTCACCCGCCGCTGATCCAGCCGCGGGCGCCTACCGCATCTTTACCTCGAAGTGGTCCCTCTCCTGCCACACCGGCTTCGCTGCAGCCGGATCCGCCAGCCGGAACATTGTCGCCTTCATCTCGTTCTTGCCCAGATCGAACCGGATGTAGTGAAAGTTCGGAAAGTCCTTGTCCTGGTAGAGATCCTGCGCCGTCCGATCCACCTCGTACGGCCGGGCCCCGCCCCCACCCGACACCAGGTACGTCACCCCGCCCACCACCGCCCGCTCATAGTTGTGGATGTGCCCCGCCGTCACCACCATCTGCGCGTGCATCCTCGGCTGCACCGCCGTTAGATAATCCCTGAGCGCAATCTCGTTCGTCCGCGGATTGTGGTCCACCTCGATCCGCGTCTGTAGATCCGCCACCGGCGGATGATGCAGGCCGATCATCACAAAGTCGACCGTCTTCGGAAGCGCCTTCAACTGCGCGTCCAGCCACGCCCTCTGTGCACTTCCATCCGTCAGGTCCGACGTGGAATCCATCTGAATCATCAGGATCCGTGACCCCAGCGCCACCGAATACCAGCGCCGTCCGCGCAGTTCCGGAAACGCCTTCCACCAGTTCTCCACTCCCGCCGCCTCGCCTCCCGCAAGCTCATGGTTCCCCATCGCCGGATACACCCTCAACCCCGCATCCCGCCATGCCGAACTCTCCAACCGGTAGACGTCGTAGTCCGCTCGATCGCTGCCGCGGTACGGAACATCCCCCGTCAACTGCACCGCCGCCGGCCTCTCCTCCGCGATCCGCGCCACCAACTCCTTGCGCGCCACGGGATTCGCCACCGTACCATTCGACGGATCATGGAACCGCATATCGCCATACGCGATCACCGTCACATGCTCCCCGAGCGCCGTATCCGTCACCGAAAACGTCGGCCCCGCCGGCTCCTGCCCCAGCCCCGCTATAGCCTGCAACCCCACCACCGCCGCCAAAACCGCACATCGCACCGAGATCATGCTCGCAGTATAAAAGCCGAAGAAGACACCTCGATCAACACCAGCGTCGGACGCTGTCCAACTCGCGCCAGGCCCCCGGCGTTTTGCCTCCAATCACCACCGGCTCCAGCCCCTACCGCTCCGCCATCTCCACCGCCTGCGCCACCGTCGTATCTCCCGCAATCTCCTTGAAATCCCCATGCTCCGAGTGCTGCTTGCGGCTGATCGCCTTGAAGAAAATCGCCCGCCCATTGATATCCGTATCGATCAGCATCGTCTTCCACTCGCCCGTCGCGGTCGGTCCCCGCTCCGTCGTGAACCGGCTCCCCGCATGGATCGTCGCCAGAATTCCGAAGCCGATGCTCACATCCTGCGGCAGCGCTCCTTCCAGCCGGTGCAGCCGCACCGACTTCGGCTCTACCAGCATCGACCCGCTCATCCCATGCAGCACCCGCTCCTCCAGGCTCTGCGGCTGATACTCAGGATTCGGCCGGAAGTCGATCCGCTCGTAGCCGCCCTCCATCCGTGCATTCTCGAACAGAAACGCCTTCGGCAGCAGCTCCAGCATCTTCCGCGCCTTCTCCTCATCGTTCTTCAGCGCCTGCTCCTTCTTCGCGAAGCCCTCCGGATCCGCCACAATCCCCGCCAGCCGCCCGCGCTCCTGCGAGATCCGGTCCCCGCTCAACGGCGCCCCGTCCTCAGCCACCACCATCCGCACCTTTCCCTGCCTCGTCTCCACCACCTTCTCCGTCCACTCGTGGCCCCCGGTCCGTTCAGACCGCTCCTTCGATAGGTATTGATACAGCCCCTTGTGTCCCGATGCGTCCCGTTCATGCGCCAGCAGCGTCGTCACCATCTCCTTCGGGGAGACCACCTGCGCCCCCGCAACCCCGGAACTCATCCCCGAACTTAACGCCGCCAGACACATCCATCGCGCTGCTCCAACCATCCCCATCCATGACCCCGATTGACCACTAAACTTCGCAAAGGATACACGCGCACCGCTTAAGCTCGCCTGAACTTCGCTTCCCACCGCTACACTTCAGGCTACCCATGCCGCCGCCAGCTCCCCATCCCACCTCCCCCGAATCTGGCCCCTCCGGACCTGAACCTTCCGACCAGCCCAACCCCATCCTCACCGAGCCGGAGCTCGTCAGCCAGGACGTCGCCTTTCCCCCGCCCGCTCCCGGCACCGGCTCCCCCCGCCGCGCCGCCGCCGCCTTCATCTTCTTCACCGTCACCCTGGACATGCTCGCCCTCGGCATGATCGCCCCCGTCCTCCCCCGCCTCATCACCGGCTTCCTCGGCGGCAACCAGGTCTCCGCCTCGCAGATGATCGGCGTCTTCGCCACCCTCTTTGCCGCCATGCAGTTCTTCTTCTCGCCCGTCCTCGGATCGCTCTCCGACCGCTTTGGCCGCCGTCCCATCGTCCTCCTCTCCAACTTCGGCATGGCCGCCGACTATGTCGTCATGGCCCTCGCTGCAACGCTTCCTTGGCTGTTCGTCGGACGCATCGTCTCCGGCCTCACCGCCTCCTCCATCCCCACCGCCTTTGCCTACCTCGCCGACGTCACCCCCCGCGAGCACCGCGCCGCCGCCTTCGGCTTCCTCAACGCCGCCTTCGGCATCGGCTTCGTCCTCGGCCCCGCGCTCGGCGGCGTCCTCGGCAACGTCAACCCACGCCTGCCCTTCTGGGTCGCTGGCGGCCTCTCCCTCCTCAACGGCTGCTACGGTCTATTCGTCCTCCCCGAGTCGCTTCCCCAATCGCTTCGCAGCCCCTTCTCCTGGCGCCGTGCCAACCCCGTCGGTTCCCTCGCCCTCTTCCGCAGCGCCAAAGGCCTCCTCCCCATCGCCGGCCTGCTCCTGCTCGGATACATCGCCCAGCAGTCCCTCGCCAACGTCTTCGTCATCTACGCCGACTTCCGCTACGGCTGGACCGACCGCACCGTCGGCCTCTCGCTCGCCCTCATCGGCATCTTCACCGCCCTCTACGGCGTCTTCCTCGTCAAGCCCGCCGTCAAGCACCTCGGCGAACGCCGCTCCATGATCATCGGCTTCCTCGGCGGATCGCTCGGCTACCTCTTCTTCGGCCTCTCCCGCACCGGCCTGCTCTTCTGGCTCGGCATCCCTCTGCTCAACCTCATGAGCCTCACCTGGCCCTCCGCCCAGTCCATCATGTCCCACTCCATCGGCCCCTCCGAGCAGGGCCAGCTTCAGGGAGCCATCAACTCCCTCCGCGGCATCTCCGGCCTCCTCGGCCCCGGCCTCTTCACCTGGATCTTCTCGAAATCCATCGGCCCCCACCCCGTCATCCACGCCCCCGGCATGCCCTTCTACACCGCCGCCGCCATGCTCCTCCTCGCCCTCCTCCTCACCACCTCCGCCACCCCGGCCAAGTCCCCACCAAAGCCCGCAAACGCCCTCTAATCACATCCTCCGATAGCTTTTCTGTTCTCATCTCCAACCTGGACTTTTGTCATCCCCCCAAACTTTTGTCATCCTGAGCGCAGCGAAGGGACCCGCTTCTCTACCCAAAGTCCCACACCCACCTAACCCCTGTTTGTCGTCCTGAGCGCAGCGAAGGACCCGCTTCTCTACCAGTCCGCCCAACTCACCACATACGCGCTCGTCATCCTTTGCGCCATCAGCCCTCACCCCCGCCCCACGAAAGTCTCCCGCCCCGAACGCCCACGCTCCGCAGCCCTGATAACAGTGCAGCCGGCTAACTCACACGCAGGTCCCACACACCGTCGAAACAAATTTTTGCATCAAAATGATGAATAAAGTTTTCAACAATGATATGTTGAACCTGGCCCACAAAGACCCGCAGAGGTCCCGGAGACGTGCTAGCCGATATTCACCAGAGCTACGACGCAAACGAACGCAAGTGAGTCACAGGAGCAAAAACTACATCCCATGTCGACCGCCCTCATCACCCCTTACCTCGCACCCCACATCGCCGGATACGCCCCCGACGCCTCCCAGGATCTCTCCAACCCCGACGTTCGCCGGCGCCTTTCCCCCGCCGCCATCGAAGGTTTTCTCCGCCTCATGGAACTCTGGAAGATCAAAGACGCCGACGCCCGTCAGCTCCTCGGCGGCCTCTCCACAGGATCCTTCCACGCCTTGAAGAAGCAGGGAAAAAGCCGCACCCTCGCCCACGACACCCTCACCCGCGTCTCCCTTCTCCTCGGCATCTTCAAGGCCCTCACCATCCTCTACTCCGAGCCCCTCGCCGACGCCTGGATCTCGCTCCCCAATCGCAACCCCGTCTTCCGCGGCTCCGCCCCGCTCGCCTACATCCTCCAGCAGGGCCTCCCCGGAATGCTCGAAGTCCGCCGTCTCCTCGATAGCCGCCGCGGAGGCCAGTAACCGAGCCATGGCCTCCCCCGAAAAGACTCCCGAAGCTCCCCAGCCCGCATCCGCCCCCATCGCCCCCGCACCTATCGCCCCGGCTCCCAGCGACCCCGCCCCCAACGTCAAGACCCCCAAAATTCAGGCCCCCAGGAGTCAGGTCCCCGGGATCCCCACCACCGAGCTCCGCGTCAAGGACACCCACCGCCTCATCGCCTCCAAATACTCCGAGACCGGCACCGTCCTCTCCCGCCTCACCCCCAATCCCGCCACCCTCACCAGCCTGCTCGAGCTCGACGACGCCACCAACGACCGCTTCCTCGGCGAAGAAGGCCTACTCCCCGGCATCGGCATCCACGAACTCGTCTACGGCATCCGCTACGCCCACATCGTCAACGCCGCCTTCACCCACGCCTCCCCCGCCGGCGGCCGCTTCAACTCGCCCACCCGCGGTGCCTGGTACGCCTCCCTCGATCGCCAAACCTCCGTTGCCGAGATCGCCTTCCACAAGCTCCGCGCCCTCGAAGAGATCGAGTGGCCCCACGAAGAGATCTCCACCTCCGACGACTACCTCGCCGACATCACCAGCCCCTTCCACGACCTTCGCATCCCAGACCCTCGCATCCCCATCGACCCGGGTGCCCCACGTCCGGCCCTTGAGGACGTGGGCTGGGCCACCCCCGAATCTCCGGGCCGCACCCCCACCTCGCCCGCACCCTCCCTCCAAGCCTCCTCGGAGCGGGGAGGGTCCGCCGCGGAACCCCTCATCTCCCCGGCCCATCGGCAGGAAAGCCCCTTCGCCCGATACCTCCGCCCAGACCCCATCCCCCGCTGCTACCTCCGCCCCCAGCACCTCGCCGACCGCTTGCTCACCCGCCGCTCTAACGGCATCATCTACCCCAGCGTCCGCCGCCCGGGTGGAACCTGCCTCGCCGTCTTCCGCCCCGCCCTCGTCTACAACGTCCGCCGCGGCGCCCGCCTGGAACTCCGCCTCCTGCCCCATCGCCCCTTCCGACCCTCCCAGGCCCGCGAAGTCCCCATCCCCCAACCCTGACCTGCTCTAAGTGAGCCGCTCCAACCTCATCATCCTGACCACACCGAGCGACCGCCCGAAAACTATTGTTATGGTCACGCTTCGTGACTCCATGCAGTAGAGTGTTTGCCCCCGGAAGGACGCCCCACGCCGAAGTAGCTCTCTCAGCACGGTCGCTCTGCCCTCTCTGCTACAACCAGCAACGGCGGACGCTATAGCAGGACCTCAGGAGCCCGCCGGTGGAACCGTCCGCTTGCGCGGCGACGCCTTCTTCTTTGGCGGCCTCTTCTCGTCAGTCTTCCCCACCGCTGCCGCCCCCGGCTTCTTCGCCTTTACCGGAGTCTTGGCCTTGCCAATAGTCCCAGCCGCGCCCCCAATCATCTCAGTCGCGCCTTCGATGATCCCGACCACCCCACCGACGAACCCGGCCGCGCCTCCGATCAATGCGGCCGCGCCGCCAACCGATCCACGCCTCTGAGCAGGCCGCGAAGCCGGAGCAGTCTGGCCCTCCGAAGCCACGTACCGCTTCACCGCATACCCCGCCGCCGCCGCCGCATCCTTCGCCGCCCCAAAGCGCCCCTTCACCTCCGCGATTGCCGCCGTCGTCATCGGCACCGTCTCCGCCGCCGCCATCAATGCCGGGATCTCCATCCACCACAGCAGCTCCTCAAACGCCTCCCGGTTGAAGTAGACCCGACCCTCCGACTCGTTCACCCCCGCCATCCAGCGCACATCCCCATCCCGCCAGAACTCCTCCGAGCCCCCCGGCAGCAACCCCACAGCACCCTCCTCCACCAGCAGGATCCGTACCCGCGCCGCCGCCCGCCACGCATCATCCCCCCTCACGCCCATGCCGGAGAAGATCTCCGCCAGCCCCGACCGCAGCTGCAGATGGTCGAACCTCCGCACTGCCTCGTCCGCGCCCTCCCCACCGGAACCCGCACTATCACTCGGCCCAAGTTGACGCAGAACACTCCACGCCAGAAGCGTCGCCCACGTCGCCATCGCCAGCTCGCCCGAAGCCTTGCCCGGCAAGATCGCTGAGGCGGCATCCGGCCACACCGGCGACGCACTCTGCAGACCAGGCAGCTGCAGCATCGCCTCCACGCCGCTCCGCAGTCGCGCCGTCCGCCCGGTCTCGGCCGCAGGCAAAGCTGCAGATGCTGATCTTCCGCTGCCTCCTTCCAGCCTCCGCCGATCCTCGCCGACCCGCTCAAAAAACGCCTCAGCCCGGCTCAGCACCTTTGCCACCCTCGAATCCATCGGACTGATCGGATCCGTCGGATTCATGCCGATCTCCGCCTTCGCGGCCTTCGAGCCCCTCTTTCCGACCCTCTTCGCCTCCGCCGCCTTCGTCCCGACCCCGCCCGCCTCAAGTTTCGGATTGCCTGGCGCCTCACCCGCCGCCGCCATCACATCCGCGATCACCTCGGCGCTCAGCATCTGCCGCAGAGCATCGTGCACTGGCCGCAGCCGCAGCTTCAACAGCGCCTCTTCCAGGTGATACACACCCGCCCCATTCAGCGCGTCGCACAGCTGGTCCCACGGCTCCTCCGCACTCGCGCGCATCTCCCTCCACTGCTGCAGCACGACATACTGATACCCGCGCAGGTCGGTCGTAAACCCCTCATCCCGCAAACCTCCGGCACGCCTCAGGTACTCGAGCCCGCTCGTCATATCCCGGTACGCAATCAGCGCCGCATCATCGTCCGGAAGCTGCATCGCCTCCAGCAGCCTCCGCTGCCGCAGCGTTCCCGTCGACTTATCCATCGACGCCGCCGACACGTGGATCGTCCCCCGCGTGCTCCCGTAAACATTGTTGTAGAGCACCAGCGACCGCTCGCCCCACGACAGGTTCGAGTACGCAAACACGTTCTCGTCAACGCCCCCGCCCTCCGCCCAGAAGTCGTACAGCACAAAGCTGTCGCTCTCCGCGAACATCCACCGATGCTTCAGCAGCGGCGCAATCTCCCTCTGGTGCCGGCCCACCAGCTCCTCGTTCGGGAACTCCTGCATCCGCGCCTGCTTGTACTCCATGCCGTACTTTTCCGTGTACCCCTCGATCTGCCCGTGCCCAAACATCGGCAGCCCCGGCAGCGTCGCCAGTAGCGTGCTCACCCCGAAGTACTTGTCGCCGGTCCCGAACTGATCGATCGCTGTCCGCTCATCCGGATTGCTCATGAAGTTCACATACCGCTTCAGAATGTCCGGATCGAACTCGATCGTCTTCTTCAGGTACGACCTGTACTTCGCGTTCTCCTCGTCCCGCAGCATGTTCATGAAAGCGGAGTTGTACACGCGATGCATCCCCAGCGTCCGCACGAAGTACCCTTCGAGCAGCCAGAACGCCTCCGCCAGCAGCAGCGTTCCCGGCACCTCCGCCGCCACCCGGTCCACCACCTCGCGCCAGAACTCGTTCGGCATCAGAGCGTCGAACTCCTCCTGCGACATCGCGTTCTCGGCCCGCGATGGAATCGATCCGCCCGCCCCCGGCAGCGGAAACCACAGCCGCTGCACATGCTTCTTCGCCAGCACCATCGCCGCGTCAAAGCGAATAATCGGGAACAGCCGCGCCACACTCAAAATCGCCTGGATCACCTGCTCGCGCACAAACGCCTTCGAGTAGTCCAGCTGCGCCGTATCATTCCACGCAAACGTCGTCCCGTCGTTGCCGTGGTAAACGTACTGCGTCCACCCCGAGCTCCGTTCGCGCAGCCGGAACGCCACCGCCGCATCCGTCTGGTCGTAGTAGTGATCCTCAATCTTGATCTCGAACCGGCTCTCCGTCGAAAGGTCCGGACCGTTGAACGTATAGCTCGGAAACGGACTCTCCGGCCGCGACACGAACCAGTCCGGATGCTCCGTTACCCACGTCGAATCGATCCCCATGTGGTTCGGCACCATGTCGCTCGCGAGCCGGATCCCCGCCGCCCCCGCCCGGCTCCGCAGCACCTCGTACGCCGCCGTCCCCCCCAGGTCGTCCGCGATCCGGTAGTCCTTCAGCGAGTAAGCCGACGCCACCGCATCATGCTGCCCGCGCAGCCGCTTGATCGTCTGGGACGCCACACTCCTCTCCCACAGCCCGATCAGCCACAGACCATTGATCCCCCGGCTCGCCAGCAGGTCCATCTCCTCATCCGGTATCTGGTCAAGCCTGTGGATGTGCCGCCCGTACTTCTGCGACAGCTGCTCCAGCCACACATAGGTGCTCTTCGCCATCAGCACCACCGTCGGCATCCACGCCTGGTCGGGACTGAACGCCTCATACTCGTTCAGCGGCGGCGTCTGCTGCAGTCCGCGACCTCTCCCACCTACCCCAAACCCGACAAACTCATCCCCCTCAAATCCTTCATCTCGGCATCCGCCCCCGCCATGCCGCCCCCCCTGCCCCTGCCGCGATCCCATCGGATTGAACCGCATCCAGATCGCGATCTCCTCCTCGTTCAGCACATCCGTCGCCAGCAGAATCCGCCGCAGCTCGTCTCCCAGATGCTCCACCCAGTTCTCCCGGATATACGCCAGCTGCCCCATCAGCGAGTCCGGCGACGCCAGCATCGGCGCCCGCAGTACATCGAGCAGCGACCCCTCCGGGCCAAACGGCGGCCGCGTCCGGATGTACTCCCCAAAGTCCGCGATCACATTGCTGTAGATCGTCCCGGCCTTCAGCTCCCCGTCGTCGAACAGCTCGCGAAACGGCACAAACGCCGGGTTGATATTTGCCAGCCACAGCAGCAGCAACTCCTCCGTCGCCGCCTCCCTGTTCTCCATCCCATCCATCGCCGCCGTCATCCACTCGGCCGCCGTCTGCTCCCCCCGATACACCCCTACATTCGGAAACCGCTCCGTAAACCGCAGCAGCAGCTCCTGAACCTCCGATGGCTCCGCATTCGCCGCGAACCATCGCAGCGCCCCGCCCAGCACCTCCGGATCCACCTCCGCCCGGTACTTCGTCACCATCGCATGGCTCAACTCGTCGATAAGCCCCATCGCAAACAGCGCACCCGCATGCACCGTGCCCCCATCGCCCGCAGCCTCACGCACGTCATTGATCTGCTTGGCCAACCTCCGGCTCGCCGCGATATCGGCAAACACCACATTCCCGGAGTAGCTGAAAAGAAGCTCCGCAACGCCATACTTCTCTCGTGCAGCCCGCGATACGTGAAATTCCATGCTTGGGGGTTCCTGTCTTCTTCTGGATACATTCAGACTAATCGCTTCACCCCTGATGCGGAACCTCCACGCACTCCCCCACCACGGTTTAGCCTCCCTTCACCTGTCCCTCGGAAACGCTGCAAAGCACCTGACCCAAACCTCTCGTCACCCTGAACGCAGCAGACGACCGCCTGATTTTGTTGTCATCCTGAGCGCAGGGAATGGATCCGCTTAATTCGTGTGCTTGCATCTCTAGCCTTCGTCCTAGGACCGCCCAATTACGTAAATCGCGCAAGCAACCCTACTGCGCTCCAGTGCCCCCCGCCGCCCCATGCGCCGCCACCCACACCCGCGCCGCCACCACCTGCGGCAACCCCGTATCCGCACCCTTCCACGCCGCCAGCATCCTCCCAAACGCAGCCGTCGCCCCCGCCTCATCACCCGCCCCGGCCTCCGCCCGCGCAATTCCATACAGCGGGTATCCCGAGTTCGGCCGCTCCTTGAGAGCACCCGCATAAGCTGCCTTCGCCTCCCCATACCGCCCCGCCCGCATCAACGCATCACCCCGCGTCTCCGCCACCGGCCGGATATAGTTCGGCGGCTCATGGTAGCCAAGCGCCGCCTCCGCCTCCGCCGCCCTCTCAAATGCAGCATCCGCCTCCGCCCGCTTGCCGTCCGCCATCAGCACCGATCCCCGCAGCTCCATCGCCGCCACTTCCATAAAGCTCCGCACCGGCTTCATCTCCATATCCTTGCTCCCGGTCCCCGCCATCGCCGGCATCGGATGCCCGCCCATCCCCTTCATGCCCGCCCCCATGCCTCCACCCTCCGGCTCCACCTTCATCGCCTCATCCAACGCCTCGCGATGCCGCGCCGCCCCGGCCGCATCGCCTCGCTCCAGCGCCGCCATGCCCCGCACATACTCGAGCAGCGCCCCGCGCACCCACACCATCGTCCGCAACCCTGCATCCGGCTTGCTTCCCTCCAGCATGGCCGCCGCCCGCTCCCACTCCCCTCCACGCAGCACCACTGGCAGCGCCACATTCAACCGCGTCAGCCCGTCCCGCGTGCTGAACCGGTAGAGCGTCGCCGACGTCTCCCCTCGCGCCCCATTCAGCTTCGCCGACACCTTCGTCGCCTCCGCCACCCGTCCCTCTTCGAGCAGGTCCGCAATCAGGTACATCATGTTGTGCACATAGTTCCAGTCGTGATCGACCCCGACGTGCTGCTCGCACAGGTAAGCCTCATCGACCGCCATCGACCGCTCAAACGAGGTCCGCGCCCGCTCGTAATCCCCCGTCCTGTAGAAGATGTGCCCCGGCATATGCACCATGTGCCCACTCGCCGGCGCCATCTCGTCCAGCTTCCGTGCACTCTCAAGCGCCCACTCCGGATGATTGCCCGGCTCGACCGCATGAATCCAGTAATGGTTCGCAGCCGAGTCCTCCGGATGCCTGGCCAGCACCTCCCGCAGCACCGCCTGCCCCGCCGCCGTCCCCGCCTTCGGCGTTCCATCGCCGTTGAACCCGTTCATCAGCGACTCCGCCAGAAACACCTTCGCCTCCACCTCCTCCGGCCGCATCGCCACCAGCCTCCGCAGCGTCCTCGTCGCCTTCGACTCCCGGAACTCCTTGAACTCCCGCGCCTCCCTGTCAGCCTTCCCCTCTGTCTCCTCCCTATCGGCAGCCGCCGCCTTTCCTTTACCGGCAGCCCTCCCCTCCCTCTCCCTCGCCTCCTCTTCCTGCATCGCTGCTTCGATATACAGCCGCTCCGCCGGAGAGGCCTTCTTTCGCAACTCCTTCGCCCGCTTCAAAGAAACCTTCGCCGCCGCCGAGTCCTCATCCCGAAAGTGCTGCGCCTCCGCCAAACCCCACCAGCACATCGCACACTCCGGATCCAGCCGCACACTCTCCCCAAAAGCCCGCTCCGACTCGTAGTCCCAGAAGTCATGCAGCAGGTTCAACCCCTGCAGAAACCACAACCGAGCCTCTTCACTCGAGGTCGTCATCTCGATCCGAGCGTTCCCGATCCCCTCCATCCGCACCGGTCTCGCTGCCCCCTCCGCCGACGCAGCCATCCCACCGCCCATTCCGCCCCCCGGCGCACACCCCTGCCCCCAAGCCGAACCGCCCGCCAGCATCAATCCCAGCAGCACAACAGTCGACCGAAACGACCGAACAGACCGACCGACACTCATCGCCCAAGCTCCACAGCCCCAACTATACCGGGGAGATATAAAGCTGTGATTGCTCCCTAGATCTCCGGCTTCTCAGCCAAACATCGAGAACCGGTAAGCCCAGTCGCCACCGCTCCACTGCGGATAATTCGTCCCCCAGGCATTGTTGAACAGGCTGAAATGCACACCCCCCGCCATGGTGGGCTGCTCCAGCCGAAAGTTGATCGGAGATCTCTCCCCAACCGCCACCGCCGGCGCATCCATCGTTCGCACCTCGAACGCCTTCCCCGCCGCATCCGTGTACCGCACTCCCTCCGCCACCGCATGCATCGTCCGCCCGCCTCCCCGCACCACGTCCTCAGGATCGATCCACTCGCCCACCTTCTCCATCCTCCACCCCTTCGCGCCCGCTCTGCTCCCTTGCAAATCACCCCTCTGCGACGACTCCCGCGTCACCGGATCGAAGCTCAGCCACATCGCCTCCGGCATCCGGTTCGCCTCCTTGCCCATCGTCGTCAGCCGCACATCCACCCGAGCCTCCGCCTTCGGCATCCGCAGCTCCAGAACCATCTCCCTAGGCCAGGCCACATTGCCCGTCGCCATCGCCGCACTGTCCTTGATAGACATCCGCAGCACCAGCCGATCCCCGCTGTTATCCTTCGATCTCCAGCACTCCTCCAGCCGCGGTTGCCACTCCCGCGAGACCGCGCCGAACGCCTCAATCCCCGGCTTGCCAAAGTCCCGCGGCGCCCAGTCCTCCTTCGACTTGATGTACCGCTCCCGGTACGCCACGTAGTCCGCCCCCGAGAGCGTCTGGTACGTGAACAGCGCCAGCGGATGCTCAGCCGTCGCCCACTCCCGACCCGACACCCGGTTCCGCAGCCGCGTGATGGCCCCCGTCTTCGCATCCAGCCCGATCGTGAAGTGCGCCGTCTCCACCAACCGCGAAGCGTCCCATCGGCTCATCCCCTCCGTCGATGGAGCCGTCGCCCGCTGCTCCGCAAACCTCGCCGACGTCTCTCTCTGCAGATCCTCCGGAAGCGTGGCAATCCCCGCCCCGATGTCGTCGCGCTTCTCCTTCCAGCTCACCTCCATCACCTGGTATCCGGGCTCCCCCAGCACCCCCGCCAGGTCCTTCGGACGATAGTGCCCGTTGTCCAGATAGCTCTTCGTGTCCGTGCCCCACGTATGCTCGACCGCCAGCAGCAGACGTCGCAGCAGCTTCCGATCCGTATCGTCGCCCGCCGCGAATCGACCGCCCTTCACCCACGCCCTCCGCAGCCGCGCCGCCTCCCGATACTGCGCCACCTTCACCGGATCGCTCGCCACCCCGTAGATCCACGTATCGCCAATCTCCCCCGTCACCACCGGCAGCGTCGCCCGCACCGTATCCACCACCGCCGCCACCTCGTTCAGCGACGAGGCCTCGATCGTCGCCCCCGGAAATTGCGCCCGCAGCTTCGCATACATCGCCGCGATCTCCGCCGGCGTATGCGGTCCGCTGTTGTCGTTGCGCACCTCCACATCCACCGCCACATCGGTCCCCGGAACTTGCAGCACGCTCCCATAGTCATGCCGGTGATACATCATCGCCAGCGACCTGCCCGCCGAGTCCTTCCACAAAAACACATCCGGGACATCCGGCGGTGTGCTCGCCGCATTCACCCCTATATCCAGCAGCCGAACTCCATGAGCCTCGAGCGGCGCAATCATCCCCCGCGAGTGACCCGGCACATCCGTCATCTTCGCCCCGATCGTCTTCCGCCCGAAGCGCGCATCCATCCGCTCCGAAAATCCCAGCGCCCCCTCGATCATCGATCGATCCAGCATCTCCGTCTGCCAGCTGAACGGAAGCGCATGCCACGTAATATCCCCAGCCAACACCGCCTGCTCCATCTCCTTCCGATCGACCGTCGAAGCCTGCTCCAGATACTCGTACAGCAGCCACGATCCCGTCGTCCAGACGTACCGGTCGCCCCCCGCCCGCCGAAGCTCCGCCGCCGTCTTCATCGCCGCCGGATAGTACACGTCGAAGTACCTCCGCATCACCTTCGCCTGCGTCATCGTGAACCCGACATCGAGATGACACTTCGTCACCAGCAGCACCCGCTTCACCGGCCTCGACGCTGCCCCATCCGCCATCGCTCCCAGCAACGAAGCCCGCGTCCCCACCGCCCCCGCCGAAAGTGCCGCCATCTTCAACAACGTGCGTCGATGCACTATCCCTCCCCCTCATCCCAGCTCAACAGCTTCCGAACCGAAACCTATGCCGCCGCCTGTCTGATGTCAACCAGGCAAGCTCCCACACACTCTCACTTCCCAATCAACTCACCCGCCCGGAGTGGTATCATCGCCCCGTTCGATCTGTGATCCTGAACGCAGAGAAGGTCCCGCTCCTCTACCAAACTTCCCCGCCCAACTTCCAAAACGTCAAACCTCCCCAAGCATCTCCCGCACCGTCTTCCCCAGCACCGGATGCACCATCTCCGGCGCAATCTCCGCCAACGGCTCCAGCACAAATCGCCGCTCGTGCATCGCCGGATGCGGAAGCGTCAGCTTCTCCGTAGCCATCACCCATTCCCCAAACAGCAGCAGATCAAGATCGATTACCCTCGGCCCCTTCTCCACCCCGGGCTGTCGGACCCTTCCCATCCCCCGCTCCACCTCAAGCAGCCCCTCCATCAACTGCTCCGCCCCCATCCCCGTCTCAAGCAGCAGCACCCCATTCAGAAATCTCGGCTGCTCGACCGAACCCACCGGCTCCGTGTCATAGAAATTTGAGACCGCCACCACTTGCCCTAGCTCCCCCAGCCGGCGGATTGCCTCGCGCAGATTTTCCTTGCGATCGCCAAATTCCGACGCTAGATTCGATCCCAGAGCGATTGCAGCAAGTGGGATCGCCGCGGCCCCTCTCTTGTCAAGCGGCGAATTAGAAACACTCATCGCACCACTCTTTCACCACGTTACGAACCAGGAGCTAAAGACGCTTGAGGCAGCCGCCCAGGTAGAGGAAAGCTGCGCGGGCCCGGGAGGTGTTGCTGAGAGCCGCGCGGTCCAGCAAGGATGAGGCCCTTTTCACAGAGGGAGTCGCTAACGAAAAGGACAGGGTGCTTCAAGCTCGATGAACTTTGATTTCAGCTTGCTCTTTGGTAAACGACCTGTCCGATTCCCTGCTTCGCATGGGCCGAGACTTCGCAGAAGCACTGGTGTTCGCGACGGACCCCTTCCGATTCGCGACGCGTTTCGCAAGTTGTTTGAGATCCGAATCCGGCTTGCGCCGCGGCTGGTCGAGTAAGTCGGTCATCGATCGAAGGTCGTCCAGATAGTCCTGAGACGGCAAGTGTTCCAGAATGCTGCGAAGTTCACTCGCCTGCTGGTCAGAGACTCCGCTGGAGTTCTTAAGCTCATGCAACATCTCGCAGAGTGCATCCTCGCGCTCTCCGATGCAGCGCATCGTGTGGAGGAGTGTATGGAGTCGATGATAAGCAGAAGGCACCTGCCTCCTGGAGGCTTTTCGTGCGGGGTTACTGGTGGCAGTCTTCATCTCTTACCATTTTGATGCAAAACCCGTTCCCTTCTTTCGGCCAAAGTACGCGCAACCGCGAACCCAACCGGGAGTGCTCACAGACGTGGCCGAACGAACGACCTTCGTCAACGCAGCTTCTACTGCGCGCCCAGGTAGCCCGGGAAAGCACGTGTCAGCTCACGCTTCAATCTCTGGTCAAGCATCGGGCTTGAGACCGGACTTGCTTTAGCCGAGTGGTTTTGTGGCGGCCAGAAGGATGTAGCCGAGTTCGCGCTTGCTGACGGCTTCGGTTGCGGCTGTCAGAAAATGCTTCGCTTGCGCAAGGTCGAGTCCAGGGATGTCGAGCTTGCGAAGCCCCACCATGACCTCGGCTACAAGCATCCTGCCCCGGACCTGCTGAACCATTTCCGCCAGGCACTCGCTGCGGTCGAGGCGCTCGTCGATCTGAAAGCCGCCCGAATGCAACCATGCTTCGTAGCGGTCCGCCGTTTGAGCATCCCCGATACAGGCGATCCAGGCAAGCAGGCCTGCAAGCGCGGAGGCAGTTCCTGCCACCTTGGTCAGGTCGGTGAGACCAAGCCTGCCTCCGGGAACCAGGACGCGATAGAACTCGCGCACGGCTGCGGCTTTATCAGGAAACGTGCAGAACGCGCATTCGCAGATTATGGCCGAGAAGCTTGCGTCCGCCAGTGCGAGATGCTCGGCGTCGCCGAGGGTGAAGTGGACCCGATCGCTGAGACCGGGCTCGACGGCTGCAGCCGCGGCCAGGCGAACATTCTCTTCGCTGAGGTCGACGCCGACAACCTCGCAGCCGAAGTGTTCCGCGAGATACAGGGCGCTGGTTCCACGACCCGAGGCGATGTCGAGCACGCAGGAGTTCCGTCCAAGACCGAGGCGATCGGCGAGCTCGTGGGTTAACTGAGTGCCGCCGGGATGGAAGCTGTCGCCAAGCAGAAACCGTGCGGAGTCGCTTCCGTAGAAGGTGGTGCAGCACTGCTTGACTAGGGCTTCGGGCGGTGCCGCGGTGGGATCGGAATGACTCTCGATCACCCGATCACCACCGGCTGAATGGCCTGCAGCTGACCAATCGCTTCGGCCCGCGACCACTGAACGTTCTTTACATCGAAGACGACCGGCTGCGGTGTGAACGGGACACCCTCACGCCGCGCCTGACGACGCGCAGGCTCCATCGCATCGAGCTGCACACGAGCCTGCTCGCGATACCCAATGGTGTTGTAGGCGCAGAAGGGGATCTGCTTGCCGCCAGGGATCAGGAACTCCTTGCAGCACTTCATCAGGTTCTTCTGATTAAAGGTGTAGGGATCCATGAAGTCCTGCAGCATGATCATGAGCATGTTCTTCGCCAGGTCCCCGAGCGTTCCATCGCCGGGAATACCGCAAGCCTCGCACGAGAGCTGGAACTGCTCCGCGGACTTCTGTGAACCCGGCACCGAAGACGACGACCACAGACCTTCGAGGGCCTTGCGGATCTCGAGCGAAAAGTCCGGCATCACGCGATTGGTGATGTAGTCCAGGTAGTCGTAGACGTTCACGATGCGCGAGAGTGGTGTCACGTTCTCTCCTTCGATCAGCGCATAGGTCACGGAGTTGCATGTGGGAAAGCAGCACGGCACGGGAATGAAATCCGAGACCATGAATTGCTTGGCGGTCTGCGCTTCAATCAGCTCTAGAATGTCGGGGATCGTCATGCGCTGCATGGGATCGTGCTGCATGTGGCGCCCGGCGTGAAAGGCCGGCTGAAAGTTGATGCCGCGCACCGCGGGATGCCGGATCGCGAAGTCGATGATGCGACCGATCTCGTGCTCGTTGACGCCGCGTTCTATTGCCGGCACGAGGGTGACGTTGACTCCGATGGAGGCGAGGCGGTCGAGTGCCTTGAGCTTCTCCGGAAGGATGCCGGGCTCACCGCGAATGATGCGGTAGGTCTCCTCCTCAAAGCCATCGAACTGGAAGTAGATCGAAGCGCGCACTTCATTCAGCTCGGCCAGGAAGCGGTCGTCTACGGCGAGACGCTTGCCGTTGGTGTTGATCATGACGTGCGGAATGCCGCGTGCGTGGGCGGCGCGCACGAAGTCGAGAATCTGGGGATGAATTGTCGGCTCGCCACCGGAAAATTGCACGACCTCCGGATTGCCCTCGGTCGCCACGAAATGGTCGAGCATCTGCTCCACCTCCGGCAGCGTAAGCGAGAAGCCCGGACCCGCGTTCGCGAAGCATAGCGGACAAGCCATGTTGCAGGCGCTGTTCACCTCGATGATGCCAAGGCAGGCGTGCTGCTGATGATCGGGGCACAGGCCGCAGTCATGGGGACATCCATCGACGATCTCCGTTGAGTAGGCGAGCGGAATCGTGCCGGGCTTGTTGTATTTCCCGAAGGCGACGTAGGCCTGCGCATCCCCATAGATCAGGCCTTCGAAGGGGCCGCACGTGGGACAGCGCTTCCTCATGTAGACCTTGTTATCACGCAGCAGCACCTTGGCGTCGATCACCATCCGGCAGTCCGGGCAAATACTCCGCGTGAGCTCGTAGAAGACGTAGTCAGCGTCTTTTTTCTCGGACGGCCTGGCGGCTGTTTCACCAGGCCGTCTCTCAAGATGCAGTAAAGAATCCATAAGCCGCTTCCCCAGACGTTTACTCTGCCGACGCTGAAAAAGCCGCGCTCAAACAGCGTACACTCGAGCAGCCTTCTTACGATCGATGAGCCTGATGATACGCCGCAGGAGTTTGAGTTCGATGGCAAGCGACCGCGGATCATTGACCGGCACACTAGCAGCAAACGGGTTGCTGCGGGTCGTTGGCAGTGCGAGCGGCACGCTCGTGGGACTTTACCTGGTGCGTCTGCAGGTAAGCCACACGGGGAGTGCCGGTGCAGGTACCGCGGGTGCACTGGGTGCTATGGCGTTTGCGGCGGAGCTGCTGTTTTCGATCCCGCTCGGCATGCTGGCGGATGCGTGGTCACCGCGCTGGTTGATGGTGCTCGGAGCGCTGCTGGGAGCCGTCGCGGTCCAGCTCTTCGGCCTTACCCACAGCGTTTCAGTCTTCTATCTAAGCCGGTTGCTGGAGGGCGTAAGTGTTGCGGCAGTTACGCCGCCATTGCTGGCGTGGCTGGCAGACCGCACGCGGCACGATCTGCGCGAACGTGCGCGAGCGATGAGCTTCTTCGAGCTGTCACTGCTCGCCGGGCTGGCGCTGGGTGGCGTCGCTGCCACGCAGCTCTGGCAGCACTTCGGAACTTCGGCGTTCAGCCTGATGGCAGTGGGTTACACGGTGGCCGCGATGCTGCTGACCGTCTTCGCGGGAAAGGCGAAGCACAACGCGGCTCGCGGTGCGGTGGAAGGACTCCGGCTCGCGTTGAGAGACCCTTCGGTGCGGCGGCTGGCGCCGGTGTGGCTCTGCGTGAACGCCGTGACGGGCTTGTGGCTCGGTCCCACGCTAGCCTTTCTGATGACCTCGCCCTCCTCGCCGACCAGGACGCAATACTTCGACGGTCTGTACGCGGCGTCACCCACCCGCTTCGGCTGGGTGCTGCTCCTCTACGCTCTGCTGTTTGGTGTGGGCGTCACAATCTGGAGTGTGGCCATGCCGCGCGTTGGGGTGCGCCGCACCATGCTCTTTTCGCTTGCAACGATGTTGCCCGTCTGCCTGGGGTTCTATCTTATGAACCATGCATCGCCCTCCGCCGGAGCATATCGCTGGGGTTTGGGCATCACCACGGCGTTGCTGATTCTGGTGGAGACCGGCTTCACCCCGGCGGCGCTGTCATGGCTGGCTGGATCGCTGCACGGCGGCCTTGGAAAGGGCAGCGCAATGGGTATTTACTCTGTACTGCTGAGTGTGGGCGCGATCGTGGGTTCCCTGATGGCAGGCTGGCTTGGCAGGCTGTTCCATTTCGACGGCCTGCTGCTGGGAACGGTGCTGCTGGCGATGTTGGGGCTTGCGCTGATGACAAGGATGACGCGCGACGCAACGGGGGAAGCCGGGGAGACTGCGGGATGAGCTACGACTACGACTTCGCAATCATCGGCGCTGGTGCCTCCGGGCTCATCGCGGCCGACTTCGCCGTCAAGCTGGGCGCACGCGTGGTGTTGCTCGAAAAGGAGCGCATCGGTGGAGACTGTACATGGTCGGGATGCGTGCCGAGCAAGTCGCTCATCAAGGCGGCGTCTGTGGCCCACAGTGTGCGTGAGGCTGAGCGCTTTGGTGTAGGCGCACAGGCGATGCAGACCAGCATGCCGCAGGTGCGCGCCTGGCTCGACTCCACGATCGCGCATATCTACGCGCCGACAACACCCGAAGCGATGCGCGCGAAGGGCATGGACGTGCTGCTCGGCACGGCAGCGTTTCTCGACCCGCACACCTTGCGTGTGGGCGACCGCCGCATCACTGCCGGCAAGTTTCTGGTCAATACCGGAGCTCATCCCGCCTCGCCCGAGATCCCCGGCCTAAGCGCCGTGCCCTACCTCACCTACAAGCAGATCTTTACGAACGATCGTCTGCCGCAACGCCTAATCGTCATCGGCGGTGGCCCGGTGGGGTGCGAGGTGGCGCAGAGCTATCGCCGTTTGGGTGCGGAGGTCACGCTCATTGCCGATAAGCTGCTGCCCCATGAGGAACCAGAGGCGAGCGGCGTACTCGCGGAGGTCTTTGCGGCGGAAGGCGTCGACTGGATGCGTGGGCGTGCTACCAAGGTAACGGCTCAGGGCGATACGCTGACGGTGTCAACGGTCGACGGACAGGTTACAGGCGACATACTGCTGGTGGCGGCGGGCAGGTCGCCCAGTGTGGAGGGGCTTAAGCTCGAAAGCGCTGGTGTACGCTACTCGCCCGCAGGCATCGGCGTGGATGCTTACCTCCGTACCTCCGCGCGCCACATCTATGCCGCGGGTGATGTGGTTGGTGGTCCGCAGTATTCGCATCTGGCGGGTTGGCAAGGCTTTCACGCAGCACGCAATGCGCTGTTGCCGGGTAGGAGCGCCGGAACGCCGAAGGCAATGCCCCGTGTGACGTTCACCTCGCCGGAGGTCGCCCAGGTGGGCCTGACCGAAAGCGATGCGCGCGCCAGGTACGGTGATAAGTTGCAGGTGAAGACCCTTGACCTCGCACGTGTCGATCGCGCCGTTAGTGAGGACGACCGCCGTGGCTTCCTGAAACTGATTGCGCTTGCGAGTGGCGAGATCGTCGGCGGAAGCATCGTTGGCGAACGCGCCAGCGAAGCCATCACGGAGGTCGTAATCGCGATCGATCGCGGCATTAGCCTGCAGGGGCTTGCCGGCATCGTGCATCCGTATCCGACCTATGCCATCGGCCTGCAGTTCTTGGCTACAGAGATGGCCATGCAAAGGGCCTTCGCGGGCACGACAGGGCGCTGGCTGCGCTTGGTTTCCAAAATGTATCGATAGAGACGGTATGTTCAACGTTGTTCGCGGATCCGGGACCGCTTCGACAACTTGGTCGCATGGTGCCGATTGTTTTCTTCGTCACCGTATGCTTCGCAGAAGTTTCTCATTTCGCCAAAGTAGCCCGACCCGGTCGAGCCACTTTCGTCGAATTGCGCTCAGTAGACTAGAACGAAAATCTTGCTCCAAACTCACCCGTGAAGGAGCGCGGAACGATCGTGCTGCTCGGATTGACAAAGCCCAGCGGCTTCAAAAAAGTCGAACTTGCATTTGAGACGTTGCCGTCAAAATTATTTCCGTAGTTGGCGGGATTCGTCAGGTTGAACCCCTGAAAGAAGAGGCTCACGCTGTAGCGATCATGCAACACAATGCTCTTTCCGATGCGTGCATCGAGCTGTATCACAGGGTTGCCGTGATACGAGTTGTAGGAAACCTCGCGGCAGGCGCCCGATGCAAGACAGCTCTTGTAATAACTGGGTAAAGTCGTCTTCTTCGTGGGATCCGCAGCAACTGCCGCCTTTGCCGTGGTCAGGTACTCGCGGTAGGCCTGAGGCGTCTCTCGCGCTCCTGTCAGAATGGCCGCATGCGGTGCGCCGCGACCGCTGCCAATCTGCCATAGATCGCTGCTCGCCTCGAGGATATCAAGCGGCCTTGCAGAGCCAACGGAAAGTATCGGCGAAATCTCGATCCGGAACGGCAGTCCGATCGTTCCGGCCGCAGTGACATGATGCTTTTCGTCGTTCGGTGCACGGCCGAAATCGGCATGGCGAAGCTGTCCTAAGAAGGGGTTCGTCGCCGTGTTGCGGAAGGCCGCTGGGTTCCCCTCGAACGCAAGCGCCTTCCCGTACGTGTAATTCAACGTCGCGCTGAAGTGCTTGTACATCGACTGACGGTAGCTGACGTTCAGCCCATCATAGTAGGAACGGCCGATGGACTGCTCATCCGCAATTCGTCCGAGCCTCGGCACACCGGCCGCAGCGAACGCGGCAGAGAAGGGCCGTGCCCCGCCCGCGAAGTACTGCGTCGGATTCACGTTTACAGTCTTGTTCTCGTGGATGCCGCGTGACTGGACATATTCGACCTCGATCACCGAGTGAAGAGTCGGCGCGAACTGGATCCCGGCATTGATCTGCTGCGAGTACGGATTCCGATAGTTCGGGTCCATGATGCGCCCTGTGGAGCCCACGGCCAGGTTGTGGGAAGCTGGTGGGATCACTGGCAGGGGGTCGACACCATACCTGTACTTGCTCAGCAGAATTCCCGTCCCCGGAACCGTGTTGTCGGAGGAGCAGGTTGTATCGCTTGGGCCATTGCAGGCGATGCTGTACGTGTTCGCAAACACCGTGTTGTTCGACTGCTGAATCATGAAGAGCGGTATATTCTCAAACGTCTGGCCGAAGTAGAGGCCGTAGCCCCCGCGCAAAACCAGCCGTCCATTTCCGCCAACATCGTACGAGAAGCCGATCCGCGGGCTCAGGTCAAGGACATCGTTCTTCGGCAGCCGGTGTAGTTGCCGCCGATGTAAGAAAGGCTGGGCGTGTACCCGAAGCCGTATTGCGTCACCGGGCCCGTCGCCGGTACCGTGGCCACATTCGTCGCCGCCGCGGCGATCAGTTCCTGGTGGCTCCGGCTATTTGCCTGCGTTGCGATTCCATACGTGTCGATGTCGCGGTCGTAGCGAAGCCCGATGTTGAGCAGCAGCCGCGAGGTCGCGCGCCAATCGTCCTCGAGATAGACACCAAACATCTTCGGCGACAGGTTGAAACTCGGATCACCGGAGGTTCCAGTCGAAGCCTGGATCACGCCCGCGGTTGCGAAGCCATTCGGATAAAGTGTCTTGTTGCCCAGCAGATTCGCGGCCGTATCGAAGAAGTCGAACTCCGGCGTGGGGTTGTTCTCGAAGAACCCTCCCACCTGCGGCTCGTAGATGTAGTCCACCCCCGCCCGCACCGTGTGCTTGCCACGGGTATAAGAGAAATCGTCCCGAAACTGGAATTTGTGCTGACTCGACTTCTGCGGCACGTTTACGTTAGTTCCAAAGCTCACGCCGTCTGGAAACAGAAAGTAGGGCGTGCGGGTCTTCGAGTCGATCAGGTTGTTCCAGTACTGAAAGCCAACCGTGGCATTGTTGACCATCGTGTTCGTCAGAATTGAGCTCAGCGTCAGATTCGTCAGGATCAGATCGTTGATCGTGAAGTTGCCCTCGGACAGATCCGCCTGCTGCGTCGATTGATCGTTGTTGCTCTTGTTGTCTTGCGCGGAGTAGCTTACGTACGCCTTCTCACGTTCGTTGAACACATGGTCGAGCCGGCCGTTGTAGCGCTTCTCGTCATACGGTGTGGCAAGCGTGTGCGATGGCTGCGCTCCAAGAGGAACGGCCAGCGTGAGCTCCTGGAATGCGAGGTCGGTCACCGAGAGGCTCGACCGTTCGCGCAGCCCCTCATACGCAAAGAATCCAAAGTCCTTGTCTCTGCGAATACGCCCGCCGAACGATCCGCCATACTGCTGCCGGCTGTAGTCGGGCTTCGGCTGTCCGGCCTGCTCGGCGATCGCGTTGTTGGTCTGGATCGCCTGGTTGCGGAAGAATCCGTAAAGACTTCCGTGATACTGGTTCGTCCCCGCTTTCGTGACCACGTTCAGCGCCGCTCCCTCGCTGCGTCCGTTCTCTGCAGAGAACCGGTTCGTGCTGATCCTGAACTCCTGGACTGCTTCAAGCGGCAGTTGCATCACGGCGCCCCCAACCGTGTTGTCCTTATTGTCGATTCCATTCACAGTCGTGTTCGTGTTCCGGCCGCTCGATCCGTTTACAGCATAGACAGCATATCTATTCTTGGTCGGGTCATAGCTGTCCACCAACTTCACCCCGGGTGCAAGAATTGCCAGGTTCGCGAAGTCTCGTCCGTTCAGCGGCAGGTCCGTGATCTGCTGCGGCGTCACTGCCGTCGAGCTATCCGTCTTCTCCGCATCAACCAATTGATTGCCGGTTGAGACCTCGATCGTCGTACTGATCTGTCCCGCCTGCACCGGCAGGTTCGCCGTTACCGTTGTGCCCACCAGCAGTTCAAGCCCGCTCACCTGTGCCGCGCTAAACCCCGCTGCATGGACGGTAACGCTATACCTCCCAATCGGCAGAAGGTCGAAACGGTACTGCCCCGAGCCGTTCGTGCTGGTCGTGCGCTCGGTATTTTCGCCTTTGTTGACGGCCGTAACCGTGGCGTTGGGAACGGCGGCGCCAGTAGTATCTGTCACGGTGCCGACGATATTGCCGCTCGCCGTGGCTTGGCCAGACACTCTGTTAGAGCCGGCCACAATAACTGCCGCAACGAAAGCTAATCGAAAAAAAGCGCGCATAACCCTCCAAAGTGATAGGCCAACTACCCGGCGGCTAGGTACACCCGTCAGATAACTTACAAACCTGCTTTTATTTCTCGTGTAACGCGGATTCTATCGGTGGATCGACTGCATGTAAACACAAACTATCTGTGCGCCGCGCGCGGTTCAGTTAGCCGTAAGTCATCGACCAGATCATGTCCTTTGCAAATCTCACTTGGGAGAACTTCGGATCTTCGGCGGGGTCCTGGCCCGCTTCCATGTCTTCAACGCCCAAATCTGGTCGACGCCCGCTCTACAGGTCTCATTCCAGAGTTCCTGGTGCTTCCAGAGTTCCTGGTTCCCGTCGCCCTGATCGCGCCTATCCTATCCGCCATCTGCGTCCACGAAGCTTTGGTCGGTGGCAGGGTTGAAGCCTAACCGGGATGCCGGACCGCTACCCTGCGTTCCATTTTGCGATCAAAGAGTGTCGAAGCGGCTACGCCATCGTTCTCACCGATATCTCTACGCCACCGCCGATGTAATCTCTTCAGCCTGCACCGCCGCCGTCCCTTCATCGCGCCCCCGCCACATCTCCCACGCCGACCGGTCCTGCATAAGCCGTTTCACCAGAGCGGTATGCATCGCATGCCCCGCCCTCTCCGCCACCACCCGGCCCTCGATCCGCCGTCCCGCCAGCGCCAGGTCCCCAATCAGGTCCAGCACCTTATGCCGCACAAACTCATCCGGAAACCGCAGCGGGCCATTCTGCACCCCGCCCGCGCTCACAATAATCGCGCACTCATCGGAGACCCCGCGAATCAGCCCCATGTTTCGCAGCATAGCCTCGTCCTCCTTGAAGCCAAACGTCCGCGCCGGAGCGATCAGCCGCGAGTAATCGTCCTCCAACTCCCCCACAAACCTCGCCCTCCCGATCGGCGGCGGAAAATCAATCTCGTAATCGATGCTGTACCCCGGTCCCGGATACAGCCCTATGAATTTGGTCCCTTCTCTCACCTCAACATCCTTCAGAATGCGCAGAAACTCCCTCCGCCGCCGTTGCTGCTTCAGCCCAACCCGCTCAAAGCACAGCACATACGGAAGAGCACTGCCGTCAAGAATCGGCACCTCAAGGTTGTCCACCTCGATAATTACGTTGTCAACGCCCATCCCGATCAGCGCCGAAAGCAGGTGCTCCGTCGTCGAGATCAGCACGCTCCCCCGCATCAGGCTCGTCGCATAGCTCACCTTGGCCACATTGCGCCCCGTTGCTGGAATCTCGAAGTTGTCCAGGTCCGTCCGCCGGAAGACAATGCCTGAACCTGCGGGCGCCGGCAGCAGTCGCATCTGCACCTGCGCCCCGCTGTGCAGGCCAACCCCCTCGAACTCCACCACATCGCCGATCGTGCGCTCAAACTGGGGCTGCATCGACACCTCCCAACCGCCACACGTTACAACTCCGAGAACACCGCATACCGTGTCATTTTCACCACAGTCGCTCAGCGGGAAACACCACCACCGTCCGTACCTGTTATAAGAAACGCACGGATGAACCCAGAGACTCTTCTGCATCACGCGAACCAGCAACTTCCCTGGATTGAGCAGCATCTGCGTGATCTGGTACTCGTCGAGTCGCCCACCGAAGACAAGGCCGGTGTTGACCGTGCCAGCAGCCTCGTTTCAGCGCTAGCCAGAGACCTTGGAGCTATCCCTAAACTGTACAAACAAGACAGCTTCGGGGATATCCTCGAGCTCTCCTTTGGAGCTCCGCCCCATCCCCTCCTCCTGCTTGGCCATCTCGACACCGTCTGGCCCATAAGCATTCTCAATTCAATGCCTTGGAAGGTGAAAGCGGGATGCTTCTGGGGTCCGGGTGTACTCGATATGAAGGCCGGTGTCGTCATGGCTCTCGCAGCTTCTAAAGCGCTCAGAATGAGCCGGTTGCAACCGTCTTTCCGCATTCTTCTCAACAGCGAGGAAGAGGTCGGCAGCCCCGTCTCCCGAGAGATCACGGAGCGGCTGGCGCTCGAATCCGAAGCAGTCTTCGTCCTCGAGCCGGCACAGGGCCTGGCGTATAAGTCCGCACGCAAAGGAGTCGGTCACTACCTCCTGGAGGTAAGGGGTGTTGCGGCGCACAGCGGAGTCGATTTTGAACGCGGGCACTCCGCTATCCGAGAGCTGGCGCGTCTCATCGAGACCCTCTCCAGCTTCACCGATCCAACTAAAAACCGTACGCTAAACTGCGGCCTGATCGCTGGCGGAACACGGCCCAACGTGATTCCGGAATATGCCCGGTGTGAGATCGACGTTCGCACAGCAACTGCCGCGGACGCGTCAGAAGTAGACGCTCTTCTGCGTACTCTCCAGTCCACCGATCCTGCCTGCTCTCTTTCCGTGACCGGCGGAACAAACCGCCCACCCATGGAGAGATCGGAGGGAACCGCAAGGCTGTTCGAGCGAGCACGAGACCTGGCCGCTCAGATGGGCTTTGAACTCCGCGAGGCAGCTACCGGCGGTGGGTCAGACGGTAACTTCACCGCCGCCCTTGGTGTCCCGACCCTCGATGGCATGGGCGCGGTCGGCGCCGGAGCCCACGCAGCCCATGAACATGTCGTCATCGAACACCTGGCCCCCAGAACCGCTCTGCTGGCCGCAATGATCGCCGACGTAACCAGCTAGTCCGTTGGCCATCCTTACTTGTCCTCTCCCGTCAAAGCCCTCTCGGCTGCCGCCTGAGCCTCAGCGATCAGCGCCACCGTGCGTGCAATCGGAAGTCCGACAACATTGAAGTAATCGCCCTCGATACGCGGAATCCAACGCGCCGCGTATCCCTGGATCCCGTAAGCGCCAGCCTTGTCAAGCGGCTCCCCCGTTCCGAGGTAATGAACGAGCTCCGTCTCCTCAATCATGTTGAAGGTCACATGGGTGATCTCGACGTCCGCGAAGGACTCCTTCGCGGTAATCGCGGCTAAACCCGTAAGCACCTGGTGGGTACGGCCCGAGAGAAGCTCGAGCATTCGTCGAGCCTCCGCCTGGTCGCTCGGTTTGCCCAGGATCTCCCCCTGGCAGAGCACGCACGTGTCGGCGCCGAGAATCACTGGGGGATCACTCGCCCGCCCATCCCCGGAGGCTGTGTCGGCGTATCTCCTCGCCCATACCGCCTGGGCTTTTGCTTCCGCGAGCCGCAGAACAAACGTGGCCGCGTCCTCCCCAGGCTCAGGGATCTCGGGAATATCGGCGGTCTCAATCAGAAAGCTAAAACCTGCTTGGGTCAGGAGTTCGCGACGGCGGGGCGAAGCTGAGGCTAGAACGAGCATCTACTCTTCGATGCCACCTTCGCGGATCCGCTAAGGTCGTTCCGGAAAAGGCAGCTGTACCCGGATCGTCGTCCCTTCGCCAACCTCCGACTCCACCTGCAGGGAGCCCCCATGTCTCTCAACAATCTCGTGGGAGATGTAAAGCCCAAGTCCGTTTCCAAGATCACCCTTCGTACTATAAAAGGGCTGGAATAACTGCTTCTGCACCTCAGGGCTCATGCCCATCCCGGCATCGACAACGATCAGCTCCGAGCCACCTGCCGCCTCCCTCGCCTCCAGCAGAAACCTGCCTCCAATCGGCACCGCGTCAAGCGCATTGGAGACCAGATTAGCCAGCACCTGCCGCAGCTGGCCCACAGCTCCAAACACCCGGACCTCCGTGCCGCCGGTAATGGAAACCGTCACACCTCGATTCCGAATCTTCCCCGCAAACAGCCGAAGTGCGTCATCGAAAAGACTTCCGGCCAACGTCCATTCCAATCGTTGAACGTCCTCGCGACTCCATCGCAGAGTCTGTTTCGTGATTCCCGAAATGCGCTCCAGCTCGCTCTCTGCCATCCCCAGGTACTCCTGGGCCGTCGCGTCGTCCGTCATCCTTCCCTTCAGCAAATACACGAGATTCGCGATCGCTTCGAGCGGATTGTTAATCTCATGCGCAATGACGCTCGTCATCCTTCCCGTCAACGCCAGCTTCTCAGCCCTGCGCAGCACCATCTCGCGCGCGTGCCGATCCGTAAGGTCCGTACACGTTCCCACCCATCCGGCGCGCGTTCCATTTGCTCTCGTAAACGGCGCCGCCCGTACCAGATTCCAGCGCTCAGCGCCCTCCGTTCCCACGCGAAGGCGAACCTCCTCCTCAAAAAGACGTCCCTCCGCGACGGCTCGGTCCCAAAGCGTCTGGCACCGTTCGGCATCCTCTCTGGCCACACCCTCAGCGTCAAACCAGCGCCCATGCTCCTTAAGGCCCTGCTCTCGCCAGCGCTCGTTGACATAGGTCAGATGCCCTTCGTCGTCCGACGTCCACACCAGGTTCGGGATCGCGTGAGTCAGCTGCTGAAACCGCGCTTCACTCAAATGCTCAGCCTCTTCCGCACGCTTCAGGTGGATCATCAGAACAGCCGTGCGAAACTCGCTTGCCGACTCGACCTCCATCTCGGTCCATGGCATACACTTGCCCCGCAGAGTCTCCTGCCTCATGGCGAACGACCGCCTGGGGTGAAGTCTCTGCGTCTCGTCGACCGACTTCGCAGGCTCCCCCGCCCACTTCACGGTTTGAACCACCTCCGGCCGGAACCACAGAACATAACTACGCTTCACGTCCGAGATCCGGATCGCCAGCATCCCGCTCGCGACATCGCGGAACGTACCCGCCCAATCCAGATCCTTGCCTAATTCGCTGCTCTCAAACAGCTCCAGGGCAGGTGTCTTATCAAGCCACTCCGCTATCCGCACAAGAGCCGCTTTCAAAGGCGTCTTCCCCGAACAACGGATGCGTCCCTCAACCAGAAGCGCCACCCCCTCCGCCTCCGTCACCTTCATCACATCGTCGATCTGTGATTCCATCGCCGCGACGTAGTCGTTCTCCGCAGCCATCTGGGTCAGGATTCTGCGATGCACCGCATGGAAGCGAACCTTGGTCTGCAGCTGGGACGCCGCACGAAAAGCCCGCAGCTGCGTCGCAACCACCTTCGTCAGGAGGTCGCACGCACTTCGAATCAAAAACGGCACCGTCCGCGGCGTAGCGTGATGCGCACTGATCAGGCCCCAAAGCTCACCGTCGCACACAATCGAGATCGACATCGATGAGAGCGTGCCCATGTTCCGCATGTACTCAAGGTGAATCGGCGAGACACTGCGAAGCACGCTCTGGGACAGGTCCATCCGTTTCACGCCAACGCTTGGCAGCCCTCGCAACGGGGACGGTGTGTACGTGGCATCCGGAATACACCGGATCGTATTCAGCACGTAGAGAGCTCGAGCCTGGGCAGGGATATCGCTCGCCGGAAATCGCAGGTCCAGGTAGCTCGGCAGCATCCCGGAGTTCTCCTCCGTCAACACCGTTCCATGCCCCGCCTCGTCGAAGCTGTAGAGAAGCACACGATCGAATCCCGTAAGATCTCTAATCTGCTTCGTGATCGCCTGGCAAAGCTCCTTCTCCGATCCGAGCCTGCTCAGCTTCCCCACAAAATTCGTAATGACTACGTTCATCAGCTCCGGACTGACCAGCCGGTCGAGCCTCTCAAACTCCAGCACCAGCAGACCATCGACCCTGTGCGTCACCAGGGTGCAAAGTTCGCTGCGAACCCGGAACGCACCCAGATAACTCGCCACGCTGCTCTGATCCTCCGAGGTCGAGAGCGCCTTCAAGGCGAAGATCGGCTCTCTTTCCAGCAGCGTGTCCAGCGGCGCTCCAAGAAGCACCTTGAAGGGCACCCCCAGAAACTCCCCCGCGTTCTCGCTGGCAGCGACAACATGCTTCGACTGCTCGTCCAGCACCAGCAAAAAGCCGTGCGTCTGAATGCTTCCTGGAATTCGTATCTCTTCGTCTTCACACCGCAAAAGCTCAGGCGTGGAGGGATCCAGAGGAACTGTATGCAGGGGGGTCGGCACTTCCGTCTCTTGTATCACCGTTGCTGGCTTCTGTCATTCCGCATTCGGGGAAGTTCAGCCTCTCCGGCAGGCGATCCCACGGCGCCCCGCATCCACTCCCCAAAACTACGAAACATCCTCTGAGCCGCTAAGATCACGCTCTCCGTCTCGTCGTCCGGAACTCGCGTTCGAAGAACCTCAAGGACCTCCCTCCACATCGCTGCCGTCTGTCCCCACCCCCTCGAAAATAGGCGTCTCCCCGGCCAGCCTCCAACCCCAGCACGCCCTCAACATGCTTTGCAATCATCAATCCTCCCAGCCGCGATCCCTCCATCACATACATCGCGCCCAGAAACTCGGCATCGCTCGCAAATTCCGGCAGCCTCGGCGCACCTCCGTTCGGCAGCTCCGATCCCGGCAGCTCCGATCCCGGCAGCTCCGATCCCGGCAGCTCCGATCCCAAGACGCGAAGATCCTCCTCCAGCAACGCCCGCCGCTGCCGCTCCTTCAGCATCGGCTGCATCCACCGCGGTCCGTCCCGCTCGCAAAGCCGCTCCCACGCAGACACCATCCCATACATCCGGCGCAGCACCGAGACGTACTGTCCCAGCACCAGGTCCGTCCCCATCAACGGAATCGCACCCTCGACCGCGGCATGATCCTCGGCCGTGGACCGTCGCAGCAGTTCAATATTCATGGAGTGGCCCCGTCCGTCGAGCGTTCGATCCCACCCTTTCGCGATGCGGGAAACCGCCATCTCGCGGGTCGGCTAAATAGTCGCGGGACCATTAAGGAGTTGGCAGCTAGAATTCCCGTCGCTGGCAACCCCGTCGTTAGCAGACCCGTCGCTAGAGTTTCCGAAACGTCAACCGCCATGCGACTTCTCCCCAGGAAAGACCTCCGCCAGCGATACTCGCTTCTGTCCAGCGAGGGAGGTAGCGGAGGACAAGCACTGTGAGCGTGATCCTACCTGGGTCAGCTCTAAAAAACACGTCGACAGGTGTTCCGGACTGCAACCAGAATCGCAAGCTGCCGACCCAACACAAGGGAGCTCCGCCCCAGGTCATTCAATCCAAATCTCTGGAGAGATCGGAACACTGAAACGCCAACACCTCGAAGATCACTGCGGAGACAATGATGCTAAGTCGGCGAAAACCCTCCGGAAGCTCTTGAAATCGGCGTGTTCCTAATCGAAGGAGACGACAGCAAGCCTGAACGACCAGCGGTAAGGAAACACAGCACGCGGTAACGGATCATCGCAGCTCCTGCCAGACGCAGCAGGTCACTTCGAGGTCACGTCCCCATCTAGGCCACGTCCCCAGGTGCGCTGGTTCGGTGCTCGCCGAAGACGCTTAGCTCAGGATCTCCATGGCTGGCACATCCGGGCCGTCAGCAATACTTGCAAATGCATTGTTGATCGTCTCCTGCGTGTTGCGGGAGGCAACATGGAGCCGACGTGTCGCCTTCGACGCGGTCTGGCAAAGCTTGTACTTGTTTACGATCTTCTCTTCAGCACGAAAAATAATGTCCGAACGCACACAGATCTCCTGTTCCTTACGGCGTCTCAGAAAAAGTTCGTCTGAATTCGCAGGTGAATACCCGCTTCTGTACCACGGCTCAACTCTTGCCGGCCCGCTGCCCTGTTATGCCCGGAAACATCGAGAGAGTTCGCAATTGCAAGGCACGCTCCCTGCCCGTGCGAGGCCCTGGTTCTTAGTGGAGCTAGCTTGAGTCTACCCCCCGCCGGACGTCTGCGCCGCGTCTGTGGTGAAGATCCGATGCCTTCCTCTGCACCTTTTAGGGGATAGCCGCTTTGGGCAGTGAAGAACGCGGCTGGCCCCCGCAAGTCACCGGACGTCTTGAGCGCGCAAGCACCACGCACCGGCTATCGCGCGCCCTGAACCTAGCTCTGCCGGGTGCGGTCGGGGACAGGGGAGTCCATACGCAACCTATCCGTGCGGCCTTCGGAAGCCGGTCGGGTTGGCTCAGGCCAGATGCAGTCCTTGAAGCGCTTGAAGTGCGATCGGGACTTGAAGATGGCACGAATCACACCCGCTTGCACGTCCTCTGTCGTCACTTCTTCCTTTGATCGTGTGGAATCCATCGCATAGCCTCCGAGTACAGCTCTGTCGGGTTGATTGCAGGCCAAACTTCCTGTCGACTCCAAGTACGCCAATCCTCCGCGATTGGATTGCCCAGTCTATAAGAGTCCGTAATCCAGGAAATCGTTACCCGGCGAAAATGCCCCCGCACCGCAATTAACGATCTCTGAAGAATCGTCTAAGCTGTTCTTCTCCAATCTCTTATTCCCTCTTTGTCCCGCTCCCCTTGAATGGCATCACCCCCCCGGCTTCCCTGTGCGAAGCCTGCTCCGCCCCTGGCCCATTACCATATCGTTAATGCCAGCCCACCTCTCCCAAGCCGCGCTCCGCTTTCTCCGCGGCCTCAAGCGCAACAACGACCGCACCTGGTTCGAAGCTCGCCGCGACATCTTCGAGGAGGAGCTCAAGAAGCCTATGCTCGCCATTGTCGGAGAGATCAACGAGGCCCTGCTCTCCTTCGCTCCAGAGCACGTTCGTCCTCCGCAAAAGGCCCTCATGCGCATCTACCGCGATATCCGCTTCTCCAAGGACAAGCGCCCCTACAAGATCCACGCCGCTGCCTGGTGGTCTCGCGCCGGCCTCGAAAAGACCTCCGGAGCCGGCTTCTACTTCGACGTGAACTCCACCGAGATCACCATAGCCGCTGGTTGCTATATGCCCGAGCGGGACCAGCTCCTCGCCATCCGCCGACATCTCTCAGCCGCCGGGGCAGCCCGCCACACCGAGTTCCGCCGCCTCCTCGCCAGCCCCCGACTCTCGAGGCTCATGCAGCCTATCGACGGCCAGCCCCTTACCCGTGCCCCCAAGGGCTTCCTTCCCGACGATCCCGCTCTCGACCTCATCCTCCATCGCCAATGGGGCGTCTCCTCCACCCTCCCCGCCGAACACGCCACCCGCCCCACCCTCGTCGGCGAGATCGTTCACCGGTTCCGACTCGCCGCCCCCCTGGTCGCCCTCCTCAACGAGCCGCTGACCGCCTCCAGGAAGCGCCCTCTCTTCTGAGCCGCGCGCCTTCAGGGTTGGAAGCCGCCAGGTACCAGCTCAGCACCAGCAAGCACCACAAGATCGCCTCGGACGACCACGTTTTCCGGTTCGAATTGCTGCAGGTAAAATCCCGAAATTCCGGGGAATTGCGTCCGCAGATGTGTAGCCACCGGAACAAACCCACAAAAACCCACAAATATCTGTGGAAACCTATGAAAATCAATTGACAAACCCCCGGAAAGAGCTGATGGTGAACTTCGGAACGTTCTCCGACCCGCATAAACACTGGCTATTTAGCTCAGACGCGGTGGGAGAACCCCAGATTTCAGGCAATAACAAGGAGATAGACATGGCAAAGGGAATAACGAAGACAGCACTGATTCGCCAAATGGCTGAAAAGACAGAACTTCCAAGCAAACAGGTAGCTTCCTTCTTCGATCTGCTGGCCGAAACCGCCGTCCGTGAGACCAAGAAGAACGGCGAGTTCACCATCCCCGGCATCGGTAAGTTGGTGAAAGCAGAGAGGAAAGCTCGCCTGGGACGCAATCCTCAAACCGGGGAGACCATCAAAATCAAGGCGAAAACAGTGGTCAAATTCCGCGTTGCCAAGGTCGCAAAGGATACCATCGCTCCCGTCAAGAAGTAGGTTTATCGGTTCGCCTACTCAGATAAGCCTAATCATTACAACACTTACTTGCTTTCTGTGACAAACAGCTAGGCAAAGGCCCGCGGCCTTCGAGGTCAGCGGGCTTCTGCTTTGGTCAGCAATCCCCGAACCACAATCGACACACCGAATGAAACCATGACTCCCTGCAGAATCAGAACTGCGTTATACGTTGAACCGAATACCGCGAACGTGACAGCTGTACCCCACATGTAAATCTCGCTTGCAAATGCTCGCGGCCACCGCACCTTTGACGGTACAGCACCTGTGACTCGGGACATCCGCGGAATCAGCCGAGGTACCTTCCTCCTGTACTCGCTGTATTCCTCCCCAAGCTTCGAGGCCAGATACCGCTCTTCAGACGTGATGAGCACCGCCTGCAAAGCCACGATCGCAATAATGGCGAAGACAGCTCCCTTCCAGGACATCAGCACCGAGAGCGCAATCGTGTGAAAGATCGTCCCCAGATAGAGCGGGTTCCTTAGGTACCCAAATGGACCGCTGCTGGTGAAGTCGCGGCTCTGGGTGTTCGGATGGAACACAACGTCCGGCCCAAGATAAGCACCGCCCCAGGTACGAAGGAAGGCTCCAAAGACGGCGAACAGAGTCGCCAGCGCCGTAGTAGCGAGGATGGCGCTCTGCAGGGAGACCCGCAGATTCGCGGATGCAGCAAGCGGAAGACTGAGCCAGAGACGCTGTGCCCCCGCACCGCGCGAATCTACCCACGTGATGGCGAATGAGGCGACGTAGATGAGGATGTGAAGCCAGAACCGAATGCGAAAAGCTAATTCCATCAGACGTGAAGCCAAAGTTGCCGCCTATTCCAATAAACCATCCAGTTTACGTGGATCTACTCCGAAGCTCCGCCGAGGCTTGTCAGCAGGGAATCGAAGTCTTCCAGACCCGAGTACTCGATGATGACACGGCCTTTTCCCTTCTTGTCTTCGATCACGACCTTGAGCCCCAGTCGGCGTTGCAGCATCTCCTGCGCCTCCCGCACATTCGGATCGGGCGGCACATCTCCTCTTTGAGGCTTCTTCTCTTTCTGCTCAGGATTGAGAAGACCCTGGACGTAGGATTCCGTCTGTCTCACGGACATCGAGAGCGCCAGCACCTTCCCCGCTGCCGAGCGGATGCGATCCGCCGACTCAAGCGCCAGCAGAGTCCTGGCATGCCCGAAGGTCAGCGCGCCCTCCTCGACACTGGCCTGAGTCTCCGGAGGAAGGCGCAGCAGACGCAGAAAGTTGGACACACTTGCCCGATCCTTTCCGGTTCGCAACGCAATCTGCTCTTGCGTCATCTTGAACTCCTGGCTAAGCCTCTGGTAAGCCCGCGACTGCTCCATAGGGTTAAGATCGGCACGCTGCAGGTTCTCGACAATCGTCATTTCCATCGCTTGCTCGTCTGACGCTCTCCGTACAAACGCTGGAATCGTCGGTTTGCCGGCCCTCTTCGAAGCAAGCAGTCGCCGCTCCCCCGTGATGAGCTGGAACCTTCCATTCTCTCCCGGTCGCACCACAATGGGCTGCACAACGCCGCTGGCGACAATCGATTGCATCAACTCCTGCAACTGGCCTTCGTCGAAATGCGTTCGCGTTTGAAAAGGGTTACGATCGATCAGCTCGCACGGGATCTCGAGAGGCTGCCCGTTGCTTATTGCTGCTGCCGCCGGCGGCTCAGGGACAGCCATCTGTCTCTGAGGAAGCAGGGAATCGAGTCCTCTCCCGAGAGCTCTTCTTTTTAATTCACTCGATACGGCCATCACGATCCTTTAGCTTTCGGAAAATTAGTTCGAATAAGGCCAGAACCGCACCTTTGTATCCGGCGTCGGAGAGACATCTTTGTCTGCTTGCTTCTTCTTGCGCGGGCTCTCAGCCCCGTTACGCCTTAGAATCTCTCTGGCCAGGTCGCGATATGCCTCGGCGCCCCTGGACCGAGCGTCGTAAAGCTCCACAGGCAGTCCATGGCTTGGAGCTTCGGCTAATCGGATATTCCGCGGGATCGTCGTCTTCAGAAGCTTATCGCCGAAGAAGTCGCGTAGATTCGCCGTAACCTGCTGCGAGAGATTGGTTCTGTCGTCGTACATCGTGAGCAGAACCCCTTCAAGGGACAAATTCGGGTTGAACGCCTGAGAGACACGATCGAGTGTGCTCATCAGCTCCGAAATGCCCTCCAAAGCGAAGTACTCCGCTTGCATCGGAACCAGCAGACCATCAGCCGCTACCAGCGAATTCAAAGTAAGTAGGTCCAACGCCGGTGGGCAGTCGAGAAGGATGTAGGAATAACCCTCGAGGACCTTCGATATGGCCTCACGAAGGCAAAACTCCCGTCGATCATGGCTTACGAGCTCCAGGTTGGCGCCGATCAGGTTCTTGCTTCCCGGAATAAGGAACAGGTTCTCGACATCCGTGGGAATAGTCGCTGCCTCCACAGAGACATCGCCAAGGAGCAACTCGTAGACGCTCAACCGGTCCGGGTCACGGGAGAACCCAAGGCCTCCAGTGGTATTCGCCTGGGGATCGCAGTCGATCAGAAGAGTGCGAAAGCCTTCGCGAGCAAGGGCAACGCTCAAGTTGATCGCAGTAGTAGTTTTGCCAACTCCGCCCTTTTGATTGACGACTGCGATGACCTTAGCTGTGTTTGCCGTTCGTAGAGGTTTCTGGGTGCTCATCGCTCGATGAAGCGTACCCGCTTGGACGCTCAACTGCAAATCTCAGCCTCCGCGTTCCACGTGGAACTACTCACCCGCGTCTTCAACCTTGTTCCACGTGGAACTATCCCGCATCATCCGGAATAATGAGGTCAGCGAACCGCCGGGAAGAGTAAACTCCTCCACCATCCTGGCCCTCCCCATCCCCATCGCTCCCGTAGCACTCGATCCAAGCAGCCATACGTCTCCGACACTCAGCTGCAGAGCAGACTCCAGAGCATCGCGCGTTCGATCCACCGACCGGAGAACGACCGCATCGAAGCATCTACCAGGCGTCATCTCCTCCACCCTGCCGGCAAATACCTCCGTGGATAAGGATAGTGACCTGACCGCCTCTCGCAGGAAGGTAGACTTCTTCAGCTGCGACTCAGCCAGTGTCACCTTCAGCTGTGGATGCCAGAGCTGGATCGGCAACCCGGGAAACCCTGCCCCAGACCCCAGGTCGAGAAGCGTCCCAGTCCCGGATACATGGCAAGCAGCAAACAGGCTCTCGCCAAAATGCCTCTTCACCATCTCCCTGGGATCGCGCACGGCCGTCAAGTTCATACGCCCATTCCACTTCACCAGGAGGTCGAGGTACGTTGAAAGCCTGTCCAGGAGCTCTGGCCGTTCACCGCCCCACGCAACCTCTTCTGTAAGGTAAGGCTGCAACAACTCGCGAATCTCGTCAGTTGTAAGATTCGACATGACTTAGCGGTCTCGCGTAGATCTCCTTGAGATCTCCCGGGCTGCTACCGCGTCCAGAAACCCCCTGAAGATTGCTCGAGAGGTCTCGCTTAGCTCGACGCTACGCTCTGGATGCCATTGAAGCCCAAGTACAAAATCCGGAGAACCCTCTGCTGGAATCGCTTCAGTTGCCTCAATGACTCCGTCCTCGAGCGAAATGGCAGCAACTCGGAGACCATCTCCCACCCGGCCCACAGCCTGGTGATGACTCGAATTGACAGGAAGCCGCATCTGCCCGAGCTTCAGGGTCCGCTCGGAAGCGTAGGTCAGCCGGTCGAGGATGCCTCCACCCACGACGCACACCGAGTGCGCAACTGCTACGCTCGCACCAGCGGAATGGTTCACTGGCCTACCCTCTAGATCCTGAATCAGCGTTCCACCTCGCCATACATTCAGCAACTGCGCCCCGAAGCAGATCCCCAGCACCGGCTTCCCTTCAGCGTAAGCTGCCTCCAGAAGGAGTCGGTCGACAGTCTCGCGCTGCTCATCGGCTCGCGCACAAGCGGCCTCGGGCTCCTGGCCATATCTCAGTGGATTCACATCCGCGGGGCTTCCGGGCAGAAGAACGCCCTCACACTCCCTCGCCACGTCCATCAGCTCTTTCACAGCCAGCCCGAGCTCCACGCACACCGGCGTTCCACCCGCTTCACGCACCGCGTTCGCGTACATAGGCCAGGACCTGCGGTTGTACTCGAGGTCGGCACTGGTCGGAACTGGTATGGCGATGCGGCGTATCTCGCTCAATCTAAACTCCATCCCCGGCGTAGTGCAGGTAGGTCCGCGTAATCGCATCGAACGCCCGTTGAGTCAGCGCATCGGCATCCCGCGTCGTCATCCCCCTCGTCGGCATGGGCTCGCCGATTACAACGAGCAGGGGTCTTGGACGAAGATGGTACGCATGGATCGGAAGCAGCTCGTACGTCCCGACAAGGGTAATTGGCACCAGCGGTACCTGGGCGCGGATAGCCATGAACGCACCCCCGGATAGAAAGCTTTGCGTCCCCCCGGTCGCGGAACGGCCACCCTCCGGAAAGATCACCAGAGGAATTCCCGACTTCAAAGCCGAGACCCCGACCCCAAGGCTCGCGATCGAGGACCGTGCGCTCGATTGGTCAACTGCCACCTGTCCCGATCGACGCAGGTGCCAGCCGATAAATGGCACCTTCCAGAGTCCACTCTTCGCCAGGATCCGAAACTGAAAAGGAAGCCGGGCGAACAGGACCGGAGTGTCCATGTAGCTCAGGTGATTCGCCGCGTAGACCGCCGTTCTCGGCCAGGGCAGATTCTCCGCTCCGACTAGCGTCACCGGAGAGAGGCCGATCTTCAGCATCACACCCGCCCATGCCCGAGCGACCGCGTGCTGCTGCCGTCCGGAGCGATCCCAGACTGAGGTCAGCAGAGAGACACATCCAAAAGAAATGGTCGCAAGCGCCATCAAGGGAATGAAGAGGAGATAGCTGAGCCAGCGAAGAGATGCCCTCGTTGCGACCTGCTCGTGAATTTGTGGCGGGGATAGGCTCACGTCATCTCCTGCGCCAGTCGCAAGACCTCACCCACCAGGTAAACCGAGCCCGTCGCGACAAGCACTCCGCCCTCCGGAGTCATCTCACGGGCTTGCGCAAACGCCGCCGCAAGGTGGGGCGCCGCATAAGCTGGAACGTCCAAACGCCGGGCAGCAGCCAACAAATCTTCAACTGCTGCCGCTCGAGGGCTATCGATCGGCGCGAGCACAATGTGATCGCCGCTGCGATCCCCATCTCCAGAAGTGGAATCGAAGAGCGGAAAAAGAATCTGTGTCATCTCGCCGAGGTCTTTGTCACGCAGACAGCTGAAGAGCAGAGTTCTCGACAGCGAGGTCGGAATCTGCGCCAGTGCCAAACGCAGAGCCCATGCACCTGCCGGGTTGTGAGCAACATCCAGCAGCAAGGTACACCGCTTTGGAAGAGCGAAAGTCTCAAGCCGCCCCGGCCACAGAGTCTCGCGAATTCCGTGCTCAATGGCCTCATTCCCTATTTTGTAACCACATTGGTCACGCAATTCAACGGCGGATGCTATCGCCAGAGCGATGTTGCGCTGCTGATGTTGTCCGCGCAACGGAGATGCAACCAGCAGAGGATGTCCTTCGACATCCACAGTGTATTGGCTCCGCGGAAGAAGGCCCGGATGCGAGCCTTCCTCGAAATCGTCGCCGGTGGAAGCAGTGGCCGTTCGGAGGTCGTCGGCAAAGTCCACGGGCGAGGGCACGAAGGAAGCTGCAGAGACAGCACGAAGCCCAGGGAGCTCTGCGGCCACCTCGCCCAGGACACGATTCGTCTCCGGATGCTGTGGCAGCGTGATCAGTGTTCCTCCCGCCCGAAGGATGCCGGCCTTCTCCCACGCAATCTCCGCAAGGGTTGATCCCAGGTAATCCTGATGATCCAGAGCAACATCCGTAATAACCGAGAGCAGCGGATCAACAATGTTGGTCGCGTCCAGACGGCCACCGAGACCCACCTCCAGCACGACAATGTCCGCGCGGCGCTCCGAAAAATACAGAAAAGCCAGTGCGGTCAGTACCTCGAAGAAGCTGGGGAAATGCGGGAGAGCACCACTGTCCACAAGTCGTTTCGCCGTCGAGTCGACGTGAAAGTAGTTCCGCGCAAAGTCCTCGTCGGCAATCGGCATCAGCGTCGAAGGCCTGGAGCTGGCAGGGAACTCGGCGGAAGAATACTCGGAGGGCAGCGCCGGAACACTGAACTGAAAGCGCTCATTCACTCTGATGAGGTGCGGCGAAGTGTAAAGTCCCGTGCGGTAGCCGGCACACGCAAGGATCGACGCCAGCGTCGCCGCGGTCGATCCCTTTCCGTTCGTCCCCGCAATCAGAACGGACGAAAACCTTTGCTGGGGATCGCCGAGTGAGGCAGCAAGCGTGCGCATATGCGCCAGATCGAACTTGCGCCGGGGTACCAGCGGATCGACGGATGCAAGCTCCTGGCCGAGCGCGTAAAGCTGATCGATCGCTTCGGCGTAAGACATGAAATTCATTCTAGGCGAAGTCCCTGCCCCGACACTCTCCGCTTCCGTCCGCTGCAAACTTGGGGAGCGCCATCCCCCATACGTTGTACAGTGTTGATGCTCTGTGGGATTCATGCTTCCGTTGCCACAGCCGATAGTTAGGGGGTGCCAGACAAGATCCTAGGGACGAGAGGATCTCGATCTGAGCCAAAGAGCCCGGGATGCCGCAAAACCCACGGGCAAATGAGGAGACACGCATGCATGCAGCATTGGCAGTAGCATTTGGATCGATCGTGGTTGCCCCGTTTGTAGGTCGGTGGCGTGCAAATGTTTGGCTGAGGACAAGAGCACAATCGCATCGTCCGTTGCCGAAGAACGTTATCGAGATCGCATAAGTTTCCGCGCTGTCCAAAAATACGGCAGGGGCTGTATCGCTCTCGATGCGGCCCTCCTTTTCGCGATTTCATCAAATCTCTCGTGCGGCTCTTGGAGTCAGCTCTGGCCCTCATGGGGCCGTCTTGTGCCCAGTCAGGTCGCGGCGATCCAGCAAGGCTTGGGCCCCGGCCCAATCTGAGCTCACACAACTTCGGAATCTGATCCCGACCGGATATGCTTGGAGCTGTGAGCACGGACACGATCTCCATACAGCTTCCGGACGGCAGCCTGCGCGAAGTTCCCCGAGGAACAACCCCTCTCGCTGTCGCCATGAGCATCTCTCCGCGCCTGGCTGCCGCCGTGGTCGTTGCGCGTATTCGACCCCTCAACGCTTCGCAGAAGATCGGCGCAGCGGCAGATCCAGGCGCCAGTGAAGAGGCGATGTACTCCGGAGATCCAGGCACCGGAGACGGAACACGGCTCGCCGACCTGTCCTCCCCCATCAACGAGGACGTCGCCCTGGAACTGCTCAAAGAGACCGACACGGACGCCCTCAGGGTCGTCCGGCACTCCGCCGCGCACGTCATGGCAACCGCGATTCTGGAGCTCTTCCCCGAGACCAAGCTCGGTCACGGCCCGGCCACAGATCAGGGTTTCTTCTACGACGTCTATCGCGAGACGCCGTTCACCGAAGACGACCTGTCCGCAATCGAGCGCCGCATGGCAGAGATCGTAGCTCGGGATGAGCGCTTCGTCAGGGAGGAAGAACCGCGCGAGAAGGAACTCGAGATCTACGCGGCGCATGGCGAGTTCATGAAGGTGCACTTCATCGAACGGTTCACCAGGCCGGGTGAAGAGATCTCGCTCTACCGCAATGGAAACTTCACCGACTTCTGCCGCGGTCCGCATGTTCCTTCAACCGGCCGGGTCAAAGCTTTCAAGGTAACCAGCGTCGCAGGGGCGTACTGGCTCGGCGACGAGAACAATCAGCAGCTCCAGCGCATCTATGGCACCGCTTTCTTTAACGGAAAGGATCTTGACGCGCACTTCAAACGGCTCGAGGAGATCAAGGCCCGGGATCACCGCGTGCTCGGCAAACAGCTCGATCTCTTCTCCATCCAGGAGGTCGCCGGAGCCGGTCTCATCTTCTGGCACCCCAGGGGCAGCCTGATTCGCAAGATCATGGAAGACTGGATGCGCGAAGAGTGTATCCGTCGTGGTTACAATCTCGTTTACACGCCCCACATCATGCGGCGCGATCTGTGGAAGATCAGCGGCCACGAGGGTTTCTACAACGAAAATATGTATCCGCCGATGGATCTGGACGACGCCGAGTATCGGCTCAAGCCGATGAACTGCCCCGGACATATCCTCATCTACAAAAGCTTGCCCAGAAGCTATCGCGATCTACCCATCCGTTACGCCGAGCTCGGCAACGTCTACCGCTACGAGCGTTCGGGAACCATGCATGGTCTGCTTCGCGTCCGCGGTTTCACCCAGGATGACGCGCATATCTTCTGCACGCCGCAGCAGATCGAGGACGAGGTCGTGGCCTGCATCGACTTCGCCCAGAGTGTGCTCGAAACCTTCGGCTTTGCGGACTTCAAAGTCGAACTCTCCACCTGGGATCCAAACGATCGCAAAAGCTACACCGGCAGTGAAGAAAATTGGCAGCTCGCGGTCGACAGCCTGAAAAACGCGCTCGGAAGAAAAGGTATCCCGTACCGGGAAATTCCCGGCGAGGCCGCCTTCTACGGCCCCAAGATCGATGTCAAACTGGTCGACGTCCTGGGCCGCCTGTGGCAGCTCTCGACCGTGCAGTTCGACTTCAATCTGCCCGCGCGCTTCGAGTTGGAATACACCGGAGAGGACGGCGAAAAGCATCAGCCCGTCATGGTCCATCGTGCCCTGTTCGGCTCCGTCGAACGCTTCTTCGGTGTGCTCATCGAGCACTACGCCGGCGCCTTCCCCATGTGGCTCGCACCCGTGCAGGTCGGCCTCGTGCCCATCTCCGAGAAGCACCTGCCCTACGCCGAGACCGTCAAGGCCAAGCTTGAGCAGGCAGGCCTGCGCGTCGATCTGGACGCCCGCAACGAAAAGGTGAACGCCAGGATCCGAGAGCTCGCCCTCCAGAAAATCCCCTTCGTCCTTGTCGTCGGCGATAAAGAAGCAGCCAGCGACGCAGTCAGCGTCAGGACCCGCGGCAAGGGCGACGAGGGCAGCGTCAGCATCGACGATTTCCTTCTTCGTGCCTCCGCGTTGGTGAAAGAGCGCTCCATGACTTTGTGATCGCACGACGGCTTGGCCTTACCCGTGGACGCCACGTCTGAGTTCCGCGCATCACAGCAAGGGTATGTTCACCCTCCGAGACCAGACCGTAGTGCACGCCCCGCTCGAGCGCTGTTTCCTCCTCTCCACCAGCGTCGCCCTCGTCGAAAAGGAGCTGCGGATGCACCCCGTCTCCGGCAGAACCACCGGCTTCGTCGTCGGTGGAGACACCGTCAAATGGAAGGGATGGCAGCTCGGCCTGCCGCACTTTCATGAGAGTCTCATCAGCCGCTTCGAACCCTCCATCTTCTTCCAGGACACCATGGTCGCGGGTCGATTTGCCTTCTTCCAGCACGACCACGCCCTCTCCGAGAACATCGACGGAACCGTAACCCTCGCCGACGAGCTCCGCTTCTCCATGCCCTTCGGTTGGCTCGGCCGGCTTGTCGGCCGATTCATCATGGTGCCCCACATTCGCAATCTGCTGAAGCGGCGCTTTGCCCTGCTCAAGCGCATCGCCGAAACCGAGGAGTGGCGTGGGTACCTGCCTTCCGGGCAGACGCATCTCACCGTCTGAGGTGGCCGATGAAAGCAATTGTGCTGCATGAGTTTGGCGGTCCGGCAAAGCTCCTGTACGAGGACGTTGAGGATCCGTCGCCGGCGGAAGGCGAGGTTCTCGTTCGGCTCGCCGCAACCAGCGTCAACCCGGTCGACTTCAAGCTGCGCTCCGGATCGCTCCAGGCCTACATGCCGCTCCAGCTTCCTGCCATCCTCGGCCGGGACATCGCCGGCGTCGTGCGGCAGGTTGGCCCCGGGGTCACCGGATTCGCGGAAGGCGACCGTGTCCTCGCTCTGGGCGAGAAGACCTACGCCGAGCTCGTCGTCGTCAAGGCATCCGACCTCGCCATCGCGCCTCCTGGCCTCAGCCTCGTCGACGCCGGCGCCCTTCCTCTCGTCACCCTCACCGGCGAGCAGCTCATCTCCCGCGGAACGAAGATTCAGGCCGGGCAAACCGTTCTCATTGCAGGTGCGGTCGGCGAAGTCGGACGCGCATCCGTCTTCACCGCCAGAAAGGCTGGTGCCATCGTCATCGCCGGCGTCCGCAACAAGCAGATCGACGCCGCCAGGGAGCTCCACGCCGATGAGATCCTCGCGCTTGATGATGACAAAGCCATGGAACGGCTCGGCTTCATCGATGCCGTCGCCGACACCGTCGGCTCTAACACTGCCGAGCGCCTGATCGCAAAAGTGAAGCAGGGCGGCGTCTTCGCCTCCGTGCTCGGTCCTCCCGCGAATGCGAAGATGCACCCCACTGTTCGCGTCGAGTCTGTGCGTGTCGTCCCGGATGCGGCCATGCTCCGTACCTTGGCCGACTCTGTCGCGGCAAAGCGCCTCGTCATCCCGATCGACCGTATGGTTCCGCTCTCCGACGCAGCCGAGGCTCAGGCCGCCGCCGAAAAGGGCGGCATCGGCAAAGTGCTGCTCCTGGCCTGAAAAACGCTCCCGACCTGAACGTCGGGGCGTGGAGCAGTAGCTTAAGGCAAGGGACCAACGTGCGGATCATACGGTTGACTACCTTGATCGAGGCTCCCGTGGAGCGCTGCTTTCTGCTGTCGCTGAGCGTCGATCTTCACGTCCAATCCTCTCGGAAGGCGAGAGAAAAAGCCGTAGGGGGAACCACCTCCGGCCTCATCCGCGCGGGCGAAAAAGTCACCTGGTCCGGACGACACTTCGGTCTGCGCCTGAGCCACACCAGCCTCATCGACGCGTGGCGCCCCTACACCTACTTTCGCAACACCATGACGGAGGGGCACTTCGCACATTTCGAGCACGAACATCACTTCGCGCCCATGAACGACGGAACCCGCATGCGCGATGAGATCCGGTTCGACCCGCCCTTCAGCATCTTCGGCCGGCTGCTTCAAGGCAGGCTCCGCAACCACCTCAGGAGAATCCTGACTGAGCGGAACGCCCGCCTCAAACTGGTCGCCGAGTCAGAGGAGTGGCACACGTACCTTGACGGGCAGCCACCGTTGGATCTCGCGCCTCGTTACGTCAACCCCGAACAGGCAAGACGTTAGCACGCGAAGGCACTCGTCCCGACGCAGTCCCTCAACGTGGACGAAATGCGTTGCGAATGACCTTCGCTCGGCCCCCACCGTCGTCGACCGGACCCTCCAAACCAGGAGCTTGCTCCGGTGGATACAGAACGACAAACCGCCTCGCTGCATCCCCGGAGGAGGCCGTCCGTAACCCCGACTTCGCTAGCTCAAGGTGAAGCATCCGGCGCTCTCGCGAGTTCATCGGCGGAAAGGAATACGGCTGCCCCTTCGCCCTCACCGACGACACCGCAATCTCCGCCGAGTGCTGCATCTGCAGAGCTCTCTTCGCCTTGTACTCCTCAGCGTCGAACGAGATCAGGTCGTGATCCTCAGGATCGAGCCGAAGCATGCTCGTTGCTAAACTCTCCATCGCTCGGAGAAGCTCGGCGTTTCTGGCGACCAGAAGTCTCGCATCAGGACCGCTGAAGATCGCAGAGAGCCGAACCCGCTCCGATCCGCTCCCCGTGCTGAGCTGAAAAGTAAGCTCCATCCCGCAGGCGCTGACAAACACTTGCAGGAAGCGGTCGATTGTCTCTGCTGCGGAAACCCAATCCATGGCGTGCGGCTCACCCGTAGTCATTACGGATCAGCGTCTCCCTTGGATCGTCGTTCCCGTTCCAGCCTTGCGTCGAGCTCGCTTCGCTGCAATCTCACGCATCTCGCGACCAATAGAAGTTCGGTTCATCACCGCCTGCTGTGCGATGCCAATCAGGTTGCCAACCGACCAGTACAACGCCAGCCCCGAAGCATAGTTCCAGGTCATGTACCCGGAGACGGCGGGCATCATGAAGGCCATCATCTTCTGCTGCTGCGGGTCGACTCCCGGCGACGGCGTGTAGTACTGCACCAGGAATTGGCTCACCACCATCAGGATCGGCAGGATGTGGTACGGATCGGCGGCAGTCAGGTCAGGCAGCCAGAACCAGTGCGCCTGGCGAAGTTCGACCACCTTCGGCAGCATCCCGAAGAACGCGAATAGCAGCGGCATCTGGATCAACGTGGGAATGCATCCGCCAAACATGTTCACGCCGTTGTCCTTCTGCAGCTGCATGATCTCGGCGTTCATCTCGTTCTTCTTCGGATCCGTCACCTTGTACTTCTTGTACTTCTCCTTAATCGCGTCCATCTGTGGCTGGATACGCTGCATCTTTAAGCCGCTCTGCATGGTCTTCACGCGCAGCGGAAGGATAATCAGGTTGATCAGCACCGTCAGAATCACAATGGCCCACCCCCAATTAGAGGCGACGTGCGCATGGATGAACTGCAGAGCCAGAAACAGGTACTTACCGATGATGCCGAAGAAGCCAAACTCCAGGAGTGGTCCCAACGTCACAGTCGGGTCCGCAGCATGGATATTTTTGAGGACGTTGACCGCCTTCGGACCCGCGTAGATTCGCGTGAGCGTATGTCCACTCGCGTCCCCGACCGCGGCACCCAGGATCGGCACATTGATCGCGCCCTTGGCCGGAGACCCGCTCCCCAATCCCGTGCGCCGGATCGTCTTCGCCACATCCAGCTCGTTGTGCAGGGTCGCCACGGTGGCGGTCGAAGGCTGGTCCGGTAGGAAGATCGCCGCAAAGTACTTGTCGCTCACACCCGCCCAGTCGAACGGCCCGTTCAGCGTCTGCCCTCCCGAGACCTTCTTCGGAGCCTCGTGCTGCTCCTTCCCGTTTGACATCGAATCCAGCTGTACGCTCCCGTACAGATCCGCGTTGTCCTGGTCGCCAAACCCGCCCGGCCAGCTCAGCAGCGCTCTCACCGGCGCGCCATTCCTCGTCACCTGAACATCCGCGTGCAGCACGTAGGTCTCGTCAAACGAGAACGTCTTTCGAACCTCCGTCGTGCCGTCGGAATAGGTAAAGGTCAGAGACCCCGGAATCGCAAGAGTCCCCGTAGCCGACGGAACATACAGCGCTTGCTGTAGGCCCGCCGTCAACGTCGGCTCATAGGTGTACAACGACAGCGGATATCCAAACTTCTTCGCCGCCTCCTGATGTACCAGGTCCAGCGGCTTGCCATCATCGTCCTTGAAGGTGGACTTGGGGGCATCCGGACGCCGCTTCAACTGCCAGCTGATCGCCTGTGCTCCGCGATTCGAGAACGTGATCCTGTAAAGCTCATTCTCGACGACAGTAGTTGCCTCCGCCGCCGCCTGCACCGTCGGCTTTGCCGGAGATCCCGTACCACCCGCCCCTGTCTGTGTTCCACCGGGTGCCGATCCGGCCGCCAGCATCGACGGCGATGGTTGCGCAACGCCCGCCGCGGTCTCCCTTGCTGTGGCATTGGCGTTGGGCGAGGCAATCTGTGGATTCTTCTTCGTGCGGAAGTACTGCAGGCCGAAGAAGACGGTCACCATGACCAGCGCCATGACGAGCAGGGACTTGTTGTCCTGCCCACCTTGTTGATTTGGATTCTTGAACTCTGCCAAGCGAGGCTTCCTATCGTGTGCGGAGGCGCGTGACGCGCTCACCCTATGGTAAACGGTTTGCCTCTGCCGGTGCGGGTGGCACAGGGTCCAGCCCACCCTTCGCAAACGGATGGCACCGAGCCAGCCGTCGAAGCGCCATCATCCCACCCCGAAACACCCCAAAGCGTGCCGTAGCGATGTACGCATACTCCGAGCACGTCGGCAGATATAGACACTGCGACGGACTCAGCGCGTGCAGCGCTGGGGACAGCAGCCCCTTGTACACCCACAGAAAAGCCCTGACGGGCAGCGCAGGCACCCGTCCGTCTGCAGGCCCCCTTTCGTCTGCAGGCTCCTGTCCGTCTATAACTCCGCTCATAGCTTCGTCAGCGCGATCGCGGCACCGGCCTCTCTCGTCTGCTGCGTCTTCTGCTCGCGGCGCACCATCCGCTCCACACTCCGGAAGACTCCGGCAACCTCCCGGTCCAACGTGGCGAAGTCCAGATCAATCACGCTCCGCCGCGGATGCAGCACCACATCCACAGATCCCGGCAGCAGCTCGAGATTCCGTCTCACCGCCTCCCGCATCCGCCGCTTGATCCGGTTTCGATCGACTGCCTTCCCCATCACCTTACCCACCGTCAGACCAACCCGCGGGCTCAGGGGATCGACGACTCGAAGCGGCCTTCCATCCTTCCCAGACTCCGGTCGCACACTGAAGAAGTAGCTCATCTGCTTCGCGAACTGCTTTCGGCTCGAGCCGTAGACGCGCTGGTACTCAGAGTGTTTGCGGAGCCGGTGAACAGAAGCTTGCAGCATGGCAGAATTTCCTCAGCCTACGCGACCCGCGGCAGACCGCCCGCAATCTCAACCAAGCTGCTCGGCAATCGATCGTGTCAGCGCCGTCTCATCCCCACCCGTGTGCAGCGTCGTCACACTCTCGATCAGCGCGACCAGCGTCTCGACTGTCGCAGAGGTGTTGTGCCGGACCCCGCGCGGTACCACGAAGAACTCTCCCGCCTTCAGCACCACCGGTCCACCATCCTCATCGCCACGCCCGATATGCAGCTCACCCCGCAGCACCAGAAACATCTCGTCCTCGTGCTCATGCGCGTGCCAGGGAAACTCCCCCTGAACCTTTGCCACTTTGATGTATTGGTCGTTGACCTGGCCCAGAACCCGTGGCGACCACAGCTCGGTAAGAGCGGCTCCCGTGACCTCCAACGAAATGGGTTTCTCCTGCAGCACGCTCGAAAGGGAACCCAGCCTAATCCCGGAAGCCGGCGCTTACGGCAATCTTGTGACGGCCCTTCGCTCGGCGGCGATTCAGCACAGCGGCTCCCGCCTTGGTCTTCATGCGGGTAAGAAATCCATGGGTCTTCGCCCGGTGGCGGCGGTTGGGTTGAAAGGTGCGCTTCGGCATGGGTGAATCTCCTGATCGGGCCGTGGCTCGCGATCGAATCTCTTCGCTGTTGCAGCGATCTCTGAGTATACAAGAGCCCTGTCCGATCTACTACCCGCAGCTCTGAAACCCTTGCAGGTGCACTCTCCTGCACCCGTCTTCCTCCCCCAACATTCCAGGCTTCACAAGGAATGGTGCAACTCATTTTTAATCGCGGTGAGGCTCAAAAAGCCCTCACTCTTCCGTGCTACCATCAAACCCGCTTCGCAAGACTTTTCCCGATGTTCCCAGCTGTTTCAGAGGCCTGATCTGCACTGAGCAATATTTCTCCTCGGCGCTCACCCCGCTCAGAGGAGACTTCCTCAAGCTTTAGAATTCCTCACCCGCTAGGCATCAGCGGGACGGAACTCTATTTGCTTTTTCCGGCGCAACCTCGACGGATTTGCCTCAACTCCGGCTGAACGTCAGGTCTGCACGCGCACGACAAGGAAGTAGAAAATGTCCTTTGTTCCAATGAGTACTGCCGTTCTGAGTCAAGACAAGGACCTCTGGGTCCGCATCTTGGCCGCACTCGAAAAAAAGATCAATCGCCAGTCCTTCGAAACTTGGCTGAAGCCCACTCGTTATGCCCGCGTCACCGACAAAACCCTCTTCGTCCGCATCCCGTCGAAAGACTTCTCGCCCGTCTGCGACCGTTACGGCGATCTCATCCAGGAGGCCATCGAGCGTCTCGGCCTGGACATCGACAGCGTCACCTTCGAGCCGCCGCCAACGCCCCCGCCATCACGCGTCCGGGAGGATGGCGGCTTCGCCCCACTCCCCAGTCACAGCCCCAACGCACCTCGCCCCTCCACCGCCGCGCAAGGGGGCCGCCACTCTACCTCCAGCCCCGGCCCCGAGCAGGCCCGCTTCGACTGGAGCTCCGCCTCCCAGCTCAATCCCAAGTATCAGTTCGACACCTTCGTCACCGGTAGCGGCAACCAGTTCGCCATGGCCGCCTCCCAGGCCGTCGCCGAACGCCCCTCCAAGGCCTACAACCCGCTCTTCCTCTACGGCGGCGTCGGCATGGGCAAGACCCACCTCATGCACGCCGTCGGCCACGACGTAAAGCGCCGCCAGCCCCACGCCTCCGTCTCCTACGTCTCCGGCGAAAAGTTTACGAACGAGATGATCAACTCCGTCCGCTATGACAAGATGACCGGCTTCCGCGACAAGTTCCGCAACGTCGACGTCCTGCTCATCGACGACATCCAGTTCCTCGCCGGCAAGGAGCGCACCCAGGAGGAGTTCTTCCACACCTTCAACACCCTCCACGAAAGCATGAAGCAGATCGTCATCGCCAGCGACCGCTCCCCCAAGGAGCTCGCCGGCTTCGAGGACCGTCTCCGCTCCCGCTTCGAGTGGGGCCTCATCGCCGATATCCAGCCACCCGACCTCGAAACCAAGGTCGCCATCCTCCAGAAAAAGGCCGAGACCGAGAACACCTCCCTCCCCACCGACGTCGCCCTCTTCATGGCCTCCAACGTCCGCACCAACGTCCGTGAGCTCGAGGGCGCGCTCGTCACCCTCATCGCCTGGTGCAGCATGCGCGGCGTCGAGATCACCCTTCCCACCGCCCAGATCTGCCTCAAGCAGTTCATCGACACCCAGGTCCGCAAGATCTCCATCGAGACCATCCAGCGCACCGTCGCCGAGCAGTTCGGCATGCGCGTCGCCGAGCTTAAACAGAAAAATAACTCCCGCCAGATCGTCGTCCCCCGCCAGATCGCCATGTACCTCGCCAAGCAGCTCACCGAGGCCTCGCTCCCCGAGATCGGACGTCAGTTCGGCGGCAAGCACCACACCACCGTCATGCACTCCATCTCCAAAATCGACGAGGGCCGCCGCGCCGACAAGGACCTCAATCGCACCATCTCCAAACTCATGGAGACCCTGAGCTAAAGCTCGCCACCCCCGACAAATCGGCTGCCGCGGCCTCCCCCTGCCATCTGCACCCAGCGCCTCCCCACCTGCTATCTGCACCCAGCGCCTTCCCCAGCTGTCTGGACGCAGCGCCTCCCGAGCACTGGCTCTTCTTTCTTCCATTCCGAGCAAAGCGAGGAACCCGCTTCTAGACTCGCCATCGCGGTATGAGATCTGCACGCAGCGCCTGCCCCCTGCTATCTGCACCCAGCGCCTCCCCACGCACTGGCTCTTCCATCTTCCATTCCGAGCAGAGCGAGGAACCCGCTTCTCGATCCACCACCACCTCAGACTCCTGACCTCCACCTCACCTGCAATCGGACACGATATCCTCCCCACCCCTGCCGCCCTGTGTAACGAACGGACCGGGTAACGGCTTCATTCGCGGTCCGTTACCGCACCTTCCCACACTTCAGCCCAGCTCTCGTCCGCCTCTTCCCATCGCCGTTGTGTAAAAAGGGTATAAGTCCTGCCGGAACCTCGCACTGCCACCCGGCAATCCGAATCATCCGCTCCGGGCCGGCCACTTTTATAAATCAGGACAGCCCGTAAACGACGACGGGAACAGTACATAGACCTGTCATCCACATTTCCAGCGCAAACGTCTACTGCTACTGATCTTTCTCTCTTTTAAGAGTTTTTCTTAGCAGTACCTATCGCACTGGGAAGCTCCTTGACACAGCGCGGCGCCTCACACATATCGTGCCCCTTTCCCACAAACAAACTTCGGAGGCAAGCTGCAACCATCGCTAAAATCAAACTGCGGGAGCACGCAACAATCCCACCACAACGTCACCGCTTTCGGTGTACAGTTTGGCCAGTCCCCCACAGGAACTTCCGGAGAGAATCACCGTGACGAGTGCCACGCAGGAGTCCCAAATGACCGCAGCCGCAGCCCCCACCGGCAACCTCGAGATCACCGTCTCGCGCGCCGAGCTACTGCGGGAGCTGACCGCCGCCCAGAGTGTCGTCGAGCGCAAGACCACCATCCCCATCCTCTCGAACTTCCTCTTCGAGGCCGTGGACGATCGCCTCACCATCACCGCCACCGATCTCGATCAGAGCCTCAAGACCAGCTGCCCCGCCAAGGTCAAAAAGTCCGGCGCCTGCACCATCCCCGCGCGCAAGCTGTACGACTACATCAAGCTGCTGCCAGATGGCGACATCAGCATCAAGCTGATGGATAACCACTGGGTCCAGATCCGCGCCGGCCGCTCCAACACCAAGATGGTCGGCATGGCCCGCGCCAACTTCCCCCAGGTCTCCGAGTTCCCCGAGACCGGCGCCTTCAAGCTCTCTGTATCGAGCCTCCGCAACATGGTTGCCAAGACCATCTTCGCCATCTCCAACGAGGAGAGCCGCTACACCCTCAACGGTGCCCTCCTGGTCCTCAAGGCCGAGTCCATGGCCATGGTCGCCACCGACGGTCACCGCCTGGCGCACATTGAGAAGTGTGGCGAGACCCTCGACGGCGTCTCCGGCGAGAAGAAGACCCTCATCCCGCGCAAGGCCCTCTCCGAGCTCTCCGGTCTGCTCGGCAGCACCGACTCCGAGACACTCGACTTCGCCGACGACGACCAGACCCTCTTCTTCCGCGTCGGCGGACGCGTCCTCACCAGTCGCAAGCTCACCGGCCAGTTCCCCAACTACGAGGCCGTCCTCCCGCGCGACAACACCAAGTTCGTCATCGTCCGCTCCGAAGACCTCATGAGCTCCATCCAGCGCGTCGCGCAATTTGCCGACGAGCGCTCCGGAGCCATCAAGATCCGCCTCGAACAGAACGAACTCAAGCTCTCTTCCTCCTCCACCGACTCCGGCGAGTCCGAGGACATCATCGAGACCCCCTACAATTACGATCCCCTGGTCGTCGGCTTCAACAGCTCCTACCTCATCGACTTCCTCAAAGCCATCGGCAACACCGGCGAGGTCCGCCTCGAGTTCAAGGACGCCCAGTCCGCCGGCCAGATGCGCCCCGAAGACGGCAACGAGGATGTCCGCTACCGCTATATCCTCATGCCCATGCGCATCTGAGCAACATCCGGCCCCCTCCGCCTTTTTTTCTGTCGTTCCCGCCAGGACCCTCTCTCTGTACCCAGGGGCCGTTACGTCTCGACACCTCCTGCCATTAAAGTCTCTGCACCTCCGCTCTGGCCTCTAGGTAGGCCGAGGCTTCAGCCTCGGCATCTACGCCCGCCACAAACCGGGCTTTAGCCCCTGGGGTATGTTCTCTTCAGATTCCCAGGTCAACCCATGAATCGTCGATCCCCACGATCCACGCGGATAAACACGTGGCGCAACCACCCTTACAACAGGGGTATCCTGGAACACAGAGGCGATCTCAAACATCTCCGCAACCGCAACGAAACTCATCTGGAATGAGTACTTTACCTATAACTCACTTACTTTCAATATTTTGCCATTCCGGTACCAGGCTAAACCTTTTTCTTTGAATACTTTGCGCCCAAAGTAGGGAGGTGGGGAGGGTACTCCAGAGCCCTACTGCCGCAGCTCCACGATCGTCGCTCCTTGCCCACCCTCATAGTGCGGAGGCTCGCTCACCCCGGTCACATGCGGATGCTTTTTCAGGTACTCGCGCAAGGTCCGCCGCAGCACCCCCATGCCGGTCCCATGCACGATCCGGACCCGCGGCAGACCCGCCAGAAACGCCTGGTCGAGGTACCGCTCCACCTCACCCTCCGCCTCGTCCGCCGTGCGCCCGATCACATTGATCTCAGACGCGACATAATCCGCATCCTTTACCGTCACACCGCCGCGCCTCCGTCCCGCCTCCTCCGCCGAGACCGGGGGCACCGGTGTCACGTCCACGATGTCGCTCCGCGGAACCCGCATCTTCATCTGTCCCATCGAGATCTCGAACATCTTCTCGCCCAGCAATCGATTCACCCGAACCTCGCGCCCCAGCGACCGTACCTTCACCAGGTCGCCCACCCGGATCTCCACCTCGCCCTTCGCCCGCCTCGGAGCATCCCCCCTGTCCGCCCCAGAAACATGCGCCACCACCGTCGAATTAAACTGCTCCGAGAACTCCCGCTTCAGCCGCGCAATTCGAGTCGCGGAGTCGCGCGCGATCTTCTGCGAGATCGTCTTATCCGCGATCGACTTCACCGTCTCCCGCAACTGCGCCGTAAAGTCCTCGAGCAGCGTATTCAGCTTGCCCTCGAGCTCACGCGTCCTCTGCTTCTGCTCATTCCGCCCCTCCAACTCGAGCCGCGATCGTTCCCGCGCCAGCTCTTGCTCCCGCCGCCGCAGGCTGTCGCGCTCCGCCGTCGCCGCCGTCAGCTGGTCGTGCAGCTGGTCCAGGAACTCGCCGATGTCCGCCGTCTGGGTGGTCATCTGCGCCCGCGCCTCGGCGATGATCTCCGGCTGGAGCCCTAGCCGTTCCGCGATGTTCAGTCCCGCCGACGCGCCCGGCACACCCAGTCGCAGCTCATAGGTCGGCGTCAGCGTCTCCCGATCGAAGCCGACCGCAGCATTGAGCACACCAGGATGATTTGCCGCATACACCTTGAGCGACGTCAGGTGGGTCGTAATGCCGCACCAGCACCCCGCCCTGAGGAAGTGGGAGGCCACCGCCACCGCCAGGGCCGCCCCCTCCTCCGGATCCGTCGCCGACCCCAGCTCATCCAGCAGCACCAAGGACCCCCGGTCCGCCACCCTTGAAATTTTATCCAGGTTCACCACATGCGCCGAGAAGCTCGACAGGTTGCGCTCAATCGACTGCGCATCTCCGATATCCGCGAAGATGTTGGCAAACAGCGGCAACGTGGCCGTCTCGGCCGGAACCGGCACACCGGCCTGAGCCATCAGCGCCAGCAGCCCCAGCGTCTTCAATGACACCGTCTTTCCTCCGGTATTCGGTCCGCTGATGATGAGCTGCCGTGAACCTGACGGCATCACAATCGTTAGGGGAACCGGCCTGGCGTCCTCGCCTGATCCCGCCGCCGCCCTCATTCGAAGCTCCAGCAACGGATGTCGCGCCGCCGTCAGAGTCAGCTGGCTCCCAGGTGCGGCGTTATCGGCAGGAAAGAAGCTGGGCCGCACACAGTTCATCTGGATCGCAAAGCGCGCGCGCGCATAGTGCGCCTCCGCCTCCGCAAGCACGCATGTGCCGAGGTGGATGGCTTCCGCATATTGCGCGATGGATCGCGTCAGAGCGACGAGAATGCGATGTATTTCGGCCTGCTCCTCGTCAAGCAGCCGAACCAGCTCATTATTCTGCTCAATCGTCTCAAGCGGTTCGACAAACACAGTCTGTCCTGTGGAGCTGGACCCATGAACCACGCCCGGAACGCGCCGCTTGAACTCTGCCTTGACCGGAATAACGAAACGTTCCCCCCGAACCGTAATCACATCCTCCTGCGTAGCCCCCTCGTCACGAAGTCTCCGCGCCGCCCGCCGCAGACTCTCCTCGATCGCACGATGTTGCCGTTCCATCGCCCGACGGATGCGACGCAGTTCCGACGAAGCATCGTCCGATAGGTTCCCGTCTGGCTCTATCTTTCCCCTGAGACTGCGCAGGAGCGGTGCTAGATCCGTCTCCAGCATCGGCGCGGAGAGCTCCGCGATGCCGGGCCAGAGGTATCGACCGCTGCTTCTGCTCAAGTCGATCATGCTCGTCCAGGCAGCGACCCTCTCGATCAAAGCTAGGAGCCTCAGCACTTCCAGACCTTCGAGTGCCACACCCTCGACGCGAGCCTCTTCGAGCAGGGCGGATGGATCGAAAAGGCCATGGAAGTCAAAGCTGCCGCCCACGGAGAGCATGGACCTAATCTCTGCGGTGCGCTGATGTTGCTGTTCGATCCACACCAGATCAAACGACGGCTCCAGGGCCAGCAACCAGGCTCTCCCGAGCGGCGAGACGGTGGCTCCGGCAAGATGTTCCCGCAGCCTTGCCCATTCCAGGGATACGGCTCCCGTTTCGAGGAGGGGACAGGGTGTGTTCGACAACAGTTCTAGAGCCATCACTGCTATCGTAATCCGCACACACGGAACTGGCCCTGAGTCCGCTGCGTATCAGTCGTTGGCCAGCCGGACTTCACCTTAGGAGGTGTGCCATGGTCTGTCAAACATGTAACGCTCTAATCGGCCCAGACGTGCGCTTCTGCCCTAAATGCGGCGCGCCTGCCGTCAATCCGCCATTCCCTCCCCAGCAGGCTTCCCCATCCGGGTACGCTCCTGCCTACGCAACGCCTTTTCTCCCCCGCCTCCGCGTGACCCGCAACCTTCAGGCGTTGGGTGTGGTGTGGTGCGTCTTCGGTGCTTACCGGATCGTCGCCGGGTTGATCGGCATGTTCTTCCTTCGTGCCGTGGCGACGCAATCCTTTGGCGGAGGTTGGCCCTTCAATAGCCACGTGTCCCCTCACTTTCCACAAGCGTGGATGGGTTTCCTTTTGCCCGTCTTAGCCACCCTGACGATCGTCTCCGCAGCCCTTGCATTCCTTACTGGCTTCAGCCTTCTCAGCCGCCGCCCATGGGGCCGGACGCTAGCCATCGTTGCGGCTGTTCTGGCGTTGTTGAAGTTTCCACTAGGCACGGCGCCGGGCGTTTACACACTTTGGGTGCTCGCGCCCGGGGAGTCAGGCGTCGAATACGATTCGATCACCGCTCAAAGCTATCGGGTCTGATCCTCCGCTCTTATCCCGCGCCATTAGACTGAAGCCATGAAGTTCCCAGCCACCAGGCTACGCCGCCTGCGCCGAACCGAAGCTCTTCGATCGCTGGTCCGCGAGACTCGACTTGTGCCCAGCTCTCTGATCTACCCGCTCTTCCTGTGCCCCGGAGAGGGCGTCCGGCGTGAGATCAGCTCCATGCCTGGCGTCTTCAATCTATCGGTCGACGAAGCTCTGAAAGAAGCTGAGATCTGCGTCACTCTCGGCCTAGGTGGGCTCTTGCTCTTCGGCATTCCCGCCGAGAAAGATGAGCAGGCAAGCGGAGCCTGGGATTCAAACGGCATCGTTCAGCAAGCTCTCCGTGCTTTCAAGTCCGTTCGCAGGCTCGATCCGCTGGTGCAGATCGCCGACGTCTGTTTGTGCGAGTACACCGCCCACGGGCACTGCGGCATCGTCATCCGTGACGGCGAGCATTATGAGGTCGAGAACGATTCGAGTGTCGAGGTTATCGCCAAAACCGCAGCTTCACTCGCCCACGCGGGCGCAGATATTGTCGCTCCCAGCGACATGATGGACGGTCGTGTCGCCGCGATTCGTAGAGGTCTCGATGCTGCCGGTCAGCAGCAAACGCCCATTCTCAGCTACGCCTCCAAATTTGCCTCTGCCTTTTACGGCCCCTTTCGGGAGGCTGCGGACTCTGCTCCCCAGTTCGGCGATCGTCGCAGCTACCAGATGGACGGCGCCAACCTCCGCGAGGCCATGCGTGAGATCGAGCAGGACCTCGCCGAAGGGGTCGACATGCTCCTGATGAAGCCCGCCATGCCTTACCTTGACGTTATTCGGGAAGCGCGCCAAAGGTTTGATCTGCCGATCGGCGGGTATCAGGTCTCAGGCGAGTACAGCATGTTGCACGCAGCCTTCCAGCGGGGCTGGCTTGAACCTGAGCGCGCCATGATGGAGTCCCTCCTTTCCATTCGCCGCGCCGGCGCAGATTTCATCGTGACCTACTTCGCAAAGGATGCAGCGAAGCTGTTGAGCTGATTGGACTCAACTGGCCCTGCTTGCATCGTCGGCCCAGTCCGCCACATCAAAAAATGAAGGGCTAGAATACAGCGTTAGCACCGAAAGAACGGAGCATCTCTTTGGCAGACACAATTTTTGATTTAGTCGTGGTGGGTGGCGGTCCCGCCGGATACACCTGTGCCATTCGCGCGGCGCAATATGGGCTCAAGGTCGCGCTCGTTGAGAAGACCGATAAACTCGGCGGAACGTGCCTTCACTGGGGTTGCATCCCGACAAAATCCATGCTCTTCTCCGCTGAAATCTGGGACCACCTGAAGCACTCCAGCCGTTACGGCATCGACGTCACCGGAGCCAAGCTGAATTGGAAGGGCGTCCTGGACCGAAAGAACGAGGTCATCACAAAGCACACGAAGGGCCTCGAATTCCTGATGAAAAAGAACAAGATCACTACCTTCCAGGGTTACGGTCGTCTCACCGGACCAGCGAAGGAGGGCGTTCACGTGATCGACGTAGATCGCGACGGAAATAAGGAGACCGTGAAGGCGAAGAAGGTTGCGCTCGCAACCGGCTCTGACGCTCGCATGCTCCCCGGCTACAAGCCGGACGGTACGATCCTGACCAACATGGAGATACTCACGATCGACCACGTCCCCAAGTCGATGGTTGTAATCGGTTCGGGAGCCGTAGGTGTCGAGTTTGCCTCGATCTTCAACAGCTTCGGATGCGAGGTCACGATCATCGAAGCACTGCCCCGCATGGTTCCAGTCGAGGACGAAGATGTCAGCAAGGAGCTTCTGCGTGCCTACAAGAAGCGCGGCATCACCATCCATGTCTCAGCCAAAGTCGACAAGATTGAGAAGACCAAGGATGGAGTCAACGTTCACTTCACCAAGTCTGACGGCAAAGGCGAGATCAAAGCGGCGGAAAAAGTTCTCGTTGCCGTAGGCCGTGCGCCTCGAACGACGGACATCGGCATTGAAAGGACGAAGATCAACCTCGATCGGGGATTCGTCACCACAAACGAGTGGATGGAGACGACCGAACCCGGTATCTTTGCTGTCGGCGATGTCGTCGCCGGTCTGCCCCAACTCGCTCATGTCGGGGCCATGTGTGGTCTTGTCGTCGCCGCTAAGCTGGCCGGCAAGTACGCTCGTCCTGTACGTCGTGACCGCATCCCCGGTTGTACCTACTGCGATCCCCAGATCGGCTCCGTTGGTCTTACGGAGGCGCAGGCTAAAGAGAAGGGCTTCCAGGTCAAGGTAGGCAAGTTCCCCTTCGCCGGTAACTCGAAGGCGACAATCCTGGACTCTCATGACGGCTTTGTAAAAGTCGTAGCAGACGCAAAGTACGGTGAGGTTTTAGGGGTGCACATCATCGGGCCGAACGCCACGGAGCTCATCGCCGAGAGCGTCACCGCCATGGAACTCGAGGCCACAGTCGAAGAGATGATGTTCACCATTCACGCCCATCCCACCCTCGCCGAGAGCATGCTGGACGGATTCTCGAGCGTCGAAGGCATGGCTATCAACGTCTAGCCCAATCATGCTGGTCCATCTTCTCAGTCTCGGCCGCGTTCCTTACGCGGAGGCGCTTGAGATCCAGAAGCGTGTCGTAGAAGCCCGCAAACAGGGGCGCATCGGCGACACGCTGCTTCTCCTTGAGCACCCCCCCGTGCTCACTTTGGGCCGGAACGCCACGCGCTCCAACATCCTCGCTTCTGGCGAATACCTGGCCCGTCGAGGTGTCGAGATCCACGAGATCAACCGGGGTGGGGACGTGACCTATCACGGTCCTGGCCAGCTGATCGGCTACCCAATTTTCGATCTGCGCGGCGATCTCCCCGGCAAGCGAGGCCCGCACCTTGGCCCGGTCGACTTTGTGCGCCTCCTCGAGGAAGTCCTCATCCGCGCCTGTGGTGAGTTCGGCGTGCTCACACAGCGGATCTGCCGTCGCACTGGCGTCTGGACTCTCGCAGGCGGCACGATATCTGAAAAGAAGGTCGCCGCGATCGGCGTTCATGTCTCGCGTGGCGTCACCTCGCATGGCTTCGCCCTTAACGTGTCGACCGACCTCCGCGACTTCGAGTGGATCGTCCCATGTGGCATCTCCGGCCGGCAGGTTACCAGTCTCGACCTTGAAAGCCCCGAGGACCTGCCCCATGACCGCCAACCCACCATGGCAAACGCCTTCCATGTCACCGCACGAAATTTCGGACGCGTCTTTGGTCGTCAGATGCTCTTGACGTCCTCGCTCGACGATCTCCTGGCCTCTGCCACACCTACCTCCGGAGCCGTATAATCCTATGTTGCGCGGCCCTCCGCACACTCAGCAAGAATCGACACAAGGATCCTCATGCCGACCGAAGTAGTCATGCCCCAGATGGGCGAGTCCATTACCGAAGGCACTATCACCAAGTGGCTCAAGCAGCCCGGTGAGAGTGTGGAGCGTGACGAACCGCTCTTCGAGATCTCAACCGATAAGGTTGATGCCGAAATTCCCTCTCCCGCCGCCGGTATGCTCCAGGAAATTAGGACACCCGAGGGCTCTACCGTTCAGATCAATACAATCGTCGCTGTTATCGGCGAAGCGGGCGCGAAATCAGCCACAGCTCCGCAGGCGCCGGAGACCGCGGCCGCACCAGCCGCGGACTCTGCCACACCCGCCGCTGCGGCCGCCCCGGCTCCTGATCTCGGCAATCCACCCGCAGCGCCCGGCACCGAATCTGGAGCGCCATCCATCGCACCGCCCGAACAAGCCTCTCCCGGCACCGAAGTTCTCATGCCCCAGATGGGGGAGTCCATTACCGAGGGAACCATCACGAAATGGCTCAAAAGGGTCGGCGACACCGTTCAGCGCGATGAACCGATCTTTGAGATCTCTACCGACAAGGTAGACGCCGAGATTCCTTCGCCTGTGGCCGGAAAGTTGTCGGAGATCAAGGTTCAAGAAGGCCAGACCGTCACGATCAACACTGTGGTCGCCGTCATCGGCGGTGGTGGTGGCGCAGCCCCGTCAGCGAAGTCTGCACCTGTGAGCGCCTCATCTGTTCCGGCCGCCGCACCCGCGCAGCAGCAGAACGGCAAACCATCGGCTGCTCCAATCGCTTCCGCCTCTCAATCAGAGCACGTTCGTTCGTCGCCGCTCGTCCGTAAGATCGCCAAAGATAACAACGTCGACCTCGGTCAGCTATCGGGTTCGGGGGCCTCAGGTCGTATCACCAAGGGCGATATCCTTGGCCATCTTGAAGGAGGCGTCACAGCTTCCTCAGGGGTGCAGGCGGCCCCGATCCCAACCCAGTCCACCTCGGCCCCGGTCCAGCCCGTCGCTGCCGTCTCCGCCCAGCGAACCTATACCCAGGCGGAATCCGCAAAGGCCACCACCGCTCCCGCCAAGGCAGCAAGCGCCACGCCACCTACGCCCGGCGAGCTCGTCCCCATGTCCCGCATGCGCTCCATTATTGCCCAGCGCATGGTCGAGTCCAAGCGCACCAGCGCTCACGTCCACACCGTCTTCAAAGTGGATATGACCCGCATCGTCAAACTGCGAGAGAAGGAGAAGAACAAATATGAGCAGCGCAACGGAGTCAAGCTCACGTACATGCCGTTCATCACACGAGCCGCAGTCGCTGCGTTGCGCAAGCATCCCATCGTCAACTCCGCTACCGAGGGCGATGCAGTCCGTTACAACAAGAACATCAACATCGGCATCGCCGTTGCCCTGGAGTGGGGCCTGATCGTTCCCGTCATCAAGCAGGCAGAGGAGAAGAGCTTTCTCGGCATCACGCGCGCTATCGTCGACGTAGCCGACCGAGCCCGAAACAAGAAGCTCGCACCCGACGAAGTCGCCGGAGGCACCTTTACCCTTACAAACTCCGGCATCTTCGGCGAGCAGTTCGGAACGCCCATCATCGCGCAGCCACAGTCAGCCATCCTCGGCATCGGCGGACTCAACAAGGAAGCCTTGGTCCTTACCGACAAGGACGGCCAGGACACAATCGCCATCCGAAGCATCCAGCGCTTCACCCTCGGCTTCGATCACCGCATCATCGACGGCGCCGATGCAGGCAAATTCATGTCCGACTTCAAGGCTTACCTCGAGAACTGGACCGAAGATATCGGATAACGAAGGTCAAAAGCCAACTCAAAGCGGCAGATCCAGTCTCGGGTCTGCCGCTTTCAGTTGCTGAACTGATTACAAAAGCAGAGCCTGCGCCCGCAGCACCCGCTCTACTGCCTCATCGGCCGTCGTACCAACCGAAGAGAGATGACCCATCTTCCGCCCTTTTCGAGGCCGCAACTTCTCGTAAAGATGCAGCCGGACCCCCGGCACCGTAAGCGCCGCATCAAATCTCGGCTCGATCGGTTGTCCATCCTTCATCCAAAGATCACCCAGCAGATTCGCGATTGCCGCAGGCTGAACGATATCCGTCTCCCCCAGTGGTAGATCGCACACCGCACGCACCAGCTGCTCAAACTGGCTCGTCACACAAGCTCGCACACTCGCGTGATAGCTGTTGTGCGGCCGCGGAGCCAGCTCGTTGATCAGCACCTCCCCCCCTGTTGTGACAAACATCTCGGCAGCCAAAATGCCCTCAAGTTGGAACGTCTCAGCCATCTCTCGTGCCAGAGCCTGGGCTTCGTCGCGCAGCGGATCAGAGATCGGCGCCGGCATCACGCTCCAGGCAAGGATCTGGTCCTCATGGTGATTCCATGAAACTGGGTATACCTTCACCTCGCCTCGCGGAGATCGTGCCACCAGTACCGAGATCTCCCGCGCAAGTTCAACAGCTTTCTCCACCACGCCCGGCCCCTCTCCCAGCGCCTCCCAGGCCCCGCGCACCTCATCTTCGAAATTGACGCCTGCAGCAAACCCCACCTTGCCCTGGCCTCGCCCGTCGTAGCCGCCCTGTGCGCTCTTGCAGAAACACCGCCCGCCCAGTTCAGCGATAGCTGCGCGCAGCTCATCACGAGACTTCACCGGACGGTACTCGCCTATGGGAAAGCCATTCCGCCGTAACCAGTTCTTCTGCTCGATCCGATCCTGGATCACCGCCAGCAGGGCACCTCCTGGTCGCACCGGAGCAAAACTCGCCGCCGCCTCCATGCTCGCCGACGAGATCTGCTCAATTTCGAGCGTCACCACATCGCAACCACGCGCGAGATTCGCGGCTTCGCGGCTGTCATCCCACCCGGCCTCAATACAGCCATCCACGACGAACCGAGCCGGGCAGGCCGGATCAGGATCAAGCACCAGAATCCTGTAACCCATTCCACGAGCAGCCATCGCCGTCATTCGACCTAACTGCCCTCCGCCGAAGATCCCGATCGTCGCACCAGGCAGAATCGGTCGACCTGCCATCGACCCCACTAAGCTCACGACGCCTCACCCTCGATGTCCTGCCGTAATACTTCCCCAGTCCGCTCTGCCCGCCACGCAATCAGCCGGCCCTGAAGCTTCGCATCGGTTGTCGCCAGCATGGCGATCGCCAACAGTCCCGCATTCGTCGCGCCGGCAGATCCAATCGCAAGCGTTCCCACCGGAACGCCTTTAGGCATCTGCACGATCGAGAGCAGCGAATCGATTCCCTGCAGTGAAGTCGCTGAAACCGGCACGCCCAACACTGGAACGACAGTCTTTGCGGCAATCATACCCGGTAGATGCGCTGCTCCGCCCGCTCCGGCAATAATCACGCGAAGCCCACGGCCAATAGCCGCACTCGCGTACTCGAACAGCAGATCCGGCGTCCTGTGCGCAGAAATGACTCGAACCTCATGGGCAACTCCAAACTCCGTCAACACCTCTACCGCGCTTCGCATCACCGCATAGTCACTGCGGCTTCCCATCACCACTCCAACCAGAGGCTCGGCGTCCATCGCCCGATTATACGAGGGCTCCAGATGCCGAGCCCCATGGTCCTAGCCTTGTGCCTCAACCAGATCGCTGGCGACCGGCTACTGCTCGACCACTTGCATCAGTGCCGGCGAAAGTAGTCGATCGCTAGATGCACGATCGTCAGCGCTCCTCCTGCAGCGCCTGCCATGCCCTTCATGCGCTGCATTCCCTTTTCGTGCATCTCCACTCGCTTTTCCAAGTGGATGATGCGCCCGGGCTGCCCGATACCCATCAACTGACCCATCTGGCTCTTCAGCACACTCAAATCCGCTAACACCTGCCCTTCGAACTCGGTCATCACTTCACCTCCTTTCTCTTTCCAATCAACCGACTGGAATGTCGGTGAAAATCGCGCTCGACAGACGCGAGAACACGGGGGGTGCGGATCCGTCGTACATCCTCACGTAGTACCGCTCCACCTGCGCCTCTCGCGGCACCGAGAAACTCCGGACAGGGCTCCGCAACACCAGGTCCTGATCCACCCCAGCTCCAAACGCCCCGTCACGCCGCCGCACTTCAAAACCTCCTCCAGAGGGCGGCACGGTGCCCGTATCGATGGCGAGTGCCGTCCCGCTCGCGCTTACAAGTGGTCAGGTGCTGCAGATCGTCCAGGTAATTGCTCGGACCCGCCTGCGCCGCCTCCGGCAGGATCACATCGGTAGCCACCGCCTCGGACAGCTTGACTCCCAACCCCTCCGCCCACTCGCTGGCAAAAGCAACTTTATAGGTTACAAACTCCGGTGTCGCCATCCCGTCCTGGATCGTCACGCTTCGAACCAGGGTTCTGACCGTCTCGCCGCCCCGGCTCACAGAAAGCACGTCTCCCGGCCACATGTCTTCAGAATTCGCCGCAACATACGTCCCGCTCATGGTTGCCGCGCGGTCCGACGCCACGCTCAGCAGGGCCTGCGCGGCACTCTCGCAGTCTGCGGTCGATCTCGCTACTGGCCGAACAATCTTTCCTCGCCACTGCGACGTCCCAGGGATCCCGCCCGTAGCTTCCGCCGCGACGCTTGCCGGATCTTTCAGCCGGGCGATGGCCCTCTGGCTTGACCGATAGCTCACCGTGACGAGCTCGCCTGCCTGCGGAACGCGGCCTGCAAAGAACGTCACCTTGCCTGAGGACGAGACGATGCAATCCACACCTTCGCCCGCGCTTCCCGCCATCTGCGTCGTCTTCACACCGGCCGCCGATACCTTCGTCACCCAGGCCGACCCCGTCTGCATCGCTCGGCAGTACCCCACGGACCCGATAAGCTGAACGCTGTTAACCGGCGCAAAGCTGCAGCTTGCCGGAGAGTTCTGCACCCTGCCGTCATATAAAACCGTTGCTCGAGTGTTTGACGATGCACCCGTGTCCAGCAGATCAAAGACAAGATCCGCCGGCGCATTCACAACACCTCCACCGAAGCTCCTCACCACGCCGTCGACCATCGCGTAAAAGATCTGCCGCACCCTCTGCGCTTCCACACAATGCACCCGCACGCGCAAGGTGTAGGCATGTCCGCTCTGGAGTGCGTACACCGCGCCCGCTTCAACTCCATTCACCAATGGAACGATAACCGTAGATCCTCCACTCTGTCGCACGTTGTAGCCCACAAAGCAGCTGCTCCGGTTGATGCTCCCGCCGTACAATCCGCAAAGGACGCCATCACTCGCAGACTCCATTCGAATCACGCCCATCTCCAGCAAGAGTGATCCGCCTAGTTCTATGGAGTCGATGGCCGCAAGCGTAGTCTGGCCGTCCATCCCGTTGCCGCTGCCGAATCTCAACCCGGCCGAGGTGAAGCTGAAGTGCGCCCCGGGATCACTCACCGCCCACGTCCTCTGATCGAACGCTCCTCCATCAAAGCTGTCCGACAGCAGCTGTGAGGGTCCGCCCCCCGACCTGCTCCCGCCCTTACCCGTAGCCGCATACCGAAATGGCGTCTTCGCCAGAGGGAAGACACTCGTTGTTCCATCACCCGCGAAGCTCTCCGAAATAAAAGCCGCGGGCTCCCTCTCACCCGAAACCGTCACATCGTTCGCCAGCTCCCTTCTCTGCGACACGCGTAGACCGGCCAGCTGCAAGCTCCCATCCCCATCGTTGAGAGAGTGCACGACAGTACCCGCAGGTTGCAGACCCAGAGCTCCGCCCACCACGCGATAGGTCGCATAGACACTGTCTGCAAGCGCTCCTGCGTTCTCTGACCAGCTCCTGTTCTGCTCCGGCTGAAAGATCCCGACGTTTCGCACGCCTGCCGATCCTTGAATCGCAAAGACACCCGCGTCCACACGATTCGTCAAAGTTGCGAGCGCCGCAGTCCCGTCCTGTCCTAGCCCCGCCCCGCTTACCGGAACACTCTGTCGATCTAACAGCCACTCATCGCTGATCGCATGCAGCGCAACCCGGTAAGCCGCGCCGGTTGTCCCCACACCCGCATAGATCAGCTCAGGCTCTGTCGCGACGTACCCTGTAAAGAGAACCAGCCCATCCAGCTTCGTAACGATCACTCGGCCTTTCCGAGCGGGCACTCGCAAAATCGAGGAGTTCAGGTCCAGCATGCATCCGCACGTAGACGGAGCATTCAGCCTCCTCTCCACATTCAGCGGACCCGCGGTCGAGATGCATCCGCTGTAGTCCAGTGCCCCCAGGCCATCCAGATTGTCGATCGTGATCTTCACTGCGGCACCGCCGGCGAGACATGGTCGAGTCCTCGCATCGATCTCACCTCCGCAATCGTCAATACCCCGGCCTTCAGCAACTCCGTTTGCATCTGAACCTCCTGCATCTCGTCCCTGGTCTCGAGATCGTTGAAGCGAAACTCAAACTCCCGCCAGCCCAGCTTCTTCGCGAAAAGATCGCGCGTGATGTGCTCCGCCAGAAGCTTCGCCACCGGAACGATCGCGCTCTGGAACGCCTCATCCGCAAGCTCCCCCGCGGTCGACCGGTTCACATCCTGGTGAATTCCGAGCAGCATCGGCGGCAGATCGAACGCGTTGGCAATCATTCGCAAAAGAAACTCCTGCCACTGAATCCGGAGGTCCGCATCCGTGCCCCCAGCGAAACGCAACACCTCGGGTTTGTTCTCACAGCTCAGCAAAGGCACGCGCCCCGTGCCCTCAATCTCGTCCTGCCACCAGCGGATTAGCCGGTCGTGCTGCTCCGGCGTCGCCTCGTTCAGCCACAACGCATACTGCACTACCGAGTTCGAGGCCAGCCGTCCCGCATACCGGTTCGCGCTGAGATATTGGTTCACCGTCTCGAACGCAACCTCCAGCTTTCCCAGACCGAACGGCGTGTGCGTTCTCGGATTCAACCGGAGATACATCAGCTCGTCGTCCCGCAGAGGCACCGGTCCGTCCTTGCCCAGCCTGCCGGTCGCCTGCGCATACCGTGCCCGCTCTGGATCGCCATTCCAGGTGTTATCGATCTGAATCGTGGCTCCATCCACAGCCCACAGATGGAACGGTCGCAGATCGTCTCCCGTTGCTTCCATCTCCACCGCTCCAAATCCGCCCACCAGAAGATCCTCTAGCACCTGCTCCCACAGCACGCGGAAGCTGTCCGACGCATTGGGCTCCTCCAGGCATCGCCGCAGCACCGAGATCCTCTCCACCTCGTTCTCAACGACGGTGCCTGCATATCCCCTCCGAACCCGCACCTGCCAATCCATACTTGCGATGCGATCCTTCACCACGTTAATGGCCCGTCGTACAACCGGTGTCTCCGCAAATTTCCTCAGATTCGCCGGGGTCGGCTTCGGCATCGAGTTCCCGCCCGCCCGTCCCCCCATGTTGTAAGGGCTCAGAATCGAGGGCAGCATGACAGTCTTCCTTTCGCCCCTTGTCGCATCGCCGGCAGCCGCTTCCACTCCCGTCATCCGCTGCCAAACACCCTTCACCGTCTCCTGAACACTCATTGCACTCCCTCTCGAAACTCGCCATCCGTTAAACAAAGAAAGGCACGGCTCTATGCCATGCCTTCCCGAATCAACTCACCGTCCCAGCTCTACTTCAAACTCTTAGCTCAACACGCGCCGTCTCCGCCATTCGCGGCAGATCGGTCACCGTCATCACGCGGATCTCCGCTCGCTCCATCGTTTCAACCCCAAACCGGTATCGCTCCAACGCCTCCTCAACTTCGCGCAGACTTCGCAGCGGCTCGATCACAGCCGTCATCTCCAGCTTCGCCATCTCCACCCGCTGCACGCCTTCGATCAGCTCCGGCGCCGAATACGCCAGCACCTTCGCCGCTTCCACATCCCCATTGAGCGACACCGCTTGAAACATTCGGACCACGCCATTCGGACGGTATCCGCAATCGATCTTCATCGGGTCGCCGCTCCGTGTGAACTGCGAAGCCGGGATCCGCTTCCGCATCAGCTCCCAAACGCCCGTCCGCTCGAACTCTCGGCGCATCGCTCCCGCGATAGCCGTCCGCCCACTTACCCTGCGCTCCCGCCTTCCCTGCATCGGCTCCACGTACATCCGCATCAGCTGCTCCACCTCCGCCGGCACACTCTCCGCCAAACACGCTCTCGCCGGAGTCAGTTGAATTGAGTTCGACAGGCTGTCTTCAAGCAAGTCCATCAGCGGCTTCGGCTCCGCTATTCGCAACCGCTCTCCGAGCTCACCCTCTATCGCCTCCAGCAGCTCAACATCTGCTTTTGCATCCACACACCGCACCCTCGCCCAGTCGCGCGTAAAACGCACTACGGTCCCTTCCGCGCGCTCCACCTCGCGAAGAATGACCCCGATGTTCACGAACTCGCCCTTCACCACGTCCGGCACATACCGGACCAGAAAGAACTCGCAGGCCAATCTCTCCCTCAACCGCCCACCCTCCCGCTACATGATGAAGTTTGACGCATCCCGACCTCTCTCCGCCCGCCCCGACATAACAATCCTCTCTCCACCCGCCCACTTCGGGAAAGGCTGCCGATCCGACTCACGAAATGCCGAAATCAACTCTCGCAGCCGCCCGCGCCGCTCCAGCATACGTTCGATCAGACGCTCCATCACCGTCGTGTCGCCGCCGTACCACTCCGGCGGAACTGCTTCCGCAATCGACCACAGCACGCCCGCGTCCATCGACTCCGCCCTGCTGATCCACGGTTCGAAGCTCGACCAGCCTGTTACGTTCGCATACACCAGGTTCCGCGGGTACACGCCTCGTAGCGGTGAATCCGGAAACGTCCACTCGCCAGCATTGAAGCAGAAGCCTTGATCGATAAAGATCGCCCTATACTTCCGCTCCCTCGCCTTGCGCTCGAATACTGCCTGTCGGCCGTTGCAGTTACCAGTCCATTTGTCCATCACCAGCATCCCAGCGAACTCCGGGAGATTCCTTACTTCCTCCATCTGCTGCTCCGGCAGGTAGTCGACCACCTGCCCCGGCATCAGACCGCCAGCAAACTGGCTTCCAAACTGCAATCCCGAAGCACACCGTTCCCTGCGCCCGCGCCCCAGCTCCACATACATCTCCGCCGAGTTCGCGATCAGCCACTCCGTGACCTCCACCACCTCCGTAACCGGCACCGTCAGACCGATCGCCGCCGCCATCCGCGTCGCAATCAGCTCATTCGCTAGCACCCGCAGGTGCTGCGGATTGTTCTGAAACTTCACCACCCAGAGCTTTCCATCCGCCCCCAGCATAAGTTGGCTCTGCGCCCCACCCCGCATCCTGCGTATCGCCTGTACCGCCAACACTGCCAAGCCCTGCACCCCGCACCAGCAGCATACTGTAGGCAAACGCCTCAGCTTCCAAAACCTCGCTGCTGGTCTGCACGCCACCTCATCGGCGTCCATCGATCTCCGCCCGCACCGCCTGCCCTACCGCCATAGCCATCAGGCAATCGTCATGCGACCCGTACGCCGCGCCCATCCGCCCACCCGCATGGCTCACAAACGTCCTGCACTCCGCCAACAAGCGCCTGCTCCGGAAGATCCACGGTGACTCGACCAGAAGCGCACCCATGCGGCTGATCATCGCCGCCTTGTTGCCTGCCGTCGTCAACCAGCCAGCGACCCCGCCGCCTTCGTACACATGCGCGTATCGTTCACTGCTGTCCAGGTACGCCAGCACGCCCGCTCCATGGTTATTCCGCTCGACCGCCACCAGTGCTCCGCCGTACTCTCTCCCCAGTGAAGCCGCCATCCGCGCCAGCTCCAGTGTGCCCAGTCTCTGCCGCAGCTCCGCACACTGCACCCCGGTCGCTAGATCTAGGACCTGAACAGCAGCGAAATCACCATCTGCTCCGCCCCCCGCCGTATCGACCGCGACCACATAAGCCTTGCCCGGCAGCGGAGGCAGCCAGATCTCGAGAGCTCCACCGAATCTTGTCTCAATTGCATCCGGCAGCTCCCGCGCGCGCCCCTCGATCGCCTCTACTTCAAAGCAGCATTCGCCCGTTGCCTTGAAGCAGATCTCCGCGTCCTCGGCAAAGTCCTGCGTCCGCAACCCTCGATACCGCCCCTCCAGCTCTCGTCGAAAGCCAATCTGCCCCGCCGAAAGCCCGTGCCTCTCCATGAGCTCCAGCTCATCGGGCCTCGGGTCCGTCACCGCACCCGATACATACGCCTCCTCCACCCACCACGGAAAGAAGTGTCGGACAGCACCTCTCTCCTTCGCCTCCACCCACTCCTGGTAGAAGCATCCATACGCACCGTTCGGCGTCGATTCCAGCACCACCTCACCTCCAGGAGCGACCGCTCCGCGTAATCCCGCAAGCGCCGCCGCCCCGTCTCCCGGCCATCGGCTCACCTCGCTGCAGTGGAGATTGCTTACCGTAAGGCCTCGCCCGGCACCTTCCTCGCCCGAGCTCAGAACGCGGAACTCGCTGTCCAGCTCCGCAAATCGCATCTGCCCGGCATTGGCCCTGCTCCGTCGAAGCGGACCTTCTCGCAGCTCCGCCGGCAAACACTCCCAAAACCTCTGCACGATTCGGAAGATCCCCTCCGCAGCCTCCTGCGTCTGCGCCACCTGAACCGTCAGCACGCCCCGCTTGGTGATCGTCTTCAGAAAGAAACGGCCGGCAATCCATGTCGTCATTCCCATCTGACGAGCCTTCAAAACAATATTGTTCTTCCCTCTTCTCCCTTCAAACAGCCGCTGCGCCGCATTCGGCACCAGCGCTCTCTGCGTTCCATCCCGGTCTCGAATCTGCAGCAGCGACTTCGCCATCCACATCGCAACCGTGTCTCCTTGCAACCCGGCTGGCCGCTCATCCAGTACCCTCCCCAGCTCAAGCAGATCCTCAATCTCCCATCCACAGCCTCTTATCGACATCAACGCCACCGCGCATACCTCGACCTGCCCACGAGCGCCCACCAGGACCGACAGCTTTTCACTGCAGAACGCGTACGTTGTAGGTCTTCGCAGCCGGAGTCATTGACCCGACCGCGCATATCTGTACCGTCACCGTTCCAGCCGCCGTCACCGCTGCGCTCAACACGCTGAACCCGCTCGGCAGGCTGCCGTCACTTGCACTCACGGCCACTGGCGCACCAATCGCTGCATTCGCGATTGCGATGCTCCCACTGGCGCAGCTTCCACTTGCGAGCGCCGACCCCCCTATGCTCCCCGAGACTCCCGATAAAATACCGTTGAAATTCGAAGCCGTCATGCCGCTCGGAAACGTGCATCCCCCACCGGGTTGGCAGCTCATAACGTTCGTCCCGGCTGACCTGTCGAACAGCGACAGGCCCGTGCTGTTCGGCTGCATCTGCATGGACCAGCCCACATTCCCGACAGCTCCCGTGACTAGATCCAGAGACGCATAAGCTCCCACAGAAGACCTGCTCACGAATACGCCCGCATTGTTGCCTCCCGATGAAAGCGCCTGAAGATAGGCCTCCGAAGACGCACCCCCTAGCAAGGCGGCGCCACTTCCAAAGACAGTCGGCCCCCCACTCATCTTCGTCGATCCATTCACCGTCAGCGACGTGCTTGCGTTCAGGTTCGGCGCCGAGAAGCCTCTCGGTGTAAAGCTGTAATTGGCTCCCCCCATTGTCACGCTTAGGGCGTCTGCCGCCGGTTGGAAGCCCATGTAGTCCGCCCCCGTCGCGCTGTCCAGCTCAAACAGGTTGTAACCGGAGTTCCATCGCCCGCATCCGTGCGAGTTGCAGTGAAGCTGGAACGCACTGATCTCTCCTGCCTGCGCCTCCATCGTTCGGTTCCATACACCGGTCGCTTCATAGGCCACATCTGGTGCGCTATGCGTTCCTCCGTTGCCCAGGTAACTACCAACAGGGGCTGCATTTTGAATCGTCCAACCGTGCATACCAGGACCCACATTGCTCTGATACTGAAGCCCCGCTCTCTGGTAAACCGTCGGCCGTGGTGTCGTCTGTCCCACGTATTCCGTATCTGCCTGCAGAGCCTCCTGAAAGTAATGTGGCTCTTCCAGCGAATCGTTTGCCCCCCACGGCACGGTGTTCGCCGCCAGCGTCAACTGCCCATCCACACTCCTGGTCGTTGCATTGAAGACGCCCAGCACTTCGGCTATTGGATACAGCACGAAGCCCCCCGTGAGGACCCCCACAGCGCCGCCTGAACTCGCTCCGTTCGCCCCCGTCTGCGAGTACGTCACACTGTTCGGCCCTGTAGAAGTCACGGCGAAGCTCCCATTGAAGCTCGGGTCAGCGACTCCACTTATCGTCATCGTCAATCCATTGACGTCGACCGGCATCGATCCTGAGATCGTCAGCGTCACAGAGTTGTTGCTGCGTGAAACCGAGGTCACTGGGCGGCTCATATTGAGATACGAGCTTGTCAATCCGCTGATTCCTAAAATCGCCGTTAGGTGAGCGGCGTAGTACAGTCCAGTCGGGGAGTAGGACCCGATCACGGGAAAGACCTGCCGGATGCCGTTCGCCGTGTCCACCGTCTGCTCCACCCCGTAGCCGCATAAGCCTCCCACCGCCACCGTTGCTCCGGATGCGTGCACCTTGTTCAAGGTCATCTGCAGATGCGTCGTATCGACAACCGTGTACGTGGCCATCTCATAGTTTGTAGGATTGAACCCGTTTGGCAGATCGGTAACGCAGGCTACTCCCGAAGCATTTGGCAGCGCCGCCGTGCTCGTCGCGAATCCTGCCGGAACGCCGCCCGCTGCGATTGCCACCGCTACTGCTCCCGGTGCAACGTTGGTCGCTTGCGACCGAACCACCTGCGCTGTCGCTAGAAATACGCTTACGGGGAACGAGGTTCCGCTGAAAGTGACACCTGGGCCAGGCGTCCCGGGAGGTCCAAACATGGACCCGGTAATAAGCCCGGTCGATAGATCCTTAGCCGGGTTGGTGTCGATCAGGAATCTTCCTTCGCCCTGTGTTCCCGGGCCCGAGTTCACTGCCACCTGCACCGTTGTCGATCCGTTCGTGCATCCCCCGGCGCACGTTCCCCGAAAGACCCGCGAATCCTCCTGAACCTGCAAATCAAACGGATGCGCGCCCTCATCAGCCTCATCGCGAAACCCGCCTGAAGCATGCAGGAACTGCGATCCAATCAAACAGTCGCCAACACCGAAGCAATCGAGCTCTTGCGGAACCAACACATGCTGCCCCGCAGAGTTATAAGTTCCATTCACAAGCAGGGCGCTGTAACCCGTTTTGAAATACGGCACCGAACCCTCGATGGTCGCCGGATACAGGTTGGATCCCCCCGTCAGGCCCTTGTGGTTCAGCACCAGGCCCTGCGAAGCGATGCCACCGGCGTGAGTTCGTTGGGAAACCTCAGCGGTGCTCCGCGTCGAAACTACATCAATCACCTCGCCCGCGTCGTTTCCCGGATTCAGGAAGCTGACTGGATTGAAATAGCTGTCATGACGCTCTCCGCCGCGGTTGTCCTCCAGATGCGTTCCCCCGGTCAGACCATAGTTCCACGTTGAAGGCGTATATCCCTCCGTCAGGCTGTAGCTCCGGTCCGCCTTCACATCGCATCCCGCTGCACAGTCTCCCGCGTTCGCCGCACTGGAAATACCGTTATTCCCAAATCCGCCCACATATTGGCTGGCATACTCCACGCCGTTCAGCAGATTCGTCTGCAGCTGCGTCCCACCTGGCTGCGAGATCACCTGGGATCTCTGGGGAGACGTCGAGACCTTCTGCGTCAGGCCGCTGCTCACCGCATTCACGACCGTATCCACATAATGCTTGCTCGTGGCTTGTGCCGCTGACGTCGGATCTCCGGCCAGCACCAGCGGTCCGCTCATACTGTCTCCAGTCTTCGCAAGGTACGGCAGTGAACCCACCGGAACATGGCCCGTCACCGCCGCTGCAATCTGCGTGTCCACATAGCTCTTGCTCACCGTCTGCATTGCCACGGACGCCGGCAGCACCGCCGTCCGCACCGAACTTACCGTTACGGGGCTCTGACTGACTGGAACAACCCAGTACTCGCGGCTCACGCTGCCGTTATCAAGGTGATACACCGCCGTATAAAAACTTCCCTCCGGTGTAGCTCCCGCGTTTGGAGCCAGCTGCACCGCGAACGCTCCTCCACTCGCGATCGGCGCCGACGTGCTCCCTCCAGGAATCGCCTGTCCCGCGGCCGTCGTGAACGCCGGCCAGTTAAGGATGATCGTCCCCGTCGCTACTGATCCATCCGCACGGTAGATCGTGTCCGCTATCTGCGTCGTGCTTACCTGTGCCTTTGCCTGCATGGCCACCAACAGCAGCACCGGTCCCACCGCTCGCCATATTCGTCTGTCAATCAAACTCATCTCAGCTCTCCTCACGCGCATCTCACAACGCCACTTTCATCGGGTCTAACCGTTCCTACACCGCTCGCATCGGACCCGGAAGGTAGCTCCGGTAGCAAAGCACCGTCTCGCCATCGTTTAGATCCTTCGTCGGCAGCGCACGAAATCCCGCCCCGAGCCTCCATCGCTCCAGGCGCCCCGCCAGCAGCTCCGCTACCTCGCTCGAGGCCTGCATGGCCTGCAGGCGCGGATAGTGGTACAGAACACGATCCCCCTGCTCCCCATCGATGCAGAACAGTCCGGACCACTCCTGAAAGAAGGATCCGCCCTCGCGATCGACAAAGCCACCGATGCGGCTCACCTGCATCCCACTTGCCGGAGCCCCCGCCAGAAGAGCTCCGCCAAGTTGTAAGAGCCCGCCCGCAACCGAAATCACGCGACCAACATTCAACGTCACTCGGCGGACGAAGTTGCTGTCCCCTCCTACGTCCGCCGCCGCCCGCACCCACGCTCCGCTCGCCCCGCTCCCGACAAAGCCGGCCTGCCCGCCGTAGTTCACATCCACCGCCACGAGATCCCCGGGAGAGAAACCCGCCGCCGCCGTAGTTCCCACATTGAGCATCGTCGCGGTGGAGGCTCCCCCGGCTGTCACCAGAGCCACCGCTCCAGCGCCTGCTCCACCACTGCCATTAAGCTTTGCCCCTGCGCTCTCAACCAGCAGATTCATCTGCTGTGACCCCGAGGCCAGCGCCAACTGCAGCTTTCCCCATGTCCGAAACTCCAGGTGGACCGTCGCTTCTACCTCAGTGCGCACCTGGCTCTGCACTATAGGGGGAGCACCCGTTCGCAGCGCCGTTACAACAGTTCCAGCTTTTCGCGCGAAATTCGTGCACCATCCCAGGTCCAGCCATGGCGCGGGCGGTGTCTCCAGCTGAAACCGTCCACTCTGCGCAGCGTCGAAGATCGTCGGCTGCCCCGTCGTCCGGTTCACCGGCGCAAAGTAGGCCCGCACCTTTGACGCAACCGGCGCCGCCCCCGCCGCCAATCCTGCTGCGGTTGGTATTGCGCTCATAGCTCCCTCGCCTCTTGGTATGCAAACACCTCAACCACAGTGGTCCGGCTCATCCGCTCACCATCTGCGCTCGCCCTCCCAAACACCGGGTCAGTCCAGAAAATATTCGTCGCCATCATCGTCACGCCGCTGTTCGAGTACGCGGTCTTCACCACATTCTGCGGCTCGCGTCGCAGTGCCGTCGCCAGTTCCACATCCATGCCCGCCAGCAGCCGGCCGCGATCCATCCCGCCGTTGCCAGGCAAGCCGTCCGTTGCATAGCTGATCTCGCATCGCATCCTGACCAGATCATCCGCATCAACGGAGACCTCCAGCCAATGCAGCCAAAAGGCGTCCGCTGCGAAAAACGTTGTCGCAAGCTCATTCTCCGCCACCAGAACTCCTGGTCGCGACACACCGCGCAGCACCGAAGTCCGTGCCGGATTAATTCCGGCAACCCTGTCTCGCAGCATCATATAAAAACTATCCTTGGCACTCTGCATCGTCCCCCGCTCCCCTCTCTAAACCAACTTCGCCAACGGCGCGCGTAAAACAACGCGATAGACATAGGGCGAACCATTCATGTCCGAGGTGGACACCGCCTCAATCTCCATCAGGCTGTCGCCCACCAGAATTCCAAACGCCCCGGCGAAGAGCGCGCTTGCGTCAGTCACTCCCGTCAAACCCAGAATGCCGCTCACCGATATTGCCGAAACCAGCAGCTCCCATCGCGCGCCGTCCTTCGTTGCCCTCGGCCTCGCTTTGCGGAAGACCACCGGCGAAAGCTCCGCATCCTGAAACTCCGGCGTCGCCAAACCAATCTGCTCGTTCACGCTCGCCGCGCTTGCTGGCGTAGGTACCCGTAGGTAAACCGCTCGCCCACCAGTGCTCCGCAACAAGGATTCCGCTGCCCGGCGAGCTGCGTCGCCTGCCATTCTTAAGTCCGCCATTAGCTCATCCCACCCTCTGCGCAACATACGGTCTCAATAGCATCTGCACCTGTTCGTCCATCAAAGACGAACTGAAGTACTGCATCTGCATCGTGTCCAGCTTGCTCGACTTCACATTCATGCCCGGTGTCGCCTGCGCGTTCCGCACAATCTGTCCGCACGCCACCTTCACCGCCGCTGGAATCGTCTGCACGCCAGCCGCGTACGTCACCTCAACCTCGTTGTAGCTCAGCCCGAGAAAGTTGTCCGGCAGTGTTACCTCCCCGGTCGCCGCGTTCAGCTCCACATTGTTAGCTGCCAGCGTCGTCCAACTGCCTGGCACCGTGAACGCCCACGCGACCTGCTCCCGAAAGACATCGGCCAGCTCTCCCCTGCGCGGCCGTCCATACCGCGCCTTCAAGGCAACCAGCGCCGACGCGCTCCCCAAACCCGCCAGGGGCAAATAACTCAATCGCACCGTCTGTGCCCCAGCCGTCACCCGCAACCGCTCCACGTATTGCGTCACCAGCAAGCTCGGCCGTCGGCAGTGCGCCTCAATCATGGCCGAAGCCATGGTCACCCAGTCGTCCGTCGTCTCCGCCGTCAGACCATACTGCACGTACTCCGTCGGCAACAAATACCCCATGCACCCCGCCCCTCTATGAACAAAAAGAGGCCGGCTGACTCCGCCGACCCCTCAGCCCCCACCATCTCAAACGTGTCTACAACTCGCTCTCGCCGCCATCGAGCGAAGCTCTAGCGATCAACGAGCACCTGGTAATGGGCATAGCTCGCGCCCTTCACCACCAGGCCGCCAAACTTCACCACCACATATTGCGACGCCAGCGATCCCGGTACACCCAGCTGGAAAATCCGAGGATTCGGATCGCTCAGCCAGTGATACTCGATCATGTCTTCCGTGACGATGTACGCCGGCAGCACCGCCGTTCCCGACCCAGGTGTGCCCGTGTAGCTCAGCGTCCACTCCGGAATCAGAGGAATATCGCCCGCTTGCGTCGACAGCATCTTCACCGTGAAGCCGCTCGTAATCTCCCTGGTGTTTAGCACCACGTTGAACTCGCTCTTCATCTCACGATCGATCAGGTCCAGCAGCACTGGATTGGCATAGATCGCCGTTGGCCGAACTCCAAAGGAGCTGTTCGAAACCATCTGCGCCACCGTCGACTTCAGCCCATCGACGATGCTCTGCCCGGCTGCGATCGATACCGAGTTGCCGCCGGCCCCGATCTGTCCGCTAGCGCCAAAATACTGCGCCGTCGTTGGCGAGCTCAGGCTCGTATCGTTGCCATTCCACAGCGCAACATCGTGCGTTCGCAGTACACCATCCACCGTGTCCGCCAGATCCTTCGCCTGCAGGTACGCAAATTGGCTCTGCTGATTGCCCAGCTCGATATCGAACAGGTTGTAGTTGATCTGTGCCACCAGAGCCTTCAGCGGAACACTGCGCTCCACCCGGGTCGGGCTCACCAGCGGGGCCACGATATTGCGTGGATCCACAAATCCAGTCGACGCCGAAGGAGACGGAATCGATGTCTCCTCGAAGAACCGCGACGGATGCCCTGTCGCTGGAACCTGTTTGATGCGTTGCCCAAAGACACCGCGTCTGCGTACAAGATCCGTGATCTCCGTCTGATACAGCGGCACTTCAACTGCGCCCGGTCCTAGAAAATCCGCAGCGGCATTAATATCCGTAAACTTCGCGTTCATTCTTATCCCTTTCAAAAAGCCAAAAGGCGCAGCCGTAACCGCGCCTAGTCCCCACGCACCCAGCACTCGTCCTCTCCATCGGGACGGCTTGTTTTCCGCCCGATAGAAAGGATTACCGTGCTTCGACCTATTGCTCCTATCCGCGACCGTCACCGAACGCAGACTTCAGGGGCAAAGATCTACCCCAGCAGGCCAGCCCGCATCAACTGCGCCTTCACCGCGATCCTCTGCTCCAGGCTCAAGCTCACCAGCGCAGCATCGAGAGCTCCAGCTTCAAGCGACTCCACCACCACGCCCTGCTTTGCCAGCAGATGTCCCATCGCTGCAGGCACCGTCTTCCGGCCACGCTCAGCCTCGCTAGGTGTTGCAGCCTTCGCTCGCAGCTGGGTCAGCTCTGTCTCCGCCGCCGCCAGCCTCTGCTCCAGCTCCACCTCACGCCGGCCTTCTTCGGTCGCCACGATCGGCCCAATCGAAGCCTCAGCCCCTGCCGCAAAGGACAGCTCGCGTTCAGTCATCTTGCCGACCGCCCGTTCCAGCATCTCGGCCGTCACGGTCAGCCGCTCCAACGCGCGGTCCATCAGAGTCGCTTCGCTGCCACACGGCAGCTCACCTGCGTTTACGTTCTCCATCTCCAACTCTCCTTTTGCTCCCTCAACCTCAGGGTCATCTCGTAATCGGCACGGCACAGCGCCGCGCCTTCACCGTAACTTCGATCGGCCTGGTCAGCAGACGGAGCTTAGTGAACCTTCGCCGCGGCTGCACGCCCGCCCGCACACGTCGGTCGCTTCACCCGAAAGCTCGTGCTCCGGTACGCCGCCTTTTCCCTCAACAGGATCGCCGCACCCGTAAACGTCGCCCGTGTCAGCGTCCAGATCGAAGCTTGCATATCCGCCACATGCGCGTCCGCCAGCTCATAGCTCATGCCCATCGCGCCGTCCTCGAGCGCGCTTCCACCCGTCTCGTCCCGGCCAAATTCCGGGAAGTCTCGCGCAAAGAGAAAGCCGCTCACCACCAGGCGTCGTCCATCCAGCTCCGCCGCCGTGATGATCCCGCACTTCAATCGGGCATCGTGCCCGTCCCATCCAGTCTTGTAGCCGACCGCCATGCCCAGCAGACTCGGAAGCGCCATCTCCGCCGCTGCCTTGGTCAACACCACCCGATGTCCACGCGACCCACTCGGAGCCTTGTCGCTGGCAACATCGACCAGCGTCAGCACACCCTCGAATGGAAGCCGGTTTGGATGTCCATGAACCTCCGGAAAGTCGACCGCCATCGCGTGCAGATGCACCTTCGCCAAAGCCTCTCGGCGTGCCCGCACACCGCAGAGGCCCGATCTCTGCCCAGCCTCCACTCCATCGCCCGCCGTCGCAGCTCTTCGAGACCCTCCAACCCAGCAGGCCGCTCGAATCACCTCAGCCTCCCTCTGCCCCGAAGGTCTCGGTGCCGTAAAGCTCTGTCGCCTCACGCCCGCCTGCCTGCCGTCTATCCGAGTGCTGTCCAGTCCCATGCCAACTCCCCTTTCCAACCCTTGCATTCAACCTCGTCTCCGCCGGCCCGTGCCGTCACAGCGCACTCGAACTCTCACCATCAGCTTCGCGCCCCCGCTTGAGCTCCTGCATCAGCATCTCCGTCAGCCCAGGACGCCTGCGCTTTGCCCGGGTGGTCTGTATTGGCGACTCGGCCTTGTCTAATCCACCCAAGGCAGCCAGCGCCTTCGCGTGCGGTATGCTCCCGAGCTTGGCCTCCCGAATAAACCTGTCCACAATATCCGGAAGCGCCTCCGCCATCCGCCTCCGCGCAAACTTCCGGCACTGCTCCGGCCGCCGCAGCATGCACCCCGACGCCTTCTGCTCCACCCGCTTCTCTGCTTCCACGCCACCGCCCACCTCGCTGACGAAACGACCCTTGACCCGCTTCCGCACTGCCACTCTTCTCGCCCCCAAACAAGCGGGGAGAGAAGCCCTCTCGGACCTCTCTCCCCGCTCATTCCCGCCCTGCACTTACCTATTCAGAATAACAGGGGCCGGGGGGGGTGCTACGCCAAACAGCAATCTGAACTAACCACCTCCATTACAACCACTTGCAAGAACCCTCAACCTTCCGACCCTTGACACGCCAGTAACGGCTCCAGAAGCCCCGCCTCCAGAAAGATCGAAGTCAGCAGATCCACCGCCTCCGCATATCTCCGAACCACTGTTCGCAAGCTCATCCCCATCAGCCGTGCGGCCTCGCCCTGGGTGTACTCCTGTAAGGCAATCCGCTCGATCAGCATCTGCTGGATCTCCGTCAACTTCGTCAGGCACCTCTCGACGTCATGCACGAAGATCACCACATCGTCGAAGCCGTGCACACGATAGCTCGTCACATGGCCTCGAAACATCTCCCTCCCTAACAGGGAGGGAACTCTCCCCTTCTCCATCGACAGGCGCAGATAGCGCCGCAGCATTCCCTCCGTGTACTTTCTGTAAAACGCCAGCTCCGGTGCCAGGACCTTTTGCTTCCCAGAACCACGCTCAGCGTTTGAACCCTCTTTACACCCGGACCCCTTGCCTCCCGGCGCAATAGCCCACACCAGCGACAGAACCACACTTGCCGCGCTCATCGTGCACCTCCCACCGAAGACGTTCCTGCCCCGCATCCAGTCGCTCTTTTTAGTCGCGGGCTCTTCCCCAAACCACGCCGTCCCCTCGGAGCCGGAAACTTCGCCAGCATTCGAGAGCAGTCCCGGCAATACACGCCATTCGTTAAACACACGCGAAGCCACAACGCCCCGCATCCCTCACATACCTTCAAATCCATGCGCAAGTAGTTCATCTTTCCCCTCTTAGGCATACTTCTCCCCCGGCGAGCCTCAGAGAGTTCAGCGGTCGGAGGGGCTCGCTCAGGTTGCTGTCAGGCACTGCCGCCTTGTCTTTCGGCTCTGTCGGCCAAATAACTCGCTCGCAGCATCCGGTTGTTCGCCAAGTAACGCGGTGTCGCACCTTTGGGAGAAGACTCTGTTCTCACATCGCGCCCAGCATCCCGGCTTCCACTCTGAAACAGGTAACCCTGATCATCGCTTCTACCGGCATGCCGCACTTTAGAAAGTCTCAAGGTTATAGCTTCCGGCAAAGCTAAAGTCAACCTGTGGTTTACCTCGTCCCACTCACAGCAGGATGTCATCGAAATACGCGCATTATGGATAAATAGATTGCATATTGCTAAGTTTCGCCGTTTGTTCGTCTTGCAAAAGATATGGTTGCTTCACACTACCTCTACCCTATGAACTTCGCCGATCTGCACGAGAACCTTCGCCTCGAACTCATCCGCCGTATCGGCAACGACGCCCTCTCCGGTTCGCGCCTCGCCCAGCAGACAGGCTTTCGCCAGGCCCACATCTCGAACTTCCTCAACCGCAAGCGAGCCCTCTCGCTCGACGGTCTCGATCGCGTCCTCGCCGCACAGAATCTCACGATCCAGCAAATCTTGCCCCATCAAAGACCCCCTTCAGACAATCTGGATCTCAACGCCTCCGCAGCCGTGGATGGGAGCCCAAACAGCCACGCCGAGTCTGTCCCACTCGTGCCCGCATCCGTCGCCATGAACAGGGCTACCGTTCCGCCTCGCTCCGTCCTCGAGGACATCCCTCTCTCCACCGCTCTCTTATATGAGAATCGCCCCGCCAACTCATCGGCTCAGGCCCACTGGCAACGTTTCGTCGCCATCCGGGCAGACGCTCAACAAGCCGCCGCCATGGCCCCCCTCATCGCCCCGGGAGCGGTCGTCATCATCGACCGCCACTACACCTCGCTCGCCCTCTACCGGTCGCAACAGTCCAATATCTACGCCCTACGCTGCGGAGGCGCCCTTCACCTTCGCTTTGCCGGCTTCGACGACGGCCGCCTCATCCTTCGCCCCAACTCCACCGCCTTCCCCGTCCAACTCATCTCCGTCAACGCCGGAAAGTCCCCCTCAGACCTCATTGTCGGCCGCGTTTGCCTCGTCCTCAACCAGCTCTAGTCTCCACTCGTCCTCGCCGCAATGCTCCGCCCTCGCTTATCCGCTTGCTAGACTGATACGAATGCTCTCCCGGCTTTATGCAAAGTGGATGTTCTCTTGGGAGACTTCGCTCACCACCCGCGACACCAATCGCATCATCCGCCCGCTCGAGTGGGGCTTTGACTGGCTAGGGAGCTCGGCCCAATCCACCTCTGACTCCGGTTCCTCAGCCGTCTCCGACCTCGACCGGATGATCGCCCTCAATCAGGATCTCGTCCGCCACGCCGACCAGTTCTTCTCCTACTCCAGCCCCGCCGATTTCCGCCTCGAAAAACGGTACCCCCAGCTCTTCCCCACCAACGTCCGTCCCAAGACCCTCGCCCAGGACGCCGATCTGCAGCAGAAAGCCGCCGCAGGCGATCTCCCCCCAGCCGAGTTCCTCCGCTTCACCTCCCCCCTTCGCACCCGCTACCCCGAAAACGATGTCGTCAACGCTCGCTGGTACCCCGCTTCGCCTAGACCCTCACCGAAGCCCGGGAAGCAGGCAGGCTCACGGAAACAAGCCATCATCGTTATGCCCCAGTGGAACGCCGACGCCTTCTCCCACAACGCCCTCTGCACCCTCTTCAATCGCTTTGGCATCTCCGCCCTCCGCCTGTCGAAGCCCTACCACGACATCCGCCGCCCCGCCGAACTCGAGCGCTCCGACTACGCCGTCAGCTCCAACATCGGCCGAACCATCGCCGCCTGTCAGCAAGCCGTCGTCGACATCCGCTGTTGCCTCGACTGGCTCGAGGGGCAGGGATACACCGACTTCGGCGTCCTCGGCACCTCGCTCGGCAGCTGCTACGCCTTCATCGCCGCCGCCATGGACCCGAGGCTCCGCGTCTGCGCCTTCAATCACGCCTCCACCTGGTTCGGCGATGTCGCCTGGACCGGCCAGTCCACCCGCCACGTCCGCTCCGCCTTCGAGCAGGCAGGCCTCAATCAGGATCTCGTCCGCCAGATCTTCACCGCTATAAGCCCCATGTCCTACATGCAGCAGTTCGCCGCCAACCCCAAGCGCTGCCTCGTCGTCCACGCCACCTACGACCTTACTTTCCTTCGCGAATTCTCGCTCGACGTCCTCTCCAGCTTCGACCGTTACGGCGTGGACTACGTCTCGAAAGTCCTCCCCTGCGGCCACTACACCACCGGCGAAACCCCCTACAAATATCTCGATGGCTGGTATCTCGGCTCCTTCATCCACAACGCCTTCAAAAGACTCGCCCAGAACGAGTGATGTTCGCCTCCTTCAGCTTCTTCTCATCCTGAGCAAAGCGAGGGACCCGCTTCTCTACCCCTGCTCTAAACCATCACCCGAAGCATTGACCACGCACACCATGCACGGCTGCAACCAGCCCCGGCAGCATAAAATCACCTTATGCCCATCGACCTCGAAGCCACGCTCGCGCAGTCCGACCCAGAGATCGCCACGGAGATCGAAAACGAGATCCTCCGCCAGCACGAAGGTCTCGAGATGATTGCGTCCGAGAACTTCGTCTCCCGCGCCGTCCTCGAGGCTGCAGGAACCGTCTTCACCAACAAATACGCTGAGGGCTATCCCGGAAAACGCTACTACGGCGGCTGCGAGTTCGCCGATGTCGTCGAAAACTTCGCCCGCGATCGCGCGAAAACCCTCTTCGGCGCAGAGCACGTCAACGTCCAGCCGCACTCCGGATCCCAGGCCAACGCCGCTGCCTTCATGGCCCTGCTCACTCCGGGCGATACCATTCTCGGCCTTGACCTCGCCCACGGCGGCCACCTCACTCACGGCCACAAGCTCAACTTCTCCGGCAAGCTCTACCGCATCGTCGGCTACCAGGTCCGCAGGGACACCGAGGTCATCGATTACAACGAGCTTGAGGACATCGCCACCCGCGAGAAGCCGAAGATGATCATCGGCGGCGGCTCCGCCTACCCTCGCCAGTTCGACTTCGAACGCATGCGTCAGATCGCCGATAAAGTCGGCGCCTACCTGCTCATCGACATGGCCCACTTCGCCGGCCTCGTCGCCGGCAAGGCCCACCCCTCGCCCATCCCGCACGCGCACGTCGTCACCACCACCACCCACAAAACCCTTCGCGGCCCCCGCTCCGGCATGATCTTATGTAAAGCCGAGTTCGCCGCCGGCATCGACCGCAGCGTCTTCCCCGGCCAGCAGGGCGGCCCCCTCGTCCACGTCATCGCCGCCAAGGCGGTAGCCTTCCGCGAGGCCCTCCAGCCTGACTTCGCCACCTACGCCGCCCAGATCGTCACCAACGCCAAGTGCCTCGCGAGCGAGATCGCCAACCAGGGCTACCGCATCATCTCCGGTGGCACCGACACCCACGTCATTCTCATCGACGTCTTCGGCAAAGGCATGCTCGGCTCCGAAGCCGAAAACGCCCTCCACGCCGCCGGCATCACCGTCAACAAAAACGCTATCCCCTATGACACCAACCCCCCCATGAAGCCCTCCGGCATTCGCATCGGCACCCCCGCCCTCACCACCCGCGGCATGGGGGAGCCCGAAATGCGCCAGGTCGCCACTTGGATCACCGACGCCCTCGATCACCGCTCCGACCCCAACCGCCTCGCACAGATCCGCGGCGAAGTTCTCGAACTCGCCGACCAATTTCCTCTCTACGCCTGGCTACGCCCATAGAAGCTGCCGGGAAATCATCCTGAGCACGGCGCAACGCTCGCGCACGTGCGAGATTCCCACCACACCGTTGCTTCGCCCTTTCCGTTGTCCTCCTGAGCACAAGCGTAGACCGCCGAAGTTTGTTGTCATCCTGAGCAAAGCGAAGGACCCGCTTCTCTACCCACACTCTCCATCTACCCCGACCCTGCCTTCCTACTCTGCCCCTGAACCGCATCAAAAGCAGAGAACAAGCCTCACGGAGCTCGTAACAATGGCAATGGCCGTAATGGCGTGGATCATCGCTCTTCCCCTGCTCGGTATCTGCACCGGCCTCCGTACCATGACGCCCATCGCCCTGATCTGCTGGTACGCCTACTTCGGCTACCTTCCGGTTCATGGAACCTGGGCCTTCTGGACCGCTAGTCCCATCTCTGTCGGCGTCTTCACCCTCCTCGCCATCGGCGAGTACATCGGCGATAAGCTGCCCAGGACCCCCTCCCGCACCTCCCCTCTTGCACTCGTCGCTCGCATCTCCTTCGGCGGCCTCGTCGGTGCCATCGTCGGCACGGCTCTCATGGGCTCCATCATCGAGGGCATTCTCCTCGGCATCATAGGCGCTCTCATCGGGGCCTTCGGCGGGTTTCATCTCCGCCACTTCGCCGTCGAGCGCACCGGCTGGCCTGACTGGCGCGTCGCCCTTATTGAAGACGGCCTCACCCTCTTCAGCTCCTTCTTCGCCCTCGGCATCGTCACCGGCTAAACACCCGCAGGCAGAGCAGCGAAACCAAACGATTCTTGACTCCTCCTTATCTATCATCCTGAGCGTAGCGAAAGACCCGCTTCTCTACGGCAAAGCCAGACTCGCCACCGAAGCCGTCCGTCGGCCGATCCCAACCAGATAACCACCACCCTGCTTAAAACCCCGCCGGCCGCTCCCCCGCAACCCCAAACGCTCTCTCCAGGGCCACTCCCGCCCTCCCAATCGTCCCCTCATCGAACAGTCGCCCGATCAGGGTCACCCCATGCGGCACCCGCTTGGCAGGAGAAAACTTCGGCAGCGGATGATTCGGATCCGGAGCCCAGTCGCTCCGGGCCTCCGACACCTCCACAAACCCGGCTCGCAGCGTCAGCGATGGATGCCCCGTAAAGTTCGTGATCACCAGCATCTCGTCTCGCAGCGACGGCACCAACAGCAGATCCACCTGCCCCATCAGCCGCGCCATCTCCATCGCCACCTTCCGCCGCAGCCGGTCTGCCTGCACAAAATCCACCGCCGAAAGAAATCTCGCCTGCCGAAAGCTGTTCGGCCACGCGTCCGGCACCTGCATCTTCAACTCATGGTCGCGACCGCTCAGCGTCAAGTCCTCAAACGCTGCCGCGCCCTCCGCAAACAAGATCAGCTGCAGCGAGTCATACGGCCAGTCCGGCAGGCTCACCTCTACCGGAGTCATCCCCACCCTCTTCACCGTCTCAAGCGCCGCACGATCCACATCCGTTGCCGGAGCCTCCCTCATCCACCCCGGAAAATACCCTACCCGAAGCCCCTGCACGCTCTTCGCCGCATCGAAGTCCAGCTTGCTCGGCACACTCGCCACATCCCCCGCATCAGCCCCAGAGATCGCCTTCAACACCAGCAGCGTGTCCTCCACGCTCCTCGCCATAGGCCCCAGCTTATCCAGCGACCAGCACAGCGTCATCGCGCCCGTCCGCGGCACCCGTCCATAGGTCGGCCGCAGCCCCGTCACACCACACCTCATCGACGGACTCACGATACTTCCACCCGTCTCGCTCCCGATCGCAAACCCCACCAGCCCAGCTGCCGTAGCCGAACCCGGCCCCGCACTCGATCCCGAAGCCCCCTCCTCCAGCAGCCACGGATTCATCGTCTGCCCGCCAAACCACACATCGTTCAGCGCCAGCGCGCCCAGGCTCAGTTTCGCCACCAGCACCGCTCCCGCCTCGTTCAGCTTTCGCACCACCGCCGCATCCGCCGTTGGAACGCGATCCCGAAATGGCTCCGCCCCATACGTCGTCGCGATCCCCGCCGTATCCAGCAGATCCTTCGCGCCCCACGGAATCCCATGCAGCGGCCCCCGATACCGCCCCGCCGCAATCTCCCGGTCCGCAGCCCGTGCCTGCTCCATCGCATGCTCGCGCGTCACCGTAATCGCACATCGCAACATCGGATTGAACTTCTCCATCCGACTGAGATAGATTCCCGTCAATCGCTCCGACGTGATCTTCTTTCCCTCCACCCATCGCGAAAGCTGCGTCAACGGAGCGAACGCAATGTCCCGCTCATCGGCCGGCAGAGCGGCCCCCTCCCCCTTGCTTCGCACAAAATGATCAGTCGCCGGTCCCCCAGCCCTTCCGCTTACCTTCACCGGATCACACACCGAGTACGGCGCCACGGACGCCTCGATCGCCACCTTTCGCGGTCCCACCCTCCGCTCATACAGCGGAGCCATCGCGCTCCGCCAATTCCCTGCAGCCTGCTGGAGGTCCGCTTCACTCATCTGCACCTGCACCAGCTTCTCCGCCTCGGCAAACGTCGCCTTCGTCACCTCCGGACCAACTGCCGGCGCAGTCCCAAACGCAGGCGGCATCCCTGCCGGTGTAGGCCCCGGCGCTGGAGCCGACGCACTCGGAGCTGTAGCCTGTCCCGCACCCCCCGATCCCTTATGACACCCCGCCGCCATCCCCACCAACCCCAACCCCGCGCCTTTCAGAAACCTCCGCCGCGATCCCGCCATCCTTGCTTCCCTCCAGAAGAGCGTGCTCTGCCCGTACGAAATCTCGCGCGCCCTGCTCTCTCCGCCAGACTAGCAGTGACAGGCTGAAGGACACGCCTCCAAAGCTCCTCAAACCCTGGCACCGGTTACAACGCCCCTGGTCGAATAGCTGCCACAGCTCTGCGTTTGCTTCCACGGCTCTGCTCTGCTTCTAGGTAGAGCCGGGCTTCAGCCCCGCGTCACCCTAAGCCCGTCGCCGGTACTTGATCGCAAACTCATACCCGGAGTTCGGCGGAAACAGCTTTGCCACCAGACGCAGCCGCTCCGCCAGAGCCTGCGGAGCCAGCAGCGGATACTCCCGCTCCCGCAGCTCCGAATAATCGAAGTCCACCGACAGCGACAGCAGGTAAATCGCCACCGCGTCCGAGAACGCCGCCTCCACAAAGCGAAGCCTCGCCTTCTCGCCCACCTGCAGCGGATCGCTGCCCTCCTTCATCCCCGCTAATGCCAGCCCCCGGCTCTCCCAGGCGTCTTGGCTCGTCTCTCCGCGAACATCCGCGAGTGCGTGCTTCCACGCCAGCTCCGAAAAGCTCTCCGGCACCCCCGCGATGTCTGAGAACGCATGCCCAACGTTGATGAAAAATTCGAACGACAGGGCAAACCGGTCGCTCAGCAGCCGGGTCGAGATGAACACCGCATCCGTCTTCCCCAACAAAACATTTCTGTGGCATATCGCCCGGTCGCCCAGCTCCGGCGTGTACTCCGCGGCCACCATCGTCGCATTCCGCTCCGGCCGCTGTCCCGTCGGACTCTCCTGCTCATCGCTCATGGCCAAAGGCACGAAATAGTACGCGGTGTCCCCAAGAGCTCCCGCAATCACCGCCGGAACCGCCTGTACCATCCGCTCCAACTCGCGCGCATCTAGCCGGTTATCTCCAAACGCGGCATACACCACGCCATTCAGCGACCGTCGCGTCGCCGTGTCGCGGGCCACCTGTTCGGCCTGCACCAGGCCTATCGGAACGCTCTCACCCATAACGCAGTATTCTATCTGTGTATGTCCAAACTGTCGCAAAATCCGGTACAGCCGCTGCGGAACTCCAATCAAACGGCCGAGAACTCAAGCCGATCCACCGAGCGCACAAGCCGCTCCGGTCAACAGGGAGGTGGCACTCCCTCGCAGCCCCGAGCCTTCGGCGCCGGATTCCTCTTTGGTGTTCCCATCGGCGATCTCGGCTGGTTCTCCACCCTGCTCATGGGCCTTGCCTCCGGCTTCGCCGCCTTCTTTGCCGCGACCTTCTTCGGCATCATGGGCATCCTCCTCTACAACACCGCCGGCCACCACACCGTGGACTTCGCCATCAGCTACCGCCGCATCGGCTTACCCATCGGCATCACGGTCGCTGTACTCGCCCTTGCCTTCCTCGGTAGCCTCTGGATCCGCCGCCAACTCCGCCGCGCTTAGCCGCTCCCGGCCCGAACGGGCAACAGGGCGACATTCTCCCTTCCCGCTTGAGTCCATCCCACCCTCTGCGGTACGGTTGATCATTCCTGCTTTACCCAAACCCTGGAGGAGCACCCCTCAATGTCATTCGCGCGCGCGCTTGCACGCTGGAGCCTCTGTACCCTCACAGCCACAGCTCTCATCACCCCGTCCAACGCCGCTGACAAAGCTGACAGAAAGGACCCCTCCTACTACGGCCCCCAGCCCCCTGTCGAAAACATCGACCTCAACATGTACGCCCGTATCCGCGACGAGGGCTTCCACCACTCGCACGTCATGCAGTTCGCCGGCGCCCTCTCTGACGGCATCGGCCCACGTCTCACCGGATCGCCCAACATGGCGAAGGCCAACGCCTTCACTCGCGACACCCTCACCGCCGTCGGCCTTGAGAACGCACACCTCGAAGATTGGGGCGAGTTCGGCATGGGCTGGCAGCAGATCAACACCTGGGTTCGCATGGTCTCGCCCGATCCCGAACCCCTCTGGGCTCAGGCCGCGCCCTGGTCCCCTGCCACCAAAGGCCCCGTCACCGGCGAAGCCGTCCACCTCGAACTCACCGACACCGCCAGCCTCGACAAGTTCAAAGGCAGGCTCTCCGGCAAGATCGTCCTTCTCGGCGCGACCCGAAGCACGCCCGATCTAACTGAGCCCCTCTTCCACCGCTACACTCCCGAAGATCTGCGCGAGATGGAGTCCTACCCGGATGACAATGGACCTCGCCGCGCCGGCGCTCCCACCCAGACTCGCGCCCAGCTCCTCGCCGAACGCGCCCGTCTCACCGCCCTCCGCACCGCCGCCCTCAAAATGATGACTGCCGAAGGCGTCGTCGCGATCATCACCCCATCCCGCGATGCCGGCAGTGGAGGCGGAACCGGCATCATCCTCGACGACAACGGTGCCAATCTCTCCCGCAACGCTCAGACTCGCGAAAACGCCGTCACCATCCCCAACGCCGTCATGATGATCGAGCACTACAACCGCCTCTCGCGCATGCTCGAGAACCATGTCCCCGTCACCCTCGAGATCAACATCGAAACAAGGTTCACCGGCGACCACGAGCACGGCTTTGACACCGTCGCCGAGATCCCCGGCAACGACCCCAAACTCAGAAATGAGGTCGTCATGGTCGGCGGACACCTCGATAGCTGGATCTCCGGCACCGGCGCCACCGACAATGGCGCCGGTTCCGTCGTCGCGATGGAGGCCGTACGTATCCTCAAGGCCCTCGGCGTCAAACCCCGCCGCACCATCCGCATCGCCCTCTGGTCCGGCGAGGAGCAGGGTCTCTTCGGCTCACTCGGCTACGTCAAGCAGCACTTCGGAACCTTCGCCGAACCAAAAGACGTTGACCCCAACATTCCCGCCTTCCTCCGTCCCCACGGCCCCCTTACTACCACCAGGGAATGGGAGACCCTCGACGCCTACTACAACCTCGATAACGGCACCGGAAAGGTCCGCGGCGTCTACACCCAGCAGAACTACGCCATCGGTCCCATCTTCAAACAGTGGATCGCTCCCCTCCATGACCTCGGCGTCTCGACCGTCAGCTATCGCGACACCGGCGGCACCGACCACCTCTCCTTCGACGCCGTCGGCCTCCCCGGCTTTCAGTACATCCAGGACCCCATGGACTACGAGACCCGCACCCATCACTCCGACATGGACACCGTCGATCGCCTCCACGCCTCCGATCTCGAACAGGCCGCCGTCGTCGAAGCCATCTTCCTCTACAACACCTCCGAGCGGGATGCCATGATGCCCCGCAAACCCTTCCCCCACCCCGAAAACGAGCAGAAACTCACCGCCCCTATTCCCAACATCTACCCCAACGCCCAGGTCCCCCCACCTGACAACGGCAAACCCAACACCCCTGCCGCCCACTAACCCGTCCCTTTCTCCTGCCATCCTGAGCGCAGCGAAGGACCCGCTTCTATAGCAGGCTGGCCTGGAGCACCGCTGATGTACTCATTCGCCCGGGCCTTCTTGCTTGGCATCCCGAACGCGGCGGACAGCGCATCGCCCGCCGCTTTTGAGCCCTGTTGGGCAGACTACTGTCTGTCGTAAAAATCCACGCCCTTGGCCGGCTTACCATCGGTGCCGGATCCGCTTATCTCTGAAGTCATCGTCTTCCCATCTTTGGAGACAACCAGCCGCCGGGTTCTCAACTGCTTTCCGTCCTTCAGGTAGGTGTTCTCTCGAACGTGATCACTCTCCTGCTTCGCGGTGATCGCGTCAAAGTCGCCCTGGTCGACGCTTGCGGCCCCACCCTTGATCGGAACCGTATATTTCACAGACACAGGCGAACCATCGGCCGAGTTTCCGGTAGCTGTCACCATCAGGTTTGTCCCTTGTTCTTCAACAACGATCGTCAAGTTCTTCGGCGGGGCCCCAGCCGTATACTTTGTCTTTGCTGCGTTCAGCGTCCAGGATCCTACAAAGGGATCACTTGCTAGGAGCGGCGTCGCGAACGCCAGGAGTACCAGCGTAAAGAGCATCTTTCGCATAGCTTGTCACCTCGGCGGCAACCATACGCCGGTCATGGTACCAGCGCTATTAATCTTTGGGCACCTTCGTGCCATCGGCATGGCCCTGCCGCCGTAATGCTAGTACAACATGTCGTCTTTGCCTCAAAAGGGAAACGCACGAACGCCTGCACAGGGCCTCCATCCAAGGCAGCCCCGCGACTTGGGTCGACGGCGCACCCGGACGAGCCCAGCTCTCCCCCCCCGCCAGCAGGTCGCCGCCCCCTCAAACCCACGCACTCACCACCCGCCCAGCCGTCCCCCGTACTCGCAGCCTATCCCCCCGCCCAGCGAAATACCGCCCATTCAACCCCTCCCGCCCAAGATCCTCCACCTCCCCAAACCCCGCCAGCTCCGCCGCCATCCCCTCCGGTGTGAAGAAGAGCCGAAACGGCTCCCCCGCCAGCGCCACCCGCGAAGCCAGCGAATCACGTTCCATCCTCTCGAGCAGCGGAAGCGCCTCCCGCGGCTGCCCATAATCCATCACCACCCCGCTCCCGCCCGGCCGGTGCCGCACAAATCCCAGCGTCCCCCTGAACGCCTCCGCAGTCAGGTAAGGCACCACCCCCAGCCAGGCAAAAAGAACCGGCGCTCCCATCCCGAACCCCGACGCGACCAGCCGCTCCTCTAAAGCCTCCCGTTCGAAGTCCACAGGCACAAACGTCAAGCTCTCCGGCACCGCAATCCCACTCCGCTCCAGCAGCCCCCTCTTCCATGCCTGCGTCGCCGGATGATCCACCTCAAACACACGCAGACCTTCATACCAGTTCCGACATCCAAACGTATCCAGCCCCGCCCCCAACAGGCAGTACTGCCGCACTCCCCGCGCGCACGCCGTCGCCAGGCAATCCTCCGCATAGCGGCTCCGAGCCACGAGAAACGCCCTCAGAGCCGCCGATGCTGGCTTCTCGATCTTGGTCTCCGTCTTCTTCAACTCGCCTGCATACTCCGCCCCGAGGATCCGCACTGCCAACCCATCCTCAAACACCAGCGGCTTCGCGTCATACACCTGGTGCGCAGCCCGCCGCAGCGCAACCCGCAGCGCCGTTCGCGATGGCCCCGCAGCCTCCACCTAACTCGCTGCCTTATGCTCCGTCATCCACCCCAACGCGCGCTGGAGATACAACTTCATCTCCTTGCGCCCGACAATCGCGTCCAGAAAGCCATGCTCCAGCAGAAACTCCGATTTCTGGAAGCCCTCCGGCAGCTTCTGCCGAATCGTCTGCTCGATCACCCGAGGTCCGGCAAACCCGATCAGCGCCCCCGGCTCCGCGATATTCAGGTCGCCCAGCATCGCAAAGCTCGCCGTCACCCCGCCCGTCGTCGGATCCGTCATCACCGACACATACGGAATCCCCTCGTCGTCCATCCGTGCCAGCCCCGCCGACACCTTCGCCAGCTGCATCAGGCTCGCAATCCCCTCCATCATCCGGGCCCCACCCGAAGCCGAGACAATAATCAACGGATCCCGCGTCTGAAGCGAACGGTCCACCGCTCGCGCAATCGTCTCCCCAACCACCGCGCCCATGCTTCCGCCGATGAATCCATACTCCATCACGCTCAACACCACCGGCCTCGTCCCCAGCAAACCAACCGCGTTGACAATCGCATCGTTCAGACCCGTCTTCGCCTGGGCGTCGCGCAATCTCTTCTTATAAGGTTTCAAATCCGTGAAGTTCAGAGGATCCGTCGACCTCAGATTAAGGTCCACCAACTCGTATCCCGGCTCCAGCAGACTCTCAATCCGAGCCCGTGCATCGATCTTGAAGTGGTATCCGCACCTCGGGCACACCTGCAGATTATCCGCCAGCTCCGCCTTCCAGATCACCTGCCGGCAATCGTCGCACCTAACCCACAGACCCTCGGTCCGTACCGTCTTCTGGTCCGTGTTGACGATCTCATTCTCTTCCCGTTTGAACCAGCTCATGCCTGCGGGCCTCGTTCGCCGTCTTCCATTGTACCGGGCCAGCCAGCTTGCCCTATCACTTACCGTGCCGTGAGACATCCCCACGGGTGGCCGGCTCCAGATTTTGGTAGACGAGACGGGGAGGATCCAAAGATCCGTACCTTCAGCGGTTCAACATGGCCGGTAGAGGCACAAAAAGCCTCTTTTAGACCCGTGCTCTTTGGCGTTCCGATTGCATCCACAAAGGTCATTCCGTCGCTTGCTGTGCAATCCAGGACTGCTACAGGAGATTTACCCGTGAAACGAACGTCAATAGTATCGGTCTTGGTGCTGCTCCTTTGCAGCTTCGGCGTCTCCGTCGCGCAGACTACAAGCGGCACGCTGGTCGGTACAGTGAAAGATCCCACAGGCGCCTTCGTCGGTGGCGCAAGTGTTACCGCAGTTAACGAGGCTACAAGCGTTAAGTACACCGGCATTGCGAATAACAGCGGAGAATACCGCATTTCCAACCTTCCCGCCGGCTCCTACGATGTCACCACTACCTCGTCCGGCTTCTCCTCGAACGTGCTCAAGGCTGTTGACGTCGCCGCCAACAAGGTTCAGACACAGGACTTCACCGTACTCCCCGGTACCGCCGAGAGCGTCGAAGTCACCAGTATTGCCAACGTCTCGATCGACACGACTACGTCACAGATTCAGTCTACCTTTGACCTAAAAGAAGTGCAGGATCTGCCCACCGCCAGTGTCGGCCTCGGCGTCCTCAACCTGAGCCTTCTCAGCCCCGGTGTCGCCACCAGCGGCGGTCTCGGAGCCGGTACCGGACCCTCCGTCAGCGGACAGCGCCCCCGCAACAACAACTTCACGATCGAGGGCATCGACAACAACTCCAAGAGCGTCACCGGCCCCCTACTCTACGTTCCCAACGACGCTGTCGGCCAGTTCACTGTGCTTCAGAACATGTTCTCGCCCGAGTACGGACATTCCACCGGAGGCCAGTTCAACGAACTCATTGTCTCCGGAACCAATCAGGTCCACGGCCGCCTGTATGAGTACTTCGACAATCGCAAGCTCAACGCTGTAGACACTCTTCAGGCCAACAGCAACATTGCCTCGGGACTCGATCGCGGCTTCAAGCCACGCTACGACTTCAATCGCTACGGCGGACAGCTCGGCGGCCCCATCCTGCATGACAAGCTCTTCCTGTTCTCAAACTTCGAACGTCAGACCCTCGGTCAGGCGGGCGGCTCGGCTACCTTCTGTGCACCCACGGCAGCAGGCTTCACCGCCATCTCCGCGGTTCCCGGTCTCTCCGCCAATAATCTCTCCGCCTACAAACAGTACAGTCCGGTCGCCGCAACTCAGGCCGCGCCCAAAGATGCCGTCTGCAGTCCCAACACGATCGCCGTTGGCTCCGCTCTCGTCCCCATCGGAGACGTCAGCGTCAATGTTGCCTCCAACTCCAACTCCTATTATTCGACGTCCAGCCTGGACTACACTCTCTCGCAGAAGGACAACCTTCGCGTCCGCTATGTCTACAACCGCGCCGACGCCCTGGATACAAGTGCCACCTTCCCGGCGTTCTTCACGCCCGGCCCGAACCGCTATCATCTCGCGGCCGTGACTGAAATACATACCTTCACGCCTAACCTCAGCAACGAGTTCCGCGTCGGCTTCAACCGCTTCTACAGTGTGACAACCTCCGTCGGCAACTTTCCTGGTCTCACACAGTTTCCCAACCTGACCTTTCAGGATCTCGGCGGTGTTGTCTTCGGACCGGACCCGAATGCTCCCCAGGGAACAATTGAAAACCTCTACCAGGCAAGCGAAGGGATCACCTGGGTCAAGGGCAAGCACACGATGAAGTTCGGAATCGATGGACGCAAGGCCATAGCCCCGCAGCTCTTCGTCCAACGCCTCCGCGGCGACTATGAGTACAGCACCCTTGGAACCTACCTCCAAGACCTTAGCCCCGACATCTTCGGCGAGCGCAACGCAACTCCTCCCGGCATAAGCCCCACCTTCTACGGGGATCAGAGCAGCATCTACGCCTTCGGAAACGATGACTTCCGCGTCACACCAACCCTGACTCTGAATATCGGCCTCCGCTACGAGTTCACCTCCGTTCCGTTCTCCTCGAAGCAGCAGAAAATCAACTCTGCAGCCAGCGTCCCGGGTCTCATCTCCTTTGGGGCGCCGAAGCCGCAGTACCGCAATTTCGCCCCCAGGGTCGGATTTGCGTACTCCCCCAACGAGCTCACCTCTCTTCGGGCCGGCTTCGGTATCGGCTACGATGTGCTCTACGACAATCTCGGAACGCTCAGCGCTCCGCCCCAGTTCCAAACCACCAACGACGTTCCCACCGCTCCCGGAACACAGACGCCGGGCTTCCTCGCCGGTGGCGGCCTCCCCTCCAACTTCACCTTCGCCTCTCTGGCGGATCAGCGCGCTGCAACAAGCGCGTACATCCCTGATCAAAAGCTCCCGTACTCCGAGCAGTGGACGCTAAGTATTGAGCACGTCTTCGCCAAAAACTACACCGCAGAGGTCCGTTACGTAGGCACGCGCGGAATCCACCTCGACACCCAAAATAGAATCAATATTCAGGCGCGGGCACTTCCTTCCAATCAGCTGCCGACTTACTTCGGTTCCACACCCAGTCCAAACACGACTGCTACCCTCGCCAGTCTTCTTGCCGCAACCCCAAGAATCATTCCGGCCTACTCGGCGGCTGACTTCACTTCGAACCTCGTGGGCTTTCTCCCCAACGGCGGATCGAATTACAACGGCCTCCAGACCCAGCTCACGCGTCGCTTCCAGAACGGTCTCCTCGTCAACGCCGCCTACACTTGGAGCAAGACCATGGATGACACCACGGCGGACGTTAACTCCACCGCGCTCCATCCACGTCGGGTCCAGGACTTTCAGAACCTCCGCGCGGAGTACTCGCGTTCCGCCCTGGATCGAACCCACCGCTTCACCGTCGAATCGGTCTACGATCTCCCGTTCTTCCAGAGATCCAACTTCCTGCTCAAGAACCTGCTCGGCAACTGGGAGATCGTCCCTGTCTACACCTTCCAGTCCCCGGAGTACACCACCGTGCAGAGTGCGATCGACTCTAATCAGAACGGCGACGCAGCCTCTGATCGTGTGTTCATCAACCCGAACGGTGTTAAGGGCACTGGCACTGTCGTCAGCCCCATCGTCAATCCAGCTCTACAAAGCGCATGCGGTGCCACTCCACGCTATAACGCCGCCAATGGCAATGCTTCCGGGCTCTATTCGGCCTGTGCGGGGGACACCGTCGGTTATGCTGCCGGTGCCATCTCCGGTGCAGGAAAGGCTGGTGCTACCTTCACTCCGTCCAACGCCTATTACGTTCAAGGCGGCCTTGGCACCATTCCGAATGCCTCCCGAAATACGCTCCCAACGGGCCGTACTAACGACGTGGACCTGAGCCTCTACAAGAGGATTAGCTTCATGGATCGTTACAAGGTGGAGGTCGGTGCGCAGGCCTTTAACCTTCTCAATCACCCCCAGTACCTTCCAGGCTCCCTCAACACCGTCAACTCGATCGCTAGCGCCTCGGCAACCAGCCGCCTCTTCGATCAGGTGAGCTCGCCGAAGTTCAATCACAAGGAACAGGTCTTCTCCAGCAACCCCCGCACTATGCAACTCTCTGGAAAGATCATCTTCTAGACGAAGCAAGCATCACCCGCCCAGCTCCGGGGGCGCTCTCTCAGCGCTCCCGGAGTAAACCCTCAGCTTGCAAGCTCAATCTTCTCCATCGCAGAACCCGTCGCCAGCCTCGCACCACTAATGCCCGCAGTGATAAGGATGACCTGCCAGGATCGTCATCGCTCGATAGATCTGCTCCGCCGCCACCACTCTCGCTAAACTGTGCGGCAGCGTCAGGCGGCCCATGGACACCAGCAGATCGGCCCTCTGTTTCGCCTCCGCTGTCCATCCGTCAGCTCCACCGATCCCAACAACAATCTGCTGCACTCCCCGATCGCGAAAGTCGCCGATCGCCCCCGCAAAATCTTCCGACGTAAGCAGACGCCCCCCGCTGTCCATCAAAATCGATTTCGCCACAGACCTTCCGGCCACACTCTCAACACTCGCCCAGAACGCTGCCTCCGTTTCGACCCACAAACCGTCAGCGCTCGCATATCGCTTCGTCCGCTCTATGTACTTGTCCACCGACAGGTCCTCTGCCTCTCGCTTACTCCTCCCACGCTTCGCCCCGACCGAAATGAGAGAGATCTTCACATCTATAAAGCTAACCTCCGTTGGCTGCTCCGAGGCAGGCTACGTATAACCATCGAACAATCCTGAATTCCACAGATTTCCGCCCGGCTCTCGATCATTCCACCCCACTGCTGATTCCCAACCCTCGCCATTCTCCTGAAGTACGGTCTCCCCAGCGGCAGGAAACCACTGCGTTCGTCGGGAATATTCATCCGAAACTCCTCAAAGAACAGCCTTTACCGAAGACAACTCTCTTGCAGACTTGAGCTCGGGAGAGATCTGATCGGCCATCACCGCCACAGGATCCTAAGAGGGAACTTTGGTTCCAGAAGTGCAACACCGAACCCCTAACCAGGCGCATTCGGTGCCAGATGGCACCCTTCGTCTTCCGATCTTCGTTCCATCCGCCTCAAAGCCTTTGTTTCAAGGAGCAGAACTCAATGAAAAAGCTACTCGGACTCGTTCTCATGGTGGTCGCCCTCACCTCAATGAGCATCGGCCAGGCTATCTCGGTCAACGGCGGATCCATCCAGGGAACGATCACTGACTCCTCGGGTGCCGTTGTACCAAACGCTCAGATCACCGTCCTCGGAACAGATACTGGCTCCAGCAAGGCCCTGACCACAGACTCCGCCGGGTTCTACAGCATCGGTCCCCTGAACCCCGGGAACTACGAGGTCACCATCGTCACCCCCGGATTTCAAAAGCTTGCCGTCAAGACGGTCGTCCGCACAGGAACAGTCACCAGCGGCAACTTCAAGCTGACCATTGGCCAATCGTCCGAGACCATCGAAGTCAACGCAGGCGCCCTGCAGGTCAACACCGAGCAGGCTGGTGTCAGTGACGTCATCACCAAGGAGCAGATTGATAGCCTCCCGGTTAACGGTCGCAACTTCCTCGATCTTGCTCAGATCGAGCCCGGCGTCATCCTCCAGTCCGGTGAGTCCTTTGACCCAACCAAGGCTGGCTACTCGGCGGTCTCGCTAGGCGGTGTCTCCGGGCGTACCACCCGCATCCTCCTCGACGGACAGGACATCACGGACGAAAACGTCGGAACAACCATATTCAACGTCTCCCAGGGTGCCATCAACGAGTTCCAGCTGAATCGCTCCACCCAGGACGTCTCCGGCGACGTCACCTCCACAGGCCAGGTCCTCGTCTCCACTAACTCCGGAACCAATGCCTTTCACGGCCAGGCCTTCTACTACTTTCAGGATCACCGCGCCCTCTTCGCGCGCACCGCCGGCGGTCTGGACGTCCCATTTCAGCGCAACCAGTTCGGCGGCAGCATCGGCGGTCCGATCATCAAGGACAAGCTGTTCTTCTTCGGCAACGCAGAGCGCATCAAGCAGGATTCCTCCAACGCGCTCACCCTCGGTCCGCTCTTCTCGGCCATCCAGACCAAATACTCGAAGCTCCCCTCGCCCTACCGCGAGACCTATTCGACCGCCCGCCTGGATTACAACGGGCCCTTCAACGGTCACTACTTCGTTCGCGCCAACTACAACGTCGACTCCTCCGTCTCCAACTTCGGATCGGGCTATGAGCTCTACGCCAATCGCGACAACACCCCAGGCATTGCCGCTGGAGCCGATTTCACCAGTGGTAAATTCACCCACTCCTTCCGCGGCAGCTATGAGAAGTTCCACAACCTCCTTGGTGACAACACCGTCGGGAACGCCAGCGTTTATACCGGTATCCCCGGGCTGAACTTCCGCTATCGGGCCCAGAATCTCTTCTCCGGACCGAACGTCAACGCACCCCAGGCCACCTACCAATCCGACAAGCAGATCCGGTATGACGGCACCTGGACCAGGGGCGCGCACAACATCCGCTACGGCTACAGCATCAATCGAATTCTTAGCGGCGGGTTTGCGAACTTCTTCCAACTGGCGCCTCGTGCAACATTCACCAAAGCTACGCTGCTTGCCGGTGCCGATCCCACCGACCCGATCAATAGCTATCGCCCGTCTCAGGTTCGCTTCGGTAATGGCCTCGGCTTCAACACCGAAATCCCCGGCTTCGGCCTGTCCGGTGGAGGCCTGACGGACTGGCGCGAGGGCGCATACATCGCCGACAACTGGAAAGTCACTCCCTCCTTCACCTTAACCACCGGACTCCGCTGGAGCGTCGACACCGGCCGCGCCAACCAGGACGTCCCCGTAATTCCCTGCTCGGACGCTGTGGCAGGCGTGGGTACAGCGGCACCGTGCACCGGCTCCGCGCCTCTGCTCGATCAGTTCCAGGTCGGCATCGGTAAGAAGGTAAACCAGCCTTACGCCAACTTCGGTCCTCAGTTGGGCTTCGCATTCAGCCCTGGTGACCACAAGACAGTGCTTCGGGCAGGCTTCGGCATCTTCTATGAGAGCGACGTCTTCAACAACACCCTGAATGCACGCAGCAACGTCCTCAAGGCAGGCCTATTCAATGATTCTTCCCACACTCTATGCCAGGGTGAGACTAGCTTTCTCCTTCCAAACGGAACTCAGCTGACCTCCATCGATGGCATCGACTTTGCTACCCTTTGCAGCCAGCCGCTCTCTAAGAGTGCACCGCACTTAATCAATCTGCAGAAGCAGTTCCAAACCGCGACCAGTGCTGCGGGAGCCTCCGTCAATGGCTCTTACGTAGGCAACACGCTCCAGGTCGGGGGCGCCTATGGTGCCCCATATCGCACTCCCTACGCTATCCAGTAAACGGCGGCGTCCAACGCGAGATCTTCAAGGGCGGCGTTCTGAGCGTCGACTACGTCCACAACTCCAGCATCAAGATCGGGCAGACGGTCGATGTAAACCACGTCGGTGCTGCTCGCACCCTGAGAGTGGACGCCGCGACCAACGCCATTGCCACCACCACCAAGCAATTAGGTTGCTCCGGCGGCAGCAGCGCCGCTGCTATCAACTGCTCCATTGCTGCGGGAGCGACCATCTTTGACTTCGCGGGCAACAACCTCGACTCCGGCGCCACGGCGCTGGCGGGAGGTCCTGCCAGCTTGCAGACACCCGCCCTTACCCCCGCCACCGGGGCCGCCTTCCCGGGCACAAACCCGAAAGTCGGTGTCGGCTCCTTCATCCTCCCAATCGGCCGCTCCGGTTACGACGCGATGCAGATGGTCTTCCGCGAGCAGAAAAACCACCCTGCCCCTGGCCTGAAAGCGACTAATTTCCAGATCGCCTACGCCTTCTCCCGCAGCGTTACCAGCGCTAGCTCCGGAAACTCTGGAGACCAGTTCTTTACCGCTGCCTCCTACGACAACGACAACCCAACCCAGTACATCGGCTACTCCGGCCTTGACCACACCCACATCTTCTCCTTCGGCGGCTCCATCGTACCCAAGTACGGCCCGCAGATCGGTCTGATCGGTCACATCTACTCTGCACCGCCGCTCAACCTGACCCTGACTCCAAGCTCGAACGGCAGCGCCGCTGGCGGAATCTTCCAGTCCGATGTCACCGGCGATGGAAGCGTCGGCGACCTTGTCCCCGGAACCAACCCCGGAGACTACATGCGCCACTACAATGGCAAGAACGTCAACCAGCTCATCAGCCGCTACAACGCCCAGCACGCCGGGCAGCTCACCCCAGCTGGTCAGGCACTCGTCAACGCCGGCTTGTTCACGCCATCTCAACTTAATGCGCTCGGCGGTGTCCAGCAGGCGATCTCTCAGGTGCCCCAGTCCACTGCTATCGAGAATGCATACTTCCGCACCGTCGATATCAACTTCTCCTACCCAATCCGGCTCAATCGCTTCCATGAGGGCCTGAGTCTTGAGCCGGCTATCGCCTTCTACAACGTCGGAAACTTCTCGAACTTCACCCCGTTTCCCACAGTGAGCGGAGTTCTGGATGGCGGCGGCGTCAACGGCCCGAGCGCAGGTCTGCTTGAAGCACAACGTGTCCAGCGCGGCTCTGGAACGTCGGATCAGGGTGGTCCACGCTCTACCGAGTTCCAGCTCAAACTGAACTTCTAAATCAGTTCCTTCCCAAACAGAAGAGGAGACCGCAAGGTCTCCTCTTCCTTTAAGCAATTCGCCCTTCCGCTTACTCCGTCTTCTTCTTACGGGTAGCCTTCTTCGCGGGAGAGCTCTTCGCCGCCGCCGCGGACGCCGCCCGCTTCTTGGGCGCAGCCCTGACACCCTTTTTCCCGGCACCCTTCACCGCTTTGCTCTCGGACGACTTGGCCGTCTTCACCTTCGCGCTGACGACCTGCTGCGCTCCCGCCTTCACCCCGGCACCCCGGGAGCCCTTCACCTTCGCCGCCGTCGCCCGCTTCAACTCACCGCTAAGCTCGTCCACGCTCACCGTTACCGCCGTCTTTCGCAGGCGCTCAAGTCCATAAAAAGCCCGCTTCTCCGCCGAAAATACATGGACGATGAAGTCCACATAATCCATCAGGATCCACTCTCCCTGGCGTCGCCCCTCCACCGAATTCGGGTACACCCCATGATCCTGCTTCAGCCGGATCTCAATCTCATCCGTGATCGCCACATTCTGCCGATCGTTGGTTCCGTTACAGATCAGGAAGTAGTCAGTCAATCCGCTCTCATTCGGATCTAGCGCCAGGATGCGGATATCCTCCGCCTTCTTATCCTCGCAGGCCGCCGCAGCGGCAAGTAGTAGCTGGTAGCTCTCAATCGTCGGCATGAAGCTCCTTCCTCCCCATGGTATTAGCTTGTCGCCCGCAGCGGGGAGCAACCTGCTCCCGCTGCACGACCGCGCAGCATCGAAATCATCGGTAGAGTTGGTGCTCTCGCGCATATCCCAACACCGCTCCATCGACAGAGTCAGAGCAATCCTCGCCTCTCGCCAGCCGCGCCCGAAGCTCAGTCGCCGACACCCTCTCCTGCACGGTCTCGAGCAGGTGAACCCGCTCCATCATCTCCTGCGGAAGATCAAGCCGCGCAAGCTCCCGCAGCGAAAACCCCGGCCGGCTCACCACAATCCACTCCGCCATATCCAGCAGGCGGCGCGACTCACGCCACCGAGGCAGCTCCAGGAAACTGTCCGCCCCCGCTATCGCAAACATCCGCACACCTTCGGCCCCCCGCAGCTCCCCTTTCAGAGCCTCCAGTGTGTCCACCGTGTAATTCGGTCGCCCATTGTCACGAGGTCGATCCAGGTCCGACACCGAGAACCTCGTATCCAGCCCACACACCAGAGAGACCATTGTCATTCGATCCGCATACGGAGCCGTCGCGCCCCCCGGCTTCAACGGCTGCAGCCCCGTCGGCATGAAGATCACCGAGTCGAGCGCAAAGGCCTCGGCCGCCCCACGCGCTACCGCGACATGGCCCCGATGCGGCGGATCGAAGCTTCCCCCAAACAGCGCCACCCGACGCTCTCGCCGCTCTTCTGCGCCCGCACCGCCACCGACCACCTTACGTCGCCCGGCCCCGAACCGAGCTCGGCGGCGGCGGATGTCTCGGCCGCGTCGGCAGCTCGACGACCTCCGCCTCCATCCGGACCGGCCGGTGAGTCGCCACCATCTCGGCCAGCGCGTACTTCAGCGCGTCCACACCCTCGCCCGTCACCGCAGAAATCGCATGGAACGGCAGCTTCCGCCGCTTCGCCATCGCCGCCAGCTTTTTCAACTTCTCCGGATTCGCCACATCGGCCTTCGCCGCCACCAGCACCGTCGGCCGCTCCGCCAGCGCCGGATCAAAGCTGCGCAACTCCTCTGTGATGATCTTGAAGTCGTCCACCGGGTTCAGCCGATCGGTTCCGTCGGAGACGTCGACCAGGTGAACGATTACGCTCGTCCGCTCGATATGCTTCAGAAACTGAATGCCCAGCCCCGCTCCCAGGTGTGCCCCTTCAATCAGCCCCGGCAGGTCCGCAACCGTAAACGACTGCTCATGCGGCCACTCCCCCACCGATACCACGCCCAGGTTCGGCTCCAGAGTCGTAAACGCATAATCCGCAATCTTCGGTCGCGCCGCCGAAAGCCGCGAAATCAGCGTCGACTTGCCAACATTCGGATATCCGACCAGCCCCGCGTCCGCCAACAGCCGCAGCTCCAGGCGATACGCTCGCTCCTCACCACCTCGCCCCAACTCGTGTTCCCGCGGCGCCTGGTGCGTACTTGTCGCGAAATGCTGGTTCCCCCGTCCCCCGCGCCCGCCTTTGGCGATCACGATCGTCTCGTCCGGCCGCGCAAAATCATGGATCAGCTCGCCCGTCAGATCGTCGTACAGCAGCGTTCCCACCGGCACCTTCAGCGTCGTCACCTCGCCCGCATATCCTGAGCAGTTCGATCCCAGCCCATGGCCGCCCCGCTGTGCCTTGTACTCCGGATTAAACCGGAAGTGCACCAGCGTGTTGTGACTCAGCGAAGAAGACATCAGGATGTCGCCCCCATGTCCGCCATCCCCGCCCGAAGGTCCGCCCCGCGGCACGAACTTCTCCCGGCGGAACGCCATGCATCCATTCCCGCCATCCCCCGCCTTGATCCTGATTCGCGCTTCATCAATAAACATGGACCTCCAGTGTAAAGGAGATGGACCCGTGACGGCATCGTCGCGATCTCTGCTCAGCACCCCTGTCCCACGCAGGAAAACGCCGTCGTCACAAAATTTTCTTTGTTGTCGGTCAAGCCCTCTCGGCGCTATTAACCACCTTGTAATTTCCAACTGTCAGACTTAGGTCAATCCAGAAGATCGCCGCCGCAGCCTGCATCGCCGGAGCCTGTGCCTGGACATCGGAACCAAGGAATCACCTCAGGAGCGCCAAGATGTCACGCAACTCCCTTCACTACGGGCTGTCCTTTGCCCTCCTCCTCGCCTCGGGCGCAGCAGCTCTCGCCCAGTCGGCCGTCGACGGAGCTATCGCCGGAACCGTCCAGGACAAGAGTGGCTCAGTCCTCCCGAATGCGGCGGTCGTCATCCACTCGAATGGCACCAACGCCGAGGAGACCGTCACCGCCGACTCGTCCGGCTTCTTCCGCGTCGTACACCTCCAGCCCGGCAGCTACACCGTCACCATCAAGGCCCCTGGCTTCGAGTCCTTCCGGTCCCCCAACGTCGTCGTCCAAGTCGGCGAACTTACCAATCTCAACGCCAAGCTCCCCGTCGGCGGCTCCGAAACCACCGTCGAGGTCACAAGCGACATCCCCAGCATCAACACCACCTCGCCCGACTTCGCCAACGTCATCGACCTCCAGGTGCTCGGAAACCTGCCCGTCAACAACTATCGCTGGTCGAGCTACGCCCTTCTCACCCCCGGTGTCGTCTCAGACTCGAATGGCTTCGGCCTCCTCAGCTTCCGCGGCCAGAGCACCCTCCAGAACAACATCTCCGTCGACGGCGCCGACGACAACCAGGGCTTCTTCGCCGAGGAGCGCGGCCGTACCCGCGCCGGCTACACCACCGCCCAATCCTCCATCCAGGAGTTCCAGGTCAACACCTCCAACTACACCGTCGAGTACGGCCGCGCCGTCGGCGGTGTCGTTAACTCCATCACCAAAAGCGGCACCAACAGCTTTCACGGCGACCTCTACTTCCGCCGCCGCGATAACGAGTTCTCCGCCCGCAACGCCTTCACCACCATCGCCATCCAGGACCCGACCACCAAGCTCTTCACGCCGCGTCCCTTCCGCCCCAAGGACTGGCGTAATCAATACGGCGGCAGCGTCGGTGGACCAGTCCTCCGGGACAAACTCTTCTTCTTCGTCGCCATCGACAAGTACAAGCGCAACTTCCCCGGGACCGCGATCGCCAGCAACCCCGCCAGCTTCTTCGCTAACCCCGACACGACTCTGCCCGCGGGCGTCGTCTGCGGCGGATCAAAAACCGCCGCTCCCTCCGCCATCGATGCGGCCGTCTGCACCCTGGCCCAGAACCTGAACTACACCACCGTCGGCAATAAAACTCCGCCCCCCCAGCCGACCGCCGCCCAGTACGCCGCCGCCCAGCCCCGCTACGTCAGCGGCATCGCCGGCCTCAACACTCTGCTTGGCCCGGTCCCACGCACCGGCGATCAAAATATCCTCTTCCCCAAGCTTGACTGGCAGATCAGCGGTCGCAACCACGTCTCCTTCGAAGTCAATCGCCTCAACTGGAACTCCCCCGCGGGCATCCAGACCGGCGCCACCACCACCAACGGCCGTCGCACCTTCGGCGACGACTTTGTCAAACTCACCTTCGGCATCGCCAAGCTCGACACCACCATCACCCCATCCCTTCTCAATCAGGCTCGCTATCAGTACGGCCGCGACTTCGAGTTCGAGAACGCACAGACCCCGACCTCCGCCTACGAACAGCAAAACCTGCTCGCCGCCAACACCGCCAACCCCGGCGGCAACCCCTTCGGCATACCGCCCAGCGTCTCCGTCACTAACGCCTTCTCCTTCGGCACGCCCACCTTCCTTCAGCGCGCCCGCTACCCGGATGAACGCCGCTGGCAGATCGCCGACACCGCCAACTACACTCACGGCCATCACAACGTGAAGTTCGGTCTGGACTTCCTCCACACCGACGACTCCAGCTCCAACCTCCGCTTCCAGTTCGGCGGCTTCAGCTACGCGAGCGTCGCCAACTACCTCTCCGACCTCTACCTCGGCCAGAACGCCGCAACCATCTCACAGGCCAAGCACTACCGCAACTACCAGCAGGCCTTCGGTCTCGTTGCCTTTGACTTCACCACCAAGGACTACGGCTTCTTCGCCCAGGATGAATGGAAGGTCCTCCCCCGCCTCACCCTGACCCTCGGCGCACGCTACGACTTCGAGCAGCTCCCCTCCCCCAAAGCCCCGCTCATCAATCCCGACATCCCGCAGACGGCGTCCTTCCACTCCGACACCAACAACATCGCTCCCCGCCTCGGCTTTGCCTGGGACGTCTATGGCACCGGCAAGACCTCGCTTCGCGGCGGCGCCGGCGTCTTCTACGGCCGCATCATCAACTCCGCCGTCTACAACGCACTCATCGCCACCGGCAATCTCAGCCCCACCAGCGCTACCAACACGTCGCCCGTCAGCCAGGCCATCTTCGCCTACACCCCCACTACCCCCGGCGCCCCCACCTTCCCCCAGATCGTCCCCACCGCACCCACCGCTGTCGCTGCACCGCAGGCCGTCTTCTTCGACCGCAACTTCTCGAACCCCTACGTCTACCAGGCCGACCTCGCCGTCCAGCAGGAGCTCGGCCACAACACCACCTTCGGTGTCAGCTACCTTGGAGCCCTCGGCCGCGCGCTCCCGCAATTCGTCGACACCAACCTCCCCGCAGCCAGCAACGTCCTCAGCTACACCGTCATCGACACCACCGGCAAGGGTCCCCTGCAGCCCGGCTCCATCTACCGGACCAAGTTCTACGCGAAGAGCGCGCAGCCCACCTCCGTCTGCCTCAGCCAGCGTCCGAACTGCAAGTACGGCTCCATCACCCGGGTCTACAGCGGCGTCAATACCAGCTACCACGCACTTGTCGCCCAGATCAGCCATCGGCTCACCAAAGGCCTCTCCATCGACGCGAACTACACCTTCTCGCACGCCCTCGACTTCGGCGGAAACAACGCCACCTTTACCGACACCAACGACCTCCTCGACCCCGCCAACCCCCGCGCCGAATACGGCAACAGCAACCAGAACGTCCCCAACCGCTTCGTCGTCTACGCCGTATACCAGACCCCCAACAAGTTCACCGGCCCACTCAAACTCCTTCTGAACGACTTCGAGATCGCGCCCAGCTTCTCCGCTCAGAGTGGCCTCCCCTACACCGCGCAAACCAACGGCGGCATCAGTTTCGGACCGTCAGCCGCCAACGGCTTCGATCCCAACCTCAATGGCTTCGGCGATGGCGTCAATGGCTCCGGCGGATCCACGCGGATCGACATCCTCGGCCGTAATCAGTTTCGGCAGCCTCGTACCGGCGTTCTCGACCTCCGCCTGTCCAAGCGCTTCGACGTCCACGAGGGCGCGAACCTAGAGATCCTGGTCGAGAGTTTCAACCTGCTCAATCACCAGAACGTCACCAACGTAAACTCGACCGCCTACAACATCAACGCCAACAACGCCGGCGGCTCAGCAACCAGCAACACGCTCACCTTCAACGCCAACCAGACCAACGCCGCTCTCCCCCTCTTCGGCGCAGCCACCAACTCCAACAACAACCTCGTCTACAGCCCGCGACAGGTCCAGCTCGGCGCTCGCTTCCACTTCTAACCAGCAATCCACTACCAGAACCCCCCGAACAGAACCCCAGACCGGAAGGAGCGGCGGCGTCGTCCGCTGCTCCGTACCTCCTCCTACCACCTTCGTTGTACCCGCAAACCCTCCCCGCCATTTCCATATCCCCTCCGCTTCGCTACCCTTCCCAGAGGCAGCTCCAGCATCGCCTCGTCGGGCGATAAAGCCCCGCCCCGCCATAAGGCTCGCGCGCACGTCCGTCCCCCAGAGCCCCGTCAGGGAGAGCCAATGCCACTCCGCAGAGCCCGCACGAGCCGCTACCACGTGCTCTCCGCTCTGCTCTCCCTCTCCCTCTCTCCCCCATATCTCTCCGCGCAGACTCCAACCACCGGAGCCATCAGTGGACACATCGTCGACCCACTCGGACGCCCCATCTCCGCCGCCGCCATCACCATCGCCGACCTCGCCCGTCGCCGCTACTTCACCCTCGAATCAAACCCGGCCGGAGACTTTCTTGCGCCCTCCCTTACCCCCTCCGAATACTCCCTCGACATCCGCTCCCCCACCTTCCGGCCCCTGCACCTCGGCATCATCCGCGTCGAACTCGGAGCCACCGCCCGCATCCACGCCGCCCTCCTACCCTCCACCGTCCAGACCAGCATCACCGTCACCCCAGACCCCTCCCCAGACCCCTCCTCAGACCCCTCCTCAGACCCCTCCT